>Ga0307502_10000073_pt1 | contig 26112 bp, 25 predicted proteins | sample 16_S_MG_FD_201364 | JGI IMG/M metagenome (GOLD analysis project Ga0307502, IMG submission 201364) | Soil microbial communities from Populus trichocarpa stands in riparian zone in the Pacific Northwest, United States - 16_S | ecosystem: Environmental > Terrestrial > Soil > Riparian zone > Trees... | reverse complement strand
CGCAGAACCAGCTCCTCGCGGGTCGATGCGCGCAGCAGCACGACGACGTCAGCGCCTGCTGGGAGGTCCTGCAGCAGGGCGAGGATGGGTGCCGATCCGACGCCTGCGCCGATGAGCAGGAGGCTGTCGCTGTGGCTGGCATCGGGCGTGAAGGTGCCGTACGGGCCTTCGATCGCGACCGGCGTTCCGGGCTTGACCTGGGCGAGCGCCGCGCTGTGGTCGCCGAGGTCCTTGACCGTGATCCGCAGGCGATCGTCGTGCGGGACGGCCGACAGCGAGTAGGGGTGCGCCTGCCACCACATGCCGCGGGCGAGGAAGCGCCACTGAAAGAACTGGCCGCCAAAGACGGGCAGGCGATCGAGCCCCCGCCCCGCCACCAGGATGGAGACGGTTCGCGGGCCGTCGGGCGTGACCGAGACAACGCGCAGTCGGTGGCGCAGCGAACGCCAGATCGGCAGGCCGACGCGCGCGGCGATCACCGTGGCGAGCGTGCCGAGCCAGATCGCGGTCCACCAGGCCCGGGTCACGGGATGTCCCACGAACGACGCACCGGTGTCGACCTGATGCGAGAAGGACAAAAGCAGGGCCAGATAGGTGTAGAGGTGCACCGCCCACCATGTCTCGTAAGCCATCCGACGGCGCGCCAACCGGTAGGAGGTCACACCGGCCGCGACTAGCAGGATGGCTCCGACCGTCGCCGCCAGGATCCCGGGATAGGTCCACAGCAGCTGGCCGAGCTGGTGGAGTGCGCCGTCCTGAGCGCCACGGGCGTAGCCGACGGTGATGAAGACCGCGTGGCTCACGAGCAGGTACAGCGGCCACGGGCCGAGTCGGCGGTGCCAGGCGACCAGCCGGTCCTGGCCGATCGCGCGTTCCAGCGGCGGGATGCGCGCGACGAGCAGGACGACGACGACCATCGCATACGCCGCGAGCAGGCCGCTCAGGCGTCCGAGCGCGGTGGCGACGCCGCCTGGCGCGGCGAGCGAGCCGGAACTCTCGGCGGTGATCGCGAGCGCGATCGTGACGCCGAGGCCGAGCCCGGCGAGCGCCGCGAGCACGTCGACGACGATCGGCCGCGGCCGGGAGGGGCGCCGGCGCCGCGAGTGCGCCATGGGCACGCTGGCGCCGGGTCCCGACGCATGCGCCGTGACGCGCGGCGGCGGCGCTGTCTCGGGCACGGCCACCGCCGGATCGGCCCACAGCGACCTGCCCGGCGCTGGCGCGCCGCGGCCCTCCGTCGCGCGGTTGCTCACTCCGTAACCGCCGGGAACCCGGGCGTCGACAGGACGACATCGTCCGCACGGATGGTCATCGCCTCGTAGCCGTGCAGACCGAGCGTCCAGTCCGGGCCGGCCGCGCCCATCGCGAACGCGGCGGTCGAGTACGCATCGGCGATGGCGAGGTCCGGGCCGACGACCGTGACGGAGATGACGCCCTGCGGAGGCCGTTTGGTCGTCGGGTCGAGGATGTGCTCGCCGCGCTCGTACGCGCCCGATGTCGCGATGGCGAGGACGTCGCGGGCCTGCACGATGGTCGCGATCGAGCTCCGGTCGCGCGGATGCTGGATGCCGACTCGCCAGGCGGTGCCGTCGCCCGCGTGCCCGCGCGTCACGATGTCGCCCCCCGCCGTGAGGCAGAAGTCGGTGACGCCGCCGGCGCGCAGCCGATCGGCGGCGCGCTGGACGGCCCAGCCCTTGACGAAGGCGGACGGGTCGAACGTCCCGGTCGCGTGCGCGTCGAAGAACCCGTCGGTCTGACGATGCAGCCGCTCGCACTGTCCGATCACCCAGCGCACGTCCGAGCTCGCGTCGGTCAGCTCCAGCTCGCCGCGGTCCAAGCGGCGCACGGCGCTGTCAGGGCGGTAGGTGCTGAAGGTGGCGTCGACGTCGTGCAGCCATCGGACCGCGCTCTGGATCGCCTGCGGCGGCGGGGCGCAGCCGCGAACGTCGATCGTGACGGCCGTGCCCATGACGTGCTCGACGTGCACGTGCCTCGAGTGCGTGTGCATCATGACGCCATCGTCAGCTTCGCGTGTAAGCGCTGCGCGAGTGAAAGCTGAGAGATTCGCGAGAGCGCCCGCTGCCACGGCGGCCGGCATCGTTCGGGGTCGGCCAGGACGAGCGGGAGTCCGCGACATCGCCCACCGCGATTTGCTGGACGCGGGCCTGCCGCGCGCGAGGCGATCCGCACGTCGGTCTATCCCTTACGAGTGCGCCGATTTGTAAGCGCCTCGCTTCGGGCCTTCACAGGCCTTTCTATGGTTCCGCACAGGAAGCTCACAGGGCCTCATCGCATAGTGGGATCAACCAGCACCTCACGATGCAAGGGATGAACCAGCATGACCCTCACGAACAGGATTTTGAGCAGGCGGAAGCTCACCGCGTCCATCGCTGCCGGCCTCGCGGCGGTCGCGCTTGCGACCGGTGGCTACACGATCGCCAACTCGGGTTCGAGCAGCAGCGCGAACGCGGCGACGGTGGGGAAAGTTGTCCCGTTCCACCGAGGCCAACCGAGCCCGGCCACGCAAGTCGGTCGGGTGCCGGCGAACTTCAGTCCCGGGACGGGCACGATCATCGCCGGAACAGCGGCGAATAAGGCCAAGGCCGCTGCGCTGGCAGCCTACCCTGGAGGCACCGTGAACCGTGTCGTGCTGCTGAGCAACGGCGAGTACAACGTCCACATAATCGGCGTCAACTGGCCGCACCACGTCTTCGTCAGCACGAACTTCAAGGTCGTCGGCGCCGAATAGGCGCGCGGGGCTTGCTATCGCCTGATCGCGGTCTCGGCTTGGACCAGCCGTCTCACCGGGTAGAACACTGCAATGACCACAAGCCTCGCAATTCACGAGCTGGACGCCGTCATGTGTACGAGCAGCGGGGCGCGAGACGGACGGAAGGTCGGCGTCGTCGGCGTGGGAGCGGTCGGCCAGGCCTGCGCATTCGCTCTGGTCTTGCGCGGATCGTGCCGTGAGATCGTGCTCGTCGACAGGACCGCCGAGCGCGCGACCGCGGTGGCGACCGACATGCGTTACGGCGCGCCCCTGTCGCCGATCGTGGAGATCACCGGCGGCGATTGGAGCGACCTGGCCGGCGCGGGTGTCGTGCTGATCTGTTCCGGCGTCAACGAGAAGGGCGGAGGCGCGACCGACCGCGTGGATCCGCGCGGGCGGCTGAAGCTGCTCGAGACGAACGCGTCGGTGTACCGAGACGTTGTCCCGCGTATCGTCGCCGCGGCGCCCGATGCCGTGCTCGTCGCGGTCACCGACCCGCCCGATCCGCTCGCGGACCTGACCCGCGCGCTCGCGCGACACGACCGCGTACTCAGCACGGGGACGACGATCGACACGCTGCGCTTCCGCGTCCACGTCGCCGCGCAACTCGGCGTCCACCCGTCGGCGATCGAGGGCCAGGTCGTTGGCGAGCACGGCACGAGCGAAGTCATGCTGTGGTCGTCGGTGCGCGTAGACGGCACGCCGCTCGCCGACGCGCTCAGCCTGAGCGATCCGAACCGCTCGGTCGACGATCTCCGCGAGCAGGTCGAGCGTGAGGTCCGCTTCGCGAACATCACGATCATCGAGGGTAACGATGCCAGCCAGTTCGGCATCGGCGTCGTGTGCGCGCGGATCACCGAGGCGGTCCTCGGCGACGAGCGTGTCGTAATGCCGGTGGCCGCCTACCGCGAGCGCTACGGCGTGGCGATCGGGCTGCCCACCGTCGTCGGGCGACAGGGCGCCGCCGGTGAGCTCGAGCCGAGCATGTCCGACCAGGAACGACGCGCCTTCGAGCGCAGCGCCGCGACCCTGCGCGACGCCGCGCGCCGCATCGGGGTCCCATCCGGCTAGGACCTGCGGCGCGCTTGTGCGGACGTCAGGCGGCGACCGGCGCGGCGCCGGAACTCTGACGCGCGAGCTCGGCGGCGGCCGCGGCAAGCTCGGCCTCGAGGTGCTGGAGGTTGCCGAGGTGCTCGCGTGCCAGCGCGAGACAGAGTGCCGCTCGGATTCGCCGGCTGTCGCCGTCGGCCACGGCCGCGCGCAGGCAGCGCGACACGCGTCGGCCGCTGTCGAGATCGAGGCCGTGCGGCGGGGGCGGGCTCGTTCCGCCCGCGAGGGCATCGCCGAGCGCGACGTACCAGCAGCGAAGCGCGTCGGCGTCCTGGTCGAGCGCACTCGCGCAGCGATCCCAGCCCGCAGGTGCGACGGACGGCCCCGTCATCGCCAGCAGCGAGTACGCGGCCAGCCGCACACGTGTCGCTCCGGCTACAAGCGCGCCGACGCTCTCCAGATCGAGGCGGTCGGCTCCATGCTCGGCGAGGAACTGGCGAAAGGCGTCGTCGAGCAGGTGGGCGGCCGCCCGGGCTTCACGTCGCGCATGCTGAACGTTGCGTGCGGGCGATCCATCGCCGTGGCGAGCGAGTGCCTTCGCGGTTGCGGCCAGGTATCCGGCGCTTCGGACGAAGGCCTCGGCCAGGCGCTCGCGCAGGACGGACGCTGCGCCGCGCGGCCAGAACAGCAGCCCGACGCCGAGGCTGATCGCAAAGCCGATCGCCACGTCCTGGACCCGTATGAGCCCGACCTCCCAGCCCGTCGGCTGGATGATGTTGAAGAGGATCACGACCACCACCGTGAAGCCGGCCTGCCCGGCGGTGAACGACACCGCGCCCGGCGCGTAGGCAGCCAGCAGGACGGCGAAGGGGAGCACCGCCCAGAGCACCGGCTCGTTGCTGCCGATCGCGAGGATGAGCCCGACTCCGACGACGATCCCGACGGTCGTCCCCGCGACCGCCTGAAGGATGATCGAGCCCGTGGCGAGCGCGTTGGAGCGCAGGACCGAAAGGGTTCCGAGCACCACCCAGAACGCATGCTGCACGCTCGCCCGCTGCGCCACGTAGACCGCGATCGTCAGGGCGGCCGCCCCGCGGACGCTGTTGCGAAACCAGACCGACCGCAGCCGAGCGTGTTCAGCGAGGAGCTTGGCGACCGCCCTCGGCGCCGATGGCGAGTTGCGGCGCGCCCAGTCGACATCGGGCGGGTCGCGGCCCGTGGCGAGCAGCGCGTTGGCACCGACTTCCCACGCTGCGGAGGACAGCTCGCGCACCCTGAACGCCGGCTCGACGGCGCAGAGCAGTGCGGCGTGGTCGCACCCGGCAGGCAGCTCGCGGGCGTCCCGCACCAGCGCTTCGAACACTCCTTCGCGGGCGCGCACGAGCCGCTCGAGATCCGGTCGATCGTCGAGCCCGCTCAGCGTCGCTGCACTGGCGTGCAGCGCGACGCCGGCGGCCGCGATCGCCTCACGGTTCGCATCCCGACCGAGGGCCTGCGCCGCTCCGGTCGGGAGCCTCGCGAGAGATCGCAGCCAGTCGAGCTCGTCGACGAGGAACCCGAGCGCCTCCGTCGAGCCGGTAGCCCCCGTCGGACGGTACGGAGTCGCAACGAAGCGCCGGCGAAGCGTCGCAACCGCTTCGCGAGCTGCCGCGGCGCGGCTACGGACAAGCGACGCGTCCCCGTAGCACTCCGACTCGAGCAGGTCGCCGAGCGCCGCGCATGCGCGGGCGGCCGCGGCGCGCAGCTCGCCCCGCGGCCTCGGCGGCCAGAGCAGCATCGCCGCGGAGATCCCGAGCACACTGGCGAGCAGCCAGCCCTCCAGGCGATCGGGGATCGCCGACGGCGGCGCGGGAACGTTCACGGAGATGATGAAGCTCAGCAGCGCCGCGAACGAGCCGGCGGCCAAGTAGCGGTTGATCACCCCCGAGAACAGGATCACAAAGCCGACGACCGCCATGACCGCCGCGGCCGCCGCGGGGCTCCGAGAGCACAGCGTGCCGAGCGAGATGAGCGCGACGCCTGCGCCGGCCAGCGCGACGTAGGATACGAGCCGTGCTCGGGGCGGTCCGCTGAAGTCGGCCAGGACGAGGATCGCAAACGAGCCGAAGGCCGAGAAGATCGTCGTCTGGGGCTGGCCTATGACGTTGTCGGCGAATGCGAAGACAGCGGGCATGACGATCGCCGCCCGCGCGGCACCCTCCAGCGAGAGCAGCTCCGGGTCCTCCGCGCGGAGCCGTCGTGCCAGCGACGCCCCGAGCCCTGCCGCTGCACGGGCGGACGCTGCCGCCGGGTCCCGCGTCAATGACGGGCGCACGGCTCAGCCATAGCTTCCTCCCGCAGGCCCCGCGTCGCAACAACGTCCGGCGCGGCGCCGCTGGCGAATCTCACCGCGTAGTCGACCACCCGGTCCTGCTCACGGCGTTGTCGACCACCCGGTCCTGGATACTCGCCTCCGTGTGGGGATCCCTTCGAGCGCGGGGCCGCGAGTTCGTCATGGTGGCCCGCGGACTGACCCCCACGCACGAGCACCTGCGCTCGCGGGTCGTGTTTCTCGTCGTCACGACGGTCGTCGTCGACGCCGTGGCCAGCATGCTCGTCTTCGTCTTCGAGCGCCATGCCGCTGGCACGGAGATCACGACGCTCGGAGACGCCGTCTTCTGGACGAGCACACAGCTTCTGACCGTCTCCTCGCAGCTCCCGAACCCGATCTCGACAGAGGCGCGGGTGCTCGACGTGTTCCTTCAGGCCTACGCGATCTCTGCCGTCGCGGCGCTGGCAGGCTCGTTCGGCGCGTTCTTCCACCGGCGCAGCAACGAGCGAGACCCGCCGACGAACGCGCGAGGGCCCGGTCCTCTCGCCGGGTGAGGGTTGGGCCGTCACGCGCGACGGCCGGCGGCGAGGAAGCCGCCAAGCCCGGTCGCGACGACGAACCCCTCGACGACGAGCGACGCCAAGCCGAGCGGCTCGACCCAGTTCCCGATGTCGGTGAACGCGTTCGGCAGGCCCACGGTCCTGTCGAGCACGTAGAACGCGATCACGGTCGCGGCGAGGCCGGCCGCCGCGAGCAACGCGGTATGCGAGCGGTGAAACAACAGGGCGGCGGCCGTCACGATGCAGCCGGCGATGAGCAGCATGTAGAGCCAGAAGATGTACCGCGTCTCCGTCCACTTGCCGACGCTGTCGACGGCGTGGATGACGGCGATCGCGCCGACGCCGACGGCGGCGGTTGCGCGCACCGCGGCATCACGCACGACGCCCGCGATGGCACCCGAGCCGATCGCGTCACGTTCGGACGGCTGAGCTCGCCGGTCAGGCTGAGCGAGATTGGCCTGGTTGTTGGACGCGGAGGGCTGCAGTTGAAGAGACATGGAGGTTCCTCGAATCGCGTGTAGATGTCGGGACAGCCAGGGAGTGCGGCCGCCGTCAAGCGGCGGATCCCAGAAGGGCGCTCACGACCACGATGATCACGCCGCCGAGCGTCACGCCGCCCAGCGAGCGAGCGAAGCTCGTCGTGAAGAAGCGGTGGCGCAGGTAGGCGAGCAGAACGAGCTCGAAGGCGACGACGCCCGCCGCCACCGCAAGGGCGGTCAGGTACGTCGAGATCAGGAACGGGAGCGTGTGCAGCACGCCGCCGAGGAACGTGCCGACCCCGGTGATCGCGCCCCGCGTCACCGGGTTGCCGCGACCCGTGAAGTCGCCGGTGTCGGAGAGGCCCTCCGAGAAGCTCATGCTGACGCCGGCGCCGATCGCGGTGGCCAGACCGGCGAAGAACGCGTAGCGAGGCGTGTGCGTGGCGAGCGCGACCGCGAAGATCGGAGCCAGCGAGGAGAGCGATCCATCGATCAGGCCGCTGAGCGCCGGCTGCACGCGCTGGAGCAGGAAGCCGTTCGGCGCGGCCGGCAGGGTGGCGGCCGCGCCGGTCATGATCGCCGACCGTCGGCGCGGCGCCCCGCCGGCTTTGGTGCGGTGGCCGCGTTGATCACCGAGGCGATGTCGTCGTCGCCGTGCCGTGGGATCGCCAGCTCCCACCGTCGCGCGAGCGCGTCCGTCAGCGGCAGCTCGAGACCGTACTCTCGGCCTGCTTCGAGTGCCAGGCGAGCGTCCTTGAAGGCGAGGCGCAGCGCGAACCCGGGTGTGAACTCGCGCGCGAGCATCGCTCGTCCCTTGCTCGTCGCCCAAGGCGCCTCGAGAGGACCGCCGGCGAGGGCGTCGAGGAACAGCCCCTGCTCGAGACCGAGCGCCTCGGTGAAGGCGAGCGTCTCAGCCATGGCCTCGGCCATCGAGGCGAGCCAAGTGTTGAGCACGAGCTTGAGCCGCGTGCCATTGCCCGCGGGGCCGAGCCACAGCGTCCGGCGCGCGATCGCGTCGAAGAGCGGCTGTACGCGCGGATGCACCGCGTCCGTCCCGGACGCCAGCACCACCAGCTGCGCGTCGCGTGCCGGCCCGTCGCTGCCCGACACAGGCGCATCCACGAACTCGACGCCGTGGTCGTGGGCGAGCGCGGAGAAGCGCTCCGTCCAGTCGACGCCGACCGTCGCCATCTGGATCCAGACCGATCCCGGACGCAGCGCCGAGACGGCGCCCTCGGGACCGGTCATCGCGTGGTCAACCGCGTCGCCATCGGCGAGCATCGTCAGGACGACGTCGGCCGACCCGGCCGCGTCGGCAGGCGAAGCGGCGAGGCGAGCGCCTGCGCCCGCGAGCTCTCGAGCGCGTCCGGGCGTGCGGTTCCAGACCGCGACTTCGAAGCCGGCTGCAAGCAGGTTGCGCGCGATCGGTGCACCCATCCGGCCGGTGCCGAGCACAGCGATCTCGTGGTGTCTCGAGGTCATCGGCGGTTCCTCAGACACTTTCCGGCGAGGGTCCGGCAACCGTCACCGCGCCCGCCATGATCTGATCGATCTCCGCGAGGTCGTCCGCGGTCAGCTCGACGTTCGCGGCGCCGACGCTGTCTTCGATGTGCGGCGCGCGGCGCGCGCCGACGATCGCAACGTCGACCGCTGGATGCGCCAAAGTCCACGCGATCGCGAGCTGGCTGACGGTGTGGCCGCGCTCGCGCGCCCAGCGCTTGAGCTCACCCACCGTCCGCAGGTTGCGCCGGAACGTCTCGCTCTGAAACAGCGGGCTCTGGCTACGCCAGTCGCCGGCGGCGAACGTGGTGTGCTCGTCCATCGTGCCGCTGAGCAGGCCGTGGGCGAGCGGTCCGTAGACGAGAACGCCGATGCCGTGCTCGAGCGCGTAGGGGGCGATGTCTTCCTCGATCTCGCGGCGGAACAGGTGATAGGGAGGCTGCATCGTCTCGACCGGCCGCGTGCGCGCGAACTCCGCCATCTGCGCCACGGAGTAGTTCGAGACGCCGGCATGGCGGATCTTGCCTTCGTCGACGAGCTGCTGGAGCGCACCCGCGGTCTCCGCGAACGAGACGTTCGGGTCCGGCCAATGAACCTGGTAGAGGTCGATGTGGTCCACGCCGAGCGCGCGGAGGCTCTGCTCGACGCCGGAGCGCAGCCATGCCGCGCTCGAGTCGCGCACCAGCCCGTCCGGCGTCATGCGCAGGCCGCCCTTGGTCGCCAGCGCCACGTCGTCGCGGCGATGATCGAGCTCGTCGCGCAGCGCGCGGCCGAGCAGCCGTTCGGAGGCGCCGAAACCGTAGGCCTGGGCGGTGTCGAACAGGTTGATCCCAAGCTTGCGCGCGTGCCGGATCGCGGTGATCGCGTCGCGCTCGTCGAAGTCTCCCCACTCACCCCCGAGCTGCCACGTGCCGAACGCGATCGGGAACACCTGCAGGTCGGTCAGGCCAAGCCAGGTGGTGTCCATGTCACTCTCCTTCCAGCCGCGTCATGCCGCGACGACGATCGATGGTGGGGGGATGTCAACCGGCCTGACCCTTGCGGCTCGTGATACCGCCCGCAGGAAGCTCAGTGTGGGCAGGCTGTCCGTGTCCGGCCGCGTGAGAACGGCCGTCTGGAACGCAGGCTCGGCGCCCGCGAGAGGCACGAAGCGGATCCCGGGGGCGGCATAGCGCTCGGCCGCGGACTCGGGGACCAGGGCCATGCCGGCGCCTGTGGCGACGCTGAGCAGCGCGTACTCCACGCGCGGCTCGGCGGTTTCGACGAGGGTCGGCGCGATTCCCGCTGTGCGGCACATCGCAACGACCGCGTTGTGGAACGCCGGGTTGGCGTCGCGCGGCAGGATGACCACTCGCTCGGGAGCGAGCCGCTCGAGGTCGACCGCTGCGGAGAGCGCATCGCGGTGAGCCGCCGGCAGGACGGCGACCGCTCGCTGCGCGCCGATCAGCGTGGTGCGCAATCCGCTGGTGGGCGCCGGGAGGGCGGTGACGACGGCATCGAGCCGGTGTGCCCGGAGCTCCTCGATCAGGCGCAGCGCGGGGCCCGTCTCGAGGTCGATGTCCACCGCCGGCGACGAAGCCCCCACGTAGCGCAGCGCACGGGGCACGCTCGCCGGCAGCGAGTCGGCCAAGTAGCCGACCCGAAGCCGCATCGTGGCGCGATGGCCAGCGCTGCGCGCGGCCTGCTGCGCGACCTCCGCGTGGCGCAGGACGCGCCGCGCCTCCTCGAGCATCGCTGCGCCGGCCGGGGTGAGCGCGACGCTGCGCTGCGTGCGGTCGAACAGCTTGACGCCGAGCTCCTGCTCGAGCTTGCGCACCTGCTCGCTGACCGCCGGTTGCGCCACGTGCAGGCGCTCAGCCGCTCGGCGGAAATGCAGCTCCTCGCCGACGGCGACGAAATATCTGAGATGCCGGAGTTCCATCGTCGGCCTCACGCACCGCCGTGGAGCGGCCGGGGCGTGCCGGCCTGCCCCACTGCCGGCCCATGCGCGCTTCCGCGCCGCGTCTCGTTGATCCTGGGATTGAGCATGGTTCTCCCCTCGGACAGGTTCGATCTGGGTGGGATCGGAACTGTTCCGGGAGCAGGGGCCACCGCCTATACCCATGGGCCGGAGAACCATCTCCGACCGACCCGACCGCAGAGTAGGGCTAGCCAGAGTTGTGGTGCGCTCGCTGGTCGTGCCTGCGCGCCGCGCGACCGCCAGCTGAGATGACCGCGCCGTTGCTTGGCCCGGCTCTCGCGCTTGCTGTGGTGCTGCACAACGTGCGGGCGCCGGCTAGGCAGCACGGCGAACGTGCAGTCCCACGGCTGGCGTACTTGTGAGCGCCGGACCGGACCCGCCCGGGGGCTTGACGAGACGGATGTGCGTGCCGCGGCTGGATGCGGGCTTGGCGGGGCCCAGCGCGCCGCTGTGGGCTGACCCGCGACGCAATTCGACGACCGTCGGACTGAGCATGCCGTGCACTCTGTCGCCGGCGCACCATGCGGCCCATACCCACCAGCCCGAGACCGACCTCCAACCGGCAGGAGAGCGCGCATACCTACCAGCCCGAGATCGACCTCCCACCGGCAGGAGAGCGCGGTAAGGCTAGCCCTACCCGTGGCAGCGAGCGCGGCTGCGATGATCGCTTCGTGATGAGTTCCGTTCTGGTGATTGACGACGACGACGCGTTCCGGGACCTCGTCCGGCGGATGCTCGGCGCCGTCGGGTTCGTGGTCGTAGGCGAGGCCGACACCGTGGCGACGGGCATCGCGGCCGCACATGCGCTGAGGCCGGACGCGGCGCTCGTGGACGTCGGGCTGCCGGACGGCGACGGAATCGCGCTTGCGCGTGAGCTCTCCTCGCTGCCTTGGTGTCCGCACGTCGTCCTGACGTCGACGGACCCGGACGCGGCCAGCGCGGACGACGTCCGCCGCTCTGGCGCTCACGCGTTCGTCGCCAAGGACCAGCTTCCGAACGCGCACCTGCGGCGCTTGCTGAACTGGCGGTAAGCAGGCCCCCCTCCGGACAACCCGAAGGGCATGGTCGGGGCGCCCCCTACCAGGTCTAGGGCTCGTCTGTCTGGTCGACGATGGGTGCGGCGCACATAGTGAAATGCATGAAAACACTCACCAACATCGATGCTGCCAGTGGGCAATCACTGATGGATGCCTTGCTCCCGCAGTACGTGTCCTGGCGCGAGCAGTCTCACGCCGTTCGGCTGGCGTACCAGCAGTGGACTGACTCCGCTCGCGCCGAGCGCAGGCCCGCCTACGTCGGCTACCTCGCCGCACTGGACGGCGAAGGACACGCGGCACGCGTGTACGCCGACCAGATCAAGCGGGTCCGGGGCGACGTTCATCCAGGCTGACCGCTGTCACGTCTCCCGGTCGCCGCGGGCCTGCGCCGCCGCAGGCGAGCACGACCGGACCAAGGCAGAGGGCCGCAAGTCGTTGGCTAAGGACTCTGCGGCGACGCCGGACGAAGGTACGACCCATCGGGCGGAGGGCCGGTCGGCCGCGTGATCGCGCGCGGCGGTCGCCGAATGCCCCCCAGCAAAACGCGCCGAGCAGCCAGCTGTAGGCGGCGGGCCCTCCGTCTGTCGACCATCTCGCCCACGAAGGCGAACCGGGTCGGATTGTCGACCGCGCTCAGCACGCCGAACGAGGTCGCCAGGACCGCGACCTGCCACAGCCGCACCGCGCCGGTGACGACCAGCAGACCGATGGTGAGCGAGACGAGCGCCGGGCCGACCTGCGTACTTACGAGCAGCCGCCGCTTCGGGTAGCGATCGGCGACCACGCCGCCGAGGGCGAGAGCGCCAGGACGGGCGCGAACCGCGCCGCGGTGATCAGGGCGAGCACCGTGCCCGACGAGATGGTGGCGAGCGATGCGTGCCTGTCGCCGTCCGCGGGCCTCGATCTCGCCCTGCGTCACGCAGCGCATCGCCGTGCGCTCGCTAACGCTCGAGGCGGACAGGCAAGAGCGGCCGCTGGGCCGACGACGGACGGGCGATCCGCCGCCAGCATGCAGGCATGCACAGGATCGCCTGTTCCATCGCCACCCCAGCAACCCTGCTGGCCGCAGTCGCCGCGTTGGCGGGGTGCGGGTCCGCCGCCCCGAACAACGGCGGCGTCGCACAGACACTTCAGGGCAAGTACGTCAGCGTCGTCAACGGCGTGTCGCCGTCTGTTGTGTTGATCCAGACGCCGCAGGCGCTGGGCTCGGGCGTCGTGTTCGACACCCACGGCGACGTCGTGACCAACGCTCACGTCGTCGCGGGGGCGACAAGGCTCTCCGTCACGCTGAATGGCGGCAAGCAGGTCGCGGCGACGCTGGTGGGAACGGACGCGAGCACCGACCTCGCGGTGGTCCGCATGGCCGGCGCGACACCGCCCCCGGCGACGTTCGCGGACTCTTCGAAGATCAGCGTCGGCGACATCGCCCTCGCCATCGGCAACCCGCTCGGCCTGCACGCGAGTGTCACCGAGGGCATCGTTTCCTCGCTGGACCGCAGCGTGTCCGAGGGCAACGGCGTGACGCTTACCTCAGCGATCCAGACGAGCGCGGCGATCAACCCCGGTAACTCGGGCGGCGCACTCGTCGATCTCAGCGGTCAGGTCATCGGCGTCCCGACCCTCGCGGCGCTCGACCCCCAGCTTGGCAACTCGCAGGCATCAGGGATCGGCTTCGCCATCTCGAGCAACCAGGTCAAGACGGTCGCGGCACGGATCCTTGCCGGTGGATAGCCGAGAGGAACGGATCATGTCGTCCACCACTCCGCCCGAGATCGCAGCCGCCGGCGTCGAGGACGGCACCGCCGGCTCGCGGCGGTCCTGGGACAAGTCGCTCGTAGCAGGCGTCCAGGCCGGCGCCTACATCGCCGTTGCCGGACTGTTGGCGATCGTCGTCTCCGCCGGGCTTGACCCGAAGATCTGGGGCGGCGTTCATGCGCTGTTCAGGGGCGCCGTGTTCAGTATCGGCTTGGTGCTCCTCGTGATAGCGGCGCCACCGTGGGCGCTGCTGCCGGCCGGCACCGTTGAACCGCTCAGCCCGCCAGCGGTCCCGAAAGGTGCGCCCGAAGCTGCGCGATCTCGGTGACAGCGGCGCCGACGAAGGCCGATCTGTACGCCTCCATCTCCCGCTCGAGATCACGCTTGTAGCTCTCACACCCGATCAGGCCGATGGCGTCGGCCTCCAGACGTTCGAGCTCGAGAAGCTTGAGGTGCTGGCGGATCTCGGCGGCTGACATCGCGTCGCATGGTTGCGGCGCGCCGCGCGTCCGTCATCGGCGCCCGGATGGCTCTTCGGTCTACTCCGAGAGGCGTACGCGGCTCAGTCGAGGGCGCGCGGCGAGCTGCGCAGATACGTCAGGGTCGCGAGCACGCGCCGGTGCTCCGTGGGGCCCGGGTCCAGCTCGAGCTTGTGGAAGATGCTCGTGACGTGCTTCTCGACGGCGGCTTCGCTGATGAAGAGGGTCTGTGCGATGCCGCGGTTGGACTTGCCCTCCGCCATCGACGCGAGCACCTGGCGTTCACGCGGACTGAGCCGGTCGACCGGACCGTGCGGCGTCCGTCGGCCCAGCATCCGCCGGACCACCTCCGGGTCGAGGGCGCTGCCGCCTGCGGCCACACGTCCGACAGCGTCGATGAAGGCGTCGACGTCTCCCACGCGCTCCTTGAGCAGATAGCCGACCCCCTCGGCGCTGTCGCCGATGAGGTCGAGGGCATAGGCCTCTTCGTAGTACTGCGAGAGCACCAGCACGCCGATCTCAGGGTGGCGCGCCCGCAGCTCGAGCCCGGCGCGCAGGCCGTCGTCCTCGCGGCCCGGCGGCATTCTGACGTCCACAACCGCGACGTCCGGTCGATGCGCGAGCGCCCGCCGCAGGAACGCCTCCGCGTCGCCCGCCTGGGCGACGACCTCGAAGCCCGCTTCGGTCAGCAGTCGAACGATGCCCTCGCGGAGAAGGACATCATCCTCACCGACCACGACGCGAACCGGCTGTGACACCGCCTCACCGTATTCGGCTCGGTCGCCGGGCGCTAGTGGACGCGTCAGAACTTCCGGCCACGCCCACGAGTCCCCCCGCCACGGGCTGCGAGGTAGGGACATCCCTACCTGGGTTTCCGGCCCACACGAACTCGATCTCCGGCGCCCTGGGATGTCCGGCTCCGAGGATCGCCGGAATAGTGGGTGCCTCAAACCCTCGAGCTACCTGCAGCGACGGAGAAGACACCATGGCCCACGCCGCCATCCTGCCCCTCGTCAAGCCCGAACGCGATCGCCGTCGCAACCTCGTCGCGGCGGTCTCCGCGGCCCCGCAGGCCATCCGCGTCGTCATCGCCGACGGCCAGCCGCTGGTGCGCGCCGGGCTCCAGGCGCTCCTCGAGTCACAGGACGACGTCACCGTCGTCGGGCAGGCCGCCGACGGCGACGAGGCGGTGGCTCTGGCACGCCAAGCGCGGCCGGACGTGCTGCTCGTCGACAGCGAGCTCCCCGGGCTCGATGGCGTCGAGCTCGCGCGCCGCGTTCTCGCCGAGCCTGAGCTCGCCGGCGTGCGCATCGTCTTTCTCAGTGCATGCGACACGGACGAGCGTGTTCTGCCGGCGCTCCGTGCCGGGATCAGAGGCTTCTTGCTGAAGGACGGCCGCGTCGACCAGCTCGCCGACGCCGTGCGGGCCGTCGCCGCGGGCGATGCTGCACTCGCGCCGAGCGTGGTCGGCCGGCTCATCGCCGAGCTCGCTGCGCAGCCGGACGTGCGTCGTCATACCCCCGAGCAGCTCGAGGAGCTCACCCCCCGCGAGCGGGAGGTCGTCGCGCTCGTCGCCGCCGGGCTCAGCAACAGCGAGATCGCCGAGCACCTCGTCGTGAGCCCCGCCACGGCGAAGACGCACGTCAGCCGCGCGCTGTGCAAGATGCGCGCGCGCGACCGCGCGCAGCTCGTGCGACTCGCCTACGAGACCGGCCTCGTCGTCGCGCGGCGGGCCGTCACGGCCCCGCCGGTCGCGACGACGATGGCGGCGGCGTAGGCCATGCGGGCGAACCGGCGGCGACCGGTCGACCGCGTCCCACTGCTGCTCTGGGCTGCCACGCTCGCGGCCCTGATGGTCGGCGCCATCGTCGCGGTGGCCGAGATCGACAAGGACTGGGCGCTAGCGCTCGCCTGCGTGGGGCTGGTGGCGACCGCGGTCGCGATGGCGGTCGTTACTCGGAGCTTCCTGTCGGATGAGGAGGGCGAGGATCCTGAGGCCCCGCCTGCCTCCGGGCGTTGGCCCGCGCTCGCCCTCGCCGCGATCGCAGCCGCCGCGCTCAGCATCGCGTTCCTCGGCTCGCGGCACGACGAGGTCGCGGCCGCGACCTCGCCCGACACGTCCGTCGCTGCCGAGCGGACGGTCCGTGAGTTCCTTCTGGCCGCGTACGTCGACGGCGATGGCGAGTCGGCCTGCGGCTACCTGTCGCGGCATGAGCAGCGCCAGGTGGCGGTCCCCGGGCGATCCACGACCTGTAGAGACGTGCTCAACGACCTTGCGGGTCCTCCTGAGCTCGCGGCGCTGACGACCCCACGACAGGTTCGAGACCTGCCCGCACGCGTCCGGCTCGCACGCGGCGGCGTCACGGTGCGTCTCGGCGGTGGCGTCTTCCTCCTGCGGCCGGCGACCGCCGAGGAGCAGTCGCAGTTCAACGCTCCGCCGGGCTACTGGCGCATTTCCTCCGGCGTGACTGCGCTGCTGCGGGCCGGCTGAGGGAACACGACGGGAGCATCTGCCGCATGCCCGAAGCCACGGCCGACCGCGGACTGCCTCGAGACACGCGTGGGTGGCAGGTCGCGCCCGCCCCTGACGGACGCGGGACCCCGCCCGCGCTGCCGAGCGGCGGCCGGCGGCCTCGCTTCGGCCGCTTCGGCCGGTTCGTGCTCGTGCTGCTGGTGGTCAACTGGCTGTCGGTGCTGCTCTTCGCGCATGGCTCAGCCCAGCCGCGTGTGGCGATCCCGTTCAGCCCGGTCTTTCTGCAGGACGTCCAGGCGGGCCGGGTGAAGTCGATCTCCTCGACCGCGGACACGATCGACGGCACGTTCACGTCGCCCCAGCGCTATCCGCCGACGAACAAGGCCGCGACGCCGACGACCCTGTTCAGCACGCAGGTCCCGATGTTCTGGAACGGCAACCAGCTGTCGGCGCTCCTGCAATCCAAGGGCGTGCAGATCACGGCCGAGTCGCCCACGCAGGGGGCCTCGCTGCTGACCCAGCTGCTCCTCGGCTTCGGCCCGACGCTGCTGATCGTCGGTTTCTTCGTGCTGCTCGCACGCCGCGCCGGCGGCGCCGGCGGGATGGGCGCGCTCGGCGCTTTCGGGCGCTCGAAGGCACGCCGCGTCGATGGCGCCACCATCCCCGTGACCTTCGACGACGTCGCGGGCATCGACGAAGCGAAGGCCGAGCTCTCGGAGATCGTCGACTTTCTGCGCGATCCCGAGCGCTACCGCCGGCTCGGCGGGCGCATGCCGCACGGCGTCCTGCTGTCCGGCGCCCCCGGCACCGGCAAGACGCTCCTCGCGCGCGCGGTGGCCGGTGAGGCCCATGCGGCCTTCTTCTCGATCTCGGCCTCGGAGTTCATCGAAGCGATCGTCGGCGTGGGCGCCTCGCGCGTGCGCGACCTCTTCTCCCAGGCGAAGGCCGCCGAGCCGTCGATCATCTTCATCGACGAGCTCGACGCGATCGGGCGGGCGCGCAATGCGCAGGTGGGCCTCACCGGCGTCAACGACGAGCGCGAGCAGACGCTCGACCAGATCCTCACCGAGATGGATGGCTTCGACAGCTCCGAAGCGGTCGTCGTCCTCGGCGCCACCAACCGCGCCGACGTGCTCGACCCCGCGCTCCTGCGTCCCGGGCGCTTCGATCGTCGCGTGATGGTGCAGGCGCCCGATCGCGAGGGTCGGCGGAGGATTCTCGAGGTCCACACACGCTCCCTCCCGCTGGCCGATGACGTCGACCTCTCTTCCATCGCGTCGAGCACGCCGGGCATGGTCGGCGCCGATCTGGCCAACCTCGCCAACGAGGCCGCGCTGCTCGGCGCGCGGCGCGACCACGAGCGCGTCCAGATGAGCGACTTCACCGACTCGCTGGAGAAGATCCTGCTCGGCGCGCCGCGCGGGATCATCCTTTCGCCGGAGGACCGCCGGCGAACCGCCCACCACGAGTCGGGACACGCCCTGGTCGCCATGCTCACGCCCGGCGCCGATCCGGTCCGCAAGGTCTCGATCATCCCCCGCGGCGCGGCGTTGGGCGTCACGCTGTCGGCGCCCGACGCCGACCGCGTGTTCTACTCGCGCGAGGAGCTCGAGGCGCGCATCCGCGTCGCGCTCGGCGGGCGCGTCGCCGAGGAGCTCATCTCCGGCACGATCACGACGGGCGCCGAGTCCGACATCCGCCAGCTGACCGAGATAGCGCGCGAGATGGTCGGACGGTGGGGAATGAGCGATCGGATCGGCCCGATCACGGTGCTGCCGGATGACGGCTCGGGGCCGCCGCTCCCCGGCGCGCGGGCGCATTCCGAGGACACGCAGCAGACGATCGACGAAGAGGTTCGCCGGCTCGTCGACGACGCCCACGCCGACGTGACGCTGCTGCTGACCGAGCACCGCGACCAGCTGCGATCGCTCGCCGAGGCGCTGCTCGAGTGCGAGACGCTTGACACGGCCGAGGCCTACGCGGCGGCGGGCGTGCCGGCGAGGCCTCAGCACATCGAGCGGCCGCTGGCCGCCGGAATCGCGGCCGGGTCATGACGGCCGGGATCCGCGTGGCCGGCGCTCGCGGCGTCCGACGACCGCGGCCCGCGCTGACGCCGATCGCTGCCGTCGCGGGCGGGATTGCGGCGGGCGCGGTTGGCACGCTGGCCATGGACGCGCTCTGGTTCCGGCGTTACAAACGCGGGCGAGGGGAGAGCGACTTCCTCGCGTGGGAGTTCTCGTCAGGTCTTTCCGGCTGGGATGGCGCACCCGCCCCGGCGCTGGTCGGAAAGCGCCTCGTCGAGGGGGTGTTCCAGCGCGAGCTTCCGCCCGGACGGGCCGCCCTGCTCAACAACGTGACCCACTGGGCGTTTGGGGCCCTGGCCGGCGCCCAGTACGGGATCGTGGCGGGGTCGCTTTCCGCACCGCGAGCTCTTTGTGGGCTGCCCTTTGGTGCCGCAGTCTGGGCCGCCGGCTACGTGATCCTTCCCGCGGCCAAGCTGTACAAGCCGGTCTGGCAGTACGACCGCGGCACGTTGGCCAAGGACCTGAGCGCTCACCTCGTGTACGGGCTTGCGACAGCCACGAGCTTCCAGCTACTCCGGCGCGCGTCGCGCCGATGACCGATTGGCGAGGTCAACCTCGGCCGCGCCGCACCGCAGTCGAGGCACCGGCGGCGGTTGCCACGCGCCAGAGGCGCGACATCGCATAGACGCCGACGGCCGACACGAAACACAGGCAGGCGGTCGCGGAGATCGTGAACGACGTCAGGTCGCTCTCCATCTGCACCGGGATCCGGCCGGCCAGCAGGACCTTCCAGTGAGACGCGTTGTCGGTCAAGAGCCCCACGATGAGGGCGCCGATGCCACTCGAGGAGTCATAGAGCGCATGCAGCAGCGCGACGAAGAGGTAGGCCGCGACGACGCTGCGAGCGAGCCGGAGCCGACCATGGCGCGCGGCCATGAAGAGGACACCGCCGAGGACGCCCGTCCACAGGCCGTGCCCGACGGGCGCGAGCAGGCCGCGCTCGAGGACAGTGCTGATCATGTTGTGCAGCTCCAAGCCGTGCGCGCCGAACAGGGCGACCAGCGCGTAGCCGCTGCTCTCGAACGACGCGAAGCCGAAGCCGACTGCAACACCGAGCACGATGCCGTCGCGGATCGAGTAGCTCCCGAGGCGCCGGGCGACCAGCCACAGCACGGCCAGCTTCGAGGCCTCTTCGATCAGCCCGACGCCGAGGTACTGCGAGCCGCCGTTGCCGAGCAGCAGATACTCGCCGAGCACCGCCAGAACCACCCCGAGTGTCCCGCCGAGCGCAAACGCCTCAACGATCGTGACGGGCGGGAACGCGGAGTCGTAGAGGCGATCGAACACGTAGATCGCGCCGCAGACCGGCACCACGAAACCTCCCGCCGTCACAGTCAACGGGATGAGATTGGGATCCTGGGTGACGCCCAGCGCCACGACGGCGACGATCCACGTGATCGCGCCGAGGCAGAGCAGCTTGAGCCAGCGCCAGCGGGTGCGGACCTCCAGGCGGATACCTGTAGCGGACATCCCCGTGAAGTCTTCTCGAAGTGACCTCGGCTGTCGTCGGCCTACGGGCGACTCATCTGGACTGTCCGCCGGGAGTACGGCCGACCACGGAGATCAGCTCGTGTGGCCGACCTTGGACCAGTCGACCGCCTCGCCGGCGTACCAGTTGATCCCGGTCACCTCGCTGCGCGTGCTCACCTGGAAGCCGGGCTGCGCGATCCAGAGCCAAGGGGCGTCGCTCGCGATGATCTCGGCACAGCGCTTGTGCTTCTCGACCCGCTGGTCCCAAGCGAATTCGGAGCGCCCGGCGTCGGCCAGGCAGGCGTCGGCCCTGGCGCTCTTGTATCCCCCCCAATTGTTGGAGCTCTTCGACTGGTAGAAGACCCCCAGCGCGTAGGCGGGGTCAGGCGAATCGGCGCCGCCCTGGTAGAAGAACATCGGCCGCTTCCCGGCAAACAGCGCCTCCGTATACGTGGAGGACGGGAGCGCCTCGAGCTCGAGCGTCACCCCGACGTCCTTGAAGGCGCTCCGGAGCTGAGCGCTTACAGGCTCTCCGAGCGGGTCCGCGGCGTTGTACGCGAGCGTCGTCTTGAACCCGTTCGGATGGCCGGCCTCACGCAGCAGCTCGCGTGCCCGTTGGGGATCGTACGAATACGGGTTGCGGTAGGGATCGAAACCGGCCGCGTGGTCCGACAGCGGCCCGGCGGCCGGCCCGGCGAACCCTCGGTAGACCTTGTCGACGATCTGCTCGTAGGGCGTCGCGTATGACAGGGCTCGTCGGACCCGGACGTCGTCAAGCGGCGGGTACCTCGGGTTCATGGGGCTCTGCGCGATGACATAGCCCTGGAAGTTCCACAGGCGCAAGTCATGGCGCTTCTCCACCCGTTGCATCTCCGTGGGCAACAAGAACTGAGCGACCTGCGCTTCTCCGGACATCAGCGCGGCGAGCCGGTTGGAGGATTGCGGCAGCTCCCTGAACACGATCCGGTCGAGCTTGGGAGGGAAGGGATGCTCCTTGTGGGCCACCCAGATGACATGGTTCCCGGGGCTGAGGTCCTCGAGCTTGAACGGCCCGAAGCCCGCTTCGTGGTTCTTCAGCCAACGCGTCGCCCAGGGATCGCTGGAGGTCGCGTGGCTCTTCGCCAGCTTGGAGTCGACCATCGCACGCCAGAACGTGCTCAGCGTGAGCAGCAGGTCCGGCCCCGGTTCCGCCAGCTCGATGCGGACCGTGTGCTTGCCGACGACCTTTACATCCTGCGGTCGCTCGATCGTGGAGAGGGTGTTGTAGAAGCTCGTGATGCCGTTCAGCGCAAAGCTTCGTTCGAACGTCCACTTCACGTCCGCGGCGGTGAACTCGTTCCCCGCGTGGCTTGGCCAGTCCTTTCGGAGAGAGAAGGTGTAGGTCCTCCCGCCGTTGGTGACCTCCCAGCCCTCAGCCATGCGCGGCTCGGTGATCTCCTCGAAGTTCTCGGCCTGCCAAGCGAGGTCGAAGCCGCCCTCCTCGTCGGGCGCCGGGATCTGCTTCCAGCGTGTCAGACGGTCGTTCAAGTTGAAGATGTGGTCGTACACCTCCCTGCCGAACACGAGCTCCCAATCGAGGCTCGGAGGGGTCGTCGCTGCCGCGACGACGAACTGATTCGAGCGCGCCGCTGCACCGCCGCCGCCGCAGGCCGTGATCAACGATCCCACGAGTGGCGTCGCCCCGACCGCCGCCGCGGACTTCAGGAACGCCTTACGGGTCACCGGTCGGCCGAAACCCCCGGTGGGTGGAGTATGCGACTGATGCGTCATCGAGCGGCCTGTTTCCTCGCGGTCGGTTCGCCCATCGTCGAGCAGCGCCCCCAAGCGGAGGTGGCTGCCGACACTATCGCCCCAGCGAAGAGCGGCCTTTCCCCGGCGATTGGGAAACGGCAGAATGGCTCGGTGTCCGGGAAACGCTGGGGCGTGCCGCCGCGACAGATCGCACCTGTGGCGTTGGTCCTCGGGCTGACCTTTGCGTGTGCTTTCACCGCCCTCCTGCTCGGCGAGCGAGACTCGCGGCGCGACTCCGAGCACCGCGCCGAAGTTGCGGCTGCGCAGATCCGGGGGCGCATCGAGCAGGGGGCTTCCCTCGCCGAGAGCCTCAGCCGGTTCATGGCCGGCGTCGTGGGGCCCGGGGTTACGAGCGAGGACTTCACGCGCAACGCATCGAGATGGCTCAGCCCGGCAGGATTCCCAGCCGCCGCGTGGGTCGAGAAGGTTCCCGCTTCCCGGCGTGCGACGTACGAGCGGCGGATTGGCCACCCGATCGTGACACGCGACCAGCGAGGCAGGATCGTGCCCGTCGGATCGCGCTCGTCCTATCTGCCGGCGACTCTCGTCTCGGGCAACGCGCCCATAACGGTGGCCGGGATCGATCTGGGTGGGGAATCCGGGATGGCTGTGGCGCTGGCTCGTGCGAACAGGCTTTTCGACGCACGCGCAACCCCTCTGGCAACCCTACGAGACGGGACGAGAGGGCTTTTTTTCGTCACGTCCACTCAGCGGTTCACGAACGGGCGGATCGAACAGGGGTTCGTGGTGGTGTTCGCATCGGAACTGTGGCTGCGCGCGGCCGCTACGGACACAGCCGCGTTGCAGCTCACGACCGGCGGCGCTCCGACTGGTGATCGTGTGATCGCGACCCCGGTGGGCAGCGCGTTCACGGAGGCGGGACAGCGATTCGACATCCTCGTGCCGCGAACATCCGTTCGGGGCGCCGCCGCGGCGATGCCCTGGATCATCCTCGCCGGCGGACTCGTCCTCGCCGCCCTCGCCGGGGCTCTCGGATTCAACGCGGTCCGGCGAGCCAGGGCGCAGGACGAGCTCGACCGCATCTTCACGCTCTCTTCCGACCTGATCACGGTCGCGGACTTCGATGGGCACTTCACGCGCGTCAACCCGGCCGCCGAGCAGATTCTCGGCTACACGGAGGAAGAGCTCATCGCGCGCCCGTACCTCGACCTCGTCCATCCGGACGACCGCGAGAGGACGGTGGCGGAGGCGGCCGCGATCAGCCGCGGAAAGAGCACCATGTCGTTCGAAAATCGTTTCGTTCGCAAGGACGGCTCGTACAAGGTGCTCGAGTGGACGACGACGCCTGTCATCGAGGACGGGCTCATGTACGCAGTGGCACGCGACGTGACCGAGCGCCGGCAGGCCGAGGCAGAGCTGGAACGCCTCGCGGACGAGCAGGCGGCGCTGCGACGCGTGGCGACGCTGGTGGTGAGGGGCGTGCCCGCGGCGGAGATCTTCTCGGCCGTCGCCGAGGAGCTGGAGCGGCTCTTCGAGGCTCAGGCCACGATAATCGCGCGGCGCGAGCCTGACGGGACGATGACGATCGTTGCCAGAAGCGGGAGCGCGAGAGACAACATGCCGACGGGCAGTCGCTTGACGCTCGAGTCGGGCATGGTATTTGCCAGGGTGATACGAACCGGCCGGTCGGCTCGCGTCGACGACTACAGCCACGCCTCCGGGTTCCTCGGCCAGGTGACGCAACGGACGAGGATTCGTTGCTCCGTGGCGGTCCCGATCATCGTCGAGGGGTCTATTTGGGGTGCGATGGGCGCCGGTACGGAGCGCGAACAGTTTCCGGCCGACACCGAGCAGCGCATGGCAGCGTTCACGGAGCTCGTCGGGACCTCGATCTCGAATATCCAGGCGCGGTCGGACCTGGCGGCGTCCCGCGCGCGGATCGTCGCGGCGGCCGACGAGGAACGCCGGCGCGTGGTTCGCGATCTGCACGACGGAGCGCAACAGCGCCTGGTCCACACGATCATCACCCTGAAGCTGGCCCGCCGGGCGCTCAAGCCGAATAAGGAACGGGGGTCCGAGCTCGTGAGCGAGGCGCTCGAACAGGCGGAGCGTGCGAACGTCGAGCTGCGCGAGCTCGCCCACGGCATCCTCCCGGACGTCCTCACGCACGGCGGCCTGCGCGCGGCAGTCGGGGCGCTGGCCTCACGCATGCCGGTGCCGGTCGAGGTCACCGTTGCCGTGGACCGGCTGCCCGCACCGGTCGAGGCGACGGCGTACTTCGTCGTCGCCGAGGCGCTGACCAACGTCGCAAAGCACGCGCGTGCAACAGCTGCCACGGTGCGGGCGCACGTCGAGGACGGCATGCTCGAGCTTCAGGTACGCGACGACGGCGTCGGCGGGGCCCGGACGGACGGCAGCGGCCTCGTCGGCCTGGCAGACCGGCTGGCTGTGCTCGACGGCGGGCTCCGGGTCGAGAGCCCGACCGACGGCGGCACGCTCGTCACCGCCGACATCCCACTCCCCGGATAAGCTGCGCGCGCGGCTAGGGCGTCAGTCGACGGGTCCGTTCCCGTGACTGGGCGTCACCTCGACGACGAGGTGCTTCGTCACCGGCTGCTCGCTCTGCGTGCTGAAGTCGGCGATCCCGCAGAGGACGTTGAGCTCCGGCATGTAGCCCGCGGCGCAGCCGGGCGGAATCTCGTAGCGGATGGCCCGGTAGCCGTGCACCGTCCGCTCCGTCCCGTCCTTCGAGAAGCTCGTGACATCGACGAGGTCGAACTCTTCGAGGCCGCGGTCGCGCATATCGCTCTCATTCATGAAGACGACGGTGCGCAGGCCCTTCAGGCCGCGGTAGCGGTCGTCGTTGGAGTAGATGGTGGTGTTGAACTGGTCGTGCGAGCGGACCGTCGCCAGCATCAGGCGGCCCGTGCCCGGATCGACGTCGTCCGGAAGCGGCGCGAGCGAGAACTCGGCGCGACCAGAGGGAGTCTGAAAGACACGCTCCCGTGCCGGCTGATGGATGCGGAAGCCGTGCGGGTGGCGAGCGCGCGTGTTGAAGTCCCAGAACCCGTCCAGCACCTGCTCCATCGTGTCGCGGATGCGGTCGTAGTCGTCGGCGTAGTCCTGCCAGGGCGTCTTGCTGTCCGGCAGCGTCGCCTGAGCCATGCCGGCGAGAATCGCGCACTCGGAGCGGAGCTGCGGAGAGCCGGGCTTCTTCATCCCGTAGGAGATGTGCACCATCGACATCGAGTCCTCGACGGTGATCCCCTGCACGCCGCTCGCCTGTTCATCCTTGTCGGTGCGGCCCAGGCAGGGGAGGATCAGCGCCCGCTTGCCGTGCACGATGTGGCTGCGGTTGAGCTTGGTGCTCACCTGCACCGTCAGCTCGCACTTCCGTAGCGCATCGCGCGTATACGGGAGGTCCGGGGTTGCGAGCGCGAAGTTGCCGCCCAGGGCGACGAACGCCTTCACGTCGCCGCTCTGCATCGCCTCGATCGTCCCGACGGTGCCGAGCCCGTGCTCGCGCGGCGGGTCGATCCCGCAGACCTCGGCGAGCCGGTCGAGAAACGCCTTGTCCGGACGGTGGTTGATCCCGCAGGTGCGGTTGCCCTGCACGTTGCTGTGCCCCCGGATCGGACACGGTCCAGCGCCTTCGCGGCCGATGTTGCCCCGCAGGAGCAGCAGGTTGACGATCTCGCGCACCGTGTCGACGCCGTGCTCGTGCTGCGTGAGGCCCAGGCACCAGGCGATGAGCACGCGCTCGGACGCCATGTACACGTCGGCGAGCTTTCGGATCCCGGGCTCGTCCACGCCGCAATCGCGTACGAGGTCGGCCCAGGGGGTGGCTTCTACGAGCGCGCGGTACTCGTCGACGCCGTCCGTGTAGTGCTCGATGAACTCCCTGTCGAGAACGTCCGGATCCTTCTCCGCCGCCTCGAAGACGGCCTTGGCGACGCCGCGCAACAGCGCCAGGTCCCCGCCGATCCGCACCTGCACGTTCATCGTGCCGATCTCGGTCGAGTGGAACGTCGCCATGTGGGCGAACTCGTGCGGGACGATCGTCCGCCTCGAAGCGGCTTCGATCAGCGGGTTGATGTGGACGAGCTGCGCGCCGCGACGGTCGGCCTCGGCCAGCCAGGTCAGCATCCGCGGCGCGTTGGTCGCCGCGTTGTCGGCCATCAACCAGATCGTGTCCGCGGCCTCCCAGTCGTAGAGATCGACCGTGCCCTTGCCGCTCCCGATCGCCGCCGTCATCGCCCGGCCGCTCGCCTCGTGGCACATGTTCGAGCAGTCCGGCAGGTTGTTCGTCCCGAACTCGCGCACCCAGAGCTGGTAGAGGAACGTCGCCTCGTTACTGAGCCGCCCCGAGGTGTAGAACGCCGCCTGATCCGGACTCTTCAACCCGCGCAGCGTGCTGCCGACCAGCGCGAAC
>Ga0307502_10000072_pt1 | contig 26332 bp, 23 predicted proteins | sample 16_S_MG_FD_201364 | JGI IMG/M metagenome (GOLD analysis project Ga0307502, IMG submission 201364) | Soil microbial communities from Populus trichocarpa stands in riparian zone in the Pacific Northwest, United States - 16_S | ecosystem: Environmental > Terrestrial > Soil > Riparian zone > Trees... | reverse complement strand
GCGGCAGCCGTGATGGAGCTCTATCCCGGGGTGAAGATCTCGATCGGACCGCCGATCGAGAACGGCTTCTACTACGACTTCGAGTTCCCGCCGGGGGTCACGGTCTCCGACGCGGACTTCGAGCGCATCGAGGCGAAGATGCGCGAGCACATCGCCGCCGACGAGGAGTTCGTACGCGAGGACGTGTCGGTGGCGCAGGCCCTGGAGCGCTTTCGTGCCGACGGCCAGGACTACAAGGTCGAGCTGATCGAGGACCTGGTCCGAGATGCGGATTCCAACCAGCCGCTCAAGACCGTCTCGCTCTACACCAACGGGCCGTTCACCGACCTCTGTCGCGGGCCGCACGCGCCGTCCACGAAGCGCATCAAGGCCTTCAAGCTGCAGTCCGTCGCGGGCGCGTACTGGCGCGGCGATGCCAACCGCCAGCAGCTCACGCGCATCTACGGCACCGCGTTCTTCTCCAAGCAGGATCTCGCCGAGTACCTCGAGCGCCTCGAGCAGGCTCGTGCCCGCGACCACCGCAAGCTCGGCAAGGAGCTTGACCTGTTTATGTTCAGCGAGCTGTCGCCCGGCTCGCCGTTCTGGCAGCCGGCGGGGATGGCGATCTGGAATGCCCTGTCGGAACTCTGGCGCACCGAGAACGCGCGCCGCGGCTACCGCGAGGTCAAGACGCCGATCCTCTACGACGTCGAGCTGTGGAAGCAGTCCGGGCACTGGCACGTCTACCACGAGAACATGTACTTCACCGACGTCGAGGACCGGCCGATGGGCCTCAAGCCGATGAACTGCCCGGCGCACGTGCAGCTCTTCAAGGAGGAGCGGCGCTCCTACCGCGACCTGCCGATCCGCTACTCCGAGCAGGGCCTCGTCCACCGCCACGAGCCCTCGGGCACGCTGCACGGGCTCATGCGCGTGCGTCACATCACCCAGGACGACGCCCACATCTTCTGCACCGAGGATCAGATTCGCGACGAGGTCGTCGCCGCGCTGGACTTCGGCTTCTTCCTCTATGACCTGTTCGGCTTCGCGCCGCGGCTGGAGCTCTCGACGCGGCCCGAGAAGCGCATCGGCTCAGAGGAGATGTGGGACCGGGCCGAGGCGGTGCTGCAGGATGCGCTGGACTCGCGTGATCTCACATACGAGATCAACGAGGGCGACGGCGCGTTCTACGGACCGAAGATCGACCTGCACATGACCGACTCGATCGGCCGCTCGTGGCAGCTCGGAACGGTGCAGCTGGACTACTCGATGCCGGAGCGCTTCGGCCTCGTCTACACCGGCACCGACGACGCCGAGCACCGCCCGGTGATGATCCACCGCGCGCTGCTGGGCTCCTTCGAGCGCTTCATCGGGATTCTGGTCGAGCACTATGCGGGCGAGTTCCCCGTCTGGCTGGCACCCGTGCAGGCGATCGTGCTGCCGATCGCCGACCGCCATGCCGCGGCGGCCGGCGACGTGCTCGCCGCGCTCAGCGACGCGGGCCTGCGCGCGGAGCTCGACGAGCGCACGGAGTCGATCGGGCGCAAGATCCGTGACGCCGAGCTGCGAAAGATCCCGTACATGCTGGTCGTCGGCGATCGCGAGGCCGAGGCCGGCACCGTGGCCGTCCGTGAGCACCGCGTCGGAGACAGCGGCAGCGTCCCCGTCGCGGAGTTCGTCGCGGCCCTGTCTGAGAAATCCGCTCGTCGCGCGGGCTAGTCCGAGCTATACTCGCAGCGTTGACCAACACGAAGACCTCCTCGCCGCGCACGCTCACCGCTTGACGCGCGCCACCCACAGCTAGTGCCGGTTCCCCGCAGGTTCGACCGGCGGCCGCCCGAGCGCGACTCGACCCGGACCAACGAACGCATTCGCGTTCCGGAAGTACGGCTGATCGACGAGAACGGCAACCAGGTCGGCGTCATGCGTACGACCGAGGCGCTGCGCTATGCCCAGGAGCGCGATCTCGACCTCGTCGAGGTTGCACCCGAGGCGCGCCCGCCCGTCTGCCGCGTGCTCGACTACTCCAAGTACAAATACGAGCAGGCGCAGAAGGTCAAGCAGGCGCGCAAGCACCAGCAGCAGATCACGATCCGCGAGATCAAGTTCCGCCCGAAGATCGCGGAGAACGACTACAAGACCAAGAAGGGCCACGTCGAGCGCTTCCTGCGCCACAAGGACAAGGTCAAGGTCACGATCATGTTCCGCGGCCGCGAGGTGACGCACCCCGAGCGCGGTGTGATGATCCTCGACCGGCTCGCCGAGGAGCTGTCGGAGGTCGGCGTCGTCGAGCAGCGCCCGCTGCAGGACGGCCGCAACATGACGATGATGCTCGGCCCGTCCAAAGCCGTGCTGAGCGGCGAGATCGCGGCTTCCGAGCCGGCCGGCGATGACGCGAACGACAACGGCGTCGTCGCGGCCGAGCGCGCGCCCGCAGCGGACCGCGAGCCTGGATCGGACGGCGCCGCGGCCGCCGGCGGCGCCCCCGCGCCCGAGGACGACCCGGCTCAGATCTAGCGCCGGTCGGTCGCCGGTCGACGGAGCAGCCCTCGGCCGTCTGCCATACTGACCCGCTCCGATGCCGAAGATGAAGACCCATTCGGGCGCCAAGAAGCGCTTCAAGATCACCGCCGGCGGCAAGGTGCGCGGCCGTCACGCCTTCACGACCCACATCCTCGAGAAGAAGTCGCCCAAGCGCAAGCGCCAGCTCGGCCGGCCGGCGATCCTCTCCGCCGACGATGCCCCGCGGGTCAAGAAGCTGCTGCGGACGGGGAGCAAGTAGATGACCCGCGTCAAGCGCTCGGTCCACGCCAAGAAGAAGCGCCGCGCCACGCTGGAGCGGGCGAAGGGCTTCCGCGGCGAGGCGAACTCGAACTACAAGCGCGCCAAGGAAGCCGTCATGAAGGCGGAGGCGTACCAGTACCGGGATCGCCGCAACCGCAAGCGTGACTTTCGCCGCCTGTGGATCACGCGCATCAACGCTGCCGCGCGCCAGGAGGGCATGACCTACGGGACGTTCATCCACGGCCTGCAGCTGGCCGGCATCGAGCTGGACCGCAAGGTGCTGGCCGACATCGCCGTGCGCGACCCCGAGACCTTCCGCCGATTCGTCGACGCCGCCCGCGAGGCGTCGGCTGCCTGACCGCACCAGCCGACACACACCGACCTCCGGGCGCCGCTTCCTCTCAAGGACGGCGCCCTTTTTTTCGCTCATGACCATTACCAGCTCACACAACGACAAGCTCAAGGAGATCCGCAAGCTCACGCGCCGCCGGTCGCGTGAGGATGCGTCGCGGTTCGTCGCCGAGGGCGAGGATCTCGTTGCGGCTGCGGCGACGGCGGGCTGGAGCCCGCTCGTGTTGCTGGCGGCTGCCGACAGCGGGCTGGAGGGCGAGGAGGTGGAGGGGTCGCTGCTGGCGTCCGTCTCTGCGCTCGGCTCCGGTACGCGGCAGCTCGCCGTCTACGAGTCGCGCTGGGGTGTGCCGGCGGGCCCGCTGTGCGTCGCGCTGTGGGGCGTGGGGGACCCCGGCAACGTCGGAACGGTCCTGCGCTCCGCGCGCGCGTTCGGCGCGACGTCCGTTGCGCTCGGGCCAGGCTGCGCCGATCCGTTCGGCCCGAAGGCGGTGCGGGCGTCGATGGGCGCGCTGTTCGAGGTCCCCGTTGCGCGCGTCGCGAGCGTCGACGAGCTGCCCGGGGAGCTGGTCGCGCTCGTGGCGCGGGAGGGTGGCGCGCTCGCGGGTCCGGCAGCCGGCGACGTGACGCTCGTCGTCGGCGCAGAGCGTGCCGGGCTGCCGACCGACGTCGTCGCCGCGTGCGATCGCGTCGCCCACATCCCGATCGGCAGCGAGTCGCTGAACGCGGCGATGGCCGCGACGGTCGCGTTGTACGAGCTCACGCGCGGGGTGGTCGGAGATGCTTGACCATGTCGGCCGGAGGGGGTGTTCCGGGTTAGTCGCTCATATGGCGACAAACACGGAACACCCCTGGCTGAGGATCCCTCGGCTTAGGATGGCGCGCGCATGATCGACCGCATCGCTGAACTGAGGCAGGAGGCGCAGGCCGCGATCGCCGCCGCCGGCGCGAGCGCCGAGCTGGAGGAGCTGCGGGTGCGCTACCTGGGCCGCAAGGCCGAGCTGCCCAACGTCCTGCGCGGGATCGCCGAGCTGCCGCCGCCGGAGCGCGGCCCGACCGGAAAGGCGGCCAACCAGGCGCGCCAGGCGCTCGAGGCCCTGATCGCCCAGCGCGCCGAGGAGCTTCAGCGCGGCGAGCTCGAGGATCGCCTGAGGACCGACACCGTCGACGTCACGCTTCCCGGCCGGCCGCCGCAGCCCGTCGGTCGCCATCACCTGCTCACCGCGACGCGCCGTGAGATCGAGGACGTGTTCCTCGGGCTTGGCTTCAGGATCGCCGAAGGGCCGGAGGTCGAGACCGTCTACTACAACTTCGACGCGCTCAACCACTCCTCGACGCACCCGGCGCGCGACCGCCTCGACACGTTCTACGTCAACGACGACGTCGTCCTGCGCACGCACACCTCGCCGATGCAGCCGCGCGCGATGGAGGCCGAGCCGCCGCCGCTGTACATCATCATTCCCGGCCGCGTGTACCGGCGCGACTCCGACGCGACGCACACGCCGCAGTTTCACCAGATCGAGGGGCTGGCGGTCGACGAGGACATCACGCTCGCCGACCTCAAGGGCACGCTGCTCGCCTTCGCCCGCGCGATCTTCGGCCCCGACCGCGAGGTGCGCCTGCGCCCGCATTTCTTCCCGTTCACCGAGCCGTCGGTCGAGATCGACGTCTCGTGCTTCGTGGAGCACACCGCCGGCCGGCGCTGCCGCGTCTGCAAGGACACCGGCTGGGTCGAGATCCTCGGCGCGGGCATGGTCGACCCCAACGTCTTCGCCTATGTCGCCGAGCACGGCTACGACCCCGAGAAGATCCAGGGCTTCGCCTTCGGGATGGGGATCGAGCGGATCGCGATGCTCAAGCACCGGGTCCCCGACCTGCGGCTGCTCTACGACAACGACGCGCGCTTCTTGGAGCAGTTCGGATGACCGCGCGTCGTTGTTCGACAACGCAGGGTTGGTTCCCGCGATGAGGGTCCCCGTCGAGTGGCTGAAGGAGTACGTCGCGGCGGGCCTCCCCGTCGAGGAGCTTGCGACGCGCCTGGCGATGACGGGCACCGAGGTCGATCGCGTCGAGCACCACGGCGTCGGCGGCCTCGACCACTTCGTCGTCGGTCGCGTGCTGCAGGCACAGCGCCATCCCGACGCCGACCGCCTGACGGTCTGCGTCGTGGACGTCGGCGACGGCGTCGAGGCGCAGATCGTCTGCGGCGCGCCGAACGTCGCGGCCGGACAGCTTGTCGCCGTCGGCCGGCCCGGAGCCGTGATGCCGGATGGGACCAAGCTCGGACGGGCCACGCTGCGCGGCGTCGCGTCGGAGGGGATGATCCTCGCCGAGGACGAGCTCGCGATCGGCCCAGCCCATGACGAGACGCTCGTGCTCGCCGATGACGACGGCCTGCTGCCGGGCCAGCCGCTGCAAGGCGTGCTGCCGATCGCCACCGACGTGCTCGAGCTCGAGATCACGCCCAACCGCCCAGACTGTCTTGGCGTCTACGGCGTCGCTCGCGAGGCGCATGCCGCCACGGGCGCCGCGCTCGCGCCGCCGCCGTGGGACGACGATCCCGGCAGCAGCGAGCCCTCGCAGGTCGAGGGGATCGAAATCGTCGTCGAGGCCACCGACCTGTGCCCACGCTTCACCGCGCGCGTGTTCGAGAACGTGCAGATCGGCCCGTCGCCGCCGTGGCTGAAGGCACGCCTGATGGCAGCCGGCCAGCGTCCGATCAACAACGTCGTCGACATCACCAACTACGTCATGCTGCTGACCGGGCAGCCGGTGCACGCCTTCGACATGGACCGCATCGCGGGTGGCCGGCTCGTCGTGCGCCGCGCCGGCGGCGGGGAGAAGGTCGTCACGCTCGACGGCCAGACCCGCGTGCTCGACGCCGACGTCTGCCTGATCGCCGACGAGGAGGGTCCGACCTCGATCGCCGGCGTCATGGGCGGCAGCCGCTCGGAGGTGCAGGACGACACGACGCGGGTCCTGATGGAGGTCGCCAACTGGAACGGCGCGAACATCCACCAGACCGCGCTCAAGCTCAACCTGCGCAGCGAGGCGAGCGCGCGCTTCGAGAAGGGCCTCGCGCCCGAGCAGGCGCTTGGGGCGCAGGCCGTGGCGACGCGGCTGATGCTGGATCTGACCGGCGCGACGCTGCGCCCGGGCACGATCGACGTCGGTGGGCCGGGCCCGGAGCCGCAGACGATCCGGCTGCGCGACCAGCGCGTCTCCGGCTTGCTGGGCGTGCACATCACGCGCTCGGAGAGCGCGCTGCATCTCAAGCGCCTGGGCTTCGAGACGGCGGAGCGCCCGGATGGCCTCGACGTCACCGTCCCGCCGTTTCGGCGCAACGACGTCACGCGCGAGGCCGATCTGATCGAAGAGGTCGCGCGGCTGCATGGCGTCAACGACCAGCTGCCCGCGACGCTGCCCAGCAGGCGCGGGGCGGTCGGAGTGCTCGCACCACCTCAGCGCCTGCGCCGCCGCGCCGAGGACGCGCTCGTCGGCCGCGGTCTGCTGGAGATCGTCGGCTGGAGCTTCGAGTCGCCCGAGCGCGGTGACCGGCTGCTGCTGCCCGACGATGACCCGCGCCGTCGCAACGTCGTCATCGAGAACCCGATGAGCGAGGAGCAATCGGTCATGCGAACGACCCTGCTCGGCTCGATGCTCGACGTCGCGCGCCACAACGTGGCCCGCGGGCAGGGCGTTCGCGGGATCTTCGAGTCCGGCCGCGTATATGTCGCCGGCGCCGAGCAGCTGCCGCACGAGCACCATGCGCTCGGCGCGCTCGTGCCCGGCGACGTCTTCGCTGCGAAGGGCTTTCTCGAGGCGGTGCTTCGGGCGCTGCGGGTACAGGACGTGCAGTTCGCGAGCGCCCCGCAGCCGTTCTTGCACCCCGGGCGCAGCGCGTCGGTCAGCGCCGGCGGTGAGATCGCCGGCTGGGTCGGCGACGTACATCCGCTCGTCGCGCGCGAGTGGGACCTCGACGCGGTCGCCGCCTTCGAGGTCGACCTCGACGCCATCTGCGCGCACGCGCTGACGCTGCCGACCTACGAGGACCTCACCTCGTTCCCCGAGCTGCGCGAGGACATCGCGATCGTCATCGACGCGGACGTACCTGCTGCGACCGTGCTCGCGACGGTCCGTGACGCCGGAGGCGAGCTACTCGCGCGAGCCGAGATCTTCGATGTCTACCGCGGCGAGCAGATCGCGCAGGGCCGGACGTCGCTGGCGATCGCGCTGACCTTCCGGGCGCCGGATCGGACCCTGACCGACGCCGACGTCGCGCCCGTGCGCGAGCGGATCGTCGCGCGGTTGGCCGGCGAGCTGGGCGGTGAGCTTCGTGGCTGACGCGTTGCGGGTGCTCGTCGCCGGCGGCTCGGGATACGCGGGCGCCCTCGCCGCGCGGCTGATCGACCGCCACCCCTCGTTCGAGCTGTCGGGCGTCACCAGCCGCAGCGACGCCGGCCGCCCGCTGAACGAGCTCTACCCCCACCACCGCGTGGATGCGGTCCTGCGCGAGCTCGACGTCGAACGCGACGGCGACGTCGACGCGGCGATCGTCGCCTACCCGCACGGAGCGGCGGCGCCGGTCGTCGCCGCGCTGCGCGCGCGCGGCGCGCGCGTCGTCGACCTCAGCGCGGACTTCCGCTTGCGCGACCGCGACATCTACGAGCGTTGGTACGGCGCGCACGGAGCGCCCGAGCTGTTCGGCCGCGGCGTATACGGGTTGCCGGAGGTGTACGGCGAGCTCATCGCCGCGGCGGACATCGTCGCGAACCCGGGCTGCTACCCGACCGCCACGCTGCTCGCGCTCGCGCCGCTCGCGCGCTCGGGCACCGTGAGCGATGTCGTCGTCGATGCGAAGTCCGGCGTCTCGGGCGCCGGCCGCGCGCCGTCGCAGCAGACGCACTTCGTCGCGATCGACGAGAACGTCGTCCCGTACGGGGTCGGCGCGCACCGCCACATGCCGGAGATCGACCAGGAGCTCGCCGCGCTCGGCGCGCCCGTCACGACGACGTTCACCCCCCACCTCATGCCGCTGGACCAGGGCGAGCTCGTCTCGTGCTATGTCACGACGAGCGAGCCGTGGAGCCAGGAGCGGCTGGACGACGCGTACGCGCAGTGGGCGCAGGAGCGCCCGTTCGTCGAGGTCGTCGCGTCGCCGCCGGGCGTGCGCGACGTGCGCGACTGCAACGTCTGCGCGATCTACGCGCGCGCCGATGCCCGGACCGGAAAGGTGTTCGTCTTCGCCGCGATCGACAACCTGTGGAAGGGCGCGGCCTCGCAGGCCGTCCAGAACCTCAATCTCATGTTCGGCCTGCCGGAGACGGCTGGGATCGAGCCGTGAGCTCCTTCTTCGCCTCGCGCTGGGTGCCGTGCCCGCCGCACGTCGAGATCGCCGACGAGGATGGCGCCGCGCTGCCCGCCGGCTTCCGCGCGGGCGCGGCCGCCGCGGGGCTGAAGTACGACGGCGTGCTCGACGTCGGCCTGCTCGTCTGCGATGCGCGGGACGCGGTCAGCGCGGTGCGCTTCACCCGCTCGGGCGTGCTCGCGGCGCCCGTGATGGTCACGCGGGAGCGCACGCGCACGGATGGGCTGCGGGCCGTCGCGGCGAACTCGGGCAACGCGAACGCGGCGACCGGCGCGCCAGGCCTCGAGGTGGCGATCGCGATGCAGGCCGCCGCCGCGCGGGCGGCGGGCATCCAGCCCGACCAGGTCGCGGTCGCCTCGACCGGCGTCATCGGCGTACCGCTCGATTCCGGGCTCGTGGGGGCGGGCCTCGCGCGCGCTGCGGCGAAGCTCCACGGCGCGGGCGCCGACGAGCTGACCGAGGCGATCATGACGACCGATGCGTTTCCCAAGCGCGCGTCGCTGGCGGTCAGGCTGCCCTCGGGAACCGTGCGCCTCTGTGCCCAGGCCAAGGGCGCGGGCATGATCGAGCCGAGCTTCGCGACGATGCTCTGCTTCGTCCAGACCGACGCGCAGCTCGCCCCCGAGACCGCCGACCTGCTGCTCGGCGTCTGCGTCAAGCGCTCGTTCGACCGCATTTCCGTCGACGGGCAGCTGTCGACCAACGACACCGCGATCCTCATCTGCTCCGGGGCCAGCGGCGTGCGCGTGGAGCCCGAATCCGAGGACGAGCTGCGGCTCGGCGAGGCGCTGGATGCGCTGCTGCGGATGCTGGCGATCATGATCGTCCGCGATGGGGAGGGAGCGAAGCGGATCGGGCGCGTCGTCGTTCGCGGCGGGGAGGTCGACAGTGTGCAGCGCTGCGCCCGCGCGGTCGCAAACTCGCCGCTCGTCAAGACCGCACTGCACGGGGCCGATCCGAACTGGGGTCGTATCGCGCAGGCCGTCGGCGCCGCGATGCCGGGAACCGCGCCGCTGGCGCTCGAGATCGCGATCGAGGGCATCACCGTCTGCCGCGACGGTGCCGCGGCGCCGCACGACGAGGACGCTCTGCGCGCGGCGGCCGCGGGGGTCGAGATCGAGTACGAGGTCGCGTTGCCCGGCGCCGGCGCGGAGACCGAGGTCTTCTTCTCCGACCTCAGCCACGAGTACGTGACGATCAACGCGGAGTACACGACATGAGAGACGTCGGCACCCTGCTCGAGGCGCTGCCGTACATCCGGGAGTTTCACCGCCGGACGGTCGTCATCAAGTACGGCGGCGCTGCGATGAACGACCCGCAGCTGCGCGAGGAGTTCGCACGCGACGTCGTGCTGCTGAAGTACGTCGGCATGAACCCGGTCGTCGTCCACGGCGGCGGTCCGGAGATCACGTCCTACATGGAGCGGCTCGGGATGGACGTCGCGTTCGTCAGCGGCCTGCGCGTGAGCGACGAGGCGACGGTCGAGGTCGTCAAGATGGTCCTCGTAGGAAAGGTCAACAAGGACATCGTCCTGCGCCTGAACCGCCACGGCCAGCCGGCCGTCGGGCTCTGTGGCGACGACGGCTCGCTGCTGCGCGTGTCGCGCCAGAGCGCGCCCGGCGGGGAGGACATCGGCTTCGTCGGCAAGATCGACCGCGTCGACGCCGGCGTGCTTGAGCACATCGCGCTGGACTACATCCCGGTCATCGCCTCGGTCGGCGCCGACGCCGACGGGCGCTCCTACAACGTCAACGCCGACGAAGCGGCAGGGGCGATCGCGAAGGCGATCAACGCCTACAAGGTCGTCTTCCTGACCGACGTCGCCGGCTGGCTCGCCGACCCGTCGGACCCCGGCACGCGGATCACGTCGGCCCACGCGGACGAGGTGATCCAGGCGCTGCCGAACATCGAGGGCGGGATGAGGCCCAAGCTGCAGGCCTGCATCGACGCGATCCACGGCGGTGTTGGCGCCGCGCACATCATCGACGGCCGCGTGGCGCACTCGCTCCTGCTCGAGCTGTTCACCGACGCCGGCAGCGGCACGAAGATCCGCCCGGCGGCATGAGCGTGCGCCTGTCGCAGTTGCAGACGCTCGAGCGCGACCACCTCGTCCCGGCCTACGCGCGCCTACCGGTGCAGTTCGTCCGCGGCGAGGGCGCGCGCCTGTGGGACGACGAGGGCAACGAGTACCTGGACTTCCAGACCGGGCTGGCGGTGACGTCGCTCGGCCACAGCCATCCGGCGATCGTCGCGGCGATCCGCGAGCAGGCGGCACAGCTGATCCATGTCGGCAACCTCTTCTACACCGAGCCGGGAGTGCGCCTGGCGCAGCGGCTGGCCGAGAGCTCGCTGGGAGGAAAGGTCCATTTCGCAAACTCGGGCACCGAGGCCAACGAGGCGGCGCTGAAGCTCGCGCGCAAGGCCAAGCCGGCGGGCACGATCGTGTCGGTCCATCGCGGCTTTCACGGGCGCACGTACGGCTCGCTGTCAGCCACGCCGCAGGAGTCCAAGCAGGCGCCCTTCGCGCCCCTGGTTCCGGGCTTCTTCGCCGTCGCGCCGACTGCGCAGGCGATCACGGCGGCCGTCGACGAGCGCACGGCGGCGGTGCTGCTGGAGCCGGTGCAGGGGGAGAGCGGCGTGTACGTCCTCGACGACGAGCTGCTGCGGGCGGCGCGGGCGGCCTGCGACGAGCACGGCGCGGCGCTGATCTTTGACGAGGTGCAATGCGGGCTCGGGCGCACCGGGACGCTGTGGGCCTACGAGGACTCCGGCGTCGTGCCCGACCTCATGACCGTCGCCAAGGCCCTGGGCGGCGGGCTGCCGCTGGGGGCCTTGATCTGCGGCCCGCGCCTGCAGGACGTCTTCGAGCCCGGCGACCACGGCTCGACGTTCGCCGCAGGCCCGGTCCAGTGCGCCGCCGCGCACGCGGTGCTCGACGTCGTCTGCGATCCGACGCTGCTGGCGAAGGTCCGCGCGCTTGGCGCGCAGCTCGCCGCCGGGCTGGCCGAGCTGCCGGGCGTCGTCGACGTGCGCGGTCGCGGGCTCATGCTTGCCTGCGACTTTGCGGACGGCGGCGCGCCCGAGCTCGCGCGTCGCGCCCTGCTCGAGCAGCGGCTCGTGGTCAACGCGACGGGGCCGGCGACGCTGCGCCTGCTGCCGCCGCTGACGATCGGCGACGCCGAGGCGCAGGAGGCGCTGCGACGCCTGCGGGCGCTGCTGTGACCGGCTTGCATGCGCTCTGTCGACGCCCTACCTCTTGCGCGCGACGACCGTCACCTCGGCGCGAATGTGCTGGCGTCTGCTGTTGGCATCGATGACGGAGATGACGACCGTCGAGCGCGGCGCGCCGAGCCGCCTGAGCAGTCCGCGCGCCTGCGTGTCGAGTCCAGGATCGCGAAGCCCACCTTGCCGGCGTCGAGCTGGAAGTCGTCGATGTCCCAGGTGACGCGCCGCCTCTGCTTGCGCCGGCTGACCAGGGCTCGCCGGGTTGATCTTCGCGGCCGTCCGGATCTCGAGGTTGCCGGCGACGCGGCGACAGAAGACCCTGATCTCGACGCGACCGACCCGCCGGCCCTTCGTCGGGACAACGATCCGCCTGGCATCGACGCGGATCATCGCGCGCTGGCCCGTCGACAGCAGGTTGGCGATCGACGACGGCTTGGTCGGCTTCGGGCTCCTGTGCGCTCCGGGACTCCGCGGCGCCTTCGAACTGGCCAGCGCGCTCGGGCCCGATGCGCCGGGGGCACCCGGAGCGTCCGTCGCCGGCGAAGCGCCCGTCGCCCCGGTCGGCGCGCCGGCGCCGGGCTTGCCCTGCGCGCCCGTCGCGACGACTTCCCGCGGCGTGGACGTCACGGCGCTGCCAACCGACCTCCCGCGGGCTGTTGGTCGCGACGGCGCGGACCTTGTAGGTCGCCCGCGATCGAGCCGCCGAAGACCGTCTGCAGTTCGATGTCGTAGGTGTGGCCCGGGACGGCGTTCGGCAGCTTTTCCAATTCTGCGTCGAAGGACGTGCCGGTGATCTCGTGCTCGGGGTAGATCGTGTCGGCCATCGCGGTCGGCGCGACCGCGACATACGGGAGAGCCAGCGCGAGAACCGGCGCGCTGACGCGCGGGATGCGACCCGATGGTCATGTCTCGTCCCCCTGCTGTCGTTTGCGATCCATCCCGCACGTCCCCCTGGCGCGCAAGCAGGGCAGCGAACCTCGTCGATCGTCCGACGGCCATTCCCAGCCGTTTGTATTGGTTACGCGGCCTGCGGTCGCCAAGCAGCGGCGCCTCGTAGGCTTCCTGCGACATGGCCCAGACGACGACCCAGACCCCGCATACCCGCACCGCCTCCTACCTCGCCGAGCCCGGCGAGGTCGGCCGCGTCCTGCTGCTGTACTCCGGTGGCCTCGACACGAGCGTCATGCTCAAGTGGATCGCCGACGAATACGAGGCGGAGGTCGTGACGCTGACCGTCAACCTCGGCCAGCCCGGCGAGGACTACGAGGTCATCGAGGGCAAGGCGCGCCGCATCGGCGCGGTCGAATGTCACACGATCGACGCGCGCGAGGAGTTCGCCCGCGACTTCGTCCTGCCGGCGATCAAGGCAAACGCGCTCTACGGCGGCGGCTATCCGCTGTTCACGGCGCTCGGACGGCCCCTGATCGCCAAGCTCGCGGTTGATGTGGCGCGCGCGACCGGCTGCGACACGATCGCCCACGGCTGCACCGGCAAGGGCAACGACCAGGTGCGGATCGAGGCCACGATCGCGACGCTGGCGCCGGAGCTCAAGGTCATCGCGCCGGTGCGCGGCTGGCAGATGGGCCGCGACGAGGAGATCGAGTACGCCCGCAAGCACGGGATCCCGGTCAAGGGCGGCACCGAGGTGACGCCCTACTCGATCGACGACAACCTCTGGGGGCGCTCCTCGGAGGGCCGCTGGATCGAGGATCTCGCGCACGCTCCCGAGGACGACGTCTTCCAGCTCGTCACGCCGCCGGAGCAGGCGCCCGACGAGCCGCAGGTGGTCAGGGTGACCTTCGAGCGCGGCGTGCCGGTGGCGTTCGACGGCGAGCGGCTCGGGCTCGTGGAGCTGTTGGGGCGCGTGGCCGAGGTCGGGATGCGTCACGGAGTCGGGATCGTCGACCACATCGAGGACCGGATCGTCGGCCTGAAGGTGCGCGACATCTACGAGGTCCCGGCTGCCGCGATCATCCTGCTCGCCCACGGCGAGCTGGAGAAGCTCGTCGGCACGATCCACCAGAACCAGTTCAAGCCGGGACTCGAGCGCCAGTGGGCCTACCTCGTGTACGCCGGCCTGTGGTGGGAGCCGCTGCGCGCGGACCTCGACGCGTTCATGGACCGCGTCAACGAGCAGGTGACCGGGACGATCGGCGTGAAGCTGTACAAGGGCTCGGCGCGGGTCGTGACGCGCGAGTCGCCCAACGCCGTCTACGACCAGGCGCTCGCGTCCTTCGGCGAGTCGGGCGGCCTGTTCTCCCAGCAGGCGTCGCCGGGGTTCATCGAGCTGTGGTCGCTGCAGTCGCGCATGGCGCACCGGCTGCGGATGAGCCCGGGCGACGACGACGGCGACGGCGCGCCGCCGCGGGAACCGGCGGATTGCGGCGACTAGCGGGCGCCCACAAGCTCGCGTCCACAGACCCCGCTCGCGAACGCACTGAAAGATCGCGCGTATGGGTACGCTGCACCAATGGGATACAGGCTTCTTGGCTTCGTGGTCTGGCAGGGCGGCAAGCGCTATCTGCGCAAGCGCTACGGCCGGCTCATACCGTCGCGGCGCGTGCTGACCGGGGCGCTCGTCGTGAGCGTCGTAGGCGGCCTCGCGGTCGCCGCGGCGCATCGCGGCAACGACTCGTAGCGGCCGGGCGCGGACTCGGATCGCCGCCCGCAATGTGCGGGAACGGCGTCAGCTGACGCTGCCCGCCGTGCCCGGCACGTCCGCCGCTCCACCTATCCTGGACCGCCCGTGACCGCACCCTCCTGCGCCCATCTGCACGTCCACTCCGAGTACTCCCTGCTCGACGGCGCGTGCAAGATCGACGCGCTCGCGCAGCGGGCGGCGAGCTTCGACCAGCCGGCGCTCGGGCTCACCGACCACGGCGTGATGAACGGAGCGATCGAGCACTACCAGGCGGCCCGCAAGCACGGGATCAAGCCGATCCTCGGCTGTGAGATCTACCTCGTCGACGACCAGACCGCGCGCGGCCGTCACGAGCACAACCACCTGACGCTGATCGCGGCGACCGACACCGGCTACCGCAACCTCGTCAAGCTCTCGAGTGCCGGGTTCCTGGCCGGTCTGAACCGCGGCAAGCCGACCGTCGACCTCGCCGTCGTCGAACGCCACAGCGAGGGCATCATCGCCCTCACGGGCTGCCTGGCCTCCCGCTTCTGCCAGCGCCTGGTCAGCGACCAGGAGGACGAGGCTCGTGCCCACGCCGACGATCTGCTGCAGGTCTTCGGCCCGGAGGACGTCTACTTCGAGCTACAGCGAAACGGCCTGCCCGAGCAGGACAAGGCCAACGAGGGGATCGTGAGGATCGCCCGCGAGCTGGGGCGTCCGCTGGTCGGCACCGCCGACGTGCATTACCTGCGCAAGGAGGACTACCACCACCACACCGCGCTGCTGTGCGTGCAGACGAAGTCGACGCTCAACGCGCCGAAGATGACCTTCGACACGAACGAGTTCTTCCTGAAGTCCAACGACGAGATGGCCGACGCGTTCGCGCAGTGGCCGGAGGCGATCGCCTCGACGGTGGAGATCGCCGGGCGCTGCAACGTCGAGATCGAACTCGGCAAGCAGCTGATCCCGGCCTACCCGACGCCCGACGGCAGCGCCGAGCGCGACTACCTCAGAGCTCGTGTCGAGGACGGTCTGGCCAGGCGTTACGGCGATCCGGCGCCCGCCGCGGCCCGCGAGCGCGTGGAGATGGAGCTCGAGGTCGTCACCCGGATGGGCTTCGACGCGTACTTCCTCATCGTCTGGGACTTCATCCGCTACGCGAAGGAGAACGGCATCGCCGTCGGCCCCGGCCGCGGCTCGGCGGCCGGATCGATCGTCGCCTACTGCCTGCAGATCACCGACGTCGACCCGCTGCGCTACGACCTGCTCTTCGAGCGGTTCCTCAATCCCGAGCGCGTCTCGATGCCGGACATCGACATCGACTTCTCCGTGCGCGGGCGCGAGCAGGTCATGCGCTACGTCGTCGAGAAGTACGGCCGCGAGTCGGTGGCGCAGATCGTGACCTTCGGCAAGATGTTCCCGCGCGCGGCGACCCGCGACGCGGCCCGCGTGCTCGAGCACGACTACGGCGTCGGCGACCGCCTCGCAAAGCTGATCCCGGACCCGATCATGGGCCGCTCGCCGTCCTTCGAGGACTGCCTGAAGCCCGGCGAGCCGCTCAGGCTCGCCTACGACTCGGACCCCACCGCCAAGCAGATCGTCGACGTCGCCCAGGGCCTTGAAGGGATCGTGCGCAACTCCTCGATCCACGCCGCGGCGGTCGTCATCGCCGAGGGCCCGCTGACCGACATCGTCCCGCTGCAGCTCGCCGACTCAAGCCAGGTCGACGCCGACGGCAACAAGATCTTCAAGATCGTCACGCAGTTCTCCATGAAGCCCGTCGAGCAGCTCGGACTGCTGAAGATGGACTTCCTGGGCCTGCGCAACCTCGACGTCATCGAGGACGCGCTGGACATCATCGAGCGCTCGACCGGCGTGCGGCCGGACATGACGACGCTGCCGCTCGACGACCAGCGCACCTACGAGATGCTCTCCGCGGGAGACTCGATCGGCGTGTTCCAGTTCGAGTCCGAGGGCATGCAGAAGGCGCTGCGCAACGTCAGGCCGTCGGAGTTCGACGACCTGGTTGCGCTCAACGCCCTCTATCGCCCCGGCGCGATGGACCAGATCCCGACCTACGCCCGCGGCAAGCGCCAGCCCGAGACCGTCGAGTTCGCGGACGAGCGGCTGCGGCCGATCACGCAGACGACGAAGGGCGTGATCCTCTACCAAGAGCAATCGATGCAGATCGCAAAGACGCTCGCGGGCTTCTCGGGGGCGCGCGCGGACGACCTGCGCAAGGCGATCGGCAAGAAGAACCGCGAGGCGATGGCGAAGCTCGAGCCCGAGTTCCGCGAGGGCTGCCGCGCGTCGGGCACGAGCGAGCAGGTCATCGAGCAGCTGTGGGCGACGAACGTCAAGTCCGCCGACTACTCCTTCAACCGCTCCCACGCAGCCTGCTACGCGCTGATCGCCTACCGCACCGCGTGGCTGAAAGCCAACTACCCGGCGGAGTACATGGCCGCGCTGATCAGCTCGGTCATGTCGACCAAGGACAAGGTCCCGTTCTTCGCGACGCAGGCCGAGCAGATGGGGATCGAGATCCTGCCGCCCGACGTCAACGTCTCCGACCACGACTTCGTCGTCTCGGACGGAAACATCCGCTTCGGGCTGGATGCCGTCAAGGGCGTCGGCTACGCCGCGGTCGAGGCGATCAAGACCGCCCGAACGGACGGTGGGTCGTTCACATCGCTGTGGGACTTCTGTGCTCGCGTCGACGCTCGCGCGGTCAACAAGAAGGCGATCGAGGCGCTCGTCAAGTGCGGCGCGTTCGGCTCGACGGGGGCGACGCGCAAGGGCATGCTCGCCGTGCTCGAGCAGGCCCAGGCGGCGGGCCAGAAGACCCAGCAGGACATCGAGATCGGCCAGGGCTCGATCTTCGACGCGTTCGACTTCGGCGGCGGCGCGGCCAACGGCAACGGCAACGGCGCGGCGGCCGCGTTCGCGGCGCCGGCGCATCCGCCGATCCCGACCGAGGAGTTCGAGCAGCCCGAGCTGCTGGCGATCGAGAAGGAGTCGATCGGGCTGTTCATCTCCGCGCACCCGCTCAAGCAGGTGCGCGACGCGCTGCGCGAGCGCGTCGACTGCCCGCTGGCCGAGCTCGCCGGGCGCAAGGACAAGGATTGGGTCAATGCCGGCGGCATCATCACCGCGGCCAAGAAGATCCGCACGCGCAACGGCGAGCCGATGATGTTCGCGACGCTCGACGACCTCGAGGGCTCCGTCGAGATCCTCGTCTTCGGCAAGGCGCTGGCGGAGTACGAGGGCGCCCTCGGCGTCGATTCGGTCGTGCTCGTGCGCGGGCGCGTCGACCACAAGGATGCCGACAAGACCTGCCTGGTCGTGCAGACGGCCGAGCCGTTCGAGCCGACCCCCGAGGAGGTGCAGCGCGCGAAGGCAGCCGCCGCGACGCGCAAGGTCGGGCCGTTGCCGCTGCACCTGCGGATCCACGACGCCGCCAGGCTGCCGGCATCGATCATCGACGACCTCAAGAGCCTCATCGCGAACTACCCGGGCGACTGCGAGGTCGTGCTCGAGGTCCAGCTGCGCGCCGGCGACGAGCTCAAGCTTCGCCTCGGCCCGTCCTACAAGGTCGCGCCGACGCCGACGCTGCGGGCCGAGCTCGAGCAGGTGCTCGGGCCCGCAGCGCTGGCGGTCTGAGCTTCCTGTCAGCCGGCGCGGACGCTGCGCGAGGCGGAGCGGCGTGCCTTCAGCACCTTGTTGCCGCTGAAGCGTGCCCTGATCTTCAGCCGGCCGTTGCCCACACGCCGCCAGTCTGTGAACGCGACGGTCGTCGAGTAGCTGCAGCGCTTGCGCAACTTCGTCCGCCGCGTCGCGATCGTCCTGGAGCCGCGCTTGACCTGGACCGACACCGTCCCGCCGGAGCAGCCGCGCGCGCGCGACACGCCCTGCGGCAGCGTCAGCGTGCCTCGGGTCCGGAAGCGGAATGGCAGCGTCCGGTCGCGTCTTGGCGTGACCGTCGCCGACAGCCGCGGCACGAAGCGGTCGACCCGCACGGCCCTGATCGCCGTGGCCGTCTGGTTGGCGCCGTCGACTGCCTGCGCGATCAGCGTGTCGCGGCCGATGTCGTCCGCATGTGGCCGGTAGACGAACGAGTACGGTGCCGTGTCGTCGTTGCCGACGACGCGACCGTCGTCGATCAGCAGGACGCGGGCGACGCCCTTGTCGTCGGTGGCATTGACCGTCACGTTCGAGGGGCCGCCTCGGATCAACGCGTTCTGGGCCGGCGACGTGAACGCGACCGTCGGCGGGCTGTCGTCGGCGGAGGCGGCGGCGTTGCCGACGTCGGCAACCTGCACGTTTTCGCAGTCCGACACCTGATCGAGCGTGTCGACGATCGCGGTGTCGGCTCCTGCCCCGCAGGCGACACGATCCGCGTAGCCATCCCGCGACTGGATCGTGTCGTTTCCGTCCTTCGAGGTGAGGATGTCGTTTCCCGGACCGCCCGTGATCGAGTCGCTGCCGGCCGCCGTGGTCAGGACGTTGATGGCTGCGCTACCTGTGAGCGTGTAGTTGGCGGCGCCGTTGCCGACGACGTTTTCGATGTCGCTGCGATAGTTGTCGCCCTCGCCGGCGACGCCGTCGTTGCCGATGTCGTCAAGCGAGATCGACACCGCGACACCGGCCGTAGGGGCGGAACCAGAAGCGGTGACGCTGGCCTCGTCGATGCCGGGACCGCCGCTGAGGGTGTCGGCGCCGCCGTCGGCGACGCCGTTGAGGATGTCGCCCGCGATTAGGGAGTCGTCCCCGTCACCGCCGAGGACCAGGTCCTTGCCGGGGCCGCCGTCGACCGTATCGTTGCCCGTCTCGCCGTCGACGGAGTCGTTGCCCGTATCTCCGACGACGACATCGTTGCCAGCACCCGCGCGGACGGTGTCGTCGCCGGCGGCGGCGCGGATCGTGTTGGGCAACGCGTTGCCGGTGACGATGTCGTTGGCGCGGGCCGTGCCCACGTCTTCGACCGAGTTGCGGACGTTGTCGCCCTCGCCCGCCTCGCCGTCATTGGCCTGACCGTCGAGCGATACCGTGATCGGTGCGAGACGGGCGCCGTAGTCGACCTGGTCGTGGTTGTCGCTACCGCCTACGAGGTCGTCTGCCCCGCCTTCACCCTCGATCCTGTTGGAGAGGCTTGCGGAACTGCCGCGAAGAATGTCGGCGCCCGGTCCCCCGAACTGGCTGATCGCGCTGTTGACCTGACCCACGAAGGTCGTCTGGTCGTCGAGATCGTCGAGATCGATGACCAGGATGGGATTGACGCCGGCTTGCGGACACATCACCGATGTCCCCGCGGGATTGGGACCCGCGGGCTCGCAACCGGAGGTTGCGGTCATCGGGACGCTCGGGTCGGCGAACGTGAGCGTCCCACCGTTGTCTGTCACCGTGAGGTTGTTGGCTTCGCCCGCCTCGGCGGTGTAGCTGTCCGGGGTGATCGTGGAAGCGAGTGCGACCGCGGGCCCGATCGCCAGCAGCGCCGCGACGGCTGTCAGCATCGCCGGTGAAAGCCGGCGTGCGGCCGGTCGTGTCGTTCTCAACATGATCCCCCCTCGCTGTGGCGCTCCCAGATCCCGTGCAGCACCCACTTCCAACCGTCCCCGCGCAAGTAGGTCGGCTCCGACCCTACCGGTCCGACGAAAAACCTTCGCCGCTACTCCGGCGAGCGCAGGCTCGGCGGCGGTACGGGGTCAAACTGCGGCGGTTCCTCAAGGTCCCGGTCGCAAAGAACCCGCCACAGGCCGATCGCCACGGCCAAGCTCACGATCACGGCAAGCACGACGATCGCGTCGCGGAAATCCGGCGTTCGCCGGGCTTCCCGCGCGCAGGTCGGTCACCCCAGCACCGGCACAAGCCGCCGCCAGCGCGCCGTCGCAGCCTCGCTCAGGAGCGGTCGACGCTCGGCGGCGTCACCGGCTGACGCCCCGGCTTCTCCTCCAGCTCGCGCGAACGCATGACCATCCCGACGCCGACGAACACCGCGGCGAGCACGGCGATCGCCAGCAGGGCCACCGTGATCGGCGAATCGGGCAGGGCCAGCCAGAGGCCCAGCGCGAGGGCAGGGACGACCAGCATCACGACCCACTGACGAAACGGCGTGGGCGGGCGCTTGGGCAGCTCGTAGGTCTCGCGAACTGAATCCATGCGTCACGCTTACCCGCAGCGCGTACGGCGAACACTTTTAGCCTGCGCGTGCCTTCAGCCCACGCGTCCGAAGCTTTCGCGCCAGGGCGAGCTCCGCCTTCGTCGGGCCCGAACGGTCGGGGCCGGGCGTTTCGAGCACGAGCGGCAGGCCCTCGAAGCGCGGCTCGGACAGGAATACCGCACAGCCCTCGCGGCCGAGCTCGCCCTCGCCGACGTTCGCGTGGCGATCGCGGTTGGAGCCCAGCGGCGTCTGCGAGTCGTTGAGGTGCAGCGAGCCCAGGCGGTCGTCGCCGACGAGCTCGACGCACTCATCGACGGCGGCGGTCAGACCCGCCTCGGTGCGGATGTCAAAACCGGATGCCAGCAGGTGACAGGAGTCCAGGCACAGGCCGAGGCGCGGGTCACCGCCGGCGGCGTCGACCAGCGCGGCCAGCTCCTGAAAGGAGCGGCCCAGCGTTCCGCCGGTGCCCGCCGTGTTCTCCAGGTGCAAGGGGCAGTCCTCGGACTCGGCCAGGGCCTCGGCGATGACCTCACCCGCACGCGCGATCGCTGCGCCGACGTCGCCGGTCTTCGCCGAGCCCGGGTGCAGGACGACCGCGTGCGCGCCCAGAGCGGCTCCGGCCCGCAGCGACGCGATCAGCGAGCGCAGCGTGTTGGCTCGGATCTCCGAGTTATCGGATGCGCAATTGAGCAGGTAGACGGCGTGGATCAGCAGCGCGTCGACCTTCGAGGCCGCCATCGCAGCTGCGAACTCGGCGACCTCCTCGTCGCTGTAATCGCGCGGCTTCCACGCGCGCGGGTTCTGGTTGAAGATCTGGATCGACCGCGCGCCGCGGTCGACGCCGCGCTGGACGGCCTTCGCGGGGCCGCCGGCCGGCGACACGTGGGCGCCGATCAGCATCTCGTAGGGTGACTGCGCATGAGGGTTCGCTTCGCTCCGTCGCCGACCGGCGCCCTGCATGTCGGCGGCGCGCGCACGGCGCTGTACAACTGGCTTGCGGCCCGGCACACCGGCGGGACGCTCGTCCTGCGAATCGAAGATACCGACCCCGCCCGATCGACTCCGGAGAACGTCGAGCAGATTCTCGACGCGCTGAACTGGCTCGGCCTCGACTACGACGAGGGCCCGATCAGCCAGGTGTCGCGCAGCGAGCGCCACCAGGAGGTGCTGGCGCAGCTGCTCGACGAGGGCCACGCCTATCGCTCCAACGCGACGAAGCAGCAGGTCGACGCCTACAAGGCGCAACACGGCTCGGAGCGCGGCTTTCGCGGCGAGTCCGAGGCAAGCGGCGCCGTGCGGCTGCGGGTGCCCGACAAGGGGGCGAGCGTCGTCCACGACCTCATCCGCGGCGACACGTCCTTCGCCCACGTCCACATCGACGACCCGGTCATCGCGCGCGCCGACGGCAGCGTCCTGTACAACTTCGCCGTCGCGATCGACGACCTCGATGCCGGGATCACGCACGTCATCCGCGGCGAGGACCACCTCTCAAACACGCCCAAGCAGCTGCTCGTGCTCGAGGCCCTCGGGGCGCCGGCGCCGGTCTACGCGCACCTCCCGTTGCTGCACGGTCAGGACGGCAAGAAGCTGTCCAAGCGTCACGGCGCGGCGTCGGTGCAGGAGTTCCGCGAGGCCGGCTACCTGCCCGAGGCGCTGCGCAACTACCTGGCGCTGCTGGGCTGGGGCACCGACGACGACGAGACGATCCTCTCGACCGAGGAGCTCGTCGAGCGCTTCACGATCGAGCGCGTGTCGAAGAACCCGGCGCGCTTTGACCACCAGAAGCTGCGTTGGATGAACGGCCGCTACATGCGCGAGCTGTCCGTCGAGGAGCTCACCGCGCGCCTGGAGGCGTTCACCGGGCGCAGCGGGCTGCGCGACGCGGTCGAGATCTCGAAGGAGAAGATCCAGACGCTCGCTGACTTCTGGCCGCTGGCGGGATTCATCTTCGACGGACCCGCCGACGATCCGGCCGCGCGTGAGAAGTGGCTCGACGAGGAGGGACGCGCCGTGCTGCAGGACGCGCGTGCCGCGCTGGAGCCGATCGACCCGTTCACGGTCGAGGCGGTACAGGGCGCGCTCGAGGCCGTTGTCGCCGCGCGCGGCGCTAAGCCCAGGCAGGTCTTCCAGCCCGTCCGCGTGGCCCTCGCCGGGAGGCCGGTCTCACCCGGGATCTTCGAGACGCTCGCCGTGCTGGGCCGCGAGGAGTCGCTGGCGCGGCTCGATCGGGCCATAGGCTTATAACGAATGTGAAATTCGGCCTCAACCATTTGTCCACAGCTGCCGATAGCAGGGGTGACCGCCGATCCCGACCCGGAAGCAGGGACCGCCCTCATATGATCACGTCCGCTCCAGCACGACGCACTGAGCACGGCAGCGCACCCGTCCAGCGCCATCACAACGAGGGCCACGGTCGCAGGCTCACCGCGGCGTTCGAGGCGCTCGAGGCGTTCCCCGCCCTGGCTGAATCCCGTAACCGCCTGCTGCGACTCGTCAGCGCCGAGCGCGTGTCGCCGGCCGACGTCGTAGCGACCGTCGAGTCCGACATCGCGCTCGTCATCAGCGTGCTGCGGCTCGCCAACAGGCTCGACGGCCCGCGCCGCGGTCGCGTCGAGTCGATCGTCAAGGCCGTCGAGATCCTCTCGCCCGAATCCGTGCAGGCGCTCGCCAGCCGCGCGCGCACCTTCGACTTCTTCGAGCGCTCGTCGGTCTGGGACGCAGCGCCCGAGCGTTACCGCCTACACGCGGTCGCCGCGCAGCGCGCGGCCGACCGGCTGGCACAGGAGGCGGGATACGAGCACCGCGACCGCCTCATGGTCACCTCGCTGCTGCATGACATCGGCAAGCTCGTCCTCACGCACGCATACCCGGGCTACCCGGGCCAGGTGCACGGCGACGCGCGCACGCCCGAGGAGCGCGTGCACCGCGAGCGCCGCGAGCTCGGCGTCGACCACGCGCTGGTCGGCGGCGTCCTCGCGCGCCGCTGGGGGCTGCCGAGCGCGGTCGCGTCGGCGATCGAGCGCCATCACTCCGACGACGCTCAGGGGGAGGCCGCGTTCGTGCGGCTGGCCGACATGCTTGCCCACTACGCGCATGGCGGCCAGGTGTCCCCGAACTCGCTGCTGAAGGTCGCCCGCGCGGTCGGCCTCGGGCCGACCGAGCTGCGCGTGGTCATGTACGACCTGCCCTACCCGAACAGTGGACGCCCGCGCCAGATCGATCCCTGCCCGCTCTCCGGACGCGAGGTCGAAGTCCTCAAGCGCCTCGCCGAGGGCAAGGTCTACAAGCAGATCGCCGCCGAGCTCCAGCTCTCGACCTCGACGGTGCGCACGCACCTGCACAACATCTACGGCAAGCTTGGCGCCGTCGACCGTGCCCAAGCCGTCCTGATCGCCACGGAGCGCGGCTGGCTGTAGGTGTGCTGAGCCGCAGAGCCCGATCGCGCTCACGCGCGAAGCGGCCAAGGCGGTCCGGGCCGCCCACCTCGGCATCGCGCGGCCTGCAGCCAGGCGAGGGCCGCCAGGCCCATGCCGATCGTGTCGATCGCGACATCGAACGGGCTGCCGTGGCGATCGTTGACGAACGTCTGGTGAAACTCGTCGCTGATCGCGTAGAGCACGGCGATGACGGTCGCCAGCACGGGACGCCGCCAATCCGTCGCCCGAGCGAGCGCCAGCCACAGCGCGCCGAAGATCGTGATGTGGGCCAGCTTGCGCAGGATCGTGTCCCAGACGCCGAGACCCGTGCCGAGGTCCGGCTGCGCCGAGAGCGCGTAGATCAGCGCCATGACGGCCAGCGGCGGTGCATACCGGCTGACCATTCGCATACAGTCAGGGTAGACAGCTCCATGATCTCGATCACCTCGAAGTCGCCCTACGCGCTGCAGGCGCTCGCCGAGCTCGGCCGCTCCGGCGACGGCCCGGTGCCGATCGGTGAGCTCGCGCGCCGGCGCGACATCCCGGTCCAGTTCCTCGAGCAGCTCTTCGCGAGCTTGCGCCGTGCCGGGTTCCTGAAGTCCCAGCGCGGCGTGAAGGGCGGCTACACCTTCGCCCGTTCCCCGGCGGACATCACCGTGCTCGAGGTCGTCGAGTTGCTCGACGGTCCCGTCGGCGCCGGAGCGGAGGGGATCTTCGGCGAGGCCGCCGCCGCCGCGCGTGCCGTCCTGGGGGCACGCACGATCGCCGATGTGGTCGATCGCGAGGCCCGCGAGGCGGGCGTGGCGATGTACCACATCTAGGGAACGGCCCCGCCGAGACCGGCGAGCACCCCTGTTCATCGGGGATCGCTAAGCGACGACTAGCGTGAGGAAACCACCATGACGATTGACGCCCGATATGACAGCGAAGCTGACGCTCTATACGTCACGCTTCGCGAGGGCGATCGCGTGCGCGCGATCGAGATCGACGAGGTGACATACGTCGACGTTGACAGCGAGGGGCAAGCGCTTGGTCTCGAGTTCCTCTACCCCGCGATGGGAATCAGCCTCGACGCCGCCGTCAAGCGCTTCGAACTCCACCACCACCTACACGCGATCGCGTCTGCCATCGCACGAGCGAACTCCCCCGCTCCCGTGCCGACGATGACGAGCGCCACCGCCGGCGGGCTCGCATCGACCGCGATCACCACGGTCATGATCGAGGGCAGCATCCCGGCCACACCGTACTCGCCGGTCGAGTGCGTGACGCAGCCAGATCGCGTCATCTGCGCCTGACGTCGGTCCGTGGCGCCCGCACGCAGCGGCAACGTGGTCGTGTGGCCGCCGACGTCAGCCGCGCCGACGCTGTCGAACGCGTCGCCCGTGCCGCCGGTCGCGTTCGCGACCTTGAACGCGACACTCGGCGCGCACGCTCCCGCCTACGGCGTTTGACGAACCCCGCGGCCCGGAGGGCTACGAGCGATCCACCGTCCGCCGCTCATGCGTACCCAGGCCAAGGACGCGCTCGCCCTCGCGCACCTCGACGTCGAAGCGCAGCTTGCGCTCGTCGACGATCTCCCGCAGAACGGCGCGCGCGACGCACTGGGCGCCCTCCTGCGCCGCCGCGACGTGCCTGATGCAGACCTCGAATCCAACCGTGGCGCGACCTTCGGGCACGTGCTCCAGCGCGAGGCTCGCGGCGCAGCGCTCCATCATCGCGATCATGCCGGGGGTCGAGAGAACCCGCACCGGGATCGTCCCACGGACGTCCGTGAGCAGGAGGTTCTCGACCGTGAAGGGCTCTTCGCGGATCGCGATCACGGTTGCGGACCCTAGCTCGTCGACAGCCGGCCGGCCCCAGTGAGTACGGTCCGCCGATGGGCGCCACCGGTCACGGCATGGACTTCCTCGCGATCCGCGAAGGGTCGGCCGAGCGGTTGGGCCGGTGGAAGCTGTCGGACCCTGGAACGCTGCCGCTGCACCACGACGAGGACTTCGAATGGGTGCGCGACGCGGATGCCGTCGTGAGCCGCTGTCACGCCATCGCGGCGGCACTGGCGCTCACGCACCGAGCGCCGGTAAAGACCGTCCGTGCGGCGATCGACGACCACGACCTCGAGCGCTGGATGGGCCAGCGGGAGCTCGATCTCCTGCATGTCCTCGAGGACGAGATCGAGATCGACGAGCAGGTCCTGCAGCGGCTGCTCGTCGACATCGCCTGGCGCGAGGAGGCGCTGCTGGCCCTGCTGTGGAGCGTGCGGATCGTCGACGAGCTGGCGCCCGACAAGATGTGCCCCAAGGAGCCGGTCTATGAGAAGCTCGCCCCGGGACTGGATCCAGCCAGGGCGCGCACCGACCTGCGCCTGCGCCCACTCGAGGAGATAGCGGCGATGCTCGACTTCTACTACTGCCTGCACTGGCACGCCCGCAGCG
>Ga0307502_10000071_pt1 | contig 26422 bp, 25 predicted proteins | sample 16_S_MG_FD_201364 | JGI IMG/M metagenome (GOLD analysis project Ga0307502, IMG submission 201364) | Soil microbial communities from Populus trichocarpa stands in riparian zone in the Pacific Northwest, United States - 16_S | ecosystem: Environmental > Terrestrial > Soil > Riparian zone > Trees... | reverse complement strand
GACTTCAAGGACGGCGAGCGCGTCATCGAGGAAGACAACGACAACAACAGCATCGACGAGAAGGTCGCCGTCTGAGCGTTCTCACGCCATCTCATCCACAACATTTGACAATAACTCCGCGCCGAGCTTGGCGTAGATGTTCGGAAAGTGCGTCTTCACCGTGCCGGGGCTCACCACGAGCGCTTCGGCGATGGCGGTCGAGGACAGCCCGTCGGCGGCGAGTTGCAGCACCTCGCGCTCGCGTGGGGTGAGGACGGACAGCGCGACCCCGTCCGTCGACGCCGCGCCAGCCCGCGCGAACGCCTGGATCATTCGCGCCCAGGCCGGGACGAGCGTGGAGTGCATCGACGACATCGGGGTCGAACTCGCTTCCGCGGCCGTCGAGCACGATCAGCAGCGCTTCGGCGCGCGAGAAGCGCGCGCGGTGGACGCGCTCCCGGCCGAGGCTGTCGAAGACGTCTGCGACTGCGGCGATCCGTGCCTCGAGCGCGATCTCCTCGCCCTTGAGCCTGCGCGGACACCCGCTGCCGTTCCAGCGCTCGTGGTGTGCCCACGCGATGCTCGCGCCGGTCTGCAGCACTTCCGACCGCGAGCCGGCCAGGATCCGGTACCCGGCTAGCCGTCTTCCGCAAGGATCGCCGCAACCGCGGAGCGTGCGAGGGCGTCGGAATCGACGATCAGGACCCGCTCTCCGTCGACTGGATCTTGGGGCACTCCCCGACGGCCTTGCTTGCGTAGCGCAGCGCGCTGGCGAAGCTGGAGTATCTGTAGGCCGCATCCGACGCGCCATCCCCCGTCGGGACTATTGAGGCCGCAAGCGGGCGTGTTCCAGATCCGCTTCACGATCGCTGGCCCGCGCCGCCGGGGCCGCCGAACAGATACGGATAGCTCGACGAACGTCAAGCGCAATCAATAGCTTTCGCCCGCAAACCCACGACGTGGGCGCCAGTGGGAGACTGAACACGTGAAACTACGAGACATTTACGCCCGTGATGGGCTGACCTTCTCGATCGAGTTCTTCCCGCCCAAGACCGACGAGGGCATCGAGAAGCTCTTCGCGGAGCTCGAGATCCTCAAGACGCTCAACCCCGCGTTCTGCTCCGTGACCTATGGCGCCGGCGGCTCGACCGAGGGCCGGACGCTCGAGATCGTCAAGCGCATCAAATGGCAGGTCAAGCTCGAGGTGATGTGCCACTTGACGGTCGTCAACCAGCCCCAGCAGCGACTCAGCGCCGTGCTGGCCGACCTGTGGGCCAACGACATCGAGAACATCATCGCGCTGGCCGGCGATCCGCCCGAGGGCGCCGAGGCCGACTGGACCGCCCACCCCGACGGCTTCCAGCACTCGCGCGAACTCGTCGACGCAGCGATGCGCGGCCAGCACGGCTGGACCGGCTGGTTCTCCGTCGCGGTTGCCGGCTTTCCGGAAGTTCATCCGCGCGCTCCGAGCCGCGAGAGTGACTTGAGCTACCTCAAGGAGAAGGTCGAGGCGGGCGCCGACGTCGTGATCACGCAGCTGTTCTTCGACAACGAGGACTTCTACCGCTACGTCGAGGACATCCGCGCCCTGGGCATCACGGTGCCGGTCGTGCCGGGGATGCTCCCGATCCAGTCCACGGCCCAGTGCCGTCGCTTCGCGAAGATGTGCGGCGCGAAGATTCCGCCGCGCCTTGACGCGCTGCTCGACAAGGTCGCCGACGACAACGAGGCGGCGGTGCAGTTGGGGATCGAGTACACGACCGAGCAGTGTCAGGGTCTCTTGGACTTCGGTGTCCCGGGCCTGCATTTCTACTCACTGAACAAGAGTCATTCGGTCGTCTCGATTCACGAGAACCTCAACCTGGGAGCGTTGACCGCCCCGAATCTGCCGGTACGCTGAGTCGCGTGCCATCGAGGCTCGCAAGCGCGAGGTGACCGCATGATCGATCTCACCGAAGTCGGTGCGACCGCTCGTCCCGGCGGCGATGGCACTTGGGAAGTGAGCGTCGGCGTCTACCTTCCGAACATCACCTTTTCGAAGGGCTACCGACTCAAGGTTCGAATCATCCACGAGCTCGACCAGTACATCCGCGGGATAGAACCACGGGAGTTCTGGATGGACTGGCAGGAGTCCTCGCCGCTCGGGCTGTGGAAGACCACGGTGCCGCTCGTGCGCGATCCGGCCAGCCATTTCGGCGATCCGGGGCAGTACCTCTACCGCTACCAGCTGCTCCGCGGAGACCAGCCGCTCACGTTCTGGTTCTCCGACCCGTTCGCCCGCGCCGTCGGGCTGGGGACGCTGTCGGCGTTCGAGATCGATCCCGACGGACAGCCCTTCCCCTGGACAGATGCCGACTTTCGCCCGCCGGTGGTCGACGACATGGTCGTGTACGAGCTCAACGTTCGCGAGTTCAACCGCGACTTTCAAGGCGTGGTCAACCAGCTCGACTACCTTCACGATCTGGGCGTCAACACGCTCGAGCTCATGCCGGTCACCAACGTTCGAGAGGACGTGGAGTGGGGCTACACGCCGCTGGGCTTCTTTGCGCCGGACGACCGCATGGGCGGAGTCGCCGGCATGAAGGCGCTCGTCAACGCATGCCACGAGCGCGGGATCGCCGTCATCCTCGACGCCGTCTACGCGCACGCGCATCCGGAGTACGCCTACAACCTCGTCTACGACGTCACCCGCGAGGACAACCCGATGATGGGGTACTTCGCCGGCGAGTTCTTCTCGCGCCCGGGCACGGACTACCGCAAGCGGTTCACCGCCGACTACTTCTTCGAGGTCAACAAGTACTGGCTTGAGGCGTTCCACGTCGACGGGTTCCGCTACGACTACGTTCCCGGCATCTACGAAGGCGACCCCACCGGGCCCGGTTATCCGGAGCTCGTCTTCCGGACGGCGCAGCACGCCAAGACACTGCCGAAGTTCCAGGCTCCGCGCCCGATCATCCAGTGCGCCGAGCACCTGCCCGATCCGGTCGGGATCCTCTCGCAGACCTACTCCAATTGCTGCTGGCAGAACGGCCTTCTGCACAGAGCGCGCGACATGGCGAAATATCAGTACGTCAGCGAGCACATCGCGCATCTGCTCGATCCGCAGTTGCAGGGATATCCGACCGAGTACCACAACCCCGCCACGGGGGACTCGATGGCGGTCGCTCCCTTCCAGTACCTCGAGTCACACGACCACCGCCGTTTCGTCAACACCTTCGGCGAGCTCGAGACGCACGATCTCATCGGCGAGGCGTACGGCAATCGCGACCTGTTCTACAGGGTGCAGCCGTACGTCATCGCGCTGTACACCGCCAAGGGCATACCGATGCTGTGGCAGGGCGGGGAGTTTCTGGAGAACTGGGGCGTCCCGGACTCCGGAGTCGCTCGCAACCTCTACGAGCGCCCGCTGCACTGGGAGTACTTCTACGACGCGCCCGGCCGGGCACTCGTTCGACTGCACAGGATCATGGGAGCTCTGCGACGCTCGCGCCGGGCGCTCGGAGCACGCACCTCGTTCTACTACCACGACGTGCCCGAGCACCGGCAGCGCGGCGTGATCGCGTACCGCCGCGAGGCACCACCCGAGCACCTGCTCGTGGCGGTCAACTTCTCCGACAGCCCGGCGACGGTTCAGGTGCCGTTCGCGCGCGCCGGACGGTGGCTCGAGCGCATCGACGGCGTCGCGATCCTCGACGTCGCCAGCGACGAGCAGTGGATGCCGATCGTCGTGCCGTCGAACTACGGCGTCGTATACGAGCACACGTAGGCCACGCGCGCGACCGGCGGGCGCGCTGGCAGCTACACCGCGGCCGGCGCGTTCAGATGCGGGTACAGCGGATAGCGCTCCGCAAGCGCTCGCGTGCGCTCCGACAACTCCGCCTTGTCGCTGTCCTCGAACGGGCCGGTCAGGGCCTCAGCGATGACCGCGCCGATCTCGCGGAAGTCGTCGGCATCGAGGCCACGCGTTGCCAGTGCCGAAGTCCCGATCCGCAACCCCGACGTGATCATCGCCGGTCGCGGATCGTTCGGCACGGCGTTGCGGTTGACCGTGATGCCGATCTGCGCCAAGCGATCCTCGGCATCAGTCCCAGCGAGCTCGGAGTCGCGCAGGTCGGCGAGCACGAGGTGTACGTCGGTGCCACCCGTCAGGACGTTCACGCCTGCGACGAGCAGTTCCTCGGCGATCGCCACGGCACCGGCGCGCGTGCGCTTCTGACGCTCCTTGAACAGGTCGGTCGCCGCGATCTTCAAGGACACCGCCTTGCCGGCGATGACGTGCATCAGCGGGCCGCCCTGCTGGCCGGGGAAGACGGCGGTGTTGACCTTCTTGGCGAACTTCTCGCGGCACAGGATCATGCCCCCGCGGGCACCGCCGAGCGTCTTGTGGATCGTCGTCGTGACGACATCGGCATGCGGGATAGGGCTCGGGTGCTCGCCGGCCGCGACGAGGCCGGCGAAATGGGCCATGTCGACCATCAGGTACGCGCCGACCGAGTCGGCGATCTCGCGGAAGCGCGCCCAGTCCAGCTGGCGCGGGTATGCCGACCAGCCGCCGAGGATCATCTTCGGCTTCGTCTCCTCGGCGATCCGCTGGAGGTCGTCCATGTCCACGCGCGAGTCCTTGTCGGAGACGCCGTAGGCGACGATGTCGTACAGCTTGCCCGAGAAGTTGAGCTTCATCCCGTGCGTCAGATGTCCGCCGTGATCGAGGCGCATGCCGAGGACGCGGTCGCCGGGATCGAGCAGCGCCATGTACGCGGCAGCGTTGGCCGTCGCACCGCCGTTGGGCTGCACGTTTGCGTGCTCGGCCCCGAACAGCTCCTTCGCGCGACTGATCGCAAGCTCTTCCACGACGTCGACGTACTCGCAGCCGCCGTAGTAGCGCTTGCCGGGCAGACCCTCGGCGTACTTGTTCGTCAACGTCGAGCCCTGGCAGTCCATGACGGCCTGGGGAACGAAGTTCTCCGAAGCGATCATCTCGAGCGTCGTCTCCTGACGGCTCGCCTCGGCCGTCAGAAGCTGCGCTATCTCGGGATCGACCTCGCTGACTGGCTTGGTGAAATGGTCCGGCCCCAGAACGGTCATAGACCGGACGGTACCAGCCGCCAACTCCTCCGAACGCCCTGCGCGAGCGCGCGGAGGCTCAAAGCGAATCAGCCGGGAGTGTTCGCCGAAGAGGCGTCCAGGAGCGCCAGTGCGTCGCATCCGACGAACGCGGCTTCCAGCGGCTCGCCGGCCGCGAGCAGCCTGTGCCACAGCGCGTCGACCGCCGCCCGGCGGACGAGGATCAGCACCCGGCGTTGCCCTTCTCGCAGGATCGCGAGCACGCTCGCGTCGTCAGGGTCACGGCCGACGGCGCCGATCGCCAGATCGCTCGGAAGGCCTGCGACCCGCAGCAGCCGGCCCACGCGCGGGCCGATGAGGCTGATCGTCGAGACGGTTGAGCCGATGTCCTTGTGCGCCAGCTCGGAGCGGTCGCGACCCTTGCCGATCGAGCGTCCGGAGGCCAGCGCTGGTGGCGTGCCCACGAGCAGGGCTCGGCGCGCATCCAGCCGCAGGTACCAGACGCTGCGCAGTCGCCGCGCCGTCCCGGGTCCGGGTGGCGGGTCGCCGAGGTGGGCCGCCAGCGCACGGTCCATCAGCGAGGTCTCCCCACGTAGCTCCAGCGTGCCGAGGTCTGAGCGGTCCGCGAGGCCGACGCTCTTCATGCAGGCGGCGATCTCACCCTGCACCGATCCGTAGAGCGCCACGATGATCCGCCCCTCGCGCTCGGTGAGCTGGGCACCGGCGGCCAGGCACGTCGCAGGAACGGACGACTCGATTGTCGGGGGCAAGTGGATCCAGTGGCCGTAGGGAGATCGTTCTGTCGCTCGGATCGGCGAGATCGATCATAGGCCCTGACGTCACCCAGAGGAATCACCTATGAGAAGCGCGGCGCGATCAGGCGGCGAGCGGCTCGTCGCGGCTTTGCTGCACCGCCGTCATCGCCCGCAAGCAGATCGCGCTGCGACAGCGGCTGACGGTCTTCATGTTCGAGCGGATCGCCGCCGGGACGTCGACGAGCGCCCAGTCGCCGCAGTGCTCGGCTGCGAGGACGAGCAGCCGCGCAAGGTGCATCTCGGCCCGCGTGGCGTCGCGCGCCAAGACCATGAGCGTGTCGCGATCGTGGCGCGGATCAAGCCCTTCCTCGTGCAGGCGAATCACGTCGTTGGTGTAGTCGCCGGCGAGAGCGAGCATGCGGCCCGCGACTTTGAAGCTCATCCCGTCGGTCAGGCCGAGGTACTGCTCCATCGTCAGCTTGCCTGTGCGCGTCTCACGATTGGATGGCTTCATGTCGAGTTCCGGTCTCAGCAGCGTGACAAGTCCGTTGCACGCGAGCGGTGACATTCGTCACACGAGCCGATCAACACGGATCGGTTGCCAGGACGACGCTGGCGGATCTCCAGGTGCTCGCCAGACACGAAGTCGTCTTGCATGCTCGGTCACATTGAGGCGCGCCTTGGAGCGCCACCATGGACGGCTGGCGAAAGCTGCAGCGCTGCGGTTCGACGGCTGGTCGAACGGCGACGCCGACGCGGTCGCACGCGCGCCCCGCCGCTGGCTTGCGCGGCTCCAAGCCGTTGCTCGTTACGAGCGCTTGGCCGTCAGGAAGTTCTAAGCAGCAGGGCGCGGCCGGCGAACCCGACGCTGCGCGCGAGAGCGGTGAGGAACTGCTCGCGCAGGAACCTGTTGCCGCCGATCGCCACCAGCGTCTGCGCGTGCGTCCACGCGTTGTCGCGCGCGCGCTCGACACTCCAGTTGGCGAACACGTCGTCGGCCTTTCCAAAGGCGATGTCCACGTCTTTGACGATGCCGGTGGTGAAGCGCTCCTTGATCTCGTTCTGGACCTTGGCGAGGATCTTGTCGACTGCGGTGTAGTCGCGATGCTGGGCAGACCCGCGGTTCAGCTTGATGCCGAATTCCGCGCTCGTCGAGACGAGCGCGACGGCGAGGTCGTGGTTGATGTGCGCGTTCATGCCCGCGATCGCGAACTGCAGCGGAGCGATGCCGCGCGTGTTGCGCAGTTCGAAGAGCGGCGCCCACGCTCGCGGGATCTTCCTGTGCGCGTTCGACGCATCTACGGCCGCGAAGTACAGGTCGGCGAAGACGACGTCCAGACGCGACATGAAGGCGGGATCTGTGAATGCCGCCTTCGCCGTGTGCGCCGCCACTGCCCGGGTGACCGCAAGATACAGCTCGTTGAAGCGCCTGATACCGTCGTTGTAGGACAGCGGAAGGGCGATCGACTCCATGTGCGCAGCGACGGCGTCGATCGCTTCGACGACAGCGCCTCCATCCGTAGAGGCTTGCATGTAGGCGATGATAGTGAGCCTGCCAGTGCCCGTGGACGCACGTTGGACCCGCGTTGAGTTCAGGTTAACAGCAGGCAGAGCGAGCCGGCGCACGCAGGCGGCCACGCATGGCATCCGGCGTCCGGCGCCTAAGCGTTTACGGTCGCTTAATAGCGTCCGGGTACCTAGGCGGATTCAGTCACCGGGGGTGTTCATGCTGTCGCATATAGACGCAACGTCGAAAGCCATCGGAGCACTCTCCGACGAGCGCCTCGGCGCGGTCGTCGACCAGGTCGCCAGTCGCGAGCCGCTGCCCGCGGCGGGTGCGGCGGTCGCCGTGACGTTGTCGCTGGCGGCCGCGCTGCTGGAGAAAGCCGCCTCGGCGCCGCGGGCGGGCGTACCGGTCGACTCGGCCGCCCAGGGCCGGGCCGGGCACCTGCGCCACGAAGCGCTCGCGCTTGCCGACGAGGACACCGCGATCTATCGCCGCGTCGTTGCCGCCAAGGGCGATGACGAGCGCGTGCGCTCGGCGCTGTCACAGTTCGCCGAGCCGCCGCTCGCCATGGCGGAGATCGGTCTCAAGCTCGCGCGGCTCGCGGAGCGGATCCTCGCCGACGTACCGCTCAGCCTGCAGGGCGACGTCCGCTCGGCCGGCCACCTCGCTTGTGCCGCGGCCAAGGCCGCGACCGAGCTCGTCGCGATCGACGTCGACTCGTCGCGGGACGAGCGCTCCGTGCGCGCCACGCAGATCGCGACCGAGGTCGCGGAGCGGGCGCGGGACCTGAGCTCGCGAGCTCTGCGCTGCTGAGCCGCTGACGACGTTCGATGAGCCCGGGCTGGGCTGGATCGAGATCGCGAGGTTGGTCTAGGAGGGTTTGGCGAAACGCTGCGCGCCAATGAACGCGGGCGCTTTCGGGTGCACGTGGGGCAGCGTACCCCACGAAATCCCAGCGGCTTACCCCATGCCGCTCCATTAGCCGTCGTCGACCTCCTCTGTGGGTTCGCGACCGAGGTTTATTTCGCATATGTCGCAGTCCGGGACCATGGCGATGATTTCGCGTGTCGCATCTCGTTCAGCCCTGGCAAGAACCCTGATCCGCAATGCCAACTCGGCGTCGAATGTCGCGCCCACCTGGTCCAACTCCTCCCATAGCTGGGCGTCCTGATAGAGGTCTTCCACGCGGTCGGTGATCTCCTTCACGCGAGCGTCGAGGGTGTCCCGTGGGTCGGCCGGGAGAATCGCGACGGGTTCCGCGCTACGCACCGTGCACACCGTGACCATGGCTGGTGTGGCCCCGATCGACGGTGGCGGGTCCTCGGACGTTCGCCAACCAAACGCGAAGCTCGCTGGCGATCGGCGGTTTTTCGCAATCGAGTTGAGAATAGGGAGAACCGTGGCGAGCACCCGGAACACGTCGTACGGCGGCGCCCAGACGCCGCGCAAGTCGCACTCGACAGTCAGACGGTCTTTCAGGGCAGAGGCCGCCATATCACTTCGTTCCGAGGCCGTGTGCCATTCGCGAACCAATGCGCTGAGTTCTGGGAAGTGCGCCGCAACGTCCTTGTCGACGGGTGCGCCCTCGTACCGCCAGAACAATGTTGCAGGATCCTCAGCTTCAAGTTCATAGATCACCTTGGCTACGAATGCCAGCAGCCCATTCCGGTGCCTGTCCGGCACGGGCTTACGCCTGAGCCGGTGCAACTCGTCTTTTAGCAGCGCTATCTCCGCCTCACGCACCGGCGCGCTCACCCAAAGCCCAAGCCACACAATGAACGCGAACACCACAGCAGCCACTCCTGCGCCGAGTAGCGCTACGAGCACTTGCAACGGCACCGATGAGTTCGCGGACAGCAGAACGCCGCCCGCACTTGCCGTCAGCGTGACAAACACGGCCGGGGCGTAGAAGCGGAAGGTGCTTGCGGTCGCGTTGACCTCGCGCCAAGCGCGCTGCGCGGACGTCTCGGGATCTTGCGTCCCGTGACGGGTTGGCAACGACTCCACGACCGCGAGTCTAATTCGCTCCAACGAGCGTCGCTGTGAGGGTTCGAATCCCCCGTATTTGCGGCGGTTTTCCGTCCGACCCACCTGCTAGATTCAGTGGTTCGGCAGGCAAGAAATGACCCCCGCGACGTTGACGCGTCCGGGGGTCTGGCCCAAGGAGATCGCGCTCCATGGACGGACCCAACGTAGCATCCCGCTCGGCGTCCGCTGAGCTTGCAGGACTCCTCGACTCCCCGGAGATCGCCTCGCTCGTTGCCGAGCTTGAGGCGACCCGCTGGACCGGTCGCCCCGGTTACCCGATCCGCGTGATGGTCGGCATGGCCTTGGCCAAGAGCCTCTATGCGATCCCCACATGGACGAGGACGGTCAGGCTCGTGCGCGAGCACGCCGCTTTGCAGGCGGCGCTCGGTTGCGAGGCTGGTTGTCCGTCGGAGTGGGCGTGCTATCGCTTCACGCGCAAGCTCCGCACGCATGACGCGATGCTCGCCAACTGCTTGGACGCGGTGACCGCTGCGCTGCACGTCGCGCACCCGCAGATGGGCACTGACGTGGCGATCGACGGCTCCGACCTTCCCGCCTATGCGAACGGCCAGCGGTTCCTGTCCCGCAACGGCCCAGAGCGCAAGACCTACAGCGACCCGGATGCGTCGTGGGGGCACCGCTCTGCCGTCTCGACGCGGAAGGGCGGCGGGTACTACGGCTACAAGGTTCACGCCGCCGTGTGCGTCGTAACGGGCCTCCCATTGGCGTGGTCCGTTCAGACGGCCAAGGATGCTGAGACGACGTTCGCGCTCGGCCTCATCGACGCCGTGAGGGCACGCGGTTTCAACGTCCGCAACGCGATCATGGACAAGGGATACGACAACGGCCCGATCCACGACGGCTGCAACCAGCGCGGCATCTGCCCCGTCACCCCGTTGCGTCAGACGCTGGCCGTGAAGCGCGGCGATCACAAGCCCCGCGTGTGCGACCACGGCGAATGGACGTTCGCCGGAACCGACTACAAACGCCAAGCAACGAAATGGCGCTGCCCGACCGGCGAATGCACGCCGAAGTCCACCTGGGTCAAGGCCGACCGGCTGCACCCATTGATCCCGCGTCACACGAAGCGCTCCGCGAGTCTCTACAAGAGCCGCGGCGCCATCGAACGCGAGTTCGGCAGGCTCAAGCACGATTGGGCGATGCTCCCCCTCCGCGTCCGTGGCCTGGACCGCGTGCGCCTTCACGCCGACCTCACGGTCCTCGCCAAACTCGGATGCGCGCTCGCGAAAACACGAGTCGTGGCGGTTGCCTGACCCCGGACTTGGTCGCCTGACCCCGGATTTTCACGGAGGGAGCGGTGACCGCGTGGCTCGAATGACCGCGTGCCGTAGAACGTAGGATCGCGAACGCTCTGACCCGTTCGCGACCGCAGCACGCGGTCACTCCAACCACATAGGAGTCTCAACGATGAAGGCTTCACTGGACGGCCCCCGCGCCAAGCACCGTAGGGCCATCGAACACATACAGGCCCTTCACGGAAAGATTGACGAGTTCGCGGAACGTAACCCTGATCCGAAAGTCGAACATTTCGATCAGCAGACGGGCCGCTACACGCTCGCCGTCCAGTTCGGCGACGAACCCGATGCAGAGCGCTGGGGGATACTGCTCGGCGACGCCATCCACAACCTGCGGTCGGCACTCGATCACATCCCCTGGCAGCTCGTCCTGCTCAACGGCGCGACGCCAGGGCCGGAAAACCAGTGGCCCCTGTGCCGGAGTCGAGAGGGCTACCTGAACCAAGAAAGAAGGGCGGTGTCAGCGTCCGCGAGACCTTCCTGCGGAGTGTCGCGGAGGACGCGCGAACAATCGTCGATCAGTTGCAGCCTTACCGCGCTGGGGCGCGGATGGACGAGCATTTTCCTCTCGTCCCTCGCGCCGCTGTCCAACGCCGACAAGCACCGGATCATCCAGGCGGGGTTCATGGGCATCCAAGGCCCCCCTGACAAGTTCTTGGCCCTCAACCAGGATGTCGGCGACATCCTGCAAGGCACCTTCGTGTGTCGGGGCCGCTGGAGAAGGAGGCATACGTCGTGGACTGCGTCGTCGCGATCACCGGCCCGAACCCGCAGGTGAAGATGCAAGGCGACCTCACCCTGATCGTAGGCTTTGGCGAGGAGGGATTTGGGCTGGGCGCCATCGGCGAGATGGCGCTCAAGATCGGGGAGACGATCGACCTTTTCCAACCTCTCTTCGACACCAAGTAGCCGTAGGCGATTCATCGGCCAACCCCCCGCGCGCGCCCCCGCGCGTGGCCATGTCGGGAGTTTCGCCAAGGCTGACCATCACGCGCGCGTAATGGTGCCCCCGTTTCGCCAATCCCTCCTAGGGCGAGTCGACCGCCTCGACCGCCTCGACCGGGCTGATGCAGGGCGATATCAGGGATGCCGTGGGCTCCGGCGCCTCAGGCGCCTGTTCATGCGCGGTACCAGTAACCCGGACACGGTGGCCGTCGCAGCGTGCGATCTCCTCGGGCGGACGGATGGCGTCCTCTGCCCAGACCGGCTCGAGTGTCACCTCTGTGCCGTCGTCGAGCGTCACTGCGACGTGCCCGTGATACACCGGGTCGCCCTTGATGCGCATGCGAACGTCGATCTGCCGGTAACGCCCCTCGACGTCTACCCGCTGGCCGGAAGCGCGGCGGAGATCCTCGATCGAGGTAACAGCCATGTCAGCGCGGCCCGACGCCCATGCTCGTCGGCATGTCGCCGTGCTGCTGCGATCCCTTGTGCTGCTCGTGGAAGGTCTGGCCGGCCTTGCTCGCCGGACCGTACATCTGGAAGTCCCAGTCGGTGTTCACCGCCTCGGCGAAGCCGACCGCGTAGTTCTCGAGCGTGACGTGGTCGCTGCCGTTGCTCATCACCACGCCCGCCCAGTGGAAGTTCCACGTCCGTTTGCCGGGATATGGCGCGCCACCCGTGGCCATCGTATAGCCCTCGCCGACACCAGGCGAAACGTATTCGTTGATCCCGTGCTCGCGGTCGAAGGTGTCGCGCTCAGCCGGTGCCATCGCCTGGTACTTCGCCCAACCGTCTGCCGCCTTTCCGCCGCCAAGCGTCTTGGCGATGATCTCGTCGGCCATCGCCTTGGGTGAGTTCGAATCGGTCTTGACGACCTTCCCATCAGCCGTGTACGTCGCGGTGACCTGGCCGCTGTTCTTGCCGCTTCCACCGCCGATGCCCATCACGTCGCGGGCGGAGCGGCCACAGTCGGCCCAGATCTCCATGGTCGTACCGGACGTGCTGGTCGCGACGTTCTCGGGCTCCACCGAGATGAGATCCATGCAGACGCCGATCCTGCCGGGCTTGTTGAGCTCTGGCGGGGTGCCGGTCAATGGGTCTCCGCCCTCCTTCAGACGGACGACCGACCCGCTCGCCTTCAGCCGTTCGTTGGAAGCCCTGATGAGCGGTTTGGTCGCGTACAGCTTGTGCGATCCGTACTCGCTGTCCTGCCGGACGACCATGGTCCCGTCATCGGAGACGCGAACGAGTTTGCCCACGGGAAACTCGTCCGGACTCTGCTTGTCTGGCGGCACCTCGGTGTACGGACGTAGCGCCGACGGCACGTTTTCTCCGTGCCAGCTGATCAGCCGCGCGGCAGGGCGTTCGGAGACGACGGCGCGAGCAACCGCCTGGGCATGGCCCTCAGGGCCGAGGAAGCCGTCGCGGGTCACGCCGGCGTGCTGGAGTTGATGCGTTGCCTCGTGCGCCGCCACCTCGAGTGACGGCTCGGCGGAGGCGAAGTGGGTTCGCGTGCCTTCCGTGAACGCTTTTACGCCCCGCGCGTCACAGCCCTCGCGATCGACCACTGCCTCGCCGGTGGGCTCGCGCCCGATCCGCCGGCGTAGCGTGTCGGCGTGGGGAAACGCACTCAGCATCCGCCCGACGGCCGCGTTGCCCGCACCACGCTGCATCGCGAGCACCGCTTCCTGGTGGGGAGGTAACCGTGTCGGCAGCTGGCGCGATCGCTCCTGACGCTCTTTCTTACGCTGCTGACGCTCGAAGTCGTACTCCATATCGGTTAACAGAATCAGCATCGGCGAGGATCGTCAAGGCACGCTGAGGCGGCAATCTGCGCCCGGCGCCGGTCGAAATCCGACGCGGGTCGGACCTGGCGGTAGCGTCCCAGCGGTGAGCCTGCTGTCGGACCTCGTCATCCGACCCGCCGCGCGCGTCGGCGCGGCGGCGCAGAACGCGCTCGAGGTTGCCCGCTTCGGCGGCCTTCAGACAGGTGAGGAGGCGTCGCCGTACGTGGTCGCCGCGCAAGGGCCGATCTACCGCCTGCGGCGCTACTTCCCGCCGGACGACAACGGCGCGTCCGCCGGCCCACCGGTGCTGCTCATCCCGCCGATGATGCTCGCCGCCGACGTCTACGACGTCTCGCCGTCGTCGAGCGGCGTGGCGACGCTGCGCGAGCACGGCGCGGACCCGTGGGTCGTGGACTTCGGCGCGCCCGAACACGAGCAGGGCGGGCTCGAGCGAACGCTCACAGACCACGTCGTGGCGGTCAGCGATGCGGTTGACCAGGTGCGCGAGATCACCGGCCGTGACGTACACCTCGGCGGCTACTCGCAGGGTGGGATGTTCTGCTATCAGACCGCTGCCTACCGCCGCAACGAGGGCCTGGCGAGCCTGATCACGTTCGGAGCGCCGGTCGACACGCTGGGGGCGCTTCCATTTGGGATTCCGGAGGAGATCGCGGTTCGCGGCGCGGGCTTCCTCGCCGAGCACGTGCTGTCGCGCTACGCGCTGCCGGCGTGGGCGAGTCGCCTGGGCTTCCGGCTGCTGGATCCGGTCAAGTCGCTGCGCCAGCAGATCGACTTCGTCATGGCGCTGCACGACCGTGAGTCGCTGCTGCCGCGCGAGCGCCAGCGCCAGTTCCTCGAGGCGCGTGGCTGGGTCGCGTGGCCGGGGCCGGCGCTCGCGGATTTCATCCATCAGTTCGTCACCCACAACCGCATGCTCTCCGGCGGATTCGTCATCGATGGTCGGCTCGTGACTCTCGCCGACGTGACGCTGCCGGTCCTGACGGTTGTCGGAGAGGTCGACGAGATCGCACCGCCGCGGGCCGTGCGGGCCGTGCGCCGCGCCGCGCCGCGGGCCGACGTCTACGAGCTGGCGCTGCGCGCCGGGCACTTCGGGCTGGTGGTCGGCTCGACAGCCTCGCACACGACATGGCCGGTCGTGGCGGACTGGGTGCAGTGGCGCGACGAGGGCGCCGATCTGCCAGACCAGGTGCGCTTGATCGACGACGACGAGCCCGATCCCGCACCGCCGGTCGGCACGCGCGTGGGCTTCGGGATCGAGCTTGTCGCCGGCGTGGGGATGGGTGTCGCGCGCTCGGCGCTCCAGACGGCCTCGCGAGCGGCCGGCATGACGCGTCTCGTAACGCAGCACGCAACCCGCCAGCTTCCGCGCCTGACCCGGTTGGAGCGGCTGGAGCCGTCGACGCGGATCTCCGTCGGGCTGCTGCTCGATGAGCGGGCGCAGGACTCACCCGAGGCCGTTGCGTTCCTCTTCGGCGATCGCGCCTACACGCACGGCGCGGTCAAGGAGCGCATCGACAACGTCGTCCGCGGGCTGCTGTCGCTCGGGGTGCGCCACGGCGAGCACGTCGGGGTGCTGATGCACACCCGCCCGAGCGCGCTCGTGATCGTCGCCGCGCTCAACCGGGTCGGGGCGGTGGGGGTCCTCCTGCGTCCCGACGGCGCGGTCGATCGTGAGCTCCAGCTTGGACAGTGCACGCGCGTGATCACAGATCCGCAGCTCGCCGATCGCGCTCGGGAGTTCGCCCTACCCTCGCCGCAGGGGGTGCTCGTCCTCGGCGGCGGCGGCGCGCCGCGCGACCTTGGCGACGGGCTCGTCGACATGGAGCGCATCGATCCGGGCGCGGTTCGCATCCCGGCCTGGTATCGCCCCAATCCAGGCCGCGCGAGCGAGCTGGCGTTCGTGCTCTTCACCGGCGAGGGCGAGCGCACGCGTTGCAACCGGGTGACGAACGGGCGCTGGGCACTGTCGGCCTTCGGCACTGCGTCCTCGGCGGCGCTGTCGGACGCCGACACGGTCTACGCGGTCACGCCGATCTATCACCCATCCGGGCTGCTGATGTCGATCGGCGGCGCGCTCGCGGGCGGCGCACGGCTCGCTCTGGCGGAGCGCTTCGATCCGGAGCGCTACTGGGAGGAGGTGCGCCGCTACGGCGTCACGGTCGGCTCCTACACGTGGACGATGCTGCGCGAGCTCGTCGAGCGCGCGCCCGATCCCAGCGAACGCCATCACCCGCTGCGGCTGTTCATCGGCGCGGGAATGCCGCGCGGACTGTGGCGGCGCGTCGAGCAGCGCTTCGCTCCCGCGCGCGTCTTGGAGTTCTACGTGTCGGCCGAGGGTGAGGCGATGCTCGTCAACGTCGCCGACACGAAGCCGGGGGCGAAGGGCCGCCCGCTGCCCGGCAGCGCCGAGGTGCGGATCGCCGCCTTCGACGTCGAGCAGGGGCGCCTGCTCGATGGTGGCGACGGCTTTGCGATCGAGTGCCTGCGCGGCGAGGAGGGGATGCTGCTCGCGCGCCAGCGCCGGGGTGTCGTTTCGTCGGCCGGCAGCCCGCTGCGCGGCGTGTTCGAGCGCGACGATGCCTGGCTGTCCACCTGCGACCTGTTCTGCCAGGACCTTGACGGCGACTTCTGGCTCGTCGACGACGCGCGCGCAGTGGCCCGAACGGCCGATGGACCGGTGCCCTCGCTGCCGATCGCCGAAGCATTGGGCGATCTGGACGCCGTCGACCTCGCGGTCGCCTACGGCGTTTGCGCCGGCGCGAGCGAGCTTGTCGTGGCCGCCGTCACGCAGCGCGCGCGGACGAAGCTCACGGCGGCGGATATCTCCCGCGCGCTGGCAGGGCTTCCGCCGAGCCGGCGCCCGCACGTCGTGTACGTCGTCCGCGAGATCCCGTTGACGACGTGGTACCGCCCGCTGACGGGACGGCTGCGCAGCGCGGGCCTACCCAGAGCCGGTCGCCGCGCCTGGTATCGCGACGATGACGAGTACAAGCAGCTGACGAGCGAAGTTCGGACGCGGATCCTGGGACGGGCGCGGTAGCAGCAGAATCGTCCACCCGCGGGCCCGACATGTACTAGTACACCCGTCCGGAAGTTCCGCGGGTTTTCCGGGCGCCCGATCCGTGCCTGACGGCCGCCGGCGCCCGCCCACGTGCCACGAGCATGAAGGCGGGCACCGTCGACCGTCAAATCACGGCCGAGCATCCCGGAAAAACCTCGCACAACTTCCGGCCGGGTGTACTAGCCTCTCTCAAACCGGCGGATCGCCTACTCGGCCGGGGCGCCTCGGCGCCCAGTCGGGCCACGCGCGGGCCTTGTGCCCGCGGCCAGTCCCGGTGGTCGGGAGTGTCGATAACCGCCCCAGGTACGACACACAACCTGGGGACGTAGCAGTAAAGCGGTGATCCATGACCGGGCGGTACCGGGCGAGCTCAGGGCTCGCCCGGCCGCGTTAAGCGACCTCGACCAGGGCCAGCGCCGGCTCGGCGGCCGGCCGCCCGCCGGTCGCCGGTCGCCGGTCGCCGCAGGCTGTCACCGTGTGGACGATGCACGAGTCGTCGCTGCCGATCGCGCTGCACGCGATCCACGTGGGGCGCCACCTGCATCACCATTTCACGGGGCCGCGTGTCGATTACGTCGGCGTCGGGCTCGCGGCCTTCGTCAGCTGGGTCGCGATCAGCGGACCGGGCGAGGGCGCGCTGATCGCCGGCGGCATCTCGGCCGCTCACGGCAACGTCGACATCGTCGGGATCGTCCTCGTCGCCTGGGCCGGCGCCATGACCGGCGGGATCGCGGGCTACGCGATCGGACTCGAGGGCGGACGGGCGCTCATGGTCAAGCCGGGGCCGCTGCTGAGGACGCGCCGGCGCCTGCTTCGCCACGGAGACGAGGCCTACCAGCGGCGCGGCTGGCTCGCGGTCTTTCTCGCGCCGTCGTGGATGGCCGGGATCAGCGGGATGCGCGTGCAGCGCTTCCTGCCTGCGAACGCCGTCGCGAGCCTCGTCTGGGCCGTTACGATCGGCCTCGGCTCGTATTTCGCGGGCCCGTCGCTCGCGGAGGCGATCGGCGACATCGGCAGCGTCGGCCTGGTGGCCCTGATCGGGTTGATCGCCGTCGCGGCATTGCTCCGCCGGCGCCGGCGGCGAGAGCGTCCTTGCTGACCGCGACCCCTGCGTGAAGGGAGCGCGGGCGCCAACAGAACCCCAACAACGAGCTAACCCCGGCCGACACGCCGCCGTCCAACCTGGTGGCCATGCGCACGACCGTCACACACGCCGACAACCCAGAGGACCGGCGACTTCGCGTGGCGCCGCCGCTCCCCCGCCTGACCGTCGTGCTGCCCTGCTTCCACGAGGTCGGCAACGTCGCGGGGGCGGTCGCCTCGGCGAGCGCAGCCGGCGACGCCAAACGCGCACGAGTACGAGGTCGGGTCCACCGATGCCCAAGCTCGTCCGCGCGAGCGGATCGGAGCACTACCGCTGACCTGCAACGGCGCGATGATCAGTACGGAGCTGCTCGTCCGGGCGACAGCGGCGGGCGCTCGAATTGAGGAAATTGGCGTGCATCACCACCCGCGCCTCGCAGGCGTGCAGAGCGGTGCTGCGCCCCGAGTCGTTCTACGAGCTATCCACGAGTTCGCCGAGCTGCGCCACCAACCGAGCCACGCGGCATCCGCGGCCACGCCCGCCGCGGCCTAGCGCCGCGACGATGACCCAAGCCGCACCGCTCACGGCGCGACATGTCAGCCCGCGGACGCGCGGGGCCGTCCTCTCAGCAGCGCTCGGTGCCGCGCGGCAGGCTCTACCGACTCACATCCGCCGCGCGATCCGCCACCGCGCGGATCAATCGCGGCGCGGTCCCAACCACATCGCAACACACAGGTCGGCCGACCCAACACACGCCGCGTCACGCTGCGGGCTTGCCCTTTCTTCCTCACCGCTGCTCGGCACGGCTTCGTACTGGCCGGGGCGCAGAGCGTCGCATAGGCTCGTCCTGATGTGCGCGGCCGTCGCCCTGCAACTGCTCGTCGTCGATGACGAATCCGATCTGCGCGAGGGTCTCGCGCGGGCGTTCAAACGCGATGGCCATCAGGTCACTGCCGTCGCCGATGCGCGCTCGGCGATCGACCGGGCGAGCACCGGGAACTTCGACTGCATCCTGCTCGACGTCGCACTCGGCCCGGGCGAGGACGGGATCGACGTCTGTCGCGAACTGCGCGCGCGACGTAACGTCACCCCGATCATCATGCTCACTGCTCGCACCAGTGAGGCGGACGCCGTGCTGGGACTGGAGGCCGGCGCCGATGACTACGTCACCAAGCCCTTCGGTCTGGCCGAGCTGCGCTCGCGCATCAAGGCCGTCCTGCGCCGGTCGGGCTCCAACGCGCTCGGCGAGTCCGTGCTGAAGGTCGGTCCGATCGTGCTTGACCGCGAGCGTCGCCAGGCTCGCCGCGACGCCCGCGAGATCGCGTTGACGTTCTCGGAGTTCGAGCTCCTGCGGGCGCTGATGGAGCAACCGGGCCGCATGCTCTCGCGCGAGGACCTGCTCACCGCGATCTGGGGTGACTCTGCCTACCGCGATCCGCGCGGCATCGACGTTCATGTTCGGCACTTGCGCGAGAAGCTGGAGGCGCGCCCCGAGGAGCCCGAGATCATCCTCACCGTGCGCGGCTCGGGGTACCGGCTCAACGTGCCCTGAGGTGCGAGGCCATGTGATCCCTGGCCTGCGCGGCCGCCTTGTGCTGGCATTGCTCGGCACGAGCGCCCTGACCATCGGCGTCGTGGCGCTGGCGCTGCTGTCGCCGCTGGAGCGCCGGTTGCGCGATCATGAGCTCGAGGGCTTGCGGGAGTCGGCAACATCCGTCCGCCCGGTCCTGTCGCGCGTCTCTCGTGCAGAGCTACGGCCGGAGTCACGCGCGTTCGATCGCGCCGTCCGCGAGGCCGCCGAGGTCGTCGATGGCCAGGTTGTGATCGTCGCCGGCGACGGGAGCGTGCTCGACTCGAGCGTGAACCGCCCGGGGTTCCGTGCCGCTCAGGCCTACGCGGCCGTCCGCGACCGGCGGGCGATCACCACCGTCACCACTGGCGGCTCCGGCGCCATCGCGACCTACGCTTCTACCGCGCGGGTCGCCGGAGAGCACGTCGGGTTCTCGGTCAGCCGGCCGCTCGACGAGGTTGCCTCCGCGGCCAGCGTCGTGCGCCACGCGGTGGTCGTCGCGGCGCTCGTGGGTCTCGGCGCCGCACTCATCCTTGGCTTGGCGCTGGCCGCGGGGCTTGTTCGGCGGCTGCGGCTGCTGCACGACACCGTTCTGCGGGTCGCGCGCCTGGGAGCCGTGGTGGAAATGACCTCCGACCCGACGCGCGACGAGATCGGCGACCTGTCGCGCGCGTTCGCCAGCATGCAGAACCGGCTGCATCGCCAGGAGGAGGCGCGGCGAACGTTCGTCTCGACAGCGTCGCACGAGCTGCGCACGCCGCTGTCGTCGCTTGTCCTGATGCTCGAGCTTGCCCGCGAGGAGCTCGCCCGCGCGGGCCCGGACGTCCAAGACGCGCGCGATGAGGTGGAGCGGGCCGGCTATCAGGCGGAGCGGCTCGCCGCGCTGGCCGATCAGCTCTTGGACCTCAGCCGCATCGACGCCGGCGTATCGCTTGAGATGCAGGCGATCGACCTCGAGCCGCTGGCGTCCGCGGTCGTCCGGGAGTTCGCCGGGAGGGCCGCCGAACGTGATCAACCCCTGCGCCTGGACGCGGCACCCGGCACGTGGGCGCTGGCCGACTCGGGCGCGGTCGTTCAGATCATGCGGATCGCGCTCGACAACGCGCTGCGCTACAACCCCCGGGGCGCGCCGCTGGAGGTCCAGGTGACAGCCGATGCCAACGCCCGTGTAGTCCTTGTGCGCGACCATGGGCCCGGGATCCCGCCGGAGGAGCGCGAGCTACTCTTCGAGCGCTTCCGCCGGGGCGCGCACATCACTGGCGACGGCGGCTTCGGCCTCGGGCTTCCGATCGGACGGGAGCTGGCGAGCCAGATGAACGGGCAGCTCGTGCTGCGCGATGCACACCCCGGCGTCTGCGTCGAGCTGCGGCTCATGCCGACGCCACCGCCGGCGCCCGTGTAGTAGCCGCTCTTGGCAACCCAACCTGATCCTCACGCGACGTCCCCAGTGTCAAACGCGCGCCGTGACACGATCTACGCCATGCGGGCTGCCGAGCTCCACGCGATGTTCGCCGCCGACGAGCAGCACTGGTGGTATCGCGGCCGGCGCCGGGTGCTGCGCGCGATCCTCGACCGGCTGCCGCTGACGCCCGACGCGCGCGTCCTGGACGCCGGTTGCGGCTCGGGCCGCACGCTCGACGAGCTCTGCGACTACGGGCGCGCCTGCGGCGTCGATCTCAGCGACGAGGCGGTCTGCGCTACGGCCGCGAGGGGTCACGATGTCTTGGCGGCCCGCATCGAGGCGCTGCCGTTCGCGGCCGCGACCTTCGACCTGATCACCTGCCTGGACGTCATCGAGCACACACCCGACGACCGTTGCAGCCTGCGTGAGCTGCGCCGCGTGACGCGCCCGGGCGGCTTCCTCGTCGCCACCGTCCCCGCGTATCCGCGCATGTGGTCGGTACACGACGAGGTGAACCTGCACTTCCGCCGCTACACCTGCCGCACGCTGCAGGCGGCCGCCGCCGACGCCGGCTGGGAGGTGATGGAGTCAACGCACTTCAACAGCACGCTCGTGCCACTGGCCGCCGCCGTCCGCGCCGTTCACCGCACCAGCCGCGGCGGCTCCGAGCTGAGCCTCACGCCGCCGGCGCTCAACGGCGTGCTGGAGCTGCCGCTGCGGGCGGAGGCGAGCGCTGTTCGGCACGGGATGCGCCTGCCCGTCGGTCTCTCGCTGCTGGGCGTGCTCGTCAATCCCGAGGCCTGCCCGCAACGGTGGGAGGGTCGACGTCAGGCGGCGCGGGCCAGCAGCGTGATCCGCAGTGACCCTGACGGAAACGCTCGGCCGGTGAGCGCGTAGGCGGCGATAGCGCCGCCCGCCGAAGTTCACCAGTCCTGTGGCAAAGAGCGCCTCAAGCAACGCACGATCCAAACGAAACCCAACATAGCCGCGTCTAGGCTCGCCAGCGCCCCAGCCGTTCAACGCCATCACGAGGAGGAGCCATGAGCCGTACTCGCATCGCAGTCGGCGTCTGTGTCGCGACGATCGCGACAGCGTCGCTGGCCGGCGTCTCGAATGCCGCAAGCACGAAGTTCACCGCCGCGATGAGCGGCGCGCAGGAGGTCCCGACCAAGGGCGACGCCAAGACCACCGGGAAGGCGACCATCACGGTCACCGGCAAGAAGCTGTGCTACACGATCGTCGTCAAGAATCTCAGCGGGGTGCCGCAGGCAGGTCACATCCACAGCGGCGTGAAGGGCAAGGCCGGGCCAGTGTTCGTGACGCTGTTCGCAAAGCCGAAGGCGCCCAAGAAGGGCAAGCTCTCAGGCTGCGTGTCTGCGACCGCAAGCCAGATCAAAGCGATCTCCGCGAAGCCGAGCGCGTACTACGTCAACGTTCACACCGAGGAATACCCAAACGGCGCGCTGCGCGGCCAGCTCAAGAAGTCATGACCAACCTCACGGTGAAAGCACGACGGCACGCAAGCATTCGTGCAGGACGATTCTTGGTCGCCAGATTCTCGCCGATGCCATTAGCTTGTCGGCGTGAGCTTCTCGAGCGGACGCAGGGCTGCCGGCGGCGTACTGCTCGCGTGTGCCGCTGTCGCCGCGCTCGTCGTCGGTGCGGCCGCGCTGTATGACCACAGCCGCGCCGATCAGCTCGCGCCGGGCATTCGCGTCGGCGGCGTGGACGTCGGCGGGCTCGGGATCGAGGCCGCGAGGCAGCGGGTCCATCGCCTCGCGGTCGCACCCAGGCTGCGCAGCCTGCGCATCCGCACCAAGGAGAAGACGTTCGTCGTCACCGCGGCTCAGCTGCGCGTGACGGCCGACGTCGATGACGCCCTGGATCGCGCACTGGCCGACAGCCGGCGCGGGTGGTTCGGCGCCCGCGTGCTGCGAGAGCTCGCCGGCACGCGCCTGCGCGATTCCGTGCCGTTGAGGACGCACTACGCGCACGGCGTGCTGCCGAACGTCGTGGCCAAGGTCGCCGCGGTCAGCTACGTGGCGCCGGTCGACGCGACCATCACGCCCGCGGGTGTCGCGCTCAAGCGCGTGCCCTCGCGCGACGGCAGGCGCGTCGACACGAGCGCGCTGTTCGCCGATCTCGAGAGCGCGGTGCAGCATCGCTCGCGCCCGGCCGACATCGACGTCGTGATGCGTCCCGTGAAGCCGAAGGTCAGCACGAGCGACCTCGACGAGCGCTTCCCCGCGTACATCGTCATCGACCGCAAGGCCCATGTGCTGCGCTTCTACCGTCACCTGCGCTCGTCGCGCAGCTGGCCGATCGCCGTCGGCCGTGCGGGTCTGGAGACCCCGGCCGGCCTCTACGACATCCAGTGGAAGGAGGTCAACCCGCCGTGGCGCGTGCCCAACAGCCCGTGGGCCGGCGCGCTCGCCGGCAGGACGATCCCGCCCGGACCGGACGACCCGATCAAGGCCCGCTGGATGGCCTTCAACGGCGGCGCCGGCATCCACGGCATCGACCCGAGCGAGTACTCCTCGATCGGCCAGGACGCGTCGCATGGTTGCGTCCGCATGCGGATTCCGGACGTGATCGCGCTCTACGCGCTCTCGCCGGTCCACACGCCGGTCTACGTCATGTAGGCGCCGCGGGCTGGGGGCTACAGCACGCCCAGCAGAAGCAGGATCACGACGGTCCCCAAGACGGAGACGAGCAGCGAGCCCAGGCAGCCGAGGTTGTTCGAGAAGAAGATGAACATTGGTGGGTCAAGCTATCGCGGTGCCTTGACGCCGTGGCCGCGCAGGTAGTCCAGGTAAAACGGTCGCAGCAGCTCGGCGACCTCGCCGCGACCCGAGTCGGTGAGGTCGTCGATGTGCGCTCGCAAGGTCATGACGTCCGCCTCGGCCTCGTCGATCTCACCGGCAGCGGCCTCCGCGACCGGGAGAAACTCCATCAGCCGCCAGAAGAAGGGGATGTCGACGTGGCGCAGCGCGTACTTCACCGCGAGGTCGTGCAGTTCCTTGGAGGCGAGCGCGTCGAGGCCGTCATCCTGAGTGTCGTCGCCGCCGGCCATCGGGTCAGACCACGACGGTCCAGGGCACCACTCGGTGTCCGCTCACGATGGCGCCCTCGACGTACGGGTCAGTCGCGACGTACTCCTCGATCACCGCTGGATCGTCCACGAGGAAGACGAACATTCCGCCGCTCGGCGGTTTGCCGAGCGCGCCGGCGCTGACGAGCCGGCCCTCGTCCTTCCACTGCTGTGCGTGCTCGAGATGGCCCGCACGGTAAGGCCCGCGACGCTCGAGGACGTCCTCGACGTAGTCGTAGAACAGGACGTGATACAGGACGGGATCGGCCATCGCGGGCGGACGCTACTTCTTCGACGGCGGCGGCGGGATCCAGCCGCCGAACGCGCGCTCGAGCTCGAGCGCGACGGCGACCGCGACGTGATCGCGGTCGGGCGCCGCTACCGCCTGCACGCCGAGCGGCAGCGCGCGCGTGTTGAGCCCCAGCGGGATCTGCGCGACCGGCACGCCGGCGAGATTGAAGGCCGCGGTCGTCGTCAGTAGCCACGGCTTGCCGACGGTGCGCCCGTGGCGCGGCGCCACGCGAGGGTGGGTGGGGTGCAAAAGCACGCCGTCGCCGATCGAGTCGATGACCTCCGCCGCGAACGCCTCGCGCGCGGCGGCGGCCTTCTTCAGCCGGCCCTGTGGCGCCTTGCCCGTCATCCATTCGCTCATGAGCAGCAGCCGCAGCGCGCGCGTGTGCGGGCCCTTGCGACGCAGCGCGGAGCGGATCGTGACCGGGTCCGAGCCTTCGGCGACGATGAGGTCCACGACGCTGACGCCCGCTTCGAGCTTCAGCACCGCGAGATAGAGCTCGAGCGCGCGGCGCATCGACTTCAGCGAGATCGTCTGGACCTTCGCTCCGGCGCGCTCCAGTGCCTCGGCAGCGCGCAGGCGTGCGTTGCGTAGCTCGCGGCTGACGGGGATGTAGGACGACTCCTCGCTGAGCAGGATGGAGGTATCGGCGATCGAGACCTCGTCCGGGTCGCCGATCGGCGCCTCGCGCGCATAGGGATCGACGCCGTCCGGTCCGGCGATGACGCGCAGCATCGGCATCAGATCCTCGGCGCGGCGCACGATCGGGCCGATCGTCAGCATGTTCGCGGCGACCTCGGTCTCCGTCGACGGGAACTGGCCCGTGCTCGGCACGAGACCGGGGGACGGCTTCAGGCCGAAGACGCCGTTGAAGAACGCCGGGATCCGGATCGACCCTCCGATGTCGGCGCCGAGGCCGATCGGCGAGCCACCGGAGCCGACCGCGGCGCCCTCGCCGCCCGACGAGCCGCCGGCGGTCCGGGTCGGATCGTAGGCATTGTTCGTGCGCCCGTACTGTCGGTTCTCGGTCTCGATCCAGAGGCACAGCTCGGGGGTGTTCGTGACGCCGAGCGGGATCGCGCCCGCGTCGATGAGGCGCTGCACGGTGGGGGCGTTGGCGTTGCTGCGCAGCTTGTGGCGGGAGACGAGCCCGGCGCAGTTGGGCATTCCCGCCATCGCGATCGATTCCTTGATCGTGCAGGGCACGCCGAGCAGCGGCGGCAGCTCGTCGGGATCGGCGGCCGCCGCGACGCGGGCGTCGGCGGCGTCGGCGTCCTCGCGCGCGGCGTCGAAGCGATTGACGACGACGGCGTTGATGCGCTCGTGGTCGCGTTCGAGCAGCTCGATGTGCGCCTCGACAACCTCGCGCGAGGTCGTCTCACGCGCGCGGATGGCGCGTGCCAGGTCGGTAGCGGAGCGTTCGGTCAGCGACCGGGTTGGCGCAAGAACAGCCATGGACTAGGAAATCTACCTGGCGCAGCCGCGTTCAGCGCGTGGAGACAACCGCCGTACTACACCGTTCGGCGTACCCCGAGCCGGCCGGCCGCCGCGTGTACCCTCACGTTCATGCAAGCTGGGAACCATGTCGACGCGGCGCTGGGCGGTTCGCAACGACGCGGACCGAGCGCGTGCGACGAGAACACCCTGCGCCGCTACGCCGAGCTCGTCGTCCGTTTCGCTGCCAACGTCCAGCCTGGCCAGATCGTCGCCATCGGCACCGAGCCGGCGAAACTCGAGATGACCCGTGCGGTTGCCGAGGCCAGCTACCGCGCGGGCGCAAAGTTCGTCGACGTCATGGCGTTTGACCTGCACGTCAAGCGCGCGCGCATCCTCCACGCGGCCGAGGAGACGCTTGACTACGTGCCGCCGTGGTACGGCGAGCGTGTCCTGGCTCTGGGCGAGCACCGGGCCGCGCGGATCGGGCTCACCGGACCATCGGCGCCCGGGCTGCTCAATGACCTCGACCCCGTGCGGGCCGGCCGCGACCAGTTGCCGTTCCTGCGCGAGTCAAGCGAGGTCGTCAACGCACGCACGACGAACTGGACCGCCGTGCCGTGTCCGACGGAGCCATGGGCGACGCTCGTCTTTCCGGCCCTCGAGCCCGAGCTCGCGCTGGAGCGGCTGTGGCAGGAGATCGTGCACATCTGCCGGCTCGACGAGGACGACCCGGTCGCGGCCTGGATCGCCCGACAGGACGAGCTCGTCGCCGTCAGCGGACGGCTCACCGAGTTGGGGCTGGACGCGCTGCACTTCGAGGGACCTGGAACTGATCTGCGCGTCGGCCTGCTGCCGACATCACGCTGGCTGTCGGCGCGTTTCGAGACGGTCGACGGGATCGTGCACATGCCCAACCTCCCGTCCGAGGAGGTCTTCACCGTGCCGGATCCCCTGCGCGTGGACGGCGAGGTGCGCTCGACGAAGCCGCTGGTGGTCGGCGGCACGATCGTGCGCGGCCTGCGCGTCGGATTCGAGGGCGGCCGCGCGGTGTCGATCGACGCCGACGAAGGCGGTGCGCTGCTCGCC
>Ga0307502_10000070_pt1 | contig 26553 bp, 25 predicted proteins | sample 16_S_MG_FD_201364 | JGI IMG/M metagenome (GOLD analysis project Ga0307502, IMG submission 201364) | Soil microbial communities from Populus trichocarpa stands in riparian zone in the Pacific Northwest, United States - 16_S | ecosystem: Environmental > Terrestrial > Soil > Riparian zone > Trees... | reverse complement strand
CGAAGCTACCGAGGTCTCGTTCGCGCACACGTCTGGCCGGGCGCCGCGACCGCTGAACACCCCGCAACGACGGGCCGCTGGGGCTGCGGGCAGCGTTTACACGACCCACGGGAACAGCAGGAGCGCCGCAAAAGGCACCGGATCAGCAGATCGACATTCGTCCTAAACCACGGGACGACCCGAGTTCTTATTGACATCGGTGGGACGTGGACGCTGTGTATCCGATGTCACACATGGCGCGATACCGAACGCAGCGCTGGCCAGCGTCCCGCCTAAGAGCACTGACCATAAAGCGGCGCGTCAGAAATGAGGCGCGGACTATAGTAATGCACTTGAGGGTCGCCGCCCCGAGGCGCGGGCTAGACGCTCTGCTAGTCGCGGGAACCCAGCGGTGGGAAAGGAGTACGACTCCATGCCTCATGAGGACCACGAGCCCGGTGACCTAGACAAGAGAATACGACAAGCTGCGTGCGTCGCTACAGGGACGTAGTTTCCTTTATCACTCTTCCAACGTTTATGCGGAATGTAACGGTGGAGACGGCGAGGCCGTCATCGAGTACGACCTGGAGCAAGCCGTTGCGGTGCTTGCCAGCTACGTACTGAACTATGGGCCGTTCCAAACAGACAGGGTCAAATACTGGCTCTTGGCGGTGCATCTAGTTGACAATTGTGGCATGAGCGTCGGGCAGCTGAATGAGTGGTTGACATCCCGGGGTTGCCGTCGCAGATTGCGCTGTTACCCCGAAGTGCGGCAAGGTGAGCGCCTCGGCTGAGTTCACCGTCGCGCAAGACGCAGCTTGGGGGACGGGCCCCCCACGGCCGGCCGTCGCGAGGCATCACGACGACGCTGCCGGCCGCTTGCGCGATGGCCCCGGCGCCAAACACGATGAGGATGAGGCCGGCGACGATGCCGCCGAGGCGAAACGGACGGCGGAGTTGCCTCGGTCGTCCGGGCGTCGCTCTTCGCTCCGTGGTTGTCCGCACGGTGCATCCGCAGCAGCTGCGGATGTCACGCGGTCCAAACGCTGGTTGGCTGCGTGTCATGACCCCACACACCGAAGCCGACAGCCACATCTCCAAGTGCGCCCGCGCCCTCGTCGTCTATGCCAGCACGCACGGGCACACCGCCAAGATCGCCTCCCGCGTCGCGCAGGCCATGCGGGCCCAGGGCCTCGAGGTCGACCTGCGCGACGTCGCGAACGCGGATGACGCCTGGCCCGGCGGCTACGACGTTGTCGTCGTGGGCGCGTCCCTGCACAGGGAGCATCATCAGAAGGAGATCGCTGACTGGGTCACGGCGCGCCGCGAAGCGCTCGATCAGCGCCCGTCGGTCTTCGTTTCGGTTTCGCTGTCGGCGGCCGAGGACAGCGAGCAGTCGCGAGCCGCGACACAGCGCTGCATCGACGAGTTCTGCGCCCAGACCGGCTGGACGCCGGCGCGCACCGAGCGCGTCGCGGGGTGCCTGCAGTACCGCGAATACGACGTCTTCACGCGCCAGCTCATGCGGCTGCTGATGCACCGGATGGGCCATCCGACGGACGCCTCGCAGGACTACGACTACACCGACTGGGACGCCGTCGACCGCCTCGGGAGCGAGATCGTCGCGCTGGCCGCTGTCACCGTCGCGGCTGAGCAGTCCCGAGAGTCAACCGTAGGGGTTCGGGCAGCGTGACAGAATGGGCCGCGGACCCGGACGAGGGACCGCGCCCATATGGACGACCATCTCGACGAGACACGGCTGCGGCGCCTGATCGATGTCGGTCGGGGGCTGCTGTCGCAGCTCGACCCTGAAGCCGTCCTCGACCAGGTTCTCGAGACGGCGCGCGAGATCACCGGTGCGCGCTATGCCGCGCTCGGAGTTCTCGATCGCGACCGCCGCGAGCTCGAGCGCTTCATAACGCAGGGCATCGACGCCGAGACCCATCGCGCGATCGGCGACCTGCCGCGCGGGCGCGGCATCCTCGGCGTGCTGATCGACACTCCGCGCCCGCTGCGCATCCCGAGCGTCGGCGAGCACCCGAAGTCCTACGGCTTCCCGCCCGGCCATCCGCCGATGTCGAGCTTCCTCGGCGTGCCCGTGCTCGTGCGCGGACAGGTGTGGGGCAACCTCTACCTGACCGAGAAGCAAGGCGGCGGCGAGTTCGACGCCGTCGACGAGGAGTCGGTCGTGATCCTCGCGGCATGGGCGGCGATCGCGATTGACAACGCACGCTTGTACGAGGCCGTCGCCGCGCGCCGCGACGAGCTCGAGTTGGCGGCGCGGCGCCTGGAGGCCGCCCGCACGATCGCCGTCGCAGTCGGCGCCGAGATGGAGCTCGAGAACGTGCTCGAGCTGATCGCCAAGCGCGGTCGCGCGCTGGTCGAGGCCCGCAGCCTCGTAATCCTGCTGCGCGAGGGCGCCGACCTCGTCGTCGCGGCCAGCGCGGGCGTCACCGAGCGAGCGATCGGTGCGCGGGTGCCGGTCGAGGGCTCGACGACGGGTCAGGTTCTCAAATCCGGCACGGTGCAGCGGATCGACGACGTCAGCGCCCACCTGCGCATCTCGGCTGCTCAGCTGGGAGTTGTCGGCGCGCGGACGGCGCTGCTCGCGCCGCTTGTGTATCGCGGCCGCGGCCTTGGGGTGCTCGCCGCGTTCGATCGCGGCGCGGAATCGGCGGGATTCTCGGAGGACGACGAGATGACCCTGCGCGCGTTCGCAGCGAGCGGCGCGACGGCCGTCGCGCTGGCCCAGACCGTCCAGCACGAGCGGCTGCGCAACTCGCTCGAGGCGTCTGAAGCCGAACGGCGCCGCTGGGCGCGCGAGCTGCACGACGAGACGCTGCAGGGTCTCGGCGGCCTGCGCGTCCTGCTCTCCTCCGCGCTGCGGCGCGTCGAACGGGGCGACCTCGCCGAGCTGCTGCGCGAAGGCGTCTGTCAGGTCGAGCGCGAGATCGAGAACCTGCGCGCGATCATCACCGAGCTGCGCCCGGCGGCGCTCGACGAGTTCGGACTCGTGCCGGCGATCGAGGCGCTCGTCAACCGCGTCAGCGCTATCGAAGGGTTGACGATCGAGTGCGCCGTGAACCTGCCCGGCGCAGGCAGGCGTCTCGGACCGCAGCTCGAGACGACAGTCTACCGGCTCGTCCAGGAGGCACTGACGAACGTCGCCAAGCACGCCCACGCCGAGCACGCGCGCGTCACGGTCAGCACGACCGGCGGGCGGCTGGAGGTCGAAGTCAGCGACGACGGCACCGGCTTTGATCCGAAGGACATGACGAGCGGGTTCGGACTCGCAGGGATGCGCGAACGCGTCCAGCTCAGCGGCGGCCAGCTCACGGTCGCTCCGGGGTCGCCGGGCACGACGGTCCGCGCGGTGCTGGCGCTGTCAGAGCTCGACGAGGCCGTGGTCGAGGGCGTATCGCACCAGATCGGCGCGTGACGAGCGGCGCAGCTTCTGCTGGATGTGCGCGCGGTGGCTCTCCACGGTGCGGATCGAGAGGTACAGCTGTTCGGCGATCTCGGCGTTGGTGTGGCCGAGCGCGATCATCCGCAGCACTTCGACCTCGCGCTGCGAGAGGTCGTCGGGGGGACCGGACGGCGCGGATGGCTCGGCGGCCATGCGCGCGCCGAGCTGCGGGTTGAGATACGTCTGACCCGATGCGGCGCGCCGAACCGCCTCCACGAGCTCGTCGTCGGCGGCCTCTTTGAGCACATAGGCCAGCGCACCCGAGCTGAGCGCCTGGCGGGCAAAGGCGGGCTCGTTCTGCATCGTCAGCACCGTGATTCCGGTCTGCGGTGACCCCTCGAGGATCTGCGGGATCGCGTCGAGGCTGGATCCCCCCGGCATGTTGAGGTCCAGCACGAGCACATCCGGCTTGTGACCGCGCGTCGTGCGGATCGCGGCGTCGACGTCGCCGACCGAAGCGACGACCTCGAAGTCGTCCTCGGCGTCGAGCAGCAGCTCAAGGCCCCGCCGGACGACGGCGTGATCGTCGGCGAGCACGATCCTGATCGTGCCCCGCTCCGCAGCCGACGAGTCCATGAACGCCCAAGATATCGGGACCGGCGGTCGGACATCGGGCGAACAACAGCGGGCGTGATCCGGGGTTTCCCGCCGGCGAGCAGCGGCTTAGCGCCGATGTGCGGGACCCAAGCGCGTCCTAGCGTTGCTGCACATGACCACTGAAACGTATCCGCAGCCCCTTCACGTCCTGATCGCGGGCGGGGGCGTAGCGGCGCTCGAGGCCATGATGGCCTTGCGCGCCCTGGCCGGCGACCGCGTGCGCATCACGGTGCTCGCGCCCGGGCGCGACTTTCACTACCGCCCGATGGCGGTCGCCGAGCCGTTTACGATCGCTCACGCCTGGCAGGCCCCACTGGCCGGCATCACCGCCGACTTCGACGCGCGACTGATCACCGGCACGCTCGACAGCGTCGAGCCCGCCGAGCACTACGTCACCACGCGCGAGGGAGAGCGGATCGCCTACGACGCTCTCGTCATCGCGTGCGGGACGCAGGTCCGCCCGGCGTTCGAGGGCGCGCTCACGATCGACGATCGCACCCTCGGCGGCACGCTGCGCGGGCTCGTGCAAGACGTCGAGGAGGGCTACACGCGCGAGATCGCGTTCGTCGTGCCTGCCGGGGCGTTCTGGCCGCTTCCGTTGTACGAGCTGGCACTGCTCACCGCGCACCGCGCGTACGACATGAACGTCGCCGTCGACATCTCGATCGTCAGCCCCGAGGCGGCGCCGCTGACGCTGTTCGGATCGGGTATCTCAAGGGAGCTGACAAGGCTGCTGCACGACGCCGGGATCACGTTCCACGGCTCGTCGTACGCCCACCTCGCGGACGGGGAGCTGACGCTGCAGCCCAGCGGCAACCGCCTGCGGCCTGGCCGCGTCGTCGCGCTGCCGCTGCTCGACGGGCCCCAGATCACGGGCGTGCCGACCGACCCGCACGGCTTCATCCCGGTCCTGGAATATGGCGAAGTTCGCGGGCTCGACGACGTCTACGCCGCCGGGGACTCGACGTCGTACCCGATCAAGCACGGAGGGATCGCGGCGCAGCAAGCCGATGTCGTCGCTACGGCGATCGCCGCGCGCGCAGGCATCGCGATCGAGCCGCAGCCGCTGCGGCCCGTGATCCGCGGCGTGCTGCTGACCGGCGAGCAGACCCGTTACCTCGAAGCCGAGCTCGTCGGCGACGCGGGCTTCAGCTCCACCGTCAGCGACATCTGCCCGTGGGACCCGCCGACGAAGATCGTCGCCCGCCATCTCGGGCCGTACCTTGCCCATGCGGATCGCCAGATCGTCCACGACTGATACGCCCGCCGGACTCGACGGCGCCGCCCGGCTATCCGGGTGGACTACCGAGTCCGACCGTGGTCCTCACCGATGACCGCCGGCGCGCCGGCGGCTACGCTCCTATCCATGACCGACCTCCGTTCCCACAGCGACACCTGGCTCCGGACGCAGGTGGCGGACGTCATACACGAACCCGTGATCATCTTCGGCCCCGAGACGCCGATCCAGCTTGTCGCGCGCACGATGGCCGAGCAGCACGGCTGCGTAGTTCACGCGGACAGAGGCTCGTGATCGCAGCGGATGGCACGGGCGCCCGCCGTCCGTACCGTCTGTCGCACGATGCCAAACACAACTCACCCCTATCGCCACGACTACTTGCGGCCCTCGTTTCGCAACGCGTCGGTCGCCGACGTCATGACGCCGGGAATCATCACGTGCGCGCCTGACACGGCGCTGGAGACGGTCGCCGAGCTCATGGCGACCCACCGCGTACACGCCGTCGCGGTCGGTGGGATCGCCGCCAACCACCTCGTATGGGGCGTTATCGAGTCGTTGGATATCGTCCGCGCGCTGCGAGATCCGAGTGCGGTCAGCCACGCCGAAGCGATCAGCCGCCGGCCCGCGTACGCAATCGAGCCCGACGCGCCGCTCAGCGACGCGGTGCGCCTGATGGACGAGCGCAACGCGACGCACCTCGTCGTCGTCGACCGCGAGCGCCCCGTCGGCGTCATCTCGACGCTCGACGTCGCCGGCGCTGCGGCTTGGGGCAGGAAGTAAGGCCGCGATCGTCTTTCGGCGCGGCGACCCCGCCCCGCGGCCACGCCCGCCATCTCGCTCGCGCAGATGCCGCGTTCGCGCCGGGAGGCGCCGGTCCGAAAGGAGATCCTCGAGCTATTCGATGCCTGTGGCGTGCTCTTGCTCGGCGGGTATGGACTCACGGAGGCCTGCGCCGCGTCGACGAGCGCTGCGGCCCACTAACACATCGGTCCACCGGCAGAGGCCCGGCGCCGCGCGACGTAGTGCAGTTCCGAGCAATGGGGGGCGGTGTGGTCGCCCTCGACGGGACGGCCGTCCAGATCGAGGCACTCCTCGAGCTCGAAGCCGTGCTCGGCGAGCTGACGCTCCTGGGCGTCGTGCCAGATGTAGTAATGCAACGCGGCGAAGTCGTGCGAGATGTCGTTGAGGATCGCGTAGCCTGGCTCGCTGCGCTCCAGCGGCAGCAGACGGCGGCGGTTGAGCTGCCAGCGCGGCATCCGAGCGAGCGTGATCGCGATGCGCGGCAGGCTGCGCCCACGCAGCTGCAGTGGCTCGGCGAGCCGCGGCGCGAAGTCGCGGTTGTGCGTCGACATCATCAGCAGCCCGCCGGGGACGAGCACGCGATGGATCCGGTCGACGACATCGCGCCGCTCCTCGTCGTCGAGCACGTCGAGCACGTTGTGCGGCGCGACGATGACGTCGAACGAACCCGTCTCGAACGCAGACAGGTCGCGCATGTCGCCCTCGCTGAAGCTGGCCCGAGGGTACGTGCGGCGGCAGTACTCGATCATCGCGGGAGAGATGTCCACGCCGTGCGCGGCGCTCGCGATCTCAGCCAGGTACCCGGTCAGGCGCCCGGCACCGCATCCAAGCTCGAGCACGCGCCCTGACAGCGCCTCGCGGTAGCGGACCAAGAGCATCACCTCGACGGGCCGCAGGTCGCGTCTCGCATAGGCCTTGACGAGATTGGTGCGGTTCCACAGCGCATCGTTGGCGCGCCGCTGGGCATCGGATCTCCGGGTCGCTGGGTCCGGCTCGCCGTCCCGCCGCTTGCCCTGGAGGAACCACGTCACCGCGGTCGTCGATGCTCTGGTCGGGCGGCTCATCTTCCAGGCGTCCGTTTCGCTCCAATCCCGACGATCGGTTCAGCTTGCCCGCTGTTGGCGACATCTGGCCGAAATCGCCGCGAGTGCGCAGGTTGGCCTGCCGAAGTTTACAGCATAAACTGCCGGAATCTTGGGCTCGTCGCCGCGCTGCAACCTGGGGCGCAGACGCGATTTCGGGAGCCCGCGCTCATCGCTCGGCGAGGCGCGAATAGCTGATCGCGCAGCGCTCATGGACCAGACGCCCCTGAAGACGGGTGAAGTTCTGCGTGACGAACACCGGCTGCTGGCACGCGGCGCAGGCTCCGAGGCTCCTGCCACGCATCCTCGCGAGCTCGTCGCGGACGGTGCCGGAGAACGCACGCCGAGCGTCCACGCGCGGGGGCAGCCTCTGAATGCGATCGGCAGGTTCAGTCATGTCCAGCTCCCTTCGGATATCCCAGCGTGTCATGTGGTTCACCGGCTTCGGTCGGGGCCGTGCTGCCGATGATCCGAGCGTGAGACGCGCCGCTGATCAGGCGATCGCGCCGTCCGCTTGCCCACAGCCACAGCGCGTCCCTGTTCTCACGTTCAAGCGCGCACGCATCGATCATGCGCTCGATGACACCCATGGGCACGTTCTCCGTGAGCAGCTCGTCGATCCACGACCGGTAGCCGTCAAACACGACCGGCGCCACGGTGCTGCTCATCGCCGGCCTGCCGTTCTGGTCGCAGGCGCCGAGCCGTCGCGGCTCCCACGCCCGGCGATGATTTCATGCTGGCTCATGTCCCAGCCGCCTCCTTCCAAGCACCGGTTTCGGCTGGCTGCGTGTGCACCACATCTCCGCGAACACGCCGCAAGCCCGAACGTCGCGGCCTGCTCGGTTTATATCGTAAACCGGCTGGGCCTGTTCCAGCTCGACCACCCGGCACAGATGCACGAGCCCGGCTACGACGAGATCGCCGTGCAGCAAGCGCGACGAGGGTCATGGAGTCCTCTGCATCGGAGCTGTGATCGACATCGCGGCCCTGGCCTTGAACCTGCACCAGCGGCGGGCAACGCACGAATGCGGGCAATACGACTTGCCACAATCAAGGAAATCGCAGATAGTCGGCACGCATGCGCCTCGCCGGAATCAAAGAGATCGCCAACTACTACGAGATTTCCTCCCAGCTCGCCTACAAATGGACGCGCCGACGCGAGTTCCCGTCGCCGCTGGCTGATCTCGCCCAGGGCAAGGTGTGGAATTTCGACGAGGTCGAGGAGTGGGGCGAGCGCAACGGTCGCACCAAAGGCTGCGGCCCGCGCCGCCGGGTAGCCCAGTAGCGCTAGGGTCGCGTCATCGCAAGCCGCGCCTGCCCTACTTTTTCGCGTCCCCGGCGGCAAACTGCACGATCGACGTGTCGATCAGCCACTCCACGGGCGCGACATCGTCGGTATAGACCCGCCCGCCGGGCAGCCGTGGCGCCAGCCGCGCGCCGGCGCCGAGGGCGACCGCGCGCAGCCGCGCCGGCAACTTCGGCACGCCGGCGCGCAGCCGGTCCGCCGACGCGCCGGCGGTGGCGCCGAGCATCTGCGTGTTGAGCTGCTCGGATGGATCGCGCAGCACGGTGGGGAAGATCGCCGCCATCGTCGCGCCGAGCACCTTCTCGAGCTTCGTCGACCCCTCGGGGTGGCCGGTGTTGACGATCACGACGCCTCCGCGGTTCAGCCGGTCGCGCGCGAGCGCGAAGAACTCCTTCGTCGCCAGGTAGAACGGGATGTACGGCTGGCGATAGGCGTCGACGACGATGACGTCATAGCGGCGCTTCGTGCGGCGCAGGTAGGGGCGGGCGTCGGCGGTGTGCGTGTGCAGGCGCGGCGCGCGCATGTCGAAGTAGCGCCGGCCAATGCCGGTCAGCTCCCCGTCGATCTCCACCGCGTCGATTCGCGTGGCCGGGAAGAAGTGCCCGTACGCGCGCGCGGTCGTGCCCGCCGCGTTGCCGAGGATCGCGATCGAGCGCGGCGGGCGATCCAGCGCGGCGAACGGCAGCACGAGCATCTCGTCCCAGTAGTTGCCGGTCAGATACGTCCCGGGGCGGCGCAGCGAGTGCACGACCTGACCCTCGTTGAGCTCGAGCGTGCGCGTGCCGTCGAGATCCTGGACGACGCGCGCGTACTGGTATTCGGTGTCGGCCTCGTAGATGACGCGCGCGCCGCCGCCGGTCTCGCCCTTCACCGTCCCGACCGGCAGCGCGAGCGCGAGCACAAGCCCGACAGGCGCCAGCAGCAGCCGGCGCTTGGCGAGGCCGATGACGGCGAGCACCACGAGCGCAAGGCCGAAGACGATGAACGTGCGCCGCGTGCCGATCAGCGGGATGAGGAGCAGCGCCGAGAGGAACGTGCCGAGCAGGCTGCCGACGGTCGAGATCGCGTACAGGCGCCCGGAGACGGTGCCGGCGTGCTCGACGTCCGCGACCGCGAGGCGCAGGGCGTACGGCGCGACCGCACCGGACACGAGGATCGGGATCGCGACGAGCACGGTGACACCGAGCAGCGACCCGACGAAGGCGCCCGCGGAGATCGAGTCGAGTGCGTCGATCGCGAAGCGCAGGAACGGGTCGGCGACGAACGGCACGGCCGCGAGCAGGACGCCTGAGAGCAGCACGATCCGATGCAGGCCCGCGCGGGTCGGGTTGCGGTCGGCCAGGCGACCGCCGTACCAGTAGCCGATCGAGAGCGCGACGAGCACGATCCCGATCGTGTTCGCCCAGACGATCGTCGAAGCCCCGAAATACGGCGCCAGCAGGCGGGCCGCCGCGATCTCGGCGCCGAGGATGCTCAGGCCGACCGTGAAGACGATCAGGGCCAGCGGTGGCTCGGGGAGGCGGCGCATGGGTCCCGAGCGTATTCGTCCGCTCGCGCTCATATGGTCAGCGACATGACGACGCGCGAGCTTGCAGAGATCGACCGGCGGGTGCTCTGGCACCCGTTCACGCAGCAGCAGGGCTGGTGCGAGGAGGAGCCGCTGATCATCGAGCGTGGCGAGGGCTGCGTGCTCTACGACACCGACGGCAGGGGCTATCTCGACGGCGTCTCGTCGTTGTGGTGCAACGTCCACGGTCACGCTCATCCGGCGATCGACGCCGCGGTGCGCGCGCAGCTCGAACGCGTGGCGCATTCGACGATGCTCGGCCTCTCGCACCCGCCGGCGATCGAGCTCGCGCAGCGCCTCGTGCAGATCGCGCCGCCAGGCCTGAGCCGCGTCTTCTACTCCGATAACGGCTCGACCGCCGCCGAGGTCGCCCTCAAGATGGCCTTCGGGTACTGGCGTCATCGCGGCGATCTGCAGCGGACCGGGTTCATCTGCCTTCGCGACGCCTACCACGGCGACACGATCGGCTCGGTGTCGGTCGGCGGCATCGACCTCTTCCACGCCTGCTTCGGCCCGCTGCTGTTCGACTCCTGGCAGGCCGAGCCGGGCGATCCCGCGCACCTGTCGGCGCTCCTGCGCGAGCACGCCGGTCACGTAGCCGCGGTCATCGTCGAGCCGCTCGTGCAGGGAGCGGCCGGCATCCTGACGCATCCCGACGGTTACCTGCGGGCGGTTCGCGCGCTGTGTCACGAGCACGACGTGCTGCTCATCTGCGACGAGGTTGCGACCGGCTTCGGGCGCACCGGCACGATGTTCGCCTGCGAGCAGGAGGGCGTCTCGCCGGACCTCATGTGCGTCGCCAAGGGATTGACGGGCGGGTACATGCCGCTGGCAGCGACCCTTGCGACCGAGCGTATCTACGAAGCATTCCTCGGCGAGTTCGACGAGCTGAAGACGTTCTTTCACGGCCACACGTACACCGGCAACCCGCTGGCGTGCGCGGCCGCGCTGGCAACGCTCGAGGTCTTCGAGCGCGAGCGCACGCTCGAGGCGCTGGCGCCGAAGATCGAGCTGCTCGGCGACCTGCTCGAGGAGCACGTGGCGCCGCTTGCGTCGGTACGCGAGGTGCGCCGCCGCGGCTTCATGGTCGGCATCGAGCTGGGCGAGTTCCCGCTACAGGCGCGGATGGGCCACGGGGTCACGCGCGCGGCGCGCCGGCGCGGCGCGATCGTGCGCCCGCTCGGCGACGTGGTCGTCCTCATGCCGCCCCTGGCGATGAGCACGCCGCAACTGCGGCGGCTCGTGCAGATCATCGCGGCGTCGATTGCGGAGGCGACCGCGTCCGCAGCGCTGTTTCACGGTGCGCCCGTGGCAGATCCCGCCGCGGCCGGCAAGCGCGAGCGACCTACGCCGCCGCCCGCAGGCCCACCACAAGCCACTCCCACGCCGGCGTGCTCGACGGGCGGGCGGGCCAGCCGTTGATGATCCCCAATAGCTCCCAGTAGCGCTCCGCGCGACGGTCGGTGAATGTCTCGAGCAGCTCGGCAAGCCAGGTACGGAACTCCGGCCCATCCTCGCGGCCGTGCAGCTCGGCGAACATCCCGGCGAGCTCGTCGACCGTCGCTCGCGCTCTGATCGAGGCCGGCTCGATTCCCGCCGCCAGCGCCGCTCCGCCCTGTTGCGCGACGGCGTTCGCGGCCCGCATATGGATCGCCTGATCGGGCTGTTCGGACGTGCCGCCCGCCAGTTGGTCGGCATCGCGGCGCTGGGCCATCTCGCGGCAGCGCCGGCGGAAGTCCTCGTCCGCGACGAGCTCCCCGAGCTCGATCCAGGCCTGAACCTGCTCTTCGGTCGGATCGTCTGGCAGGTCCGGTGCGGCGCTGCGCATCATCTCGCCAACCGGCCCCGGATCGCCGTCGCCGAAGACATCGTCGACGAACTCCTCGATGATGCGGCGGCGCTGGTCGTCTGACAGCTGGGCGAGCTTGTGCATGAGCTTCATCTCCTGGGGTGAGGACCCGCGGACCGCCGCCGCCCGCAGGACGGCGCGGCGCTGGCGCAGGACGCGGATCTGCGCCTCCAGCGCCGCCGCGTGGGTGGCGGCGACGTCGGCGACGCTGAGCTCGCGCTCGAGCACCCGGCGGGTCGTGGGAAGGTCGACGCCCAGCTCCCGGAGGGTCCGCACGAGCTCCGCGCGCACCTGCGCGTCGTGGTCGTAGAGGCGGTACCCCGCGTCACTGCGGCCGGCCGGAGGGAGCAGGCCGCTGTCGGAGTAGAAGCGCAGCGTTCTCACCGGCAGGCCGGTGTACCGCGCGAGCGCTCCGATCGTGATGAGCGTGGCGTCGTCGGACATGAGGTCATCTTCAGGTCTCCAGTGGGTGGAGAGTCAAGTGCGTTCGACGACGACGATCGTGGACTTCACGACGGCCGTTGCGGTCTGTCCGGGTTTGAGGTCGAGCTCGTCGGCTGCTTCGCGCGACATCAGCGAGACGATGCGGTAGGGGCCGCAGGCGAGGTCGATCTGGGCCATGACGCCGTCGCGCTTGACGTCTATCACGACGCCCGCCAGGCGGTTGCGGGCGCTCGAACGCGGGTTGGTGCCACGTTCGCGTAGCACGCGCGCGAGTTCCTCGGGTGCGAGCACGCGGCGGTTGCCGCGGCGTTCGAAGGTGATGCGCCCGTCTCGCTCCCAGCGGCGCAGGGTGTCGACGCTGACGCCGAGCGCTTGCGCGGCCACGCCGATCCGGATCCCCTCATCCATATGGCGCCGAGCCTATCGTCGCGGCCTCGGCCTGGGCGATGATCGGTACGTTCGCCACGGCACCGAGCCGTAGCGGACGTCTCACGGCTATCGCAGCAATGCGTAACTCCGTTGACACTGGACCTAGACTATACGCACCCCGTGTCTAGGCAAGGAGATCCACCGATGGCAGACCAGGAAGACGCCGGGGCGCTCCAGTCGTTGCTGATGAGCCGCTCGCTGACCGACGCCGAGCTGCTCGAGGCGAGCGACACGGCCCCGGACTACGCGATCCTGCCCGATGCGAACGTCGTCAAGATCGGTGGCCAGAGCCTGATCGACCGCGGTCGGGCGGCGATCTACCCGATCGTCGAAGAGCTGGTCCGAGCCAAGGACGAGCATCAGCTGATGATCGGCACGGGCGCCGGCACGCGTGCGCGGCATCTATACGCGCTTGCCGCCGACCTGGGTTTGCCGACCGGCGTGCTGACCGACATCGGCAGCGCGGTCGCTGGCCAGAACGCGCAGATGCTCGGGCATCTGATGGCGCGCCACGGCGTGCCGGTCGTCGGGGGCGCGGGGTTCGGCGCGCTTGCGCTGTACCTGTCGGAGTGCGGTGCCGTGGTCTTTCCCGGTATGCCGCCGTATGACATGTGGCAGCACGTCCCCAGTGAAGGTGTCATCCCGCCGTACCGGACCGACTCGGGCTGCTGGGTGGTCGCGGAGGTCTACGGCGCGCGCAGCATGATCTTCGTCAAGGACGAGGACGGCCTGTACACGGCCAATCCGAAGACCGACCCCGACGCGAAGCTGATCGAGTCGATCACCGTCGACGAGCTGATCGCCATGGACCTTCCGGATCTCGTCATCGAGCGTCCGCTGCTGGAGCTCATGCGTCACGCTCGGTACGCAACGACGATTCAGGTCATCAACGGCCTCAAGCCGGGGCTCATTACCCGTGCGCTCGCGGGCGAACACGTCGGAACGATGATCACAGCAGCGTGAACGCCATCGACCGCCACGCCCCGCACGACCGTTAGGAGCACGTCATGCCTTCCTCCGATCACCTCTTTTCGTCCAAGGACGTGCCGTCGTCGCTGATGCGCCAGACGCTGCTCGATCGCGAGCTCGTCCGCCCGGCGACCGACCGCCCGGTGATCCGCCTGCTGCCGTGGCTGCATGTGGTCACGATCGGCGGTAGGTCGATCATGGATCGGGGCCGCGACGCGATCCTGCCGCTCGTCGAGGAGTTGCGCGCCGCGTTCGCCAAACATCGCATGCTGATCGCGACGGGCCCGGGCATCCGCGCCCGCCACGTCTTCGGCGTCGCGCTCGACCTTGGAATGCCGACGGGCGTGCTCGCCTCGCTGGCATCGACCGAAGCCGAACAGAACGGCCACATCATCGCCGCGCTGCTCGCCGAGGACGGCGTCTCCTACCTGCCGCACACCAGCGTGAGTCACCAGCTCGCCGTCCACCTGTCCGCGAGTCCGGCGGCCGTGTCCAACGGGTTCCCGCCCTATGAGCTGTTCGAGTTTCCGCCCCCGGTCGGCAAGATCCCGCCGCACCGAACCGACACCGGCGCGTTCCTGATCGCCGACGCCTACGGCGCGGCGAGGACGATCTACGTCAAGGACGTCGACGGCGTCTACACCCGCGACCCCGCAACGGCGGCCGACGGCGATGGCGAGTTCCTCTCACGCGTCGGCGCCGCGGAGTTGCTCGCCATGGACCTCCCGTCGCTGCCGATCGACCGCTTGGTGCTCGACCTGATGGCCAACGCCAAGCACCAGGAGGAGATTCAGATCGTCAACGGGCTCACCCGCGGCAACGTCACCAAAGCGCTACGCGGCGAACACGTCGGGACGATCATCTACAAGGATTCCTAATCGACCAGGCCGGCCGGAGTCACAGCGCTTGCGCGGCGACCCCGATCCGGATCCCCCCATCCATCCCGCGACGAGCCTATGGCCGTCGCGCAAGCTCTGAAATAGGCTCGGGCAGCGCCACTCCCTCGGCGAGCGGCAGCAGCCGCGTGTGCGCCGCAGAGAAGCAGGCGCGCGCCGGTTCGCCGGGGCGCACGCCGAGCCGCTCGAGCTCCGCGCGCGGCGACTCGGCCGTCAGCGAGCCGATCCTCACGCGGATGCGGCCCTCCTCGGGCGTCATCGCGGCGATCGGGGCTGTGATCGCGTTCTCGCCATCCGCTTCCTCGTCGCCCGGCGGGCGCACGCTGATCTCCCACGGATAGACCGCCACGCCGACCCGTCCGCTGGCGCGCTCGCCCGCGCGCACGGTCGAGCCGCCGTCGAGGATCACCTCGCTGCCGCCGCCGGGCAGCGGACGCGCCGTGCCGGTCAGCAGGTTCCCGCCCGTGAGGCTCACGACGAACGGATCCGCCGGATGCTCGACGAGCTCGTCGGCCGTGCCGAGCTGGCGTAGCTCACCGGCCACGACGACCCCGATCCGGTCGGCCAGCGCGGAGGCGTCGCGGAAGTCGTGGGTGACGAGCAGGGTCGGCAGTCCGAGCTGGCGCAGCAGCTCCTGGAGCTCGTCGCGAACGACGCTGCGCGTGTGGGCGTCGAGCGCCGCCAGCGGCTCGTCGAGCAGCAGCACCGCCGGATCGCGCGCGAGCGCTCGCGCCAGCGCGACGCGCTGGCGCTCGCCCCCGGACAGGGCGGCCGGCTTCTCGGCGGCGAGCCCGGCGATGTGGAAGCGCTCGAGCAGATCGTCGACGCGCGCGGCGCCACCGAAGGCGACGTTGCCCCGGACCGTCAGGTGCGGGAAGAGCGCGTACTCCTGAAACACGAGCCCGACCATGCGCTCCTCCGGCGGGAGATCGATCCGGCGCTCTGAGTCGAACCATGACCGCTCGCCCAGGGCGATCCGGCCCTTGTCTGGATGGCGCAGTCCGGCGACGGCGCGCAGCACCGTCGTCTTGCCGGCGCCCGAAGGCCCGACGAGCGCGACGGTTTCGCGTCCGACGCTCAGCGCGAGATCGAGCGAGAACGACCGCAGGGCGAAGGTGATGGCGAGGTCGAGTCTCTCCATGACAGACCATCTTGTACGAGAACAGGACCGGGGCGCCGAGGACGACGAAATCACGCCTCACCCAAGCCGTTCGTCACTCCGGCGTCGGTCCACCCCCCAACCGGCGGTCGGACGCCCGGCACGTCGACGCCTGTCCGAGGCCCCCCGATACGTAGGGCCGACGCCGCCGACGATCCGGATCTCTACGCACATTTCTGGTACGGGTGCGCGCACGGCGCGTCGTCGATCAGCCGCCGGCGGCTTCGTCCATCTTGCGGCGTAGCGACAGCGGGCGCATGTCAGTCCAGACTTCCTGGATATACGCCGTGCACTCGTCCCTCGTGCCCTGCTTGCCGGCGTCCTTCCACCCCGCTGGGTTGTCCCGGCCTGTGGGCCAGATCGAGTACTGCTCCTCGTGGTTGACGACGACCTTGTAGATGGTCGTGTCTTGCTCGTCGGCCATGTGGTCTCCCTGTCGGTCGATGCATCAACGATCGCGCTTCGCATCGTACGCGCGCGACCGCCGGGTCCCGTTGAGGAATGGCGCGAGCTTCCTGCGCGCCGCGCCGCGCGCGATGCAAGTCATCGAAAGGCCGCGCGCCCGCCGTTGGAGGAGGCGCGAATCACGGCCGGGTGGGCCGGTCGTTCGCAGACCGGCCCACCCGTCGCGCATCACATGTGGTCAGCAGCCGCAGCCGCACCCACCGTGGCCCGGCGCGCCGCCGAACCAGTTGTGCCCGTCGCGCGGACCCTTGGTACCGGGACGCGGCTGGTCGCGCGCCTCCGTGCGGACGCTGAAGCGCACCCCGCCGACCGGTGCGTCGTCGTCGAGTTGCAGGATGTCCAGGACCAGCACTCGCGCGCCGATCGTCTGGACGCCTTCGGACACGAGGCGCACGTCCAGCGCGTGCAGCTCACCCGGTTCGAGCGCCAGCGCGCCGCCGATAAAGGCGTCGGGCTTGAGGACCTCGAACGTGTCCGCCGACAGCCACGCGAGGCCGGCGGCCTGCGCGTCGTGCAGCCGGCCGGCGAGCTGTGGGGGCACGCGCACGATGACGCGGCCCCAGTCGAACACCGTTGGTGACTCGCGCGGCACGGTGAAGCGCAGCTTCATCCGATGCGTCGTCTTGCCGAAGTTCGCCACGGTGAAGCCCGTTGTCTTGGGGCTCCCGGAATCGACGATGGTGATGTTCTTCCAGACGATGTTGTTGTTGTTCTTGACGTTGTTCCAGAGGTTCGAGGTCTCCGGCACGGTCATCCCGAACGGCGCGGCCAGCGCCGTCTCGATCCGCGACAGCAGGCAGAAGTGATGTTGGTCGGCGCCGAAGATCGCGTACGGCGCTGCGGGGGGCGGCGTCCAACGTCAGGATTTCGTGGTCGCCGCCGGCGACCGTCACCGGTGCCGAGCCGATCGGCGATCCCATAAGCGCCGGGGCGACGACGCTCCCGTCCCAGGGCGCCTGCCACGACAGCCCGGACGAGGCCTTGGCCCAGTAGAGCTTCACGGTGCCCGACTGCGTCGCTCCGCATGACCGGTTGCGCACTCGGACGTACACCCAGCTGGGCTGGCCGTGAATCGGGTTCTGGTGATCCTGGTTGGCGAGGCCGTCGTTGGACTGGCGGACCCAGATGTCGTCGCTGATGTACATCGGATGCGTCGAGGTGTCGGGCTCCTGGCCCATGTCGTCCGAGACGTCCTTGGACCAGAGATCGGGCCCGGGGATCCCGGCGGGTGGGACGAGCCCGGGCGACGCCAGCAGGGTCGTGCGCTGGGTGTGCAGGGCAGCGTCCATCCGCACCGCCTGACCCAGGGTGAACATGTTGAAGCACTGATCGGCGGAGTAGTCCATGTAGTTCATGAACATGTCTCCGTCCGGGGCGTTGCCGCACGACACAGCCGGGAACGTGCGGCATTTCGACGGGTCGAAGGGTGAATCCTCGAGTTGGTTAGGGGTGTCGGCGATGTCGTCGCTGTCGGTGCAGACGCTGCCGTCATCGCCCCAGATGTGATGCAGGTCCAGGTAGTGGCCGATCTCGTGGGTGGCGGTGCGACCAAGGTGCGCCCCGGGGAGGAGACTGCCGGTCGTGCCGAATGCCTGCCAGTGGATGACGACGCCGTCGATCGCCGCCGGTCCGCCCGGGAACGTGCCGTAGCCGAGGACGCCGCCCGCGTAGTTCACGATCCAGATGTTGAGGTACTGCGGAGGGTCCCACTGGTCGGCGCCGCCGGTGGCGGCGGACTTCATTCCCTCATTCGGGTATGACCAACTTGCCACTGAGGTGTGTGTGCGAGTGATCCCGTTCGTCGGCTTGCAGTCGGGGCTGCGGACGGCCAGCGCGAACTCCAGGCGCGCGTCCGCAGCAACGGAGGCGAAGGGGGCGGGCGTGTTCACGGCGTCGGCGTTGAGACGCCGGAAGTCGAGGTTGAGCACGTCGATCTGGCTGTGGATCTGCGCGTCGGAGATGTCCTGTGCGGCGGTATTGGACACGACGTGCACGACGACCGGGATGCGGATCAGCCCGCTGCGCAGGCCATCGGCGGCGTAGCGATCGATCCAGGCGTCGATCTCGCGCTCGATCTGCGTGCGGCGCCAGCGATAGTCGGGGCTCTTGCGCAGAAGCGCGAGGTGCTTGTCGACGGCGATGCAGCGATTTACCGGGGTGTGAGAGGGGGGCAGCTGGGCCATATGTTGCTCCAAGTGCAATCGGGTGGCGCCTCGGCTGTGGAGACGAGGTCCAGCCGAGGAGGACGCGACCGCGCTGTTGATACGTGTTCGCCGCACCGGGCCTCTTCCCGATTGCCCGTAGCGACTGGCCGACCCGCCAGATCGCAGATCCTGCGCGGACAGCCGCGCGAAGCCCGACGTCGACAAGCTCGCCCGTCCCGAGGCCGTCAACTGCACTCGCGCTGTGCGAAAAGCCGTGTATCACCGATTGCCGTCGCCGCTCAGTCAACCGACGGCTGAAAGGAGCCGACCCATGTGCCAGGACCGTATGAACCCGTGCTGGGCGAGATCGCCGCGGACGACAACACGCGCGGCGTCGTCGGCATCGCGCCATCGCTGGCCTCGCTGCGCGTGACCTCGTACTTCGACGGGGTCACTGCCGTGCACGTGGCCGATGCCGCGATCGCCGCGCTGCCGACGATGAACGCCGGCGACGTCCTGCTTATGGAGGTCCAACGCGGCTCGGCCCTGCTGCCGACAGAGACTGACCCGGCCGACTTCGATGCGATCCGCCTTGCCTCGGCTCGCGGCATCATCGTCGTCGCGGCCGCCGGCAACGGCGGCAGCGATCTGGATGCCTGGACCGACGCCGGAGGCTTCTTCCGGCTGAACCGCGGGCAGCCGGACTTCCGCGACTCAGGGGCGGTCATGGTCGGCGCGGCGTTGTCGGGCGTCGTCGGCGGGTCGCATACGCGCCGCAGCTCGTCGAACTTCGGCAGCCGGATCGACTGCTACGGCTGGGCGACGAACGTCACGACTACCGGCTACGGCGACCTCACGCCGGGAGCGCCGATCGACCAGTCCTATACGGCTGTGTTCAACGGGACGAGCAGCGCCGCACCGATCGTCGTGGGCGCCGCGGTGCTGACGCAGAGCATGTACCTCGCCGCTACCGGCACGCGTCTTTCGCCCGGCCAGATGCGCGCGATCCTCTCCGACCCTGCGACCGGCACTCCGCAAAGCGCCGTGGACGTCGGAAACAGCGGCGTGATGCCGAACGTGCGACGAATCGGCGAGGAGGTCCTCGGTCTGGTCCCGGACGTGTACCTGCGCGACGCGGTTGGCGACAGCGGTGCGATCCCGAACGCCGGCGCGCTCAGCACGAGCCCCGACGTCATCGTCCGGCCGACGCCCGTGGCGAACCCGACGGCGGCGTTCGGCGAGGGCAGCGGCACCGAGAACGACGAGACCCTTGGCTTCGAAGTCGAGGCCGGCGCCGGGGCGCGCCGCTTACGGCGCGGCGCGCCCCGACAGTTCGGTTGACATGTCACGCCGCTAGAGCGTCGCTGACGCTCGTGCGGCGCCACGCGATGGTGTCGTGGATCGTGCTGAGCGGGCGCTCCTCGGTGACGTCGCGAATGCCCTGGTCCTCACGCAGGCGTGCGAGGGAGCGCGCACGGGTCGGTCCGATGCTCCCGATCGGCATGCCGAGCGCGCGCGAGATTTCGGCGTAACTCGGGGCGGGGTCGGCGAAGAGCATCGAAAGCAGCTGCCGCTGATGGGCGGTCAGTTGCTTTAGCGCCGCCGACAGTGCCGCGCGGCGCTCTGGAGTCAGCAGGGGCTCTTCGTCCACCGGCGGGGCCGGCGCACCGAGCAGCAGCTGATCGTCGGTTGGGCGCTCGCGCCTGGTCCCATTGATGATTCGCAGGGACTCGCGCCGTGCCGTGGTCACCAGCCACGCACCGATTGCGTTGGGGTCTCGGATCGTGTTCACGTTTTCGAGCAGTCGCAGCCACGTCGTCTGTGTCACGTCCTCGACGTCGTGAGCACCGAGCCGGTACACGCGAGCGATGTCGCGAACTCGCGGCCCAAACCGTTCCACGAGCTCGGACAGTGCCGACGGGTCACCCTCCGACGCCGCCGTGACGACGCGTTCAAGCTCCCCGGCGGTCGTTCGCCGCTGTGCGGCCGTCGCCTGCCTGTCTGTCTCCAGCGTCCTCCGCGCCGGTGTCTTGTGCCGCGGAGTTGCGGCGGCGGGAGTGATCTCCCGCACGATCGGGAGCACGTATCGGTGGGCCCCGATCGGATCGGATGTCGTTGGCCTGCTGTCACAATTGGTGGTCATCGCGGCAGGCAGCGTCGAGTGCCGACGTTGCAGGCCGATTGCAGGTGATAACAGACGGTTGTCCGGCGGTGCTGGGAGCGAGTAGCGTCTCGCCGCGACGATGCAATTTCAGATCCTCGGCCCGCTTGAGGCGCGCAACGAGCGCGGCGCCGTGGCGTTGGGCGGCATCAAGCCGCGCGCGGTGCTGGCCGTCTTGCTGTTGCACGCCAACGAGCCGGTGAGCGCGGAGCGCTTGGCGCTGGCGTTGTGGGGCGAGGAGGCGCCGACGGGCGCGGTCAAGACGGTACGGGTACACGTCTCGCGGTTGCGCAGGGCGCTCGGCGATGCCGACATCCTGACGACGACCGCGGCTGGCTACTGCCTGCGCGTGGGCCCCGGCGAGCTCGACGCCGAGCGTTTTGAGCGGCTCGTCGACGATGGGCGCCGCGCGCTTGCCGACGGCCAGCCCGAGCACGCCGCGGCCGGCCTGCGCGAGGCACTGGCGCTCTGGCGCGGGCCACCGCTGACCGAGCTGGCGTTCGAGCCCTTCGCGGCGGCCGAGATCGCCCGCCTGGAGGAGCGGCGCCTGGCCGCGCTCGAAGTGCGCATCGAGGCCGACCTCGCCGTCGGCCAGCACACCGAGGTGGTCTCCGAGCTACAGCAGATCGTCGAACAGCATCCGGGGCGCGAGCGCTTCGTGGGCCAGCTCATGCTCGCGCTGTATCGCTGTGGGCGCCAAGTCGAGGCGCTCGACGCCTACCGGGATGCGCGCCGCGTACTGATCGAGGAGATCGGAGTCGAACCCGGTCCGGAGTTGCGCCGCCTGCAGGAGGCGATCCTCCTTCAGGACCCAACGCTCGAGCTACGGGCCGTGGCGGCCGAGCTGCCGCCCGAGCTCGACGCCAGCGCGGCGCCGCCGCTCGTCGGGCGCCGTGAAGAGCTCGCTCGGCTGCGCCTGCGCTGGGAGCGGGCGCGCGAGGGGCGGGGCGGGGTTGTCACGCTCACGGGCGCATCCGGATCGGGGAAGCTGCGGCTGGCGGCAGAGCTGGCCGCGTCCGTCCACGACGGCGGAGCCGCCGCGCTGTACGCGAGCGGCAGCGGTCCATCCGCCGCGTTTGTCACGGCCCTACGGCGCACCCGACAAGCAACGCGTCCGACGCTGCTCGTCATCCACGCCGCCAACCGTGCAGGCGCCGCTGAGCTCGCTGAGCTCGAGGCGCTGTCACAGGCATCGAAGGATCTTCCGGTGCTCGTCATCGCCTGCTGCGAGGATGCCGAAGCGCTCGCGCGCCTACATTCCGATGGCGTGCTTGCGCTCGAAGCGCTCGACGTCGCGGCGGTGGAGGCGATCGCTCGCCAGTACGCACGCGGCGTGGCTGCCGACGACGTACCGACGGACTGGCTGCTCGAGGCCAGTGGCGGCGTCCCGCGCGTCGTCCACGAACTTGCCAGCCAGTGGGCGCGGCACGAGGCGACTCGGTATGTGGGGGCCGTCGCTGGGCGGGCTGTCGCCGGGCGCGAGCAGTTACGGGCGATCCAGGTCGAGTTGACCGGTGGTGTCGAGGATCTCCAAGAGGTGAGGGACCGCATCACGCCGCGTCGTTGGGACGCGCCGGTGGTCTGCCCGTTCAAGGGTCTTGCGTCGTTTGACGTCGTTGACGCGCAGTACTTCTTCGGTCGCGAGAGGGTCGTCGCCGAACTCGTCGCGCGGCTTGTGGGGTCGCAGTTGCTCGGAATCGTCGGTCCGTCGGGCAGCGGCAAGTCGTCGGTCATGCGTGCTGGTTTGCTGCCTGCGTTGGCGAGCGGCGTGCTGCCGGGCAGTCATGAGTGGGCGCAGGTGCTCCTGCGACCGGGGCAACACCCGCTGCGCGAGCTCGGCGAGGGGCTGGCTCGTGTCTGCGGTGAGCCGCGCATCGTCATCGCGGTCGACCAGTTCGAGGAGACGTTTACGACGTGTGAAGACGAGGCGGAGCGCGCCGAGTTCATCGCCGAGCTCGGAGCGGCCGTCGCTGACCGTCGCCAGCGCTATGTCGTCGTGATGGCGTTGCGGGCGGATTTCTACGGGCGCTGCGCGGCGTATCAGGTGTTGGCCGACCAGCTGACCGCCAACAATGTCCTCGTCGGTCCGATGCAGCGCGATGAGTTGCGCCGCGCGATCGAGTTGCCCGCGCGGCGCGTGGGCCTGCGGGTCGATTCCGAGCTGGCAGACGCGCTCGTCGCCGACGTCAAGGACGAGCCCGGCGCCCTGCCGCTGCTGTCCACGGCGCTGCTGGAGCTCTGGCAGCGCCCGTGACGGCCGTCGCCTGCGCTACACGGTCTATGAGCAGACGGGCGGTGTGCGCGGCGCGGTGGCGCGGCTGGCCGAGGACGCGTTCGAACAGCTCGACGGCGAACAGCAGGTTCTCGCGCGCGGCGTGCTGATGCGCCTGGCGGGCGAAGGCGCTGCCGGCGGGGTCGAACGCCGGCGCGTCGCGCTCACGGAGCTCGAGACGGACCGCAACGAGGACGTCGCACGTGTCGTCGCGCTGCTGACCGACCGCCGCTTGCTGACGGTCAGCTCGGGGACGATCGAGCTGGCACACGAGGCGCTGCTGCGCGAGTGGCCGCGACTGCGTGACTGGATCGACGCCGACCGTGAGGGGCTGCGGATCCATCGCAACCTCAACGCTGCCGCACGCGAGTGGGACGAGCTCGGCCGCGATGACGGCGCGCTGTACCGCGGCGTGCGGCTGACGGAGGCAACCGAGTGGAGTGAGGCGCAGCAGCCAGGATTGAACGAGGCCGAACGCGCATTCCTGCAGGCCAGCGAGGTGGCGCGCCAGCGCGATCGCGCCCAGCGGCGCAGGCGCATCGCGCTCGCGTTCGGCTCGCTGACGGTGGCGTTGCTGGCGATCAGCATCGTGGCCGTCGTCGCGATCGTCCAGGGACGCAGGACGGCCTCGCGCGAGCTTGCAAACCGGTCGCAGGCCGTGCTCACCGGCGATCCCGCGCTCGCGCTCGCCATCGGGCTGGAGGCCTTGAAGCGCCATGACACTCCCGAGGCGCGATACGCCGTACGTCAGGCCACGCTCGCCGATCGCGCGACGGCGGTCATCCATGCGCATTCGGCCGCTGTCTACAGGGTCGCTTTGAGTCCCGACGAGTCGCGTATCGCGACCGCCGGCGACGACGGCTTGGTGCGGATCTTGGGCATTGACGGCGCCAGAGTCATTTCAACCATCAGAGGCCACACGGCTCCGGCGGCACTCGACGTGAGCTTCAGCCCAGACGGCAAGCACGTCGCCAGCGTCGGTCTCGATGGCGACGTCGCGATCACCGACCTCGATGGCGGACGGCGGCGGGTGGTGTTGAGGCTCGGCGGCGTGCCTGGTCCCTATGCCCGCAGCGTCGAGTACGACGCCCGCGGACGTCGACTGCTGCTTGCGGTGACCGACGGGACCGTCCGCCTGTTGCGGATCGCCGACTCGCAGTTGAGCACCGTGGCGCGACACGAGGGGGTCCGGGTGGCCAGATTCGACCACGGCGACAGGCGAGTGCTGACCGCAGGTCAGGACGGATACGCAAGGCTCTGGAGCGCCGCGGGCGACCTGACGGCATCGTTGGTCCACAAGGCCATAGACATCTTCGACGCCAGCTTCAGCCCAGATGGCCGGCGGGTCGCCACCGCCGGTGACGACGGCGCGTTACGGATCTGGAGCGTCCTCACTGGTCGGCTGTTGCAGAAGATCGCACTTGATCTGCAGCCGTTGTACTCGGTGCAGTTCAGCGCCGACGGCCGCCGCATCGTGACCGGCGGCGCAGACGGCGTGGTGCGTGTGTCCGATGTCCGAGGAGGGCCGGTGATCGCCGAGCTCAAGGGACACCGTGACCGCGTGTACGACGCCGCGTTCCTTGGCAGCGGCGACGACCGCATCTATAGCGCTGGTACGGACGGGACGGTCCGTCTCTGGAAGCTGCTGAAGACGGCAACGCTCCCCGTCACCAAAGCGGCCATACCGTCCGCGCCTAGCTTCGACTCCGATGGCAAACTTGTCGTCAGCGGCTATGGCAGCGGCGAGGTGCGTCTTTGGAACCCGGCGGCGAACTCGCAGAGGACGATTCCGGGGTATAAGGCCGATAGTGTCGCCGTGTACTCGGCCAACGGCGCGTACATACTCAGCTGGACAACCACCTACGGGAAGGCCTCGGCGCGGTTGTACGACGTCAGGCGGGGGAGGTCATCGTTTGCTCGGGTGCCGGGAAATTCTGAGGTGAACGCAGCTGCTATCGATCCGAGTGGCGGCCGTATCGCACGCGCCGGTCTCGCCAAGCCGGCGGTCATACAGGCGCCAGACGGCACGGATCGCCGTGTCCTGCCAGATCACGGACAGGTGAACGCGCTCGCGTTCAGCCCGAATGGGGAACACCTCCTTAGCGCATCAAGCGATGGGGCCGTGCATATCTGGAACGCGGCGCGGGGGACCTCCGAGCGCGTTCTCAAGCGCTTTGAGGGCGCGGCACTCGCGGCGGCCTACAGCCCCGACGGCAACCATGTCGCGGCCGCCGGCGCGGACGGCACGATCCGCATCTGGCGGCTGGCCGGCGGCGAACCGATCGTTCTCTACGGCCACGACGGTCCGGTGACGACCCTCGGGCTCAACCCGGAAGGGGATCGGCTTGTCAGTGGCGGGAAGGACGGAACGGTTCGAATTTGGGACGCCGCCGGCGAAGCCCTCGTCGTGCTCCACACCCATGAGGGAGAGGTCAGCGGCGTTGCCTTCAGCCCGGATGGGCGCCACGTGGTCAGCAGTGCCAATGACGGCCTGCGAATATGGGCGTGCGAGGTGTGCGGAACGTTCCGCGATGCCGTTGCACTCGCCCGGACACGACCGAGGGTCACGCTGACGCCAGCCGAACGAACCTGGCTCGTGGCGGGCGGCGGCTCATAGCCGCCAGCCCGCCGTGCGGGCTCATATCAATAGGGAGGCGGGGGTCCCGAGGGGTCAGTCGGCTCGGCACCGTCCATCCGGTTGGTGTCGACTCCGCAGCCGTCGTTGGCGATCTCACGGGCAGATCGGACTTCGCACTGGGCAATCCTCGCGCCGCGCCTGACCCAGATCAGGTCGCGTGGGTCCTGTGCGTGGGCTGAGCCGTCGAGCCGAGACACGATGTCGTCGGTGCTTACCACAAGCCAACGCACGAACTGGTCGTCCACGAAAATGCGACAAGTACCGGCTTCCCCGGCAGCGAGATAGCCCCTGAACGGGACATAGCCCTCCGGTATGGCTCCCTTGCCGAGGTTGGCTGCAATGCTGTCACGAGTGATTGTTGGCGGCATTGTCGATTGTTCATCAGGCATGGTCGTTCCTCTGGTCGAAAGTCAGAATCTAGGCGCAATCCTCTACACCTGTCAATGTCACGATGAGCCCTTCGGGGTCTGGCGCCGTCAGCGGCGCAGCTAATCCCGAAAGAGCGGGCGCGCACAGCGAAGTTGTGTGCTCCGTGCGCGCTGGCGCGCCCAGCTGACCACGGGCGGGCGCCGGCTGGGCGGAGGGTTCCGTGGCTACCTGTTCGGGCGATCGTCCTCGCGCAGCTGCTTCTCCAGCGTGTCGATGTCGAAGCGCCGGACCTCCGGGATCCGGAGCTCCTCGGGGATCACGTCGGCGATGCGATCGAGCATGGCGATGGTCTCCTCGGCGTGCGGCGCTACTTCGGGCGCCGCCTTCTTGTCACGGGTGATCGCCTTCAACGCCAGCGACAGCCACCAGACGCAATAGTGAAGCGAGCGCGGGATGATGGTGACGCACACCCGCTGGTCGCAACCGACGTTCACGATCGTCTCGTTGGAGTCGTAGTTGACGTAGAAACCACCCTTGGTCGCCGTCACGAGGTAGCGGCCGGGCGGGAGGTCGATCGATGCGCGACCGTTGGGTGCCGGCACGCCGATGCGCTCGGCGCCGGTCGGGTTGAAGACGTTGACGCGAAAGAAGTCCGTCTCGTCGTTGGACCACGGCGCGTTGACCTGCGTGAAATACACTTCGATGCATGTGTTCACGGGTTCT
>Ga0307502_10000069_pt1 | contig 26719 bp, 24 predicted proteins | sample 16_S_MG_FD_201364 | JGI IMG/M metagenome (GOLD analysis project Ga0307502, IMG submission 201364) | Soil microbial communities from Populus trichocarpa stands in riparian zone in the Pacific Northwest, United States - 16_S | ecosystem: Environmental > Terrestrial > Soil > Riparian zone > Trees... | reverse complement strand
CCTGCGAACATCCTGCATGGCGTGCCTTCCCGCCGGCCATCACCGGCATCGGTCTTCATCAACCGGGAAGGTACGCCGCCTTCGTTCTCAAGCACATCCACAACATCTGGGTATATCTCGTTGTTTGTGGATCGGGTTGGTTTGGTCGAACCGGGTTGACAGGGAGAGCATGCTGCGCACGCCGCGCGACTCTTGCCGGTCCAACCATGGGGAGGGTGGCGATGCGTCTGCGGTTCGTTGCGATTGTCGCGGTTGTCGTTGGTGGTGGGCTGCCGGCCGCAGCTGTTGCCAGGCCCTACGAGGTCAACGACCTGCGGATCATCTCGGGGCCCAGTCCGTTCGCCGCTGGCTGCCCCGGCGCGACGTTGGACGAGACGCGCATCGCGGGCGCCGAGATCGAGCCGGCCATCACGGTCAGCCCGGGAGATCCGCGCACCATCGTCGCCACCTGGCAGCAGGACATCGGCCGGGGTGGGGCGCGCAGCGACCTGATCGGAGCTTCGAGCGATGGCGGCAAGACGTGGAAACGCTCCACGATCCCCGGCCTCTCGCGCTGCACGGGCGGCAGCGCCGACGTGGCCACAGACCCGTGGGTCTCGGCCGGTCCAGACGGAAGCGTCTACTTCAGCGGCGCGGCCATCTTCCTGTCGTCCGAACCCGTCCCGGCAGTGCTCGTTGCGAGCCGCTCGCGCGATCGCGGGCGCCGCTGGTCGCCCCCGGTTGCGTTCGCTGGGCCAAGCGTGCGCGTCGAACGGGAGGTGGTGACCGCAGATCCGAGGCGGCCCGGCCACGCCTATGTCGTGTGGTGGGAACGCGACCCCCTGATGCCTTTCGACGGCAGCACTCATCAGTTCGCGCGAACGCTCGATGGCGGTGCCACGTGGTCCGCGCCGGTTACTCTCGACACAGCGCCGCCGGGCGCACTTGACCAGTCAGCAGAGATCCTCGTTCTGCCGAACGGCTCGCTGCTGGCGCTCATTGCCCGCCTCCAACTCGAAGGCGGCGGCGCGTTTCAGAAGCTGTTCGCGATGCGCTCCTCAGACCAGGGCCGGACCTGGGATGCGCCGGTGCAGGTGGCCTCACAGCCGATCGCGCCCATCACCGACCCTGAAACCGGGGACGCGCTGCCAAACCAGGACCTGACCTTCCATTCCTCGGCAATTGCGCCCGACGGGACGGTCTACGTCGCCTGGGACCGCGACAGCTCGGCCACCTCCGGGACGATCGACATCGCCAAATCAAGCAACGGAGGCATCAGCTGGAGCGCTCCGACAGCGCTGCCCGGCGTCACCGCCTTCACGTTCGAGCCCGTGATCGCCGTCGACGCGCGCGGCACGGTCGGGGTCATCTGGTACGACAACCGCAACGATCGTCTCGGTGACGCGCCGCGGACAACCGACGTCTGGTTCGCGCACTCCGCTGACGGCGGCAGCTCGTGGAGCCACAGCCACGTCGCCGGACCGTTCGACTTCCGCACCGCACCGAGGCCCTCCAGCGACCTCCGGCTCGGCGAGTACCAGGGGCTTGCGGGTCTAAGCCGCGGGTTTGCGGCAGTTTTCACCCAAGCGGCGCCAAAGGCTGAGGACGGGCCGACGGACATCTTCTTCGCACAGATCGGACCTCGCTGACGCGGAAGCGCTCCAGGAGCATCGACATCGGAGGTCACGGTTCGGCGGCATCCGCGCCGGTTGCGGCGCAGCCGACCGCTGCTCACTCCCCAGCGTGTGCGGCGAGTGAGCCTTTCTGCGGCTCGCCGCCCGGCAGTGCCGCGTACACCACGATGTCGGCGCTGTCGCCGAAGAGCTCCTCGACGCGCTCGAGGATCTTCTTGACGTGCGCGCTCGCGAGGTGCGCGTCGAGCAGCTCGCGCGATGCCCATCGTTCGATGAACGTCAGCCGGCGCGGATCGTCGGCGCCCTGGTGCAGTGCATACAGGATGCAGCCCGCTTCACGGTGGCTGGGCTCGACAAGGGCCTTGAACGCGTCGACAGCTTCGGCCTCCTTGCCGGGCCGGGCGTGGAAGGATCCGACGACGACGACTTCGGACATGCGATGCTCTCCTCCAGGACGGGACGGGGATCGTACGTACTGCAGGAGATGAAGCGAGCGCGGGTGAACCCAACGGATCAACCACGTCAGCATCAACGCGCTGGACCTGCAGGAGTCGGTGGACTTCTACGTCGATCTGCTGGGAGCCGAACCGATCACCACGCCGAACTTCGGCCTGCCGGTCCAGTGGCTGGCGCTCGGCCGCACGCAGCTGCACATCTTCGAGAAGGATCTCACGCCAACCAGCCAGCACCATCTCGCGATCACGGTTGACGACGTCGCGCCCGTCTACCGAGCCGCGGAGCGGCGCGGCGCCTTCGACGACCAGGCTTTCGGCAATCGCCTTGTCGAGCTGCCGGGCGATGTCGTCCAGCTCTACGTACGCGATCCGGCCAGAAACCTCATCGAGATCGACCACTACGGCGTCGACCGACTGCCAGACGACCTTCGCGCACAGCTAAAGGGCCTGTGGGAGTTCAACCCTCAGACCGAGGAGCAAATGAGCGCGCGATTGTTCGTGCCGGAGTAATGGGCACGCTCAAGCGACCGCGACGAGCCACATCGCAGAGAAGACCGGCACTCCCCGCCGCCCGAGCTTCTCGTGCGTGGTTGCGGGTGCTTACCGCTTTCTACACAGGTATCGGGCGAACACGCCCGACGCGCTGTAGTTGGTGTCGATCACGTCAAACCCCGCACGGTCGATCATCGGCTCGAGCAGCCATGTGAATGTCGAGTGCTCGTCACGAACATGTTCTGCAAGCTCAGCCCGTGTCCAGCCGCGTTCGATGTCGGTAGTCATCGTCTCCGTGATCCACGCTTCGACCCGACGCTCGGCATCGGCCGGCTCGAAGCTGTAGACCACGTCCGACAGGCGCAGCGCGCCTCCCGGCCGCAACATGCCGGCCATCCGGCGCAGCGCGATCGCCTTCCAGAAGTCCGGGAGGTGATGCAGCGCATAGCGGCTGTAGACGAGGTCGGCCGGTTCGCCCGTGTGCCGATAGGTCAAGAACCCGGCACAGACGGCTTCGACGTTGCTCAATGCGCAGCGGTCGATGTTCTCGGCGAGTCGCCTCAACATGACTGGCGAGATGTCCACCGCGACGACCCTGCGGCAGGTCGGCGCGGCAGCCAACGCGAATTGACCGCTTCCAGCGCCGATGTCAACGACCAAGCTTGTCCGATCCAGGACGCCCGCCTCTTGAAGCAGGCAGATCTCCTCGGCGGCCCGAGCGTCCATCTTGGAGTCATAGCGCCGAGCGTGCCGCTCGTCGAAATGCTCGCGGCCCGCGTGTTCGCGCTCGTCAAGCCACCACGAATCCGGATTGTGCGCCATCACTGGATGATCTCGCGATCTGGCTCACCACCCAGCGCCAACCGCAACAACCGCGTCCCCCAGTGTCGCATCCGAGGACCCAGAGCGGTCTGCGACGGACGGGTGCCCGGCGGAACGCAATGACGCCTCGGAGCATTGAACGCGGTAATACCGTTCGGTATTACCTCGGCTAGCCTGCGGTCATGCGCGTGACAAGCAAAGGCCAGGTGACAATCCCTCAGCAGGTTCGCGCGCGGTTGAGCATCACTCCCGGCAGCGAGGTGGATTTTCAACTCGACGACGCGGGTGCACGACTGGTCCGCGTCAGCCCCGGCGAAGGCAAGACCTTGGTCGCCGGATGCGCGGTCGCGCGACGGTACGGATGAGCATAGAGGAGATCATGGCGCATACCCGCGGCGATGCTGACCAGCCCGCCGGCGGTGTCCTCGTCGACTCAAACGTCCTGCTGGATATCTTCACCGATGATCCCGGTGGGCCGCGTGGTCTGAGGCTCGTGTAGCCGAAGCCTTCGATGCCGGACAGGTCGTGATCAACCCGATCGTCTACGCCGAGATATCCGTCGCCTTCGAGCGCATCGAAACACTCGAAGGCGCCCTGCGCGACCAGCTCGAACGCGAAGACCTGCCATGGAAGCGGCGTTTCTGGCCGGAACGTGCTTCATCGACTACCGCCGCCGTGGCGGCGTCAGACGTTCACCATTACCCGACTTCTACATCGGCGCGCACGCTGCCGTCACCGGCCGCGCGCTCCTCACACGCGACGCCAACCGCTATGGGACCCAGCTGCCAAGCCTCAAGCTGATCCGCCCTTGACCGGCCGGCACTCGTGACGGCTCTGGGGATGACGGGGTAGACCGTCGTCGGGCACTTCTTCCCACGGGGCGGCGTCGGCGACGAACGCCCGGACGCTGGGCCGGATCCCGGGATCGCTGTCGAACGTGCCCATGCGGATCCCGATCGAGTCCGGGTGGTTGACATTGCGACCGAAGATCGATGAGCCGCAGTCACCGCAGAACCACTTCTCACCACCGTCCTCGGGCTTCCAATGCTTCAGGCGGTCCTCCCCCTTGACGATGTGAAACGCGCCGGGCGCCGGGTGCGCGTTCGGCGATGCCGCGGCGCCACTGCGCCGCTGGCAGCGCTTGCAGTGGCAGTAGCTCGCGATCACGAGCGGCTCAGTGACCTCATAGCGCACCGCACCGCAATTGCAGCCGCCGGTCAGGGAAAACTCAGCCATGACGTGGATGCTGTCAGCCTGCGCCAAACGAGACGTTCGACGAGTTGCCCTGCGCGATCCCGGCACGGCCTCGGGACGAGTGCAGCCGTGATCGTGCTCGTCACTGCACGGCGCGTTCTTGGCGACATCATCACCGCCGGCGCGGATGCCGGTTGATACCTTGCGCAGGCACGCGTCATGACCGGCGCGAGGCGGCCCATGGCCAGCCCCCGACTCAGAACGAAAGACAGCGAGTTGCTCGCACTCTTCGGGCGGGCTGGCCGCAACCTACGGCGCGCCAGCGAGCTGCTCGACCGGCTGCTGATCGGCTGGCCCGAAACGCAGGATCTGCGCGATGAAATCCGGGAATGCGAGCACCTGGGCGACCGGATCACGCACGACATCATCCATCAACTGCTTACCTCGTCGGCAGGACCGTTTGACCGCGAGGACGTCTTCGGCCTGGCGGGCGCGCTGGACGACGTCGTCGACTTCGCCGAGGAGGTCGCGGACTACCTCGGCCTGTATCAGATCGAGGCGCCGATGGAAGCTGCCCAGCAGCTTGCCGGCGTGCTGCGCGAGACCTGCGCGCAGCTTGCCGACGCCTTGGACGGACTCGACGACGTGCGCTGCCTGAGCCCGCTGCTGATCGAGATCCATCGCCTGGAGAACGAGGGCGACCGCATCGTGCGCGGAGCGATCGCGTCGCTATTCGTGGGCGGTATCGATCCGACGGTGATCATCCGCTGGAAGGATCTCTTCGAGCGCCTCGAGGACGCGATCGACAGCTGCGAGAAGGCCGCGCACATCCTCGAGGGGATCGCCGTCAAGAACGCCTGACCCGCCGGTAACCCGCGTTCGGTCAGAGCCTGTCAGCGCTGCTTGCGAAACGGCCCTGAATCGCGAAGACGTGCCCCGGCGACTGGATGTTCGCGAACAGGATCTTCTTGTCGCGCGAGAACGTCGGGCCGGTGAACTCGCTGTCGCCCGCCAACTCGTTGCGCGCGAAGAAGAAGACCTCGCCGCGCGGGGTCGCGCCGACGAGGTGGTTCTTGCCTTCGCCGTCCTCGGCGAGGAACAAGCCACCGTAGGCCGAGACGGTGATGTTGTCCGGTCCGTCGGGATCGTTGTCCTGGTCGGCCGGCGTGTAGGCGAAGTGCAGCTTGAGCTCGATCGTGCCGTCCTCGGGGTCGATCAACCAAACCTGGCCGTCGTGCTGAGCTGCGCTGCCGTCCGACGTGCGCGCGAACGAGGCGACGACGTACGCGCCCTCGTCGCACCACCACATGCCCTCCAGCTTGCGACTGCGCGTGATCTGGGCGAACTGCTTGCGCACCGGCGTCGTCGTCGCGTCGCGCTCGGGTACCGGCAGCCAGCGGACGCGGTACGTCGTGCCGGGCTCGGTTGCCACCGACAGGTCGGGCACGAACGCACCGGCGCGCGTGAACGCCTGCATCGCCTCGAGCGTGCCGGCGTCGTCGGCAAGCGCCCTCAGCGCGCCCTTGCCGAGCGGCAGCGCGGCGGATGCCGGCGTCCAGCGGTACAGCAGCCCGTTGGGGTTGCCGGCGTCCTCGGTGAGGTAGAGCGTGTGCCGCCTGGGATCGACGACGACGGACTCGTGCGGGTAGCGCCCGAGGCACTTGATCGGCTTCGGGTCGCGGTTGGCGTCCTGGTCGTAGGGGTCGACCTCGAAGCAGTAGCCGTGCGGCTTGCCGAGGATCGCTTCGGTCTCCTCGCAGGTGATCCACGTCTCCCAGGGCGTGAGGCCGCCGGCGCAGTTGTTGTGCGTCCCGGCGAGGCTGACGTACTCGCGCACGCGGTTGCCACGACGGTCCACCTCGATGTTCGTCGTTCCTCCGCGCGCACGCGCGTCGTAGACGAAGCCGGGAATCGGCGGGACGGGATAGGGCTCGTCGCCGCCGATCTCGTGGTTGTTGACCAGCACGCTGCCGTTGCCGCCGCAGCGGACGAACGCCGCCGTGCCGTCGGGGTCGTCGGGCGTGGGCTCGCCGCTGTCGAGCAGCGTCACGCCGGACTCGGCGACGAGCGTGTACGTAAATCCGGCGGGCAGCGACAGGTTCCCTGCGGGATCGGGGACGAGCGGGCCGTGGCCGACCTCGCGAGGTGGCCCGTCGATGCTGTTGGCGCTGACGCTATCCCCGCCGAAGAGGCCAGGAATGCTGCCGCTGAGCGCGATGCCGAGGCCGCTGGCCGTACGGTTGAGCATCGAGCGCCGCGAGAGGCCAGGCTCGGCCTCGGGATGCTGTCGCATATCGGTGGTGGTCATACGCGCTCCATCGGTTCGGTTGCGGATCGGAGGGTGCGCACCATCTGCGAGGGACCCCGGTTGCGTGTGACCGCCGCGTGACGGCGGCGTGAAGAACTTGAGCCGGACGAATTTCTTGGTCCGGAAAGAAGAGCGTCGTGATTACACGAAGGCAACTTCCCGCGTGCAGCGCGCTCCTACGGTGCGCCGATGCTCCTCAAGCTCGTCACCGCCGGCCTTGCCGCCACGCTCATCGCAGCTCCCGTCGCCGCCGCTCAAGGCGACGGTGATCGCGCCTTCCGACCGAGCGTGCAGACGCTTTCGGTCATCGGCGACATCCCGTACGACGACGCGCTGATCGCCGAGTTCCCGGCCGATGTCGCGCAGATCAACGCCGATCCCGACGTGCGCGGGGTGATCCATCTCGGCGACATCAAGAACGGCTCCAGTCGCTGCGACGACACGTACTTCAGCGCGCGGCTTGCGGACTTTGGGCGCTTCGCGGACCCGTTGGTCTACACGCCGGGCGACAACGAATGGACCGACTGCCACCGCGCGAACAACGGCGGCTACCTGCCGACCGAGCGCCTGGCAAAGATCCGCGAGCTGTTCTTCGCCCATCCCGGCCAGACGCTCGGCGGTCATGCGCACGTGCCGTTCCAGTCGCGCGCGCTGCCGGAGAACGTCATGTGGGACGCGGCGGGCGTCCAGTACGGCGTCGTCCATGTCGTGGGCTCGAACGATGATCAGGCCGTCTGGTTCGGCGATCGCACGGACCCAGCAACCGGCGCACCCAGGCCAGAGACGCCCGCAGAGACGGCGCTGCGAACACGTGAATACTCCGGCCGCGAGGCGGCGGCGCTGGCCTGGATTCACCGCATCTTCGACGCCGCCCAGGATCGCCGTGCGCCCGGCGTGGTCCTCGGCATGCAGGCCGACATGTGGGACGGTCTCCCCAGCGACCAGACGGCGTTCGCGCCGATCAAGGCCGCCATCGCTGCCCGCGCGGCGAGCTTCGGCAGGCCCGTGCTGCTGATGGAGGGCGACTCGCACCAGATCAAGGTCGACACGCCGGCCGGCATGCCGGCGAACCTCACCCGCGTCGTCGTGCAGGGCTCGACAAGCGTCCCGCACGAATGGCTGAAGCTGTCGGTGAACCCTGGATCTCCACGCGTGTTCTCCTGCCAGAACGTGGTCTTCGTGTCGGGCGCCGTCAGCCCATGCCCGGGCTCTCTGGCCCCCTGACCGAGCGGTCGAGTCGCCCACGACAGCCCCGCTCAGCCCGGAGCCCAAGGAGGCCGGTGGGCCGCCGTGACGCTCCGGCGTGAATGATGCCGTCGATGAGGGACCCCGCCCTGCCTGCGCGGCTGCCCGGCCGCGAGCTGCTCGGCTGCGCAGCGCTCGGCGTGCTGCTCGCGGTCGCGCTGCACTGGCCGCTGGCGCTGCACCTCGGCGACCGGATCGCCCAGGATCTCGGCGACCCGCTCGTACAGGCCTGGCAAGTCGCCTGGGACGGACACGCGCTGGCACATCAGCCGCTGCGCCTCTTTCAGGCCAACCAGTTCTGGCCGCTGCCCGACAGCCTCGCGTTCTCCGACGCGCTCGTCGGCTACGCGCCGGCGGGGTTGATCGGGTCGGGGGTCCATGCCGCGGTCGCGCGCTATGACGTGCTGTTCCTGCTCACCTACGCCCTGTGCTTCGCCGGCGCCTGGCTGCTGGCGCGCGAGCTCGGCGCCGGGCGCGTCGGCGCCGCCGCTGCGGGCGCGGCGTTCGCGTTCGCCCCGTGGCGCCTGGAGCAGGAGGGCCACCTGCACGTCATCTCCAGTGGCGGGATCGCGCTGGCGCTGTTCGGACTCGTGCGCGGCTACCGCCGCCGGTCCGCTCCGACGATCCTTGCCGGCTGGCTCGTCGCCACGTGGCAGTTTTCGCTCGGTTTCTCGCTCGGACTGCCGCTCGTCTACCTGCTCGGCCTTGGAACGATCTCGACGCTCGGGGTGTGGTGGCGGCGCGGGCGCCCGCGCCAGCCACGCCGCGTGCTGCTGGCGACCGCCGCCGGGATGCTCTGCTTCGCGGTCGTCGCCGTGGCGCTCGCACGGCCGTACCTGCGCGTGCTCGATGCCCATCCCGAAGCGCGGCGCTCGGCCGTCACCGTGGCGATCTACTCTCCGCCACCGCGCGCGTTCCTGGCGGCGTCGGGGGACAGCCGCGTCTGGAGCGCGGCGACGAGGCCGGTCCGCAACTCGCTCAACGTCGTTCCCGAGAAGACACTCTTTCCCGGGTTGGCGATCCTCGCGCTCGCATTCGCCGGCTGGCGCTTCGGTGTGTTCGAGCGCCGGCTCAGAACCGGCCTGGCGGCCGCGACCGTCGCCGTCGCGATCCTCTCGTTGGGCTTTCAGCTCGGAGCCGGCTCGTGGCTGTTTCCGTACCGCTGGCTATACGAGCTGTTGCCGGGCTGGCAGGGCATTCGCGTGCCGGCGCGCCTGCACACGTTCACGACGCTGCTGCTCGCCCTGCTCGCCGCAGCGGGCGCCCAGGCGCTGTACGCACGCGCCCGAGGACGCTGGGGGGCGGGCGCGGCGGCGGCCGTAGCCGTGGCGCTCGTGATCGCGATCCTCGCCGAGGGATGGGGGTTCGCCGACCATCCGGGCGTCCCGCCGGCCCCCACGGGCTTCAGCCGCGCGCCGCAGCCGGCCCTGCACCTGCCGATGGATCCCCGCGGCAACCGACGCTACGTCCTGTGGTCGACCGACGGCTTCCCGAAGCTCGTCAACGGCCGCGCGGGCTTCTACCCGCGCGAGTTCCGGGCCGTGCAGCAGGCGACGGCGCGCTTCCCCGATGCGCGCTCGACGGCGTTCCTGCGCAAGCTCGGCGTCCGCAGCGTCACCGTCCATCTCGACCGCGCTCGCGGCACGGCGCTCGCGCGGCGGGCATCATCCGGTTCGCTGCGCGGTCTCGACCTCGAGCGCCATCCTCGCGGACGCGTGATGCTCTTCCTCCTGCGGTGAGCGCGCGCCGCCGCGGCCGTTGCGCATCGCGACGCCGACCGCGAGCAGGCCGATCATCCCGGCGGTCGCGATCAGCACGAGCGCCTCCTGCGACGGCAGCTGCAGGGGGCGCGGGAGTACCGTCGCGCACAGCGCCCAGACGAGCACCGCGGGCGGCGCGAAGCGGGCCCCGAGCGCGAGCTGCTCGCGGCCCAACGTGCGCACGCCGAGCAGCAGCGCGATCGCGACGAGGGCGGCGAACGGGAGGATCGCGACGGGGCCGTGGGCGATGCCGGCGAGGTCCAGGACGCTGTGCTGGAACGACCCGTAGTCGACCAGCCGTCGCACCCATTCGCCGGCGTCGTTGACCCCGATCATCGGGTAGCTCATCGTCGCGGCGACCATCGTCGTCATCGAGATCGCCGCAAGCGCGAGGGTCACGGCCGGCCAGCGCCGCCACGCGATCCCGAGGCCGAGCGCGATGAACGGGAGGATCGGGATGAGGAAGCGCGGACCGGGCGAGCCGCCGCCGAACGGCAGCCAGTAGCCGGCGTTGTAGAGCAGGTAGGCGACCGCGATCGCGATGACCGTCCGGGTCTCCGCCCGATGGCGCCCCTCCCGGTGCAGCGCGATGACCCCGGCGATCGCGACGACCAGCACCGGCGTGAGCGTCAGCAGTCCGCGGCCGCCGACGAGCAGCGACAGCCCGTCGACGATCCTCGGCGCCGTGACCCCGAAGAAGCCGCCGTCGTTGAGTCCGAGCACGTCGTGTCCGGAGAAGCCGGTCTCGGCCACGGCGTTGGCGTAGCTCATGTGCAGCGGCGATCCGAACGCCCACCACTGGTAGGCGAGCAACGGCGCCGCGCCCGCCACGACGCCCGCGCCGTATGCCGCTGCGCGCCACGGGAGCTGGACGAGTGCGACGCGCCGGGAGATCGCGTACAGGCCGACGATGAGCGCCGCGATCGCCAGCGGGTATTCGCACACGACCGCGAGCCCCGCGAGCACTCCTGCGACGGCGAGCACCCGTGGCCGCGACGGACCCTCGCGTTCGCGCCAGGCCAGTGCGAACGCACCAAAGGCGAGCGCCGCGCTGAGGAGGTGTGAGAAGTAGAGCGTCGAGAACGGCAGGACCATCGTTCCGGCCGCGAGCGTGAGCGCTGCGGCGACACCCGTCCCCGGCGTCACCCGCTCGACGAGACGGGCGAGGACGACGAGTAGCACGAGCGCTGGAACGAGGACGCCGAGGAGCCCCAGCGCCCAGGTCAGCGGCGCGTCGTTGGCGATCGCCTCGCGCGCGGCACGTGCCCGCGAGCGGTCGTAGCCGTAGGACTCGACCGGCAGCTCGCGCGACATCCACGGCACGCCGCGGTCCGACTCGCCCCGGATGCGCGCGTCGCGCGCTACCCGCTCGACCCCCACGCCGTCCAGCGCGGCGAACAGCGGGTACGTCGCAAAGACGAGCCCGGGTGGCTTGACGGAGTAGTAGTGGCCGTCAAACCACGCGACATCGTGCGTCTCCCAGTGCCAGCGATCGATCCGGGCGGTGCCGTCGGAGAGCGCTCGGCTCAGCGCCATGTAGGACGTCTGGGCCCAGCCCGGGGACTGGACGACGAACGCAGACGCACACGCGAAGACCGCGAGCGCGGGCAGCAGACGGCGCGGCGCAGCACGCGACCGACCCGCCGTTTGCAGGCTCCCCATGGCGACGAGCCTACGAAGCCCTCGTGCGCGTCGTGTGTTGTTCGTGCTAACGGCGACGGCCCGAGAGTACCCGGACAGTCCCCGGTTCGTTCACCGTTCTCGGCGAACTCTCGTCGGCGAGCTCACAGCAGCTTGTCGAGGACGATCTCGTCGCGGATCGGGATCCCGTGGTTGCCGCTGGCCGGTATCTCGGGCTTGAGCCGGACGCGCGTCCTGCACCGCACCGGGGTACAGCTCGGCCAGCCGAAAGCCGCGTCGCTGGTAGAAGCGCAGCGCGTCGAGGTTGTCGTTGGTGGTCAACACCCACAGGCGCCGTCGCCCACGCCGGCGAGCGAGCTCCTCGACCTCCGCTAGCAGCGCCGTGCCGGCGCCGCGCCACCGCTCGGTGGCGTGCAACGTGAGGATCTCGCACGAGTCCTCGCCGATCACGTAGGTGAGCACGCCGGCAAGCTTTCCGCCCTGCTCGGCGACCAGACCTGGGTGATCGAGAGGGCGTTCGAGCCGTCTCAAGCGAGCAACGCGCTCGGAGTGGCGCCGGCGCAGGAGGTCGGCGACGACCGGCTCGTCGGCGGGCATGCGGGGACGGACGAGCATCGTGCTTGCCGATCACGCCGTCATCCGAAACGTCATCTGCAGCTCCGTCCCGCCGTTCTCCGAAACGCCGATCTGGAGCGTGTCGGCGCTGCTGGCGATGAACGGCAGGCCGACGCCGAGGCCGGGGCTGTCGAGGCGCGGCAGCATTCCCATGCCGTCGTCGCTGACGATCACATGGACGGTGGCGTCCTCGACGAACGTCACCACCCGCACCTCGCCGGGCTGAGCGTCTGGATACGCGTGCACGACGGCGTTCGTCACGGCTTCGGAGACGGCGAGCTTGACGGCCGCCAGCTGCGGGTCGCGCACACCGGCGGTGAACACGAACTCGGCCACCTGCGTGCGCAGCAGCGGGACCGACGCCGGCACGGCGGGCACTGCGAAGCGCAGAGGCGAGCGCTGCACGTCGCTATGGCTCCTGGCGCGTGATCAACCGGCTCAGCACGATGATCGTCTTCGTCCGGGCGATGCCCGGCTTGGTCCTGATCCGCTCGAGCGTCGCTTCCAGGTTTGCGACGTCGGTCGCGAGCAGGTGCACGAGCGCGTCGGCCTCGCCCGTCACCGTATATGCGCCAACAACCTCGGGCTCGCCGAGCAGCGCCTCGCGCAGAGCGCTCGGGCGCGTGTTCTGAGAGCAGTGGATCTCGACGAAGGCCTCGGTGTTCTGGCCCAGCGCCGCCGGGTCGACAAGCGCCGTGAAACCGGTGATGACGCCGATCGTACGCAGCCGGTCGACGCGCCGCTTGACCGCCGGCGATGAAAGGTTCACGCGCTCGCCAAGCTCGGCCAGGCTCAGACGCCCGTCCTCGAGCAGCTCGGCGACGATCTTGCGGTCGAGTTCGTCTATGCAGCGAAGGATGCCGGGAGCGGCGGCGGGGCGAGTCGCAGGGTCCGCTCCGTCTGATTCAGAACCTCGAGCAGCCGCTCGAGCAGCCAGTCGGCCTCGCGCTCGGACATCGTCAGCGGCGGCGCGAGCCGGACCGTGTGCTCGTGGGTGTCCTTCGCCAAGACGCCTCTCGCAAGCAACGCCTCGCACGCCGCGCGGGCGCCGCCGCTCGCCCGATGCAGGTCCAGACCGAACCACAGCCCCAGCGAGCGTACTTCGCGCAGCGCCGCGGGGCCGGCCGTGTCGAGCGCGGCGCGCATCTGCGCCCCCCGGAGCGCCGCGTTGGCCTGCGGCTCGCCGTCGCGCAGCAGCTCGATCACCGCGCGACCGACCGCGCACGCAAGCGGGTTCCCGCCGAAGGTCGAGCCGTGCGAGCCCGGGGTAAAGACGCCGAGCACGTCGTCGTCGCCGGCCACGGCCGACAGCGCCACGATCCCGCCGCCGAGCGCCTTGCCGAGCACGTAGAGATCTGGGACCACGCCCTCGTGATCGCATGCGAACGTCCGGCCGGTGCGGCCGAGGCCGGACTGGATCTCGTCTGCGATGAGCAGGACGTTGTGCTCGCAGCACAACCGCCGCGTCTCGCGCAGGTAGCCTGGCGGCGGCACGATCACGCCGGCTTCGCCCTGCACCGGCTCGACGAGGAAGGCGACGACGTCCTCATCCTGCGCCAGCGCCGCGGCGAGCGCGTCGGCGTCGCCGAATGGGATCGTCCGGAACCCGGGCGTGAACGGGCCGAAGTTCTCGTGCGCGAGTGGGTCGTCGGAGAAGGAGACGATCGTCGTCGTGCGGCCGTGGAAGTTGCCCGAGCAGACGATGATCGTGGCGCGGCCGGGGCGGACGCCCTTGACCTCGTAGCCCCATTTGCGGGCGACCTTGATCGCCGTCTCGACGGCCTCGGCGCCGGTGTTCATAGGCAGCACGCGATCTTTGGTGCAGAGCGTGGCCAGATCGCGGGCGAACGGGCCGAGCTGGTCGTTGGAGAACGCGCGGCTCGTGAGCGTCACCTTGTCGAGCTGGCTGCGTGCGGCCGCGACGAGCTTCGGGTGGCGGTGGCCGAAGTTCAGCGCCGAGTAGGCGGACAGCGCATCGAGGTAGCGGCGCCCGCGATCGTCGACGACCCATGCTCCCTCGCCTTGGGTCACGATGACGGGAAGGGGGTTGTAGTTGCGCGCCGTGAAGCGCTCGGCGACGGTCGCGGTGTCTTCGCGGCCGAGCTCGACGTCGAGCGCGAGCGTCAGGCAGCGCGGCCCTCCCCCGGCCTTCAGGAACTCCGACACGTCGACGACGACGGGCTCGAAGCCGCGCTCACGCAGCTCGAGCTCCAGCCGTTTCGAGCACGCCGGCATGACGACGGTGCGCCCCACGACGACCGCGTTCGCGCAGAATGCCGCGGCCTCGTCGTCGGTGAGCGCGATCGCGTCGGGGACGAGCTCGCCGACGAGCCGCGCGCTCTCGGCATCCATCGCCTGCGGAGCGACCAGCGCGCAGCGCGAGTCCAGCGGGCAGAAGACGATGTCGACGTGGTAAAAGCGCTCGTCGACGAGCTCGACCGGCAGGATGTTCGCGTCGACGAGCCGCGCGAGGTGGACGTAGGACGAGGCGGACGATCGCGCACGGTAGCCGCCGACAAGCGTCCCCTCGAACGGCAGGCCATCGCCGGCACCCTCTTGCACGACGTCCTCGCCCATCCGCCGAATCTCGAAGCCGTGCGCGCGAAACCATGCCTCGGCGTGGGCGGGCTCGGGCCGGCGCTCGGGGTGGCGCATGCGCGCAGGAATGAAGGTGCCCGCGTCGACGAGGCCGAGGTTGGCGGTGAAGACCAGGTCTGGAAGACCCGGGCACGGGTCGAGCAGCTCGACCTGCGCCCCAGCGTCGCGCAGCGTCGCAACGAGCACATCCCACTGGCTTTGCGCGCGCGTACGATCGACCGGGACGGAGAGGTCCATCCACGGATTGATCGCGTACGAGACGTCGAAGTACGCGGGCGGGCACATCAGATAGCGGCGGCCCCAGGTCAGATCTGAACTCACGGCTATACGGTGGCATCGCGGCGCGGCGCCGCCAAGGCCGAGATGTTGCCCATGAGCGCAAGATCGTGACGCAATTCATGTGTTCGTAGAGGTTTCTTGCTTGCTGCCGGGTCTCGTTGATGCTTTCCGTCGCGGGGCGAGGCGTGCACAGTAGGTCGACGCCGCGCCGCGCCGCGCCCCGTCAGGAGGCCGCGGCCTCCCAGCGCGCGAACGCCTCCTCGACGGCGCGCTTGGCACTCGCGTGGCGTTTGGATGAGTCCGTCGAGCGTTCGGGCGTCGCCCACGCCGCGGAATCGGCCAGCTCGACCTCGAGCGCCTTGAGCGCGGCCTCGGCCTGCTCGATCTGACGCTCCAGGTCGCGGACGCGCCGCCGGGCGTTCTTGGACAGTCCCTTGTCAGCGCCACGGCCGTTGCCGGCGCGCGCGAACTCGGCAGTCGTCGCAGCGGCCATGCGCTCGCTGGCGCAGCCGGGAGCGGCGACCGGCTTGGCCTTGACCTTCGACGGCGCCGACACGCGCTCGGCCTTCGCCCTACCCCGCTGCGACACCGCGGCGCGATCGGCCTTCGCCCCACCCCGGGGCGCCACCGCAGCACGACCCGCCTTGACCCCATCGCGCTCCGACGCCACGGCACCAAGATTGGCAGTCCCCGCGCCCTTGCCCTTGGAGGGCCGCGCCGCCGCGCGCTTCTCCTCGCGCACGCGCACGAACTCCTGCCAGCCGCCCTCGTAGGAGCGCAGCGTCCCGTCGTCGACCGCGACCGTCCGCGTGCCGACGGCCTCAAGCAGCGCTCGGTCGTGCGAGGCGAGCAGCAGCGTGCCCTCGAAGGCCAGCAGCGCGTCCTCGAGCGCCTCGCGGCTTTCCAGGTCGAGGTGGTTCGTCGGCTCGTCGAGGATCAGGACGTTCGCGCCCGACGCCACCAGGATCGCGAGCGACAGCCGCCGGCGCTCGCCGCCGCTCAAGCCGTCGAGCGGCTTCTCGGCCTCCTCGCCGCTGAAGAGAAAGCGCCCGAGCAGCGCGCGCGCCTTGTTCGGCGTCAGGCCGGTGTGGACGGAGCACGCCTCGAGCACGGTGCGCGCTCGACCGCCCGGCCCGCGGCCGAGCTCGTCGGCGTGCTGGGACAGGTGGCCGAGCTTGACGTTGTGGCCGGTCGACAGCTTGCCCGCCGCCAGCGGTCGCTTGCCTGCGAGCGTGTCGATGAGCGTCGTCTTGCCCGCGCCGTTGGGGCCGACGAGGGACACATGCTCACCGCGCTCGAGCCAGATCTCTGCATCGTCCAGCAGCACCCGGGCAGGGTGAGAGCCGACTTCGACCCGGCCTCCGGTCATCTCGAAGACGACCCGCCCCGAGCGCTCGGGTGCTTTGAAGTCGAACTTCAGGGCCGCGCGGTCGCGCGGGTCGCGCTCGATGCGCTCGATCTTATCCAGGCGCTTGACGCGCGACTGCGCCTGCTTGGCCTTCGTCGCCTTCGCGCGGAAGCGCTCGACAAAAGCCTCCAGGCGCGCGATCTCCGCCTGCTGCTTGTCGATCGCCCGGCCGAGGGCCATCTCGCGCGCGGCCTGCTCCTTGCGCCATGCCGTCCAGGTTCCGGGGAAGAAACGCGAGCGCCCAGCCTCCAGTTCGAGCACGGCGGTGCCGACCGTCTCAAGAAACCAGCGGTCGTGGGCGACGAGCACGATCGCGGCGTCGAGCGACGTCAGCGTCTTCTCCAACCACTCCAGCGACTCGATGTCGAGGTGGTTGGTCGGCTCGTCGAGCAGCAGCAGGTCGGGGTCGCCCGCCAGTGCGCGAGCGAGCGACGCGCGCGTGAGCTCGCCGCCGGAGAACGTCTTCAGCGAGCGGTCGAGCTCGGTGTCGGGGTCGAATCCCAGGCCACGCACCATCGACGTCGCGCGGTCCCGCCACGTCCAGCCGCCGGCGTGCTCCAGGCGCGCCTCCGCGCGCGCGTACTGGTCAAACGCAGCCTCCTTGCCCTCGGCCATCGCCTGCGCCAGGCGCGTGAGGTCGGCCTCGAGCGCGACGAGCTCCGCGCAGCCACCGAGGATGTAGTGGCGCAGCGTCAGGTTGCGATCGCGCGGCGGACGCTGGTCGTGCAGCGCGATGCGACAGCCCTTCTGGAACGCGAGCTCACCGCCGTCGACCGATGTCTCGCCCGCGAGCATCCGCAGCAGCGTCGTCTTGCCGGCACCGTTGCGCCCCGCGACGGTCAGCCGCTCACGTCGTTCGAGCTTGAACGACACGCCGCGCAGCAGCGACGAGCCCGCGATGTCCTTGCTCAGATCGGATGCGATGAGGACTGCCATGGCTCCATGGTAGGAGGCGGCAGATCAGCGGTGCGCGCTGACCGCCGAAGGCCACCGGTCCTTCGACGGCGGCGTCGAAGATCGGCCACTGACATCCGCATGGCTCTGCTGCCGGCGTGGCGTTGGACGCTCTCGCTCACCGCCGCCTACTCGCCCACCAAGTCGATCGCAGGGCCTCCGCCGCCTCGTCGAGGAACCGCGGAACATCGAGCGGCGGGCCGGGCGAGGCTAACGCAGGCATGCGGTGGATGTGACGCGCGGTGGATGACCGTGCGGTCGCGGTAGCCTTGGAACCGATGGCTCTGGCCGCCGCACCGATCCACCGCCTGACCGTTGAGCACGTCGAAGCGCTCGACGCGGCCGGGCTGCTGGAGGACCGGCGGATGGAGCTGGTCGATGGGATCCTGTTCGACGTGGTTCCGCCGAATCCGCGGCATTCCCAAACCGTTGCGCAGCTCGCCCGGCATCTGCACCGAACGCTGCCGGACGACCTGCAGGTTCTCGTCCAGGACGCGCTGTTCATCCACGACGGATTCCTGTCGCCCGATATCTTCGTGGCGCCCTTCTCAGATCCGCCCGTCCGTCATCGGGTGGCGTTGTTGGCGATTGAGGTGACGCACACCACCCATCGTCGTGATCGCCAGAAGGCCGATGAGTACGCGCGCGCCGGTGTGCCCGTGTATTGGATGGTCGACCTGGTCGACCACGAGATCGTGCTCCACCGCGAGCCGGCTGACGGCGGCTACACCGAGGTCGTGCATCACCGCGACGGGATGCTCGACGTGCCCGGCGGCGTGGCGCCGCTTGATGTCGCCGCCCTGCTTTCTGCCGCGGGCTGAGCCTGGATCCACCGAAGATCGTGGATGGCTCGGCGTCGGGAGGCGAGTCAGCGTGGGTCGGCCGAACATCTGTAGGGCGACCCCTCGGGGTGAGGCCGATCCGCGCTGACGACGGCTCCCGGCGGCGAGACGCCGCGAGATTCGGTGGATCCAGGCTGGTCCAGGGCGTCGGACGTGCGGTGAAGCCGCACGCGGAAAGAACTTGCGTCATCGACCAACCGATGTCTGTGTGGAGCGTTGTAGCACTCGGACACGGAACGAGCAGACCAGGGCCAGGGAGGGCCCAGGTGGGACACGCAGTCCCAAGGGGCGTGCCGTAAGGGCTAGGCAAGGCCGGGTCGGATCAGCACGGACGAGCAGGCGGAATGGTCACGGACGACCGGGTTGGACAAGCAGTCCGGAACGGGATGACCAGGACGAAGGGCCACGGACGGCCCGTCCGATACGGAGGATGCAGGTGTCCAAAGTGGCTCGATGCTGCGGGGAACGTTTGGTTGCCGCGCTCTGTTTGCGCGCAGGGCTCTGTGCAGTGGTCGCGCTGATGGCGGTGCTGACGTTTGTCGGCGTCGCGGCGGCTCGGCCGATAGTGGTCGACTTCAGCTACAGCCCGGCGAGCCCGAAGGTGGGAGCGCAGGTGACGTTCGTATCCACGTCGGAACTCCAGCGGCCGATCGTGCGCGAGGATTGGGACTTCGACGGCGACGGTCGACTCGACGCGTCCGGACGCTCGGTGACGCACCAGTTCACCTCCGCAGGCACCTACATGGTGATGCTGGTTGTGCAGAACGACAGGGGGAGGGTCAGAAGCACCTCCAAGCTCGTGACCGTGTCTGCGCCGCCACCGGCCGCACCGCCGCCGCCAACCGCACCGCCACCGCCACCGGTGGCACCCCCACCGCCGGCGTCGACTGCGCCGTCGTCGATACCTCCACCGGCCGCTGCACCGGTGCCAGCGCCTGCGGCCTCGTCGGCCACCGGTGTACCCCCCGCGCCGATCACGATCGTGCCTTTCCCGGTCGTTCGGATCACGGGCAGCTACACCAGGCTCGGTGTTCGGCTGCGGCTCTTGGCCGTGACGGCGCCGGTCGGCGTGAGGATCACGGTGCGCTGCGCCGGGCGAGGCTGTCCGTACCGGCGAAGCGGGCCATTCGTGCTAGGCGCGTCGGACTCGCGCCCCGTCGGTGCCGCCCGATATGTCCGTATCCGAGGTTTCCGCGGGCGCTTGCTCAAGCCTGGCGTCCGCCTGCGGATCTTCGTTGCAGACCAAGATCAAGTCGGCAAGTACACGAGCTTCACGATCCGTCGCGGCCATCCGCCCCTACGAGCCGACGGCTGCCTACGGCCGGGCGGCACATCCGTCTTCTCATGTGCCTGAGTGTTCGAGACAGAGCGCGCACGGCTGCCGGCGACCGTGCGTGTGAGCTGCGCCTCGCTCATCTGCGAGCGTCCCGCGTTGTGCAGGCAGACGAACAGGACGCGGGCCAACAGGCCGCGGGCGCGGGCGTTCGGATGAACTGATAGGCGAACGCCCCGAGCGTCGCGCCGGCGACGGGCCCGGCCACGTCGACCCCGGCGACGATGACGAAGCACAGACCCTCCGCGATCGATCGGCGCAGCAGACCTGGGCGCGACATCTTCGAAACGCTATCGATTGACATTCGTCAGTTCAATCGATATATGTAGATCCATGTCAGTCGATATGGAGCTCACGCCCAAGCATAAGCGAGCCGCCGGAGAGCGCTGCTGCCAGCCGGTCGTCTATCCGGACGTGCAGCGGGCCGAGGCGGTGCGGATGGCCTCGGTCGCCAAGGCGCTCGGCGATCCGATCCGGCTCCAGCTCGTCGACGTCCTGCGCCGCCACGCCGGCGAGGTCTGCGTCTGCGAGCTCGTGCCGCTCTTCGACATCTCGCAGCCGACGCTGTCGCACCACCTGTCCAAGCTGCGCGCCGCGGGCATCGTCGACTCGCAGCGTCGCGGCCTCTGGGCCTACTACTACGTCCGTCCCGAAGCACTCGAGGAGCTGTCCGCATGGCTGAGCTGACCGACACGAACATCCGCGAGCTCGTACGCGAGCGTTACGCGGCCGCCGCCACCTCGATCGCCGCCGGCGCAAACGCCGGCTGCGGCGCGCAGTCAGCGGGCTCGTCGTGCTGCGCGCCGACCGTGAGCACGACGGACGCCGGCGGCAACGAGGTCTTCGGCGGCTCCCTGTACGGCGACGTCGAGGCTGCGGCGGCGGGCGCCGAGACCGCGGTTGCGGCGTCACTTGGCTGCGGCGTGCCGACCGCCGTCGCCGACCTGCGCGACGGCGACGTCGTCCTCGATCTCGGCTCGGGCGCCGGAGCCGATGTCCTCATCAGCGCACGCCGGGTCGCACCCAGCGGCCGCGCGATCGGCCTGGACATGACCGACGAGATGCTGGCGCTGGCACGCGCCAACGCTGCCGCCGCCGGGATCGACAACGCCGAGTTCGTCAAGGGCTACCTCGAGGCGCTGCCGCTCGCGGACGCCAGCGTCGACGTCGTCATCTCCAACTGCGTCATCAACTTGTCGGGCGACAAGTCGCAGGTGCTGCGCGAGGCCGCGCGGGTCCTGCGGCCCGGTGGTCGCTTTGCTGTGTCCGACGTCATCGCCGACCCCGACATGGACGACGCCACCCGGGCCGATATTGCGCAATGGACGGGGTGCGTCGCAGGCGCCCTGACGCGCGCGCAGTTCGAATCCGCGCTGGCGTCGGCAGGATTTGTGGACATGGAGATCGCCGAAACGCACCGCGTTCACGAGCACGCCGTCGCGGCGATCGTGCGGGCTCGCAAGCCGGGCGGTTGAGACCCGCCGGGCTCAGGCACTACAGGTCATGCGGCTCGACGTCATCCGACTCGGCGTACACGATGCTCGCCCGGTCTGACTCGTGCTCGGGCGTGAACCGGTCGAGCTCCGGAAAGCCCTCACCATCGTCGTGCGTCGCGTTGCGCACGAGGTCGCGCTCGGCGAGCTCGAAGCCGTCGCTCTCGCCGCCGCCCGCCTCGTAGACGGGCCGCAACGCATCGTCGACCGGCTCGTCGACGTCGACGCCGCCGACATCCGCTGCCCGACCGCCGATCGCCGCCGCCTCGGCTGCCGCCGCCCACTCCTGGCGTGTCTCGAAGTCGGGTTCGTCGTCCGGGTCGTCGGGGGTTGGCATCCGGGCTCCTCTCGTTGCGATATCGGGCTGCTACCCACTCCGGGCGCGACCGCATCACGTTCCTCGCGTAGACTGAGAGTAGTGCTCCGCCGCTTGCCCGCAAGCCTGATGCTCGCCCTCACCACGTTGCTCGTGACAGCCGCGCCGGTGCTCGCGCATGACGGTGGAGAGGGACTGTACGGCGAGACCAACGATCAGGTGGTCACCAACGCGGGATTCATCTTGATCATCTTCTTCCCGCTGTTCGTGTTCGTCGTCTCGATGATCCAATGGCGGCTCGAGAAGCGCAAGGACGCGCGCAAGGCGATCGCCAAGAAGCGCGCGCAGTCGCCCGGCGGCTGGTAGCCGGCGCCACCGCACGCCCGTTGGCCGGCCGTCGCGGGGGCTATAGGCTTGCCCGACCGTCGGTGACAACCACGGGAGAGGAGAGCGATGACGTACTTGGTGACGGGCGCGACCGGGTTCATCGGCCGTCATCTCGTCGAGCGCCTGCTCGAGCGCGAGGGCGACATCCACGTGCTCGTCCGCGAGGGTTCGCAGGAGCGGCTGGACCGCCTCGTCGAGAGTTGGGGCCCGGGTGCCGCCGATCGCATCAAGAAGGTCGTCGGTGATCTGACCGAGCCGGGCCTCGGGCTCTCCGACGAGCGGATCGAGCAGCTCAAGGGCAGCGTCCAGCACTTCTTCCACCTCGCCGCGATGTACGACATGACCGCCCCTGCGGAGGTCAACGAGCGCCTGAACGTCGACGGCACGCGCCACGCCGTCGACCTCGCCAACGCACTGAATGCCGGCACGCTGCACCACGTGTCGTCGGTCGCCGTGGCGGGCGAGCACAGGGGCCTGTTCCGCGAGGACATGTTCGACGAGGGCCAGCGGCTGCCCTCGCCCTACCACCGCACGAAGTTCGAGTCCGAGAAGCTCGTGCGCCACGAGTCGCAGGTGCCGTGGCGCGTCTATCGCCCGGCGGTCGTCGTCGGGCATTCGCAGACGGGCGTGATGGACAAGATCGACGGGCCCTACTACTTCTTCAAGGCGATCCAGAAGGCGCGCTCCGCGCTGCCGCAGTGGTTCCCGCTGATCGGGCCGGAGCTTGGCTACACGAACCTCGTGCCGGTCGACTTCGTCGCCGGCGCGCTGGACCACATCGCGCACGAGCCGGGGCTGAACTTCCAGGCATTTCACCTGACGAACCCCAAGCCGATGCGCGTCGGCGAGTCGCTGAACGAGTTCGCCAAGGCGGCTCACGCGCCGACGCTGAGCGTCCGCATCGACAAGCGGTTGACCGACGCGCTGCCGAAGGGCACGCTCTCGATGTTGATGAAGCTGCCGCAGCTGCGTGACGTGCGGCGCACGGTGCTCGACGACCTCGGCATCCCCGAAGAGGTCATCGATTACATGGCGCTCAAGCCCCAGTTCGACACACGCGATACGGAGCGGGCACTGAAAGGCTCCGGGATCGAGGTGCCGGAGCTGCGCACATACGCCACGAAGCTGTGGGACTACTGGGAGCGCACCCTCGATCCCGACCTCTACAAGGAGCGCTCCTTCGAGCGCGTCATCAACGGGCGCACGGTCGTCATCACCGGCGCGTCATCCGGGATCGGCCGCGCGACGGCGCTGAAGGTCGCGGCGGCGGGCGGGATCCCGCTGCTCGTCGCTCGCGGCATCGAGAAGCTCGAGGCGCTGCGCGAGGAGATCGAGGAGGCGGGCGGCACGGCCTTCGTCTACAGCGCCGATCTGTCCGACATGGAGGCGATCGACGACGTCGTGGCTCGGATGCTCGCCGACCACCCGTCGATCGACATGCTCGTCAACAACGCCGGCCGCTCGATCCGCCGCTCGATCAAGCTGTCCGAGGATCGCTTCCACGACTTCGAGCGTACGATGCAGCTCAACTACTTCGGTGCGATCAAGATGATCATGGCGCTGCTGCCGCACATGCGCGAGCGCGGCTTCGGGCACATCGTCAACGTCAGCTCGATCGGCGTGCAGACCAGCCCGCCGCGCTTCAGCGCCTACGTCGCATCGAAGGGCGCCCTGGACGCGTGGACGCGAGTCGTCTCCTCCGAGGTGATCGGCAACGGCATCAGCTTCACCACGATCCACATGCCGCTCGTCCGTACACCGATGATCGCCCCAACGAAGCTCTACGACCACTTCCCGACGATCGCGCCCGAGGAGGCCGCTGACCTGATCTGCGAGGCCATGCGCGCGCGACCGAAGCAGATCAACACGCGCCTTGGAACGTTCAGCGAGGTCGCCTACGCATTGGCGCCGAAGGCCGTCGATCAGATCCTGCACATGGCCTACAAGATCTTCCCGGACTCGGCCGCGTCCAAGGGGGACAGTGATCCGGCGCACGCGGAGAAAGCCAACGTCGAGCAGATCGCGATGGCCAACATCATGAAGGGGATTCACTGGTAGAAGTGGTTTCACGGATTCCAACAACAGTGAAGAGCGGCCGATGAAGCTTCGACTCGCCATGGCCGGCGCCGTCCTCGTCGGTCTTCTGCTCGGCGTCCCGGCAGTTGCGCTCGCGCGCCCGGACGCGGCGGACCGGCCAACGGCGCTTGCCGGTCTGCATCACCCGGTGCGCGTGGTCCGCGACCGGCTGGGCGTCCCGCACGTGTACGCGCGCAACGACCATGACGTGTTCTTCATGAACGGCTATCTGCATGCGCAGGATCGCTTCTTCGAGATGGACGACTCGCGCCGGCTGGCGGGCGGAGCGCGAACGGAGCTGCTGGGCGCAGGAGACGGCGACCAGACGCTGTCCTTCGATGTGCTGCTTCGGACGCTCGGATTGCGGCGCGCCGCCGAGCGGTCGGCCGCGGCGTACCCGGCCTGGGTGATGGCCGACCTGCAGGCCTACGCCGACGGGGTCAACCTGTGGCTGAAACGCAATCCGCTGCCGACGGAATACCCCGCGCTCGAGCTGACCAAGGCGAGCGTGCCGCCGTGGACGCCGGTGGACTCGATCGTGATCTTCAAGTTCATCTCCGCCGAGCTGTCGTTGTTCTCCGACTTCCAGGATCTGTCGAACACCGAGCTGCTGGGATCCTACGAGGCCTCCGGACAGGCGCGGGGCTTCGACGGGACCAAGCTGTTCTTCGAGGATGTCGCACGCAGGGACCCGTTTGACCTGACGGTGTCGATCCCGCCCGCTGCGACGAGCGGCGCGGTGAGCGCACGGCAAGCCTCGCATGGCGCCCGGCCCGCCCTTCGCCGCGAGCAGGTCACCGCCGTCGCCGATCTCGCGCGCCGGGGCGAGGCGCTCGGGCTCGGCCGGCCGTCGACAAGTGGCAGCAATTGGTGGCTGATCTCAGGCGCCAAGAGCGCGACGGGCTTTCCGCTGCTGGCCGGCGACCCGCACCTGCAGCTCACAAGCCCGCCCGTCTGGCACGAGATCGGGCTGAACGTGGCGACCGACCGCGACGACGACAGGCTGCGCGGAGGGGACCGGCAGGACGGCGCTATGAACGTGTACGGGACCAACTTCCCCGGTGTTCCCGGGCTCGTGCATGGGTTCAACGACCACCTGATGTGGAGCTCCACCACCAACGAGCTGGACGTGACCGACTTCTTCCAAGAGCGCGTCGTCGTCGAGGGCGGTGTGCCCGTGGCGACGCTCTACAAGGGAATCGCCGAGCCACTCGTGACCGTCCCGCAGACGTTCCGGGCCAACCGCGTGGACGGCGTGCCGGACAACGCCGAGGCGGTGGCTGCGGGTGTGCGCCCCAGCGGCGTGTCGGTGCCGGCCGCGACGCTCGTCGTGCCGCGCCTGAACAACGGGCCGCTGATCACCGACCCCGCCGGTCCCAGCGGCGAGGAGACCGCGATCGGGATCGCCTTCACCGGCTTCGCCGCCACGCGGGAGCTGGAGGCGATCCTGCGCTTCGACCGGGCGCGCGGCCTGAACGACTTCAAGCGCGCACTGGACTTCTTCGACGTCGGCTCGCAGAACTGGGCCGTCGCCGACACCGGCGGCAACATCGCCTACTGGACAAGTGCCGAGGCACCGCTGCGCGAGGATCTGCAGGCCGGGACCGTGGCCGGGCTGCCGCCGTTCTTCGTGCGCGACGGGACCGGCGCGCTGCCGAACGGATGGATCGCGGATCCGAGCCCCGCGCCCGACCAGGCTCTCGCGTTCAAGATCCTGCCGTTCGACGAGATGCCCCAAGTCGTCAACCCCGCGCAGGGCTTCGTCGCGAACGCCAACAACGATCCGGTCGGCGTCACGCTCGACAACGATCCGTTCAACCAGCTGCGGCCGGACGGCGGTATCTACTACCTCGCGTCGCACTACGACAGCAGCAGCCGGCAGGAGCGGATCACGCAGTTGCTACGGGCTGCCGTTGCCGACGACGGCAGCGTCTCGCGCGCCGACATGGAGCGCATCCAAAGCGACGTGACGCTCGTCGACGCGCAGGTCCTCAAGCCGTTCATCGAGCGCGCGTTCCGCAACGGCGCAGCGCCCGGCGCGCCGCCGCAGCTGGCGGCCCTCGCCGCCGACCCGGCGCTCGCCGAGGCGGTGCGCCGGCTTGATGCCTGGGACGCGAGCACGCCGACCGGCATCCGCGACGGCTACGACGCCAGCGACGTGGCCGGCGTCCGCGGCGAACCGAGCGCGGACGAGGTGGCCAGCAGCGTCGCGGCCACGATCTATGCCCTGTGGCGCGGCCAGATCCTGAAGAACACGATCGTGGCGACGCTCGAGCGCGCCGGCCTCGCCGCATCGCTGCCTCCGACCGACCAGATGCTCGTGGCACTGCGACGGCTGCTCGACACGTTCGTCACCGCGCACGGCGTCGGCGCCTCGGGGCTGAGCTTCTTCGACGCTCCCGGGGTCACGCTCGCCCGGGAGGACGAGCGCGACCTCATCATCCTCAGCAGCCTCAGCGACGCGCTGCAGCTGGCGGCGAGCCCCGCGTTCGCGCCCGCCTTCGCGGGCTCGAGCAACCAAGACGACTATCGCTGGGGCAAGCTGCACCGGATCACGTTCTCGCATCCGCTCGGCGGTCCGTTCTCGATGCCGCCCGGCGCAGGCTTCACCGACCTCGCCCCGGGGCTGCCGGGCCTCGCCACCGACGGCGGGTACGAGACCGTCGACGCCGCGTCCCATGATCCACGCGCCGACTCGCTGGATGGCTTCATGTTCAACGGCGGTCCGTCGCGCCGCTTCGTCGGCGAAGCGACACCGCATGGAATCCGCGCGACGCACGTCATCGCCGGTGGCGAGAGCGGCGAGCCGACCGACCCGTGGTTCGGCAACCAGCTCGGCCTGTGGCTCACCAACGAGGCCCACCCCGCGCTCGCGACGAAGCGCGCCG
>Ga0307502_10000068_pt1 | contig 26808 bp, 25 predicted proteins | sample 16_S_MG_FD_201364 | JGI IMG/M metagenome (GOLD analysis project Ga0307502, IMG submission 201364) | Soil microbial communities from Populus trichocarpa stands in riparian zone in the Pacific Northwest, United States - 16_S | ecosystem: Environmental > Terrestrial > Soil > Riparian zone > Trees... | reverse complement strand
GAGTCCTCGGACTCCGACGACTCGCTCGTGTACGTGATGTTCGCCCAGAACTCGACCGTCGCCTTGCACGAACCCGTGTCCGCCGACTTGCCGGCGCCGAAGTTCGAGCCGACGCTCTCCTCCGGGACACCCATGTTGTCCACGTTGACGTGCCAGCCGTAGCACACGCCCTGGTCCGCGTACGCCTCCGCGAGCACCGACGCCAGCTCGTCCGCGTCCGCCGGGTCGAAGATCACGTCCGCCGAGGCGGCCGCCGGCGAGAGGACAAGCAGCGCACCGGCCAGCGCGACCACCGCCGCGCGCCTCACTTCCCGCCTCCAGGGCCGCCGCCGCGGAAGTTGTCGCCGGAGCCGCCCGTGCCCCAGACGCCTCCCACGAACAGGAGCCAGTGCGAGTACCCCCGCCGCTCGTCGTCCACGTAGATCCGCGAGCCCGCGCCGTTCGCCGTGATCGCCACGATGTCGTCTGAGTACCGGAGGAAGTAGCCGGACGGGTCGAACTGCGTGTCGGCCGGTGGCCGGGCCGAGCGGATCTGTTCGTACACCGCCTTCGGCTTCGCCGTGGAGGTGTACACGATCGAGTTGCCCGACGCCGACTGGCGGCGGAAGTTGTCGTCCAAATAGGACCGGATGCCGCCACCGCCGAAGATGGCGAACAACAGCACGATCAACCCGACACCGCCCAGCGCGCCGGCGATCAACAGCTTGGTACGTAAGCTCATCGCGGGATCACCACGCTCGAGGTCCACACCAGCTCGCCGACCTGCGGGTACGCGTGCCAGGTCTCCCAACGGGCACCGCCGGCAAAGGAACGTGCCGACAGGGCGGTCACGGCCAGTGGCGAACCGGGGAACTCGGCTACCAACGAGTCAGGGTCGGCCGCGCAGGCCGCCACGATCCGTGACACCTCCGCCGCGAAGTCGGCCGGTCGCGAGCACAGTGCCGCGAACTGCACCGAGAAGTCCCCGACGGTCCGCGTCGAGCTGGACGGCAACGCACCCGGTTGGTCCGGCAGGCACGCCACCGTCTCGGAGAACTCCCCGAGCACGACCTGGTGTGACGCCCCGAGCACACGCAGCTCCAACGTCATCTCCCCCAGTGTCACCTGATGGGTGCCGAGCGCGGGCAACGGTCGCAGCCCGTACGCGAGGCTCAGATCCGCGGCCCGCGAGTCGGCGAACCGTGTCGCAACCCTCGTCCTCACGTGCGATCACTGCCGGCCGGGTACACCCGCAACGCGGGCAGGGCGACCGACTCGCCGAGCCCGGCCTCCCACTTGCCGCCGTCGAACCGCTCGAAGCTCAGCGCCTTGCCGTCCGGCCCCTCGTAGTCGACGTACTCCACCGAACCACGCTCGGCGAGCGTCGTCGTGCCCTCCGAGACGTACGCGGCGGTGCCGTCCTCCTCACGCCGGTACGTGACGCCGCCGACCTCCATCGTCTTGCCGCCCGGCTCGGTGACGTCCGACGTCTCCCGCCACAGCACGACCTCCAGGTCCGGGTCCTCCTCGACCGACACCCACAGGCGAGACCCGCGCGCGTCGTCGAGGAAGTGCTCGGACCAGGAGTAACCGCCCTCCTTGAGCCGCAGCGAGCCACGCACGAAGTACAGCTGGTCGCCGTAGTCGATCATGTCGCCGGCCCGCACCGTGCGGATGTCGGTGACCCCCTGGTGGTCGGCGAGCGGGTCGACGGGCCCACCCGGCCGCGCGTCGACGGCCGTGCGGTTCCGGCGCGACCGCAGGTACAGCACGACGCCGACGACGATCACGGCGAGCAGGATCAGCACCAGAAACAGCTCGGTCATGGCCGGGAGCATAGTGGCCGGCAAACGTCCGGTTAGGGCGGATAGGCAAAGTTCAGGACACGTTTCAGCCCGCGCCGAGGCAGATGAACGGGCGCCGCAACGGGTCCGCCGCGACCGCGGCCGCCAGTGCCGCCGCGGGGCGTTCGCCCGCCGCCACCCTGCGGTGGTACTCCACCATCGTGGCCGCCGCCGACGCGTCGCCGACCCGGCTGTTCGCCGCCACCACCGTGCGCACCCCGCTCGCCAGCAACCCGCCCGCGAAGCCCAGTGCCTCGTCCCCCGGCCGGATGTGGTTCATGGCCAGCTCACACGCCGCGAGCACCACGTGCCGCGGCGGGTGTGACAGCCGCGCCAGCTCGTAGGCGAACAGCGGACCGTCGGCCAGCTCCAGCCGGGAGAACATCGCGTTCGTCGGCTCGTGTTCGCCGTGTGCGGCCAGGTGGGCCATCGCCGCACCGTCCAATGCGGACAGCACGTCGCCGACCGCCGCCTGGGACAGGCGGGTCGCGGACGGGTACAGCTCGGTCAGCGCCGTCTCCTCGGCGACGGTCTCGCGCAGCCGCGGCCCGCGGGCCAGCACCACGTGGCCGCCCTCGTCACGAGACGACTCGGCCGTCAGCCACGCGGTCGCCGACGGCGCCACCACCACCGGACGCCCCCGCAGCGACGGCAGGCTCCCCCACGGCACGGCGTACAGCGGACCCGTCGGCACGATCACCAGCTCACGGTCGCCGACCAGCGGCAGGAGCGGCAGCACCAGCCGCGCGTCGACCGTGTCCGCACTGTGCAGCGCCGACCTGCCGACCACCGCGCTGATCGCCGGCGGCAACCCGTTGGGGGCATAGGTGTCCAGGTCCGCGTGCAGCCGCTTCGCCCACTCGAACGTCTCCGTCGCCGACGAGAGCCGGGCCAGCCGGCTGCCACCCCCTGTGCCGTTGATGACCACTGCCACCAGCTCGTCACCGGACGCCGCGAAGGTCACCAGTGCGCGCTCCCCCAGCGCGTCCGTCACCGCGGCCAGCGACGCCACCGGGCGCGGTCTGCCCCACGGCGAGGTGTACCACCCCTGCCGCAGCACCTCCCGCTCCAGTGCGACGATCTTCTTCTCCTCGCGACGCGGCACCCGGCCCGCCAGCCGGGCCAACTGCGCGGCACGCCGCAGGGACCGCAACGACGTCACCTGCTCGGCCAGCACCGGGTCGTCGATGGCGGGCAACGGCTCGTACCGGTACACCTGCGCCCGCGTCCGCTCCAGCCAGCCGAATAGCCGTCGCGCGTCCCGCCGAGGGCCGTCGAGCACCAGCCGCACGGCCAGCTCGCCGAGCTGCTGGCCGTGGATCGCGGTGCCGCACACCAGCTCCAGCCCACCCATGCGGTCCCGAGCCCGCCCCAGTTCCACCAGCCCGGCACGCGCCTCGGTCAGCGCCCGTCTCCGGTCGCCGCGAGCGACGGCCAGCTCGGCGCGGCACAGGCGCAGCAGCATCCGGTGGTCCAGCGGGGTCGTGGGACGCTGCCGGGGCAGCTGGTCCAGCAGCAGCTCGCCGCAGGCCGGGTCGCCGCGCCGGACCTCCATCCGCACGGCGAGCATCAGCGCGAGCCCGGTCTCGTCCTCCAGCAGCAACGCCCGCAACGCGTCCGCGAGCTTCACCGCGCGCTCCGGCAACCGGGGCGGGATCCGTGGCGCCGCCAGGGCGACGGCCGTCTCCGCACGCAACGCCGCCAGGGCCGCGACCGCGGCCCACCGGTTGTTGCCGCGCCGGGCGAACCGGCGCTCGGCGGACCGCGCGAGGCGCCGAGCCTCGGCGGCCCGCCCGTCGAGCAGAGCGGCTGCCGCACTGGTGACCTCGGCTTCGGAAAGGTCGTGGCTGGCCCGCTGGGCGCGCAGCCGCGGGAGCACGTCGTCGAGGTGCCGCGCGGCGTCGGCGGCGAGGCCCGCGGCCAGCAGCGCCCGCGCCTGGTCCAGTCGCAGCGCGGGCAGCAGGCCCGGGGTGTTGACCTGGTAGCTGCGCTCGACCTCGGCGTAGTGCCGCAACGCCGACGGCAGCTCCCCCATCATGTACTCGACGTAGCCCAGGTTGTGCCGTGCCTTGTCGGCCACCAGGTCCAAACCGTGCTCGGTGCACAGTTCGAGGCACCGCTTGAAGTCCTCGCCGGCCTGCACGACCTGCGCGAGCTCGATGTAGGCGTATCCACGGTTCAGGTAGGTGGCGGCCAGCAGGTCGGGATCGCCGACCTCGTCCGTCTCGGTGAGCCGCTCGACGGCCGCGTCGAACTGCTCGATCCCCTCGACGGTCCCGCCGGCATGCGTGTGCACCATGCCCCGGTAGCACAGCACCAGACCGTCCAGCTCGGCACGGCGCGGACCGGGCGGCACCGCGTCGAGGTGGGCGGCGGCCTCGTCGAGGCGGGCCAGACCGTCCTTGGGCGAGCCGGACTCCGCCTCCGCGTACCCGAAGCTGACCAGGACGCGGATGCGCAACAACACCGCTTGCGGTGAGTCAGGCCCGATGCCGTCGAGCAGCCGGCGCGCTTCGCGAAGCAGGGTGATGGCACGACCGAACCGGTAGGCCCACCCCGCTTCACGGGCAAGCTGGTGCAGGGCGACGACCTGGCCCAGCACCTCGGCGTGGCGAGCCTGCCCCGACTCGCTAGGCAAGCTCGCCATTCCGCAACCCTACGACGCCGGGACCTCTTGTTGGCTCAGCTTCGCCGAAACAGGTGGCTTCTTCTTCCAGCCGCGGTCCACGATCTGGGAGTTCACCGCCTTCAGCGCGTCCCGCGCCCGCCCGACGGCGGCGGAGGTGCCGATGTCGCAGGCCTTGACCGTGGTCAGGGCGTTCGCGAGCAAGCCGGCGATCACCGGCGTGGCGAACGACGTGCCGGCCCACAGGGCGAAGCCCGAGCGGAGGTCGTCCGGGTCGGGTGCGGCGCGCACGTCCGGCCCGACGCCGGCCCCGTCCAGGAGGGAGAGCCCGCCGTCGGCAGCGCCCTCCCACACCGGCACCGTGCTGACCACCGCGTTACCCGGCGCCCACAGGGTGATCCACTCGCCCCAGTTGCTGAACGCGGCGGTCGTGAGGCCGGGCGCGTTGCGGGCGCCGACCGCACCGAGCAGCTCGACGCCGCCCGCCGCGCCACCGGTGCCCTTCGCGAAGGCGGCCGGCATGAACGGCCGGGTGGTGGCGTCGTTGCCGGCCGCGGCCACCACGAGCACCCCGAGCGCGGTGAGCTGCTCGATGAGCCCGCGCACCTGCGCCACCTCCGGCACGGACGCCGTCTCCGCGTAGAAACCGAGCGACATCGACACGACGTCGATCTGTCGCCCGTGGTTGGCCACCTGGTCGACCAGCCAGTTCAGCGCGAGTACCACCGCGCTCTCGGAGGTGAAGCCGTCACTGTGGAGCACCCGCAGCGAAAGGATCTTCGCGGCGGGACACAGCTGGTGCACGAGACCGGAGACGAACGTGCCGTGGCCGGAGTGTGAGTCGATCAGACCGAGCAGCGGGTCGATCTCGTCCTGCGTTTCGAACGGACTGGAAAGCGGGCTCGGCTGGGTCGGGCTGAGCTGGCCGATCCCGATCTCGACGTTCGCGAGCTGGGTCTGGAAGTCCTGGGCCACCTCGTAGATCGGGTCGGCGGAGTCCTGGTTGTTCCACCACGGGTGCGGACCGATGCCCGTGTCCAGCACCGCGACCACCGGTCGCCGCCCACCGGGTAGCGACCCGAGCTTCGGCCGGAGCGGCTGCGGCATGAGCAGTGCCACGGGGTTGCGATCGCCGGTGGACAGAGCGATCCCACCGTCGGCGCTGGGGCCGTGCATGACCGGAGTGCCGACGCTGGGGCCGTGCATGACCGGAGTGCCCTCGAACGAGATCGAGGCACCCATCAGCAGGTGGTCGAGGCCGTAGTCCTTCACCCGCTCGCCGAGCGCGTCCTTCAGCACGACGTACCCCGCCCACGGGTCCGGCGCGCGGTCGGCCGGACGGTCGTCCCTCCACTTCAGCGGCACCGGCACGCCCACGTTGTCCGGCAGGCGGTTGACGACGCTCTGCCAGCCCTCGTCCTGCGGCGGGCGCAGCTCGTAGTCGATCCTGGCGAGCACGCCGTTGATGTCGTCGTCGGGCTCCGGCCGCCGCTTCGAGTCGGATCGGAGCCTCTTGGCGTCGCCCGCGGGAACGAGCATCACGTCGGATCTGTACGCCGTGGACAGCGGCCAGACCCCGTCCTTCGTCCTGACGGTCGTCGTGGGGTCGAGCACGCGAGCCCGGTGGCGGGTGAGGATCTCCGCCGGGATGGTGATCGCGTCCGGCATCAGTTGACGCTTCGGCCGTGGCTGCGTACTGCCGTTGCCATGGTGAGACGCGCTGGTCATTGATCAACTCCTGACGAGTGGCTGTGTCGCGCACCTCGTTAGTCGATGACCACCCGCTTGGCGTAACGGGCAAGCACCAAACGGAACCCTATTTGGTTACCGAGTCGACACGATGGTGGCGCTCGCGAGCACCACATCACCCTTTTGGTCCTGGCGATAGAGCACAACGGCCTGCCCTGGTGCTACTCCGCGTAGTTCCTCGTCGAGCCGGACCACGAGCTGACCGTCCACAATGGATGAGGTGCCGGGCGCCGTGCCGCCATGGGCCCTGACCTGCGCGACACAGCGCACGCCGTCCACCGGCGGGACACCTGACGGCCAGGTCGGATCGCTGCCGACGATTTCGGTAACCGCGAGTTTCTCGGCGCTGCCGACCCGCACGTTCCCGTTCACCGGCTCCAGTGACAGCACGTACCGCGGCCGGCCGTCGGCGGCCGGGACCCGCAGGCCGAGCCCGTGACGCTGCCCGACCGTGAAGCCGTGCACGCCCGCGTGCGCACCGAGCACCGCACCGGTCTCGTCGTCGACCAGCGCGCCGGGGCGCTCGCCGAGGTGGGAGTTCAGGAACGACCGGGTGTCGCCGTCGGGGATGAAGCAGATGTCGTGGCTGTCGGGCTTGTCCGCGACCGCCAGGCCGCGCCGCTCGGCCTCGGCCCGCACGTCCGGCTTCACCGAGGCGCCCAGCGGGAACATGGCGTGCCGCAACTGGTCAGGCCGCAGCGACGCGAGCACGTACGACTGGTCCTTGCCGTCGTCGGCGCTGCGCCGCAGCTCCGGCTGTCCGTCCACAAGGGACAGTCGGGCGTAGTGGCCGGTGGCCACCGCGTCGAAGCCGAGCGCGACGGCCTTGTCCAGCAACGCGGCGAACTTGATGCGCTCGTTGCACTTCAGGCACGGGTTGGGGGTGCGGCCGGCGGCGTACTCCGCGACGAAGTCGGCGACCACGTCCTCGGTGAACCGCTCCGCGAAGTCCCATACGTAGAACGGGATGCCGAGGATGTCGGCGACGCGGCGGGCGTCGTGGCTGTCCTCGACCGTGCAGCAACCACGCGCGCCGGTGCGCAGCGTGCCAGGCTTGGCCGACAGCGCGAGGTGCACGCCCACGACGTCGTGACCCGCGTCGACCGCCCGAGCCGCGGCCACAGCGGAATCGACGCCACCAGACATGGCGGCAAGGACCTTCACAGAATTTCCACCTTCGCGGCCTTACGGAGGTTCACCAGACCCGCCCTGCGGGCCCGCTCGACGACCGGGCCGACAGCCTCGACGACGGCACGCACGTCCGCGGCGGTCGAGGTGTGCCCGAGCGAGAACCGCAGCGAGCTGCGGGCCGTCTCCGGCTCGACGTCCATGGCCAGCAGCACATGGCTCGGCTGCGCGACGCCGGCCGTGCACGCGGAGCCGGTCGAGCACTCGATGCCGCGCGCGTCCAGCAGCATCAGCAGGCTGTCGCCGGCGCAGCCGGGGAACGTGAAGTGCGCGTTGCCGGGCAGCCGTGACGGTCCACCGTCCACATCGGACTGACCGGGGTCGCCGTTGAGCACCGCGTCCGGCACGATCTCCTGGATCGCCGCGACCAGCTCGTCCCGCAGGCCCGCGAGCCGCTCGGCCTCGGCCGGGCGCGCGTCGACGGCGGCGCGGACCGCGGCGGCCAGCGACACGATCGCGGGCACGTCAAGCGTGCCGGACCGGACCTCGCGCTCCTGCCCGCCGCCGTGCGACAGCGGTGTGCACGCGACGTCCCGGCCGAGCAGCAGCACACCGGCGCCGAACGGGCCGCCGAGCTTGTGCCCGGTCAGTGTGAGCGCGGACGCCTTCGACGCGGCGAAGTCGACCGCCAGCGCGCCGACGGCCTGCACGGCGTCGGTGTGGAACGGGATGCCCTGCTCGGCGCAGGTCCTGGCCAGCTCGCTGATGGGGTTGACCGTGCCGACCTCGTTGTTGGCCCACATGACACTGACCATCGCGACGCTCGCCGGGTCCTCCGCGATCGCGGCCCGGAGTGTGTCGTCGTGCACGCGGCCGAACCCGTCGACCTCCAGCAGCGTCAGTTCGGCGCCCTCGTGCTCGACCAGCCACTCGGCCGTGTCCAGCACCGCGTGGTGCTCGACGGAGGACACCAACAGACGCCTGCGGCACGGGTCGGCGGCGCGGCGGGCCCAGTAGATGCCCTTGACGGCCAGGTTGTCGCTCTCGGTCCCGCCGGCGGTGAAGATCACCTCAGACGGTCTGGCGCCCAGCGCGGCCGCGATGTCCTCGCGGGCCTCCTCGATCATGCGTCGGGCCCGCCGGCCCGAGGTGTGCAGCGACGACGCGTTGCCGCGGGTGGTCCGCGCGTCGGTGAGGAGGGCGGTCATCGCCGCGGCCGCTTCCGGCAGCATCGGCGTGGTGGCCGCGTGGTCGAGGTAGGCAGTCATCGCAAGACAAGAGTAGACCGCCCAGGTGAAATTCGGTCATGAGGCTTGTCTTGCGGGACGGAAGATAAGGGCGCCGAACAAGGCGAGGCCGGCCAGCAGGAGGTTCAGCGGCACCATCGCGGCGGACGGCGCCTCGGTGGAGGCGAACGTGGCGAGCATCACGCCGCCGAGGCCGACCGAGATTGCTGAGAACGTCATGTCGTTGACCTGCAGCGCCGAGGACACGAACCCCCGGTCCCGGGGTGCCGCGTAGTCGAGCGACAGCACGCTGATCGACGGGTACGACAGGCCCATCGCGGTGCCCGCGACCAGCCAGAACGGCAGCACGAGCCACGCGAGCCCCCAGTCGGCGCTCACGAGCGACATCAGGCCGAGCCCGGCGGCCAGCGCGACCAGCCCGAACCGGATGAGCCTGGCCCGGTCGAGGTCGGGGTGGCGGCCCTGCCAGTGCGATGCGCCCGCCCAGCCGATCGCACCCACGGTCAGCGGAATCCCGGACATAGCGGGCGAAAAGCCGTGCACGGAGGTCAGTGTGAGCGGCACGTACGCCTCGACGCCGAAGAACGCTCCGGCCAGCACGCCACGCATGAGCACGGTCGCGGGCAGTCCTGGCCGGGCGCTGAACGTCCCCCGTGGCATGAGCACCCGCAGGGCTGGCGCGAGCGCGGCGACCCCGGCGAGACCGAGGAACAGCATGCCGACCGACGGGTGCTGGGCGGCCCAGGTGATGGCGGCGATCCCGAAGGCGGTGGCGACGGCCGCGACGCCGAGCCCTCGTTTCGGCGCCGACTCCGGCGCGTCGTTGCTCGGCAGGTCGCGGATGACCGGCATGAGCAGCAGGACGCCGAGCAGCGCGAACGGCGCGATGCCGAAGAACACCCAGCGCCAGCCGATGTGCTCGGTGATCAGCCCGGCCGCGGTGGGTCCGATGAGCGACGGGATCACCCAGGCGGCGGCGAGCAGGCCGAACACGGCCGGGCGGCTGCGGTGCGGGTAGACGAGCGCGACGAGCACGTAGATCGCGACGGTCTGCGTGCCGAGGCCGAGGCCCTGCAGCACGCGGCCGGCGAGCAGCACCGGCATGCCGGTGGCGGCCCCGGACGCGAGCAGCCCGGCCAGGAACAGTCCCGGCCCGGTGACCAGCGCCAAGCCTGGCCCGAACCGGTCGCAGAACCGTCCCGAGAGGACGGTGGCCATCACGCTGGCGGCCAGGAACGCGGTGAAGGGCCACGAGTAGAGCGCCTCACCGTGCAGCTCGGCCACCATCCTCGGCATCGCGGTGCTGACGCCGAGGTGCTCGAAGGCGGCGATGGTGACGAGCGTCAACATCCCGATCGTCGTGGGGCGGTACCTGCCGGTCCAGACGGATTCCTGCTTTTCTCGCTCCGGCGTCTCCAGGGTCACCCGGCTATGGTGCTACCTCAACCGCGCTGGAGGTCCAGTGTTTTTCGGCGGGAAGCGAGGCGGGCGTCAGCACGTCGTCAACGGCGCGCTCGGCGAGGGTCGCCAGCTCGCGCCGGTCAGCCGCCCTGCCAGGCGCGATCTCCGGCCGTACGTGCACCTCCAGGACGAGTCCCCTGAGTGCGGCTGTGCGCTTCACGGAGTCGATGATGGTCTCGTCCCCGATGAAGGCCGGCGCGGTGGTCGTCGCGCCCTCCCGGAGCCGGAACCGCAGCGCGACCGGTAGTACCGGCACACCGCCGTCGATCGCGGCCTGGAAGAGCGCGGGCCGGAAGCGTCCGTGCGTGAGGCCGCACCAGGTGGTCCCCTCCGGCGTGACGTTGACCATCGAGCCGGCGCGCAGCGAGTCGGCGAGGGTGGTCACGGTGCCGGGCAGGGACCTGATGTTCGCGCGGTCGACGTAGATGGACCCGGCCGCGGACACGAGCCACCCGAGCACCGGCCAGGAGGCGATGTCCTTCTTGGCCACGGCACGCATGGGACGCACGGCGTTGACGGCGACGATGTCCAGCCAGGACGTGTGGTTGTTGACCACCAACGCGCCGCGGCCGGGTCCGGGAATCGTGCCGTCGACGACCAGCCGAACGCCCATCGCCAGCAGGACGCCGCGGAAGATGGCTCTGGTGAGCCAGTTCCGGCCCTTCCTCCCGATGACCGGCAGGAACACCATGCTGAGGAGACTGAAGAGGACGACGGTCAGCACGCCGGCGATGCGGAGTGTTCGCACGATCCGCCCCACCGTGGGCTCCTGGCCGCCGAGGCAGCCGGGCCCGCACGGCGAGTGCGGAAACCAGGCGTGCTTCATGCGTGCTCACCAAGGAAGTAGCTGAGGTACCGCTTGTCGATCCGGTCCAGTCCCAGTAGGACGAACAGGTCCGCGACACCGAAGTCCGCGTCGATGGCCGGCTCGCCGCACACCCAGGCGCCGAGCCGCAGGTATCCCTTGAGCAGCGCGGGAATCTCCTTCCGGCGCGGCACCTCGATCCCGGTGTGGTCCCACGGCCGCAGCGGGCGGACCCGGTACTCCTCTGGCGCGTAGTTCTTGCGCCGCACGGTGTCCCACACGCCGGCGGCCAGCGTTCCGCCGTCGTGCAGGGGAACCGAGGCGCAGCCGGCCAGCCACGAGTGTCCGGACAGGAGCATGTACCGCGCGATCCCGGCCCACACCAGGCTGACGACGGCCCCGGTGCGGTGGTCCGGATGGACACACGACCGGCCGGTCTCGACCAGGCTGTTCCTCAGCGGCGCCAGGTTGCGGAGGTCGAACTCGGTCTCGGAGTAGAGCATCCCGGCGTCGGACGCCCGCTCGGGCGGCAGCATCCGGTAGCAGCCGACGATCTCCCCGGAGACGTCCTCGCGCACCACAAGGTGGTCGCAGTGCTCGTCGAACGCGTCGATGTCCAGCCCGGAGGTGGGAGTGTGGAGGGTGGCCCCCATCTCCTCGGCGAACACCCGGTAACGAAGCCGTTGTGCGGCAAGGACTTCCTCCCCGTCTCTGGCGACGAGGAGCGAGTAGCGGGGTGGGGTGGCACCACGACCCGCGGTGCTGACGAGAAGCTGTGCCTGCGTCATGGCATCAGGTGTACGCGGTGGCGGGGAAACCCCACGTGCCTGTTCCGATGACGAGGGCGTGGCCCTCGGGTGAACATTCCTGAGAACAAGCTGAGAAGGGCCGCCGCGAACGAGCCCGCGGCGGCCCTTCTCGAGTAGCGCGACGCTACTTGCGCTTCTGGACTTCCTCGGTGAGCTGCGGCGCGACCTTGAACAGGTCACCGACGACGCCGAAGTCGGCGATCTCGAAGATCGGCGCCTCCGGGTCCTTGTTCACCGCGACGATGGTCTTCGAGGTCTGCATGCCGGCGCGGTGCTGGATGGCGCCCGAGATGCCCAGCGCGATGTACAGCTGCGGCGACACGGTCTTGCCGGTCTGCCCCACCTGGAACTGCGCCGGGTAGTACCCGGAGTCCACCGCGGCACGGGACGCGCCGACGGCCGCGCCGAGGGCGTCCGCCAGCTTCTCGACCACCTCGAAGCTCTCCGCCGAGCCGACGCCGCGGCCACCGGACACGACGACCGACGCCTCGGTCAGCTCCGGCCGGTCACCGCCGACGAGCGGCTCACGGCCGGTGATCTTCGTGGCCTTGGCCGAGTCGACGGCCGGGACCTCGACGGCCTCCTCGGTCGCCGCGCCCTGTGCCTGCTCCGCCTCGAGCCCGCCCGGCCGCACCGAGATGACCGGCACGCCCTGGGTCGACTTGGACTTCACCACGAACGCCCCACCGAAGATGGACTTGGTGACCGTGCCGTCGCCGTCGACCCCGACGGCGTCGATCAGCAGGCCGCCGCCGATGCGGTACGCCAGCCGGCCGGAGATCTCCTTGCCGTCCGCGGACGCGGAGACCAGCACCGCGGCCGGCGACTTCTGCTCCACCAGCGCGGCGAGCACGTCGACGTGCGGGGTCACCAGGTAGTTGCCGGCGTCGTCGGACTCCGCGACGTACACCTTCTCGGCGCCGTACGCGCCGAGCTGTTCCTTGAGCTTGGCGGCCGTGCCCGGCGTGCCGACGACGACCGCGGACGGCTCACCCAGCGCGCGGGCGGCGGTCAGCAGCTCGTTCGTGACCTTCTTGACCTCGCCGTCAGTGTGATCGACGAGGACCAGTACCTCTGCCATTCGGTGTTCCTCCTCAGATCAGCTTCTGCGACACCAGGTACTCGGCGGCCTTCACGCCACCGTCACCCTCGTCCTCGACACGCTGGCCGGCCTCACGCGGCGGCTTCGGGGCCGCCTCGGTGACCGAGGACCACGCGGCGGCGAGGCCGACGTCACCGTCCACGGAGAGGTCGCCGACGGACAGCGTCTCGACCGGCTTCTTCTTGGCGGCCATGATGCCCTTGAACGACGGGTACCTCGGCTCGTTGATCTTCTCGCTGACGCTGATCACCGCGGGCAGCGAGGCCTCGAGGTGCGTCTGGCCCTCGTCGGTCTCTCGGGTCACCTTGACGGTGGAACCGTCGACCTCGACCTTGCGGGCGTGCGTGAGCTGGGGGTAGCCGAGGATCTCGGCGATCACGGCCGGCACCGCGCCGCCCTGGCCGTCGGAGGCCTCGTTGCCGGCGATGACGAGGTCGACGTCACCGACGGTCTTGATGGCGGCGGCGAGCACCTTGGCGGTCTGCAGCAGGTCTGAGCCGTGCAGCGAGTCGTCGAGGACGTGGACCGCCTTGTCGGCGCCCATCGAGAGCGCCTTGCGGATCGCGTCCGTGGCCCGGTCCGGCCCGACGGTCAGCACCGTGACCTCGCCGTCGTGGGCTTCCTTGATCACGAGCGCCTCCTCGACGGCACGCTCGTTGATCTCGTCGAGCACCGCGTCGGCCGACTCACGGTCCAGCGTGTGGTCGGCGTCGGAGAGCTTGCGCTCCGAGTAGGTGTCCGGCACTTGTTTGACCAGCACGACGATGTTAGGCATGGGTCTGCTCCGACCTCCCAGGTTACGAGCCGCTAGCGCGGAGAATACGTCTGTGCACCTGCTTGTGTCCGTTGAGCCCGATGTTACTCACCGGTAGCTCATGGGCAAACCGAGCGGGCCGCGAGCGGCAGTGACTGTGCCCACAAAGTCGCTCCGCCCCCTATTGGGGCCGGCGGCGGGCGGCCCCTTCGGCACGACAGTTAGCGGTCCTTAAGCGGCCACATGGAGTCATTGGTTAGCCTCTTTGTATGCAGGGCCGCGTAGGTTTGGTGACAGATTCGACCTCGAGCATCCCGGCGTCGTTGGCTGCCCAGTGGGGTATCACCATCGTGCCGACCCAGATCAAGATCAACCAGTACACCCGAGCCGAACACAACGTGCCCAAGGACGTGCTGGTCAGGGCGCTCGAGGGCGACATGGACGTGTCCACCTCGCCCCCGGACCCGGCGGGGTTCCAGTGGGCGTACGAGCAGCAGGCGGCGCGCGGCGCCGAGGAGGTGGTGTCCGTCCACATCTCGGGCCGGCAGTCCGAGACGTGCGACATCGCGCGCAAGACGGCCGCCTACAGCCCGGTTCCGGTACATGTCGTGGACTCTGGCACCACCGGCATGAGTCTCGGCTTCGCCGTGCTCGCGGCCGCACGGGTGGCCGGCGCGGGCGGCGGACCGCGGCGCGTGATGGACGCGCTCGCCCGCCGGCTCGAGGGCAGCGCCGAGCTGATCTACGTCGACACGCTCGAGTACCTGCGCAAGGGCGGCCGGATCGGCGCGGCGGCCGCGCTCATCGGCAGCGCGCTGTCGCTCAAGCCCCTGCTCACCATGAAGAACGGCCAGGTGGCCCCGCTGGACAGGGCGATGGGCACCGAGCGGGCACTGCGCAAGCTGGTCGAGCGGGCGATCAACAAGGCGGACGGCAGGCCGGTCGACATCGCGATCGAGCACTTCGGCGCGGTGGACCGGGCCGAGCGGCTGGCCGACCGGGTCAAGTCGCGGCTGCCCGGGACACGCGAGATCACGTTCACCGAGGTCAGCTCGACGATCGGCGTCCACCTCGGCCCCGGCGCGGTCGGGATCACGGTTTCCCCTGCCTGAGGCATTCCTACTATGCAGTAGCCTCGCGCGAATGGATGCAGTGTCGCAGCTCCCGCTCACCGGGGAGCGGACCGTGCCCGGAATCGTCGAGGAGAACTACTGGTTCCGGCGCCACGAGGCGGCCTATCTGGCGCTGCGGCCCTACTGCGTCGACGCGTTCGTGCTGGAGGCGGGTTGTGGCGAGGGCTACGGCGCCGACCTGCTCGCCCGCGACGCGGTCGGGGTGCTCGGCCTCGACTACGACGCGCTGACGCTGCGACACGTCGCGCGGACCTATCCCGGCGTGTGCCCCGCGCGGGCCAACCTGGCCGCGCTGCCCGTGCGCTCCGCCGCGGTGGACGTCGTGGTGAACTTCCAGGTGATCGAGCATCTCTGGGACCAGCCCGGGTTTCTGGCGGAGTGCCGGCGCGTGCTGCGGCCGGGCAGCAGGCTGCTGATCACCACGCCGAACCGGATCACCTTCTCCCCCGGCCGCGACACGCCGCTGAACCCGTTCCACACCAGGGAACTGGCCCCACATGAGCTGGCGGACCTGTTGCGGGAGACGGGTTTCGACGTCGAGTACCTCGCCGGACTGCGGCACGGGTCACGCTTGCGTGCCCTGGACGCGGAGTTCGGCGGCTCGCTCATCGACGCCCAGGTGGCGGTCGCCGTATCGGGTGAGCCGTGGCCCGTCCCGTTGCGGGAGGCCGTCGCCTCGGTCACCGCCGCCGACTTCGCCATCACCACCGACGACCTGGAGTCCAGCCTGGACATCGTGGCCGTGGCGGTTCGTCCATGAGCGGAGCGGGTCGTCGAGTCGGTGATGAGGGCTCGTTCTGCCTGGTGCTGCACAGCCATCTGCCCTGGCTCCCCCACCACGGCACGTGGCCGGTCGGCGAGGAGTGGCTGTACCAGGCGTGGGCGCAGTCGTACCTGCCGATGGTCGACCTGCTCGAACGGTTCGCCGCGGATGGGCACCGGGATGTGCTGACACTGGGCGTGACCCCGGTGCTGGCCGCGCAGCTCGACGACCCGTACGCGTTGCGCGCGTGCCACGACTGGCTGGGCAACTGGCAGCTGCGGGCCCAGTTCGCCGCCACCCAATGGAGTGACCCTCTACTGCGTGACCTGGCCGCGCTGGAGTTCCGGACCGCCGGGCAGGCACTGGAGACGTTCGAAACCCGCTGGCGCAACGGGTTCTCCCCGATCCTGCGGACGCTGGTCGACAGCGGCGTGGTCGAGCTGCTTGGCGGGCCGCTGACGCATCCCTTTCAGCCGTTGCTGCACGAGCGGGTGCGGTCGTTCGCGTTGCGGGCCGGTCTGGCGGACACCGCATTGCGGGTGGGCCGCGCCCCGGCCGGCATCTGGGCGCCGGAGTGCGGTTACGCGCCGGGCATGGAAGAGGGCTACGCGGCGGCCGGCGTCGAACGGTTCCTGGTCGACGGCCCGGCACTGCGCGGCGACACGCACGCGGGGCGGCCGGTCGGCACCTCGGACGTGGTGTGCTTCGGCCGCGACCTGGAGGTGACGTACCGGGTGTGGTCGCCGAAGGCCGGCTACCCCGGCGATCCGGCGTACCGCGACTTCCACACGTTCGACCACCCGAGCGGGCTGAAACCGTCGCGGGTGACCGGAAAACATGTGCCACCCCACGAGAAACGACCGTACGACCCCGAGTTGGCGGCCGTGTCGGTGGCGAAGCACGCGGACGACTTCGTGCGGACGATCGTCACCCGGTTGCGGTCGCTGCGGTCCCGTCACGGCAGGCCGGGCCTGGTGGTGGCCGCGTACGACACCGAGCTGTTCGGCCACTGGTGGCACGAGGGGCCGGCGTGGCTGTCGGCGGTCCTGCGTGCGCTGCCGGAGCTGGGCGTGCGGGTGACGACGCTGCGGGGCGCACTGGAGGCCGGGCATGTGGGGCCGCCGGTGGAGCTGCCGGCGTCGTCGTGGGGCTCGGGCAAGGACTGGCGCGTGTGGGACGGCGAGCAAGTGTCGGACCTGGTGACCGCGGGCGCCGCCCTACAGGAGGAGTTGCTGGCGGTGCCTGCCGTGCCGTGGCGCGACCCCGTGCGGGACCAGTTGGTGCGCGAGACGCTGCTGACCCTGTCGAGCGACTGGGCGTTCATGGTGACCAAGGACTCGGCGGCGGACTACGCCCGCAGAAGGGCGAAGGTGCACGGCGACCGTTTCGCGGAGCTGGCAGCGCTGACGAGGTCTGACCACCCGTCGCGTGCCCGTCGAGCCGAGGCACAACGGGCTGAGGACGGGTTGTTCGGCCGACTCGACGCACGGGAGTTGCTGGTCTGATGCGCGTGTTGATGCTGTCGTGGGAGTACCCACCGGTGGTGGTCGGCGGCCTGGGCCGGCATGTGCATGCGCTGGCGACGCATCTGGTGGGGCTGGGGCACGAGGTGGTGGTGCTGTGCCGGCAGGAGGCGGGGACGGACGCGCTGACCCACCCGACGTCGGACACCACGCATGAGGGCGTGCGGGTGATCCGGGTGGCCGAGGACCCGACACACCTGACGTTCGAGAAGGACCTGGTGGCGTGGACCCTGGCGATGGGGCATGGGTTGATCCGCGCGGGGCTGGGCCTGGCGTCGTGGCGCCCGGACGTGGTGCACGCACACGACTGGCTGGTAACACACCCGGCCATCGCATTGGCCGACTTCCTGAACGTACCGCTGGTGGCGACGATCCACGCCACGGAGGCAGGCCGACACAGCGGTTGGCTGTCACAGCCGCTGAACCAGCAAATTCACTCGGTCGAGTGGTGGCTGGCAAACCGCGCGGATGCGTTGATCACGTGCTCGGCGTCGATGCGCGCAGAGGTGATGCACCTGTTCGAGGTCAGTGACATCAGCGTCATCCACAACGGAATCTCACCGAGAGGCTGGCGTCCATCCACATCGGCCGTCCGCGCGAGCCGATCGGCACACTCGCCGGAGGGTGCCCCGGTGGTGGTGTATTTCGGCCGCTTGGAGTGGGAAAAGGGCGTCCACGACCTGGTGGCCGCGCTGCCGCGCGTGAGGCGAGCGTTCCCAGGAACACGCCTGGTGGTAGCAGGCCAGGGTCGACAGGCGTCGGCGCTGGTGGAGCAGTCCCGCAAACTGCGGGTCCGCCGATCGGTGGACTTCGCAGGCCACCTACCGGACCGCGCACTGGTGGCATTGCTGGCAGCGGCAGACGTGGTGGTCCTACCGTCGAGGTACGAACCGTTCGGCATCGTGGCGCTAGAGGCGGCCGCAGCAGGCGCCCCGTTGGTCGCCTCAACAGCGGGCGGCCTGGCAGAACTGGTGGTGGACGGCGTAACGGGCCTGTCGGTAACCCCAGGCGACGTAGAGGGAATCGCCGAGGCGGTAAGGGCAGTACTGACCGACCCGGCAGCGGCGGCGCGCCGGGCAAAGGCAGCAAAGGCCCGCCTGAACGCAGAGTTCAACTGGCAGGGCATAGCCGAACAGACAGCAGAGATCTACCGAACAGCCGAGGTCCGCGACCAGCCCACCCTCGGCCGCCCAAAGATCGCCACAGGCAACACCTTCACGGTCTAGAAACCTGAAAAGCAAGGAAACGAAGAGGGACCGAAAGAGGCGAGAGAGAAAAGACGAAGAGAAGGGCCCGAAAAGAACGCGACCGGGAGAAGGCGGAGGGGAGAAGGCGGAGGAAACGAAGCCGAAGGAACCGAAAGCGAGCAAGGCAACACCAACCCAGCTCAACCTCCCCTCACAAACCCAACCCCCTCACAAACCCAGACCACCCCCTCCCCTCCCAGCCCCCCGGCCCCGGCAAAGTCGCAGAACCGCTGTCAACGGGCTCACGAAGGCTCGAGTCGAGGTCCTTCCGGCCCACCACGGAGGGTTGGGGAATCGGGGAACTTCGTGCATTGCTTCGGTGCGCCGGGCTGGTTGCAGGGGGTCCGTACGCAAGCCGAAAGGCTGCCTTGACCAGAGTCGAGGGTACTTCCGGTCCGCTATGAAGGGCTGGAGATCGGGAAGAATCGCGGAACTTTGCTTTCGGTGCGCCCAGGCTAACCGCAGGCGTCTATACGCAAGCCGAAAGGCTACCTTGAACTGCAGGAACCCGACTTGCCGGAGCCCTGACCCTGACCCTGACCCTGACCCGGCCCCCGGCCCCCGGCCCCCGGCCCCCGGCCCCCGGCCCCCGGCCCAGAAATCCAATCACGCCGCAGCGATCGAAACCATATCCTCCAACCCAGCAAAATCCCCACCATTCCGCGTATAGACAGTCGCCTTGTGCGCATGCGCGGTAGCCGCGATCAGCAAATCCATGGAACGCGCCCGTGGCTGCCGACCAATCTGCACCACCCGAGCAGCAAGCTGGGCATAACTGTCCGCCACAGCATCATCCACCGGCAAAGCATCAAACCGCCGCTGAATCGCACTCAGCCTGCTCAACCGAACAGCTCTGGCCTTCTCGTCAGCGACCAGCACCCCGAACTGCAACTCGGCAAGACTGACAACACTGATAGCCAGCTGACCCGGAATAGGCAGAACATCGTCCGCGATCAGGACGCTCGTATCGAGGATGCCACGGCTCACTGACGGTCCCATGGATCGACCACACTGCTGTCCAGCCGATCACGATCGTCCGCCCACTCCGGATCGGTCGCGCTCGCGAACACGGCCTCGACATCGGCCCAACGTCGCCACGTCCGGTTGCTGACCGGACCCAGCACCGCGGCTGGCCGGCCGGCGACGGTGATAGTCATCTCTTCCCCCTCCTGTGCGCGGCGAACCAGTTCACTCGCGTTCTGCCGCAGTTCCCGCAAACCCACCTCGGTTAAGTCCCCATCCATACAGGGGACGGTAGCACATGTGCTACCCATATGAAGAGAGTAGCACATGCGTTCGAGGGGTCGACAACAGGCAAGCTCAGCTGTGGGCTTCGAGGGTCTTCTTCAGTGCCGCGGCCGCCTTGCGGGACATGTCGGCCACCGCGGCTCGGCGTTGGGCGTCGGCCTCGTAGGCGGAGCGGCGGTCGCGGACCACCTTGGCGGGGATGCCGGCCGCCACGGCGTAGTCCGGGATGTCGCCCTTCACGACCGCGTGGGCCCCCACCACGGCGCCGCGGCCGATGCGGCTGCCCTTGGTGACCGTGACCTTCGTGCACATCCACGTGTCGGGGCCGATCCGCACCGGCGACTTCACGATGCCCTGGTCCTTGATCGGCTGGTGGATGTCCGCCGTCACGTGGTCGAAGTCACAGATGTACACCCAGTCGGCGACCAGCGCGGCCTCGCCCAGCTCGATGTCCAGGTAGCAGTTGATCACGTTCTGCCGCCCGAAGACCGCCTTGTCGCCGATGCGCAGCGACCCCTCGTGACACCGGATCGCGTTGCCGTCGCCGATGTGGACCCAGCGCCCGATCTCCATCCGCCCGTAGCCGGGACGGCAGTGCACGTCCAGGTCCTTGCCGAGGAACACCATGCCGCGCAGCACGACGTGTGGGTTGGCGAGCCGGAACTTCAGCAGCCGCCAGTACCGCACCAGGTACCAGGGCGTCCACGCGCGGTTGCGGATCACCCAGCGCAGCGAGTCGAGGGTCAGGAAGCGGGCCTGGTTCGGGTCGCGGCGGGAACGGCGCCAGTCCCGCACCCGGTCGGCGACCGGCGAACCCCACATCGATGTCATGGCAGGTGACGGTACCCAACCTCGATAGCCTGCCCCACATGACCGAGCCAGAGCAGAAGGAGCGGCACGCCAGCTGGCTGGAGCTGTTCTTCGACCTTGTCGCCGTCGCGGCCGTCGCGCAGCTCGCACACCTGCTACACGGCGACGCCCACCACGGGCCGGGCGGCATGGACATCACCGCGTTCTTCACGCTCTACCTGGCGATCTGGCTGCTGTGGACGACCTTCACGATGTACTCGAACGTCGTCGCCGACAAGGTGCGCCTCCAGGCCATGTTCTTCGGCATGGCCGGCATCGCCACCCTGGCCGCCGCCGTGCCGCACGCCACGGACAGCCGGGCCAACGTCTTCGCCGCCGCCTACCTCGTCACCAACTCGGTCGGCACCGGCGCGTTCCAGAACTCGGGGCGAGTGCTGCTGTCGTGGATGGCCACCTCGCAGAACGCCGGGCTGGTGCCGTGGATCGTCTCGTTCTTCGTCGACGACCCGTGGTGGAAGCTCGGGCTGTGGCTGTTCGGCCTCCTGCTCACCATGGCCTTCAGCGTGTTCACCAGCCGCGGGGACCAGGAGGAGATGCTGGCGCGGATGAACGAGTCGATCGCGAAGCGGGTCGAGCGGTCGCGGCGGCGGTGGCCAGGGGGTCGCAAGGCGCAGCGGGGGCCGGCCGGTCGCGAGCGGCCGACCCGCTTCGCCCCCGCGCTGCTCGACGCCGGGCACCTCGGGGAGCGGCTCGGGCTGTTCGTGATCATCGTGCTCGGCGAGGCCATGCTGCAGAGCGTCGGCGCGGTCGCGCAGCTCGACGACTGGGGGCGGCACACCGCCGGCGGCTGGCTGCTGCGGCTCACGATCGCGGCCGCGTTCGCGCTGCTGATCACACTGTGGGGACTGAACGTCCGGTACGGCTTCGCCGAGGAGACGCGGTTCCCGCCCGCGGTCGTGCTGCCGGCGCACTTCGTGGTTGTCGCGTCGATCACGGCCATCGCGGCCGGGCTCGGCACGTCGGTCGCCGGGTCCACCGAGCACCTCAACGCGGCGAACGCGTGGCTCATGTGCGGCGGCCTCGCCGCGTTCCTGCTCGTCGTCAACCTGTTGGTGGCACACACGCGCCGGTGGCCGCTGCGGGCACTGGCCGTGGTCCTGCCGCTGGTGGCCGCCGCGCTGGGACCGTGGCTGCCCGGCGCGGTGCTCGTGACCGTGATGGCCGTCGCGGCCGGCGGGCAGCTGTGGACGCTGTCCGTTGTACGGTCTGACAAGTGACTCGTCTGATCATCGACACGGACCCCGGCATCGACGACACCTACGCGCTGGCCCTGGCCTGTGCGAGTCCGGAGGTCGACCTCATCGGCGTGACGACGGTGTTCGGCAACGTCGGGCTCGCCAACACCACCCGCAACGCGCTGCGGGTGCTCGCGTTGTGCGGCCGGGAGGACGTGCCGGTGGCCGCGGGCGCGGACCGGCCGCTGGTGCACCCGCACGCGCACCGGGCACGTCAGGTGCACGGCGAGGACGGGCTGTCGGGCATGTCGGACACGCTGCCGCAGCGGGCCACCGGCCTGGCCGGCACCGACGCGGTGTCGCTGATGGTGCGGCTGCTGGACGAGTCGCCGGAGCCGGTGACGATCGTGCCGATCGGGCCGCTGACGAACATCGCGCTGCTGCTCGCGGCGCACCCGACCGTGCAGAGCAAGATCGAGCGCCTGGTGATCATGGGCGGCGGGCTGAACGGCGGCAACGTGACCGCGGCGGCGGAGTTCAACATCTGGAGCGACCCGGAGGCGGCGCGGCGGGTGCTGGTCGAGGAGTCCGTGCCGACCACCCTGGTGACGATGGACCTGACCGTGCGGTGCGCGGTCGACGGCACGTGGCTGGACCGGCTGGCGGCGAGCGGGCCGCTGGGTGACACCCTCGTGAAGCTGTCGGGGAGCTACCGGTCGCACTACCGCACTTCCCTGGGCTACGACGGCGTTGTCATCCACGACGCGGTCGCGGTGGCGGAGGCGATCAGGCCGGGATTGCTGCGGACGACCCGGATGCCGGTCGAGGTGGACTGCGGCCAGGGCCCGGCCCGCGGCATGACCATCGGCGACCGCCGCGAGTCCCACACCCAGGACTCGCCGAGGAAGATCGACGTGGCACTGGACGCCGACCTGGACGAGGTCCGCGCGTTCCTGCTGTCCCGCCTCGCCGGCTGATGCCGGCGCCGGCGCGGGACCGGGAGCGGATGCCGAGCCACTCGGCCGGTCAGGACTGGTTGGTGTCCTGGCACCCACCCGATGACGTGCTCGAAGGTCGCTCGCACGGCGCCGCCGGCGTCTGTGTCGCGGGCGACCGGCTCGTGTTGATCAGCCACGACGGTGAGCTGTGGGGCTTTCCGGGTGGCCGGCCCGAGGGCGCGGAGACGTTCGAGGAGACGCTGCGCCGCGAGATGTGGGAGGAGGCTTGCGTCCGGGTGACGAGCGCCAGACTGCTCGGCCTCGTCCGCAGCGAATGTGTTGCGGGACATGAGGAAGGCCAGGCGATCGTGCGGTCCTTCTGGCGGGCCGAGGTCGACGTGCTGCCCTGGGAACCGCGGTTCGAGATCCAGCACCGGCGGATCGTCCTCGCCGCGGAGGCACGGGAGCACGTCGGGGACTCGACCGAAGCGCTGACCAGCATCGCGTTGCGGGCGCTCGTGGAGGCCGGGCTCTAGCTCGCCTCGCACACGTACGCCATCGGGGTTCTGCCCACTCTGGTGAGGACCACGGTCGCCGGCTCCCTGCCGGACAGTTTCAGCCTGGGGCGCAACGTGTTCGGGTCGATGTCCAGGCCACGGACCAGGATCTCCAGGCGGCCGACGCCGCGGCGGCGCAGCGTCTGGCGCAGGGACTTCTCCGTGTAGTGCCCGGACTCCAGGACCCGGAACGCCCGCACGCCAACGGGTTTCTCGTCGCCGGTCAGGTACGCGATGCGCTCGTCCAGCTGTCCGAACCCCAGCGTCGCCGCGTACTGGCGGACCAGGCCCGCCCGCACGACCGCGCCGTCGGGGTCCACCAGCCACTCCCCCGCCTCGCGCACCGGGCAGTCGTCCGGGTCGTCGGACGTCACCGTCCACTCGCGACCGGCCGAGCGCAGGACCGTGGCGCGGCGGCCCGGACCGGCGAACGAACCCGTCCACAGGCACGCCTCCCGGACCTGGCCGTCCAGCGACACCAGCTCCACCTCGCCGTCCCACGGCAGCTCGGCGAAGTCCATGCCCGGCGCGCACTTCACCGCCAGGTCGCGGCCGCGGTACGCCTCGGCCAGCGCGTCCAGCGGCGGCACGAAGTCCGCGGCGCGCCAGCGGCGCCGGCCCGCGGCGTCCCGGCGGGCGGGATCCACGAAGACGGCCGCGCCACGCGTGATCGGCCGCAACGCATCCGCGCGGACCACCGGAACGGACGTGTTGCCCACGGCCATCAGCAGCCGGACCTCATCCACATCCGAGCCGACACAACGGGAAGCCACCGCAGCCAGCGCGGCGAGGTCGACGCCCACCGAGCACGTCACGTCATGCACGTCCCGTGCCGCGAACCGCCGCGCCCGATGCCGCGCGACCGGCATCGGCGTCGCCTGCTGCAACGCGGTGTCGGTGAACAGCCAGTCCGCCGGCGAGTCCACTTTGGACACAGCGCGTCGGCGCAGCAGCACCGTTTCCAGCACAGGGCCGGCGTCGTCACCGACCAGCCGGCGAGCCTTGGCGACGTCGGCGAGGTAGCTCGCGGACGTCAGCGGCAGGGCATCCACCGAGGCCAGGGCCGAGGCCCCGGCCGCCGAGCGCAGGAAACGCACGTCGGCCGGGGTGAACTCGTATGTCAGGGCTTGGTCCCGGTGATCAGCACGTTGTAGAAGAGGTCCCGCGGCGCGAGCCGGCGCAGCACGTTCTCGTCCAGCCACGACAGCCGCAGCCACGCCTTGTACGCGAACAGGCGCCAGCCCAGCGTCAGCCTCTCCTGCGGCACCGCGGCCTCGAACGTCCGCACCGGCCAGCCGAACAGCGCCGCCGCCAGCTCCTCGGTGTGCGCGTGCACCTCCGCCGCGCCCGCGCCGCGCGCCATCTCCTCCAGCTCGGTCGGGTCGAACGTGTGCAGGTCGACGACCGCCTCCAGCGCCGCCGCCCTGGACGACTCGTCCAGCTCGGACTGCGGTCGCCGCCAGCCGGACAGTGCCGGCAGCTTCGTGACGTTCGTCGTCAGCCACCACGTGAACTGGCCGAGCTTGCGGGCATAAGTATCGCCGATCTTGGTCGGCTCACCGGCGAACACGAACCGCCCGCCCGGCTTGAGCACCCGCAGCACCTCGCGGAACGCGGCCGGCACGTCCGGGATGTGGTGCAGCACCGCGTGCCCGACCACCAGGTCGAAGCTGTTGTCGTCGTACGGGATCCGCTCGGCGTCGGCCACCCTGCCGTCCACGTCCAGCCCGAGGTTGGCGGCGTTGCGCAGCGCCACCTTGACCATGCCGGGCGACAGGTCGGTGACCGAGCCCTTCTTGATCACCCCGCCGGACATGAGGTTCAGCAGGAAGAAACCGGTGCCGCTGCCCAGCTCCATCGCGTGCTCGTACGGCCAGTCCGCGTCCCCCGCGACCGCGCGGAAGCGCCCGGTGGCGTAGTCGATGCAGCGCTCGTCGTAGGAGATCGACCACTTCTCGTCGTAGGTGTCGGCCTCCCAGTCGTGGTACAGCACGTTCGCGAGCTTGGGGTCGGAGCGCGCCGCCTCGACCTCCTCCGCCGTCGCGTGGGGGTTCGGCGCCGGATCACTTGCCCGATCACTTACCACTGAAGGTCGCCTTTCCCGGCCCGTTCTCGATGAACGACCGCATGCCCGTCTTCTGGTCCTCGGTGGCGAACAGCGCCGCGAACACCTGGCTCTCCAGCCGCAGCCCGCTGCTCAGGTCGCCGTCGAGCCCGCCGTCGATCGCCGCCTTGGCGGCGGCGAGTGCGACCGCGGCGGCGCCGGTGAACCGCGACGCCCACTTCCTGGCCGCCTCGTACACCTCGTCCGGCGCGACGACCTCGTCGACCAGCCCGATCAGCAGCGCCTCGCTCGCGTCGACGAAGCGTCCCGTGTAGACGATGTCCTTGGCCTTGCTCGGCCCGATGAGCCGCGGGAGCCGCTGCGTGCCGCCGGCGCCCGGGATGATGCCGAGCAGGATCTCCGGCTGGCCGACCTTGGCGTTGTCGCCGGCGATCCGCCGGTCGCAGCACAGCGCCAGCTCCATGCCGCCGCCGAGCGCGTAGCCCGTGATGGCCGCGACGGTGGGCTTGGGGATCTCCGCGACCGCCGTGAACGACGAGGACAGCTCGCGGGCGCGGATCGCCATGTCCGTGTAGGACATGTCGGCCATCTCCTTGATGTCCGCGCCGGCCGCGAACACCTTCTCGCCGCCGTACACGATCACCGCGCGGACGTCGTCGCGGCGGGCCGCCTCCTGGGCCGCGGTGCGGATCTCCTCCTGCACCTGCCGGTTGAGCGCGTTCATCGGCGGCCGGTCCAACCGGATCGTGCCGACGCCGCTGTCGACCTCTAACCTGACGAACTCACCCACGGGGCAGTCTCCCTACTGTCGAGTAGCTTCAACCTAGTCGGACTCGCGGCGACGCGCGAAGTACCGGTCGCCGAGCTTGTCCAGCTCCAGCTCCTGACCAAACGTCTTGGACAGGTTCTCGCTGGTCAGGACGTCCTCGATGAGCCCTTGGGCGACGATGCCGCCGTCGGCGACCAGCAGCAGGTGCGTGAAGCCCGGCGGGATCTCCTCGACGTGGTGGGTGACCAGGATCGACGCCGGCGCGTCCGGGTCGCGGGCCAGCTCGGACAACCGCGCGACCAGGTCCTCGCGGCCACCCAGGTCCAGGCCGGCGGCGGGCTCGTCGAGCAGCAGCATCTCCGGGTCGGTCATCAGCGCGCGGGCGATGATCGTCCGCTTGCGCTCGCCCTCGGACAGCGTGCCGAACTCGCGCTCGGTGAGGTCCCCGATGCCGAAGGCCTCGCACAGGTCGAGCGCGCGGCCGGTGTCCAGCTGGTCGTAGGCCTCCCGCCAGCGGCCGAGCACCGCGTAGCCGGCGCTGACCACCACGTCGATGACCTTCTCCTGCGGCGGCACGCGGGTGATCACCGCGGCCGAGCAGAAGCCGATGCGCGGGCGCAGCTCGAACACGTCCACCCGGCCGAGCTTCTCGCCGAGGACGTACACCTCGCCGGTGCTCGGATGCAGCTCGGCGGCGGCGAGCCTGAGCAGGGTCGTCTTGCCGGCCCCGTTGGCGCCGAGGATCACCCAGCGCTCGTCCAGCTCGACGCTCCAGTTCACGTCCGCGAGCAGGTGCTTCTTCCCGCGGCGGACACCAACGCCGGACATGTGCACGACAAGGTCGTCAAGGTCGGATCCCGTCACGGTGCCCTATTCAACAGGAGCGTTTGCCGGCCCGTGCTCTCGGTTTGCCTCCATGCGCAGCGATGGTGGCTCGCGGCCCGTGTTTCCCTTTGGCTACGGGCATGACCGGGTACACCGTCAACACCGCAAGCCTCGCCATCCGGGTCGGCGAG
>Ga0307502_10000067_pt1 | contig 27036 bp, 24 predicted proteins | sample 16_S_MG_FD_201364 | JGI IMG/M metagenome (GOLD analysis project Ga0307502, IMG submission 201364) | Soil microbial communities from Populus trichocarpa stands in riparian zone in the Pacific Northwest, United States - 16_S | ecosystem: Environmental > Terrestrial > Soil > Riparian zone > Trees... | reverse complement strand
TCCTTCGGGGCGTCCTGGTCCGGCTCGGCGTCGGCGGTCGGGGGCTCCTCGACGGCCGGGGGTTCCTCGGTTCTCGCGAGGCGGGCCGTCAGGTAGGCGGTCGTGAACTCGACCGCGTCGCCGTTGAGCATGTGGACCACCGTCTTGCGGCCGGACTCCTCCGGGGTCAGTTGCTCCACCAGTTGGTCGGCTCTGTCCCGCGCCGCGATGAGTCCCGGCGCCCGGCCCGTCAGAGTCCGCCCCCGCCCCTTCACCGCGACCGTCCAGTCGTCGCCGTCCGGGCTGTAATGCGCTTCGATCGGGTCAGCCATCTTCAGTCTCCCGCCCTCTGTTGGCCTCCCCAGCCCCCCGGTGGGAAAGCCCCGTTCCGCTGACCATAATCGATCGGCGGTAACCGTGCGTGGTTAATCCGGCCGCAGGCCGAACCAGACCATCCGCATCACCAGCTCGGCAGCCGCCGCGGCCGAGACGTCGTCGCGCTGCACGTACCACAGCGACAGCCGCTCGCAGGCGCCGACGACCATCTCCGCGTACGCCTCCAGCTCATTGTGCGGCAGGTCCTGCAGGAACGACCCGAACAATGTGGTGTTCACCGCGGTCTGCTGCTGGCGAACGGCCTCGATCTCGGCCATCGCGCCCGGCCCGGCGGCCGCCGCCTCGCCCTGCAGGAGCTTCCACGACCGCCGGTGCGAGTCGGTGAACTCGAAGAACGCGGTGAGTCCGCACCGCATCGCCTCCTCCGCCGAACTCACACCTTCGACGGATTTCAACGTCACGTTGAGTAGTTCCGCGCGTGCCGACCGGATGCACGCGACGAACAGGCCCTCCTTGGAGCCGAAGTACTCGTAGATCATCGGTTTGGAGACGCCGACCTGCTCGGCCACGTCGTCCATCGACGTCGCGAGGAAGCCGCGATCGGCGAAGATCTCCTCCGCGACCTCGACCATCTGCCGCTCACGCTCGGCACGCGGCATCCGCTTGCGGCGTTCTTTGGTGGGCCCCACGACACAACTCTACCGGAAGTAACCTACTCGCAGTAAGGTAGGTCGGCATGGAGTTCCACACCGTCGTGATCGGCACCGGCTTCTCCGGCCTCGGCATGGCCATCCAGCTCAAGAAGGACGGCCGGGAAGACTTCGTCGTGCTCGAGAAGGCCCACGACGTGGGCGGCACCTGGCGCGACAACACCTACCCGGGCTGCGCGTGCGACATCCAGTCGCACATGTACTCGTTCTCCTTCGCGGAGAATCCCAGTTGGACCAGGTCGTTCTCCCCGCAGCAGGAGATCTGGGACTACCTGCGCGGGGTCACCGACCGGTACCGCGTCCGCGACCACATCCGCTTCGGCGTCGAGGTCACCGGCGCCCGCTGGGACGCAGACGAGCGCCGCTGGCACGTCGCGACCAGCGAGGGTGAGTACGTCGCGCGCTTCCTCGTCGCCGGCATCGGCGCGCTGCACATCCCCAACATCCCGAAGCTGCCCGGCATCGAGCGCTTCGCTGGTGAGACGTTCCACTCGGCACAGTGGAACCACGACTACGACCTCACCGGCAAGCGTGTCGCCGTCGTCGGCACGGGCGCCAGCGCGGTCCAGTTCGTCCCGCGCATCGCGCCGGACGTCGCGAAGCTGACCCTCTTCCAGCGCACGCCGCCGTGGATCATGCCCAAACCGGACCACGCGATGCCACAGTGGACGAAGACCCTGTTCCGCATGGTGCCCGGCGCGCAGCGGCTGTACCGCGACTTCATCTACTGGCTGCTCGAGGCCCGCGCGCTGGGCTTCAACGGCCACCCGGCGCTCATGAAGCTGGCACAGCGGGTCCCGCAGGCCCACCTGAACCGGCAGGTCAAGGACCCGGAGCTGCGCCGCAAACTCACCCCCGACTACGTGATGGGCTGCAAGCGGGTGCTGATCGCCAACGACTACTACCCGGCGCTGACCAGGGACAACGTCGAGGTCAGCACGGCAGGGGTGCGCGCGGTGACCGAGCACGGCGTCGTCGACGGGGACGGCGTCGAGCACGAGGTCGATGTGATCATCTACGGCACGGGCTTCCACGTCACCGACGCGTACGACTACCTGGACATCACCGGTGTCAACGGCCGCGACCTGGCGAAGGAGTGGCGCGAGGAGGGCATCCAGACCCACCTCGGTATCACCGTCGCCGGCTATCCCAACCTCTTCTTCCTGCTAGGACCCAACACCGGGCTCGGCCACAACTCGGTCGTGTTCATGATCGAGTCGCAGATCAGGTACGTGTCGCAGGTCATGGCGCTGGCCGACGAGTCGGGTGCCGCGGCGCTGGACACCAAGGAGAGCGCGCAGGCCGAGTTCCAATCGGACATCCAGCGCAGACTGGCCGGTGGCGTGTGGACGCGGGGCGGCTGCACGAGCTGGTACCTGGACGCCCGCGGCGTCAACCGCACGATCTGGCCGGGCTTCACATGGCGCTACTGGCTGCGCACGCGCAAGCTCGATCCGTCCACATTCGACCTCGTTGCGTGACGGGGCGTAGGCGGCACGGACACAGACGGGAAATAAACCACCCGTTTGGCGACGGCACCCTTCTCACCTGCTTAAACTGACGTAAAAGAGCCCCGAGTGGTTGATATCTGGCATCTGGGAACAGTGTGGGACCAACCTCCCCGGCCCACGGTTCTCACCGAGCCCGGTACTCTGAGCTACGTGGTGATGACCCAACAGCATCAACCACGAGGGCGAAGAGGGTAGTTGACCGGACACCGCGAGTGTCGAGATTCGCCTTGCGGACGGCGGATGGCGGGGCAGCGTGATTCGTCGCTGACCTGAGCCGGTCTGCCACATACGAAGGTCGACACGGGGGTTGACGTTGAGCCGAGGAACGCCGGGGTTCGCCGCCGTGTTGGCGGTGACCGAGTTCCGCGCGCTCTGGTTCGCCGAGGCACAGTCCGTGTTCGGGGACCAGCTCGCCAAGGTCGCGCTGACGATCCTCGTCTACGAAAGAACCGGCTCGCCGCTGCTCGCCGCGCTGATGTACGCGCTGACCTTCCTGTCCGCGCTCATCGGCGGTTTAGGACTGTCCCAACTCGCCGACCGCTTCCCGCGCCGCAAGCTGATGATCGTGAGCGCCGTCGGTCAGGCCGCGCTGGTCGCCCTGATGGCCGTCCCGGGCATGCCGGTCGCGGTGCTGTGCGTGCTCGTGCTCGCCGTCGGCCTGGTCCAGTCACCCTCCGCCGCCGCGCAGAACGCCATGACGCGCGAGATCTTCACCGACGACGAGCTGTACCTGCGCAGCCAGGACCTGCGCGGCATCAGCACCAACACGATCATGCTGGTCGGCCTGGCCGGCGGCGGCATGCTGGTGGTCGGGATCGGCGCGAGCTGGGCACTGGCCGTCAACGCGGTGACGTTCCTGGTCAGCGCGGTCCTGATCGCCCGGTTCGTCAAGGAGCGGCAGATCGCCGGCAGCAAGGAGGACGGCTGGTTCGGCGCCGCCAGGTGGGTGTTCGGGCGCAGCCGCATGCGTGTGCTGCTGACCCTCTCCTGGCTGGTCGGCCTGGTCGTCATCCCGGAGGGCCTGGTCGCGCCACTGGCCAAGGAGCTCGGCGAGTCGGACGCGGCGGTCGGCTGGCTGCTCGCCGCCGACCCGCTCGGCTTCGTCCTCGGTGTGTACCTGCTGTCACGCTTCGTGGCCGCGCAGCATCGCGTGCGGGTGATGGGACTGCTCGCCGCGGGCGCGTCCGCGACCCTCGTCGGGTTCGTGTTCCACCCGAACCTCGTCTTCGCGCTGGTGCTGCTCGCGATAGCCGGAATGTTCGGGGCATATCAGATCACCGTCAGTGCGACGTTCAATTCGCTCGTGCCCAATGACATTCGCGGAGGAGCGTTCGGCATCATTCGAACGGGCCTTCGAGTTTCACAGGGAATCGGCGTGGCAATTGGCGGCGCGGTAGCGCAGGGTATTGGTTCGGCTACTAACACGATTGTTTGGGCGGGCGTCGTCGGTGTGCTGATCGCGGTGCCGGCCGCGGTGGCATGGGCCCGGCTCAACCGCGTCGAGCCCGAGACAGCAGGCCTCACGCGACTGAACACAATGCCTTCTTCTTGAGAGTTCACATAGTGTTACGCAGGGACATAACACCAGGTACTCGTTACCCGAGCGGGGTCACAGATCGCGGTCCCTCATCACGGTTCACCTCCTGGCGGGGAAGACCAGAGCTGAACTGGCCGTACTTATCATGAGATTGTGGCAGAACGTCACAGATCGCGATCCGACATCACACTTCACCTCCCGTGGGGACGGGGTAGGTACCGAATGGCTTCACCGGGCGACAAACCGCCGAACGCGCAGTGGTGGCATGCTAGCGGTCCACACTGTCCGTTCGTTTTCGGCTGGCTCGGATCACACTTGCGTGTGACACCGATGGAGGACGTTTGCCCATGAGTTTCACCGCTCACGGTGGGTCCGGGCAAGCGTCGCCTGCCGGAGAAAGCCAAGACGCCAGCACAGGACGTGCTGGTGACGCCCCAACCGGTCGGACACAGGCCCGAGCTCCTGCATCACCCACAAGTGTGAACGATCAGCGCGACTCAGAACAGCGGCGACCCCTTTTCGTAGTACATCCCAGACTCTGGGCGTTCTGGCAGCAGAGGCCGCGGCTGATCGCGTACATCCTGGTCTGCGACCTGCTGGCGATCGGGTTCATCGTCTTCGCCACGGTCACCGCGCCCGGCCCGGTCCGCGGCGACTGGTTCCGCTTCGCGACGCTCGCCATCTGTGCGACAGTCCACTTGCAACTGTCACGCCGGCAGGAGGAACGCAGGCGCAGCAGGAAACCCACCGTGCAGATCGACCTCGTGGGCATCTGGTCCTTCGCTGGAGTCGTCGTCCTGCCGATCCATCTGGCACTGCTCGCGATCGTCCTGTCGAGAACGCAGCGCTGGTTCGTCGCACGCAGGCCCCTGTACCGATTCATCTTCTCGACGTCGAGCGTGCTGCTGGCCGCGGTGGCGACACATGAGACGGTGCAGAGCTTCGGCGCCAACGACTGGTCGCGGCTCGATGTCCCCCAGTCGTTCACCGCGTTCGGGATCCTCCTCCTGGGTGGCCTTGTCTACTTCGCGTCACAGGCCGTCGCGATCGGCGCAGGCGCGATCCTGCTGTCGACCACGCGGCCGACGATGCGGGCCGTGCTGGGGACGAGAGAGGACAACGAGCTGGAGGTCGTGACCATCGCCCTCGGGACGGTGGCCGCCGTCCTGCTCGTGAACGTCCCGGCCACACTGGCGATCATGGTGGCGGTCGGTGTCATCGCCAACCGCATAGCCGAGGTGCGCCAGCTACAGGAGGACGTGCGCACCGACCCGAAGACCGGCCTGCTGAACATGCGTGGCTGGCGCGAGGTCGCGGAGCGCGAGATGAACCGGGCCAACCGCGACGCGCAGCAGTGCGCGCTGCTGATGGTGGACCTGGACCACTTCAAGAACATCAACGACACGTGGGGTCACCCGGCCGGTGACGACGTGCTGGAGTACGTGGCGCACGCGTTGCGCAGCGCGACCCGCCCGAGCGACGTGATCGGCCGCTTCGGTGGCGAGGAGTTCGTGCTGCTGCTGCCGGACGCGGACACCAAGGAGGCCGAGGCCGCTGGCGAGCGCATCCGCCAGACGATCTCGGAGCTGCACGTCCCGACCACGGACAAACGCGGCGGCCCGGTCGCGATCTCCGAGCGCACGACCTCCATCGGCGTGGCCGTGTACCCGGTGCACGCGGACGCCCTGGACACCCTCCTGCAGGCCGCCGACGCCGCCGTCTACGAGGCGAAGGAAGGCGGCCGCAACCAAGTCCGCATGGCTTAGTAGCTCCGGAGTGCTACTCGATGGCTCCTTGTCAACCTTGGGTATGACGTCAAAGATCAGGGTTGAGCCTGATGGCCGAGGTGACCTTGACGAGTAGCCTTCGGTCCATGGGGAAACCAGGACGGTTGCCCCGGTTCAGCGCTCTGGTGGGGATCGTGTTGGCGGCGGCGGGGTTCGCGGTCATCGCGTCCCGGCCCGATCCGCCGCAGACCCGGCCGCCGACGGGGGACGTCGCCAAGGCGGAGCGGGCCATCGAGGACCTGCTCGACCCGAAGTCCGGCCGGGACCCGATAGCGGATCTGCCGGCGGACTTCACGAAGGTCAGCGGGCGCGAACCGGTGCACATGAAGGCACCGGACGGCACAACGAGGGCCGTCCATCCTGGCGGGGGCTGCTCGTCACCGTGGGGGGCGACGCGCTGGGACTACAGCGTGGGCTGCAAGGCCCACGATCTGGGCTACGACCTGCTCAGATACGCGGCCAACAAGGGGCAGCCGCTGTCGCCTGAGCTGCGTGAGCGGCTCGATGACCGGCTGTCCAAGGACATGCACGCGCAGTGCCACTACAACCCGCGCGACTCCGCCGGCGCCTGCGAGGCGGTGGCCGACGTCTACACCGCGGGCCTCGTCGTCAACTCGTGGCACCAGCGCTGGGGACCGCCACGCAACGAGCCGGTCGGCCCGTGGTCGGTCGCCATGGTCGTGATCATGGTCCTGATCGTGGCGCGGGCGCCGGGGATGGCGCGGAAGGTGCCGCGCGGGACCCGCATCTCGGCGCCGAGACCGGTGCTCACCGAGACCGAGCAGGCGCAGGCACACAGCATGAGCTACCTGCGCATACTCAGCCTGACGGGCATCGTGCTCGGCGAGTCGCTCCTCGCGTTCGCCATGCGGGATGACATGGAGCCGGCCTGGACCTGGCCGTTCACCTGGCTGCTGCAGCTGGTCCCGCTGTTCTTCCTGGCCGGCGGCCATTCCAACCTGCTCGCCTGGCGTGCCATGGAGGGCCACTACGTCACGTTCCTCGCGAGCCGGGTCGGCTGGCTGATCCGGCCGGTGTTCGCGTTCGTCGTCGCGTGGCTGGTCGTCCCGCTGTCCCTGGAGTTACTCCAGGCGCCGGAGAGCTCCGTCGCCGCCTTCAGCCGCCTCATCGTGCAGCCGCTGTGGCTGCTCGGCCTGTACCTGCTGGTCGTGGCCGTCACGCCGGTCATGCACCGGCTGCACCAGAAGTTGCCGCTGGTCACCTCGCTGGTGCTGACCGCGGCCGTCATCGGGCTCAGCTTCGCCGGCGGCTCCATCACCGCGCACGCCGGCGGGGTGCTGGTCGCGCTGCTGTTCGCGCAGCTGGCCTTCCACTACGCGGACGGCACGTTCTGGCGCGTCCCGCGTGGCGTGCTGATCGGCACGGCCGTGGTCGCGTTCGCCGGGCTCGTGGTGCTCACCACGCTCGGCGCGCAGCCGAAGCTGCAGCTCGCGGAGCCGAGCGGGTACGCGGCGTTCGCGCCGTCGCTGGCCGGTGTGCTGCTCATCGGCATCGTGCAGACCGCACTCGTGGCGTTGCCCCGCGAGCGCGGCCTCTCCGTGCTGGTGACGAGCGCGCCCGCCAGGGTGGTCGCCGTGGTCCGGGCCGCGCCGATGACCGTCTACCTGGTCTACCTGTGCGCGATGCTCGTCATCGAGGGCCTGCTCAGCGTCGCCGGCGGCATCGGCTGGTTCGCGGAGCCACGCACGATCCGCGCGGTCGGGCTGGTCGCGCTGCCGACGCTGCTGGCGTTCCTGTGGTTCGAACGGCGCCCGCCCGCGCCGCCCGAACCGGGGTTCGACCCGCTGCCGCGCCGGCACTGGGCCGACACGCTGGCCGCGATCCTCGGCGTCGCGTACGGCGGCCTCGGCGTGGTGGGCTTCGCGGTGGCCGGTCTGTCCGGTTGGACCGACTCGGCGAACGTGCTGGGCCTGCCCATCGACCCCATGGCGAACCTCATCCACCTGCTGCTCGGCTGGTACCTGGTGCACTGTGTCCATCTGCACACCAGCTCGCGGCCGGGTCCGTGGGTGGTCACGGCCATCGCGTGCGTTGCGCCGATGCTCACGACGGTGAGCGGGGTCGGGATGGTCGTACACAGCGTGACGATGCTGGTGGCGCTGGGTGTCGCCGTGGCGTGCACCCCCGCCCTGACCCGCACCGCTACGCCACGACCGGTACCCGCGAGTCGCTGAGAGGGGTGAGATAAACGCGCCGGCTCCATCACGCTCCGCAACGTATGCGACCCTACGAACAACCAGCTGGGGTTCAGCTGCGTCTTAGTTCTTAGGTGGGTGTCGTCCTCGGGAGGAGCGGGAGGAGTCGGGGTGAGCTATCGGTCGCCGAGGTCAGACGGACCTGCGGCGGGGCGTGGGCGGTCGCAGCCGTCACGTTCCGGTGGACGTGTGCCACCGCAGCCGGCCAACGCCGGTCGAGTGGTCGGGGGGCGTTCCAGCACGAGCCAGGACCGCAACCGCGCCGACCGCTCCAGAGACCGCTACGGCCGGCCTGTCGACCGTTCCGCCGAGCGCCCCAGCCAGCGGGACCGGCCGGCGTCCCGGACGTCAGACGCGCGCTGGCAGCCGCATCCCAGGACACCGCCACCGCCGCGCCGCGCGGCCAGCCGCGGCATGGTCGGCGGCAAGGTCGCGGTCGCGCTGATCTCGGCGCTGGTGCTGATCGCCACCGGCTACTACGCGAACCGGCTCAACAACTTCACCGACGGCCTGACCACAGCGGACGTCATCGAGGCGCCCCCGGTCGAGAAGCCGGCCGACGGCGCGATCGACATCCTGATGGTCGGCATGGACAGCCGCACCGACGCGCAGGGGCACCCGCTGTCCAAGGACCAGCTCGCGATGCTGAGCGCGGGTGTGGCCGACGGCGAGCTGAACACCGACACGCTGATCATGATCCGGATCCCGAACGACGGCGGTCCGGCGGTCGGCGTGTCCATCCCGCGTGACTCCTACGTCCAGATCGCCGGCAACTACGGCAAACACAAGATCAACTCGGCGTACGTGCGTGCCAAGAACGACGCCATGAACCAGCTGAAGTCGCAGGGTGTCAGCGACGACGCGGAGCTGCAGGTCAAGTCCAACCAGGATGGCGCGAAGAACCTGATCACGACCATCCAGGACCTGACCGGCGCCCAGATCGACCACTACGCCGAGGTCAACCTCCTGGGCTTCTACGACATCACGAACGCGATCGGCGGCATCGACGTCTGCCTGAACAAGGCGGTCAAGGACAAGTACTCCGGCGCGAACTTCCCGGCCGGCCCGCAGACGATCGCCGGCGTGCAGGCGCTGCAGTTCGTGCGGCAGCGGCACGGGCTGCCCAACGGCGACCTGGACCGCATCGTGCGGCAGCAGACGTTCATGTCCGGGATGGCCAAGAAGGTGCTCTCGGGGGGCATGCTGGCGCCGGGGTCGGACACGTTCGACCAGCTGCAGGGCGCGATCCAGAAGTCGGTCGTGCTGGACAAGAACTGGAACGTCCTGCAGTTCGCCCAGCAGATGATCGGCATCACCGGCGGCAAGGTCGAGTTCAAGACGATCCCGACCGGCACGATCGACCTGCAGACCAAGAGCGACGGCTCTGCGGTGGAGGTCGACCCGACCGCGGTCCGCGACTTCGTGACCGGCCTGCTGGGCACCAAGGCCAAGACGAGCACGTCGTCGTCCGCGGGCGGGGACGACGACGCGTCGGCGAACGCGAAGATCACGGTGAACGTGCGCAACACGACGAGCCGGGGCGGCCTCGCCGGCAACGTCGCCAAGGCGCTGACCGACCAGGGCTTCGTGCAGGGCATCATCGGCAACGCCAGCGCCGTGAAGTCCACTGTGGTGCGGTACGCGTCCGGCGAGCAGGCCAGCGGCGACCGGGTCGCCAAGGCACTGGGCGGCAACATGCTGGTCGAGCAGGACGCGAACCTCCCGGCCGGGACGGTGTCCGTACTGCTCGGGCAGGACTACGGCGGCCCGGGTGGGTCCGGTTCGGACAGTGGCGACGGGTTGGCTGGCAAGCCGATGCTGAGCCTGGACGGTCCACAGCGCGCGCAGGGTCAACCCGCGCAGCCGGGGTGCGTCAACTGAAGTAGCGCCCGAGCTGCTGTTCGCCACGCCTCGTTCACCCGAACGGGCTACTTGCGAAAGCAAAGTTTGAAAATCCGCGTAATCGGACGGCACTTCATCGCTTCCTCATATGTCGGCATCCCGGTCGGGGACCGGGTGCCACGAGGAGAGGGGCGATCGTGCTGCTGGACACAGCGACCTACCAGCGGGTACTCGGCGACGAGCTACGCCGCCTGCGCAAGCAGCGCGGCTGGACGAGGCGTGACCTGAACCGGCGGTTGCAGAGCGACATCTCCCTCCAGACGCTGGCCACGTACGAGTTGGGGACGAGACAGTGTTCGGTCGTGCGGCTCGTGGAGATCTGCCTGGCGCTCGGGGAGGTGCCACACGAGCTGATGTCCCGCGTGCACCAGCGCGTGTTCAGCGACTCGCCGGTTGGTCGCATTCGGATAGACCTGCGGAAGGTCGTGCGGGACGCCCAGCCGGAGCTGGGGCCACTTCGCCGCTGGGCCAAGGGAAAGCTCGCGGAGAGCAACGGCACCCAGCATCCGGCGGAGGTGAGCCTGGACATCTCCGCCCTGGAGCGAATGGCGGAACTGTGCGGTTTGGAGACTGTTGAGCTGATCGGCCGCCTGCAGACGATCACCGGCGTGGCGGAACCGGTGGAGTGAAGCCCGGCCACGTGCGACCCGAGCGAGGGGCAGGTCGCGCGTGGCCGTTTCTCTCTGTGCTGGCCCCATGCGTGAATGGAACCTTTGTCGAACCGGCGGGGTGAACCATTTGCCATTTAACTCTTACGCCCCCGAAACCGTCCTTCAAGCGCGATACAATGGCGGCGGGGTGCCCCCGGGATGGGTCAGGGGGTCGGCAAAGTCGAGTTCCTGCAGTTCAAGGCAGCCTTTCGGCTTGGTATAGACCCCTACGGCCAGCCCGGCGCACCGAAGCAATGCAACAAAGTTCAGTGATTCCCCGATCCTCAACCCTCCATGGTGGACCGGAAGAACCTCGACTCGGGCCTTCGTAAGCCCGCCGACGAGCGGTTCTGCGACTTTGCCGGGGCCCTGCCGGGATGGGTGGGGCTGCGCACACCACGTTAGGCGGCGGGAAGTTGTTGGAACAGCGGCGTTTCGGCCCTTGATGGCCTGCGCTCATTCCCAGGCCGAGGCGCTCTTTTTCTGTTCGCGTCGCATGAATGGGACTTTCGCTCGACTGTTTCTCGCCTGAAGAGGAAATTGTCGGGCCAACCCGATAATCTATGGGCATGATTCCTCCTGAAGACACTGTGGCCACGGCAGACGAGCGGCCGATGCTGGAAAAATGGCTCGACGTCCAGCGCGACGCGATCGTGGAGAAGATCGACGGACTGTCCGAGGTGGACATCCGGCGTCGGCTGGTGCCCTCGCTCACCACCGTCGGCGGCGTCGTGAAGCACCTGCGCTGGGTCGAGACCGGTTGGTTCGATCAGTTACTCGGCGCGCGCTCCGGGACCAACCGGCGCGCGCACGACAGGGACTGGGAGTTCACCGTCCAGCCCGACGACACGGCCGCCTCGCTCATCGCCGCTTATAGGGACGCCTGTGCTCGGTCGCGAGAGGCTGCCGGCGGGTACTCGCTCGATGACGTGGTGCCACATCACGCCATGGGGATGGTCTCGGTTCGGTGGGTCTTCGTCCATCTGCTCGAGGAGACCGCGCGCCATGCCGGACAGCTGGACATCCTGCGTGAGCAGCTGGAGGTTTCCTGACCGGTTGACCGGGTAGCCGTCGGGCAGACCGAACTTCGACCATGGGAGGAGTCAGCGATGTCGGACAGAGACAGGAGCGGCCCGGCCGAGGGCGCCAAAGGCGTCGTCGAGGAGGTCAAGGGACGGTTCAAGGAAGCGCTCGGCGCCGTGACCGGCAACGACTCCAAGGTCCGCGAAGGCCAGGCGCAGCAGGACAAGGCCGCCGCACAGCGTGAGGTCGCGGAGAAGGAAGCCGCGGCGGACCGGGCTCGTACTGAAGCTGATGTCCATGAGGCGCGTGAACGGTCTCACCAGGACCGTTGATTCCTGATCCGATCGGCTTCTCTCTCTCCGGGATTCCGGGGGCCGGGCGGGGCCGGGGTGGACTGGCAGGGCTTGGCACGTTGGCTGGGTTGGGCTAGCTGGCTTGACCGAATCGGCCCTATCGGTTGGCTGCGGCCGGTGCTGTGTGGTCCCTTCGGGCTCAGCTGTCTTGCCGGTCGGATTCGGGGATGCGCGTCATACCTGCGGCGCCGGTGACCAGAGGTCCCGGCGCCGTGGACTGTCCGCTTATCCTGCTATCTCGGCTACTGCCTCCAGTAGGCGGTCTACATCGGACTTTTCGGTGTAGGGGGCGATTCCCGCGCGGACCGCGCCTGTTTCCTCGATGCCCAGGAGTCGTGCGCACTCGTAGGCGTAGAACGTTCCCGCTGGGGCGTTCACGCCTCGGTCGGCCAGGTGTTGGTACAGCTCTGCCGGTGGCACGTTGGCCACTGTGAACAGGGTCGTCGGCGTTCGGTGGCGGTTGGGGTCGCCGTAGCGGGTCACCCGTGGCAGTTGGGCCAGGCCGTCGTCCAGTTGTGCCAGCAGTACCGACTCGTGTTGTTCCAGTGCTTCTAGTGACGCCGCCAGGCGCTCTCGGCGTGAGCCTGTGCCGGGGACCAGGTCTGCCAGGAAGTCGATTGCCGCTGTGGTGCCGGCCATCGACTCGTACGGCAGCGTGCCGTACTCGAAGCGTTCCGGGACTATGTCCGACGACGGCAGCAGCTTGTCCGGGCGCAGCTCCTCCAGCAGCGCCGGCGCCGCCGCCAGCATCCCCAGGTGCGGTCCCAGGAACTTGTACGGCGAACACGCGTAGAAGTCCGCCCCCAGCGCCGCCATGTCCACGAAAGCATGCGGTGTGAAGTGCACACCGTCCACGTACACCAGCGCCCCCGCCTCGTGCGCGGTCGCCGCCACCGTCGGCACGTCCGGGCGGCTGCCCAGCAGGTTCGACGCCGCCGTCAGCGCCACCAGGCGGGTCCTCGCCGACAGGGCCCGCGCCACGTCGTCCGCGGTCAGTACGCCGGTGGCCGGGTCGAACGTCGCCCAGCGCACCGTCGCGCCGGACGCCTCGGCCGCCTGCACCCACGGCCGCACGTTCGCGTCGTGGTCCAGGCGGGTCACCACCACCTCGTCGCCCGGGCCCCACGTCTTGGCCAGCGTTCGGGCGAAGTCGTACGTCAGCTGGGTCATGCTGCGCCCGAACACGATGCCTTGCGGGTCGCCGCCCACCAGGTCCGCGCCGGCCGTCCTCGCCGCGTCGACGATCTCGGTGGCACGGCGTTCGGCCGCGGTCATCGCGCCCTTGTTCGCGACCGCTGACGTCAGCACGTCCGCGACCGCGCGTGCCACCTGCGTCGGCGACTGCGAGCCGCCCGGGCCGTCGAAGTGGGCCGCGCCCTCAAGCAGCGCGGGGAAGTGCGCACGCACCGCGGTCACGTCGTAGTTCATCCAGGACCTCCGACCAGCCGTTGACACCCTTCGCCATCTACATTAGGTGCCATCATGGGTGACGGTTGTCGGAACACAGGCGGAGCGCATGCCACTGATTTCTGCTGACGAACTGCTCGCGCTCGCCACCGAGGTCCTCGAGGTCGCCGGCACGCCCGACGCCGCGGCGCGGACGGTGGCCGGGTCGCTCGTGCGGACCAACCTCTTCGGCCACGACTCGCACGGCGTGCTGCGGCTGCCGAGGTACGTCGCCGAGATCCGCAAAGGACGGATCGACCCGCGCGCGGAGCCGGCCGCCGAGCAGACCCGGCCCGGTGCCGTCGTGGTGCATGGCTGGCGGGCGTTCGGGCAGCTTTCCGCGGGCCGGGCCGTGCGAGAACTCATTGCCCTGCAAGGCGTCGGGGTCGCAGTCGTCCGGGAGTGCAACCACATCGGCCGGGTCGGCGAGTACGTCGCCGAGCTGGCCGAACATGAGTTCGTCGGCATCGCGTTCGGCAACACCTCCACGTGCGTCGCCCCCTATGGTGGCCGGGAGCGGCGGCTCGGCACCAACCCGCTCGCCTGGGCCGTCCCGCGCGAACGCGGCAAGCCGCCGGTCGTCATGGACTGGGCCACGTCCGTCGTCGCGGAGGGCAAGCTGGCCGTCGCCAGGGACCGTGGGCTTCCCATCGCCGAGGGGATCGTGCGGGACGCGGACGGCCGGATGTCCACCGACCCCAACGACTTCTACGCCGACGGCATGCTCCTGCCGTTCGCCGACCACAAGGGTTACGGCCTGTCCGTGCTCATCGAGCTGGTCGCCGGCCTGCTCACCGGCGGCGGCATCGCCAGCATGCCCGACTACGCGGGCGACTTCGGCACCGTGCTCATGGCGTTCCCCATCGGCACCTTCCAGCCGGTCGACGAGTTCCGCACGAGAACCGAGGAGTTCTGCCGGCACCTCGCCGAGACCCCGCTCGCACCCGGCCACACCGAGGTCCTGGTGCCCGGCGAGCCGGAGGAACGCACCAGAGCCGAACGCGAACGCGACGGCATCCCCATCACCGACACGATGCTGAGCGAGCTGAAAGCCCTGGCTGCCGGCGCGGAGCAGTGAACCCATCGCGTGGCAGGCAGGTCACCTATTAGAGATCGAACTCCACGACGATGGCCGCGTGGTCCGAGGCCTGCTGGTCGTGGTTCGCGATCTCCGGGTAGGTCTCCCAGTCGGTCGGCCGAGTCTGCCTGGTGCCCCACAGGCCCTTCCGGAACAGGTGGCCCGAGGTGAACCTGGGCCGCAGCGACCTCGAGACGAACACGTAGTCCAGCCGGTTCCGGATGCCGCACGAGTCGAACGACCCCGGTTTCGGCCCCGGGTCGAAGCCGTCCAGCTCGTAGCACGACACCAGCGGGCCCGCCGGGTCGAACAGCGGCTTCAGGTTCGTGGCCGCCTTGACCAGCGACGGCTGGCCCTCGTTGAGGTCGCCGAGCACGATCACGTTCTTGCCCTCCGCCACCAACGCGTCGGCGATGGCGCGGACCGCGCGGGCCTGGCGCCGTCGTTTCGACGCGCCGCCGCCGGACTGCGACTTGAAGTGGTTCACCAGCACGTGCACCACCTCGCCGGACGGCGTGCGGATCTCGTACTGCGCGCAGTCCCGCGAGAACACCTGCCCCGACCGGTCCTTCAGGTCCACATTGGATCTGATGGACTGGATGTCGAAGCCCTTCTTCGTCATGATGCCGACGTCGATACCGCGCTCGTCGTTGCCGTCCACCAGCATCACGTGCTCGTACCGGTCGCCGAGCAGCTCGTGGTTCAGCCGGACCAGCGACGGGCGGTCCTCCACCTCGATCATCGCGAGCACGTCGGCGTTCACGTCGGCGATCACGCGGGCGGTGTTGCGCGTGCCGACCTCGTCGACGGCCTCCTTGGCCAGCTCCACCCAGCCGATCCAGTCGGCACGGCCGGTCGCGATGATCTCCACGTCCTTCGCCGCGTCCCGTGGCTCGCGGTCGAAACTGCCGCGGTTCTTCCGGAACCAGGCCCACTTCGGCGTCGAGGTCTGCTTGCGCCGCACGGCGCCCCGCTCGTTCACCGTGTAGATGTCCAGCTCCACCAACAGCTCCCGCATGCGCTTGCGGTCCGCGTCGGTGTACTCCTGCGCGGCGATGAGGCCGTTGAACTCGTGGTACGCCGCCAGCACCGGCTCGCCGGCCGCCGGGTCGGTCGAGTCGAACGCCTTCGGCCGCGCGAACAGGTTCTCGACGTTGTAGGACGCCACCCGCACTTTCGCCATACCCCACAAGTCGCGGCAGCGTCGCCGGCGATACCGCCCCAGCCCTTGTGGACGGTGGTCACAGCCCCAAAGGGAGGCCGAAGGTGCCGAACAGCCGCGGTTCGAAGAACGAGACCACGTGCGAGAAGAGCGTTCCCTCGACGGTCAGGGTCTGGACGCAGAACGGCTTGCCCCACAGGTACATCGCGAGCGCCGGCTCGCCGTTCGCCTGCGTGTGCACGAACTCGAAGTCGCCGGGCCCGCCGGGGCACTGCTTGTCCAGGTGCCGCGCCACCTGCTCGCGCCCGAGGAACCACGTCGCGTACGGCGGCATCTCCCACACCGCGTCCTGCGCGAGCAACGCCACGATCGCGTCGACGTCCTTGCGCTCGAACGCCTCGACATAGCGTTCCAGCAGCTCACGCTTGTCCGCGGGCGCGACCACGGTCTCCGGCGTCGGCGCGACCTCGTCCAGCTGCGCGCGGGCCCGCTGCAGCGCGGAGTTCACCGCCGCGACCGTGGTGTCCAGCAGCTCCGCGACCTCGGCGGCGCGCCACGCGAGCACGTCGCGCAGGATCAGCACCGCCCGCTGCCGGGCCGGCAGGTGCTGCAGCGCCGCGACGAACGCGAGCCGCGTGCTCTCCCGCGACGTCACGACCTCGGCGGGGTCGCCGGTCGGCAGCGGCTCCAGCCACGGCACCTCCTCGCGCACCTCGAGGGGCTCCCCGCCGGCGTCGCTCGGACCGCCGAGCCCGGCGGGGAGTGGTCGCCGGGCCCGGCTTTCCAACGCGGTCAGGCACTGCGTGGTCGCGATGCGGTACAGCCAGGTGCGCAGCGTCGAGCGGCCCTCGAAGCTGTCGTAGGCCCGCCAGGCCCGCAGCATGGTCTCCTGGACCAGGTCCTCGGCGTCGTGGACCGAGCCCAGCATGCGGTAGCAGTGCGTGAGCAGCTCACGGCGGTACGGGCTCAGTACGTCCACAAGGAACTATCGCACCACATCGAAGCGGATGTGGGTCGCCGCGGGGGTGACGACCACGCGCTTGCGCCTGAGGGTGACCGGGCCGCCGAGGTGGTCGAACAGCCGCGTGCCGCCACCGACCAGCACCGGCATGACATGGACCTGGATCTCGTCGAGCAGCCCGAGGTTCAGCGCCTGCTGCGCCGTGGTCGCGCCGTGCAGGCCGATGTCCTTGTCCCCGGCGACGGCCTTGGCCTGCCTGATCGCGCTCTCGACACCGTCGGTGACGAATGTGTACACGGACGGGTACTGCTTGGTAGGCGCGTTGTGCGTGACGACGAAGACCGGCGTGTCGCCGACCGGGCCGCCGTCACCCCAGCCGCCGTCGCCCTCGTTCTTCTCGAACGACTTGCGGCCCATGATGACCGCACCGCAGCTGTTGACCGCCTCCTCGAGGATGGCGACGTCGTCGTCGGTCTTGTCCTTGAAGATCCAGTCGTGCAGGCCCTCCGCACCCGTGCCGAACGGGTTCTCGCGGCTGTCGTCGGGCCCGGTGACGAACCCGTCGAGCGACATGGACATATCGGAGATGACGCGGGACATGGTGTTCGCTCCTCGGTCTTCAGGCGGCACGGTACGCCGAGCGGCGGACCGTGGAGAGACTTGCCTCGCAGGCGGCGACCAGCTGCGCGTCCGCACGGGTCCGCGCGCCCCGGTCGCATCCGGGGCAGTGCAACGCGACCGTGCCGGTGACCTCGTCGACCGCGACCTCCAGCGCCCGCCGGCACGGCCGGCACCAGCGGTGCCCGCTGACCTGGCTGACGTGCAGGTCACTGTGGCAGCACTGGTGGATCCACCGCCGGTGCACCGGGCAGGTGATCCGGTCGAGCGGGTCCAGGAAGCCGACCTCCTCGGCGTGGTCCTCTGCGACGAGCGCGTCGGCCAGCGCGTCGGCGGATGTGGTCCTGACGCACAACGTGGCGGTCATAGCACTGGCTCCTCGCTGCTCGGTCTCTCGACAACCCGTCGAGCGAACACAGCAGGATTCGACACCCCACCCCGAAAGTTCGCCCACCCCAGCCGCGAGTCCCGCGTTCAAACACCGCGAGTCCCGCGTTCGGACACGCTGAACTGCGGTTTCGTGCAGGTCCCGGCCGGCCGACATGTGCACGAAACCGCAACTCGGTGTGTTTGAACGCGGGACTCGCTATGGCTGAACGCGGGACTCGCGGGGTCAGGGGCGGGTGGCTAGGCGGTCTATGGCTGCTGGGGCGAAGACTGCTTCCGCGGCCAGGCCGGCCATGCCTACCAGCGGGGCCTGTTCGCCCAGGACTGCTGGTCCCACGTCCAGGCCTCGGGCCGCCACCTCGTGGGCCTGTTCGGTCAGGGTTTCGGCCAGGCCCTCGCGGAACGGGGCCAGTGCGCCGATCTCCCCGCCCACCCGGACCATGTGCGGGTTGAGGATCGTCACCACCGTCGCCAGGACCGTGCCCACCAGGCGGCCTGCGTCCGTCGCCATGGCCACCGCGTGTGGGACTCCCGACTCCACCCGGCGGATCACCTCCGGCAGGGACCGGACACCATCCCCGCGCAGCTGCCGGATCAGTGCCTTCCCGCTCGCCAGGGCCGCCACGCATCCGCGCCGCCCGCACGTGCACCGCTCGTCGTGGCTCTCGATGCGGATGTGTCCGATCTCGCCGGCGCAGCCCGTCGCCCCTCGGTGTGGCCTCCCGCCGATCACCACGCCGGCGCCGATGCCCGTGCCGACGGCCACGCCCAGCACGGTCGACTGCCAGTTGCCCGCCGCCAGGTACTCCCCGTACGCCAGGGCGTTCGCGTCGTTCTCCAGCAGGACCTCCACGCCGAGGCCGTCGGCCAGCGCGTCCCGGAGCGGCTGCTCACGCCATGCGGTCATGGTCGCCGGCATGATCGAGATGCCGGTCGCCTGGTCGATCTGACCCGGCACCGCCAGCCCGACCGCGGCCAGGTCGCCGGTACGGCCCGTCGCGGCCAGCTGCTCGCGCGCCGTGTCGACCAGCCACGGCTGCACGTCCGCCGGCGTGTGGCCCAGCGGCAGCCGCTCGGTGTGGTCGACCAGCACCTTCCCGGCCAGGTCCACGACCCCCACCGACACGTGGCTCGCGCCCAGCCAGGCCACCACGGCGACCCGGCTCGTCCGGTCCGCCTCCAGCAGCTCCGCTCGCCGCCCACCCCGCGACGCGTCGTGTCCGGCCGTGCGCACCATGCGTAGTCGTTGCAGCGTGTCCAGCCGCTCGACGAGCGTGGCCCGCGACAGCCCGAGCAGCGCCTGCAGCTGTTGACGGGTCAGCGGACCCGCGTCGCGTAACACGGCGACAACATTTCCGGGTGACGCTGCGCCACCGGTTGGTAAAGCTCTGTTGACGTCGCCCATGACCCCAGCCTAAATTTGTATACGCCACTTCTGTCTAACAATTAGACATAAGTCTTTACGGAGGTGCACGGTGGCACCGGTTTCTCGGCGGTCCGTCCTGCGCGGGCTGCTGGCGACATCGGTCGGCGGCGCCACGCTGAGCGGCTGTGGAGCGCTGACCGGGTTCGCCACGACCGGCGGGTCGGGGATGACATTCTTCTCGACCCAGTTCACGCCCGTCGAGGAGGCCGAGCGGTTCCGCGGCATCCTCAAGACCGAGGTCGAGGGTGACGTCAGCTACGTGACCGCCGACCCCGGCCCGTTCGCCACGCAGATCCGCACCCAGGTTGACGCCGGCTCGGTCCGCACCTCGCTGCTCGGCGGCCTGCACGGCGACCTCGCGCCGCTGGCCGACGGCTACCTCACCGACCTCACCGACCTGCTCGACGGCCTCGGCGACCTGGGCTGGCCCGCCGAGTTCCTCGACCTGGCCCGTGTCGGCACCGGCCGCACCTGGTACGTGCCGTGGGCGCAGGCCAGCTACGTCATCTGCGCGCGCGAGGAGACGCTCGAGCACCTGCCGTCCGGCGCCGACGTGAACGCGCTGACCTACGACCAGTTCCTGGACTGGGCCATCGCCGCCCGCCGCGCCAACGGCAACAAGCCCGTGCTCGCGCTGCCCGCCGGGCCGAAGGGCCTGCTGCACCGCTTCACGCAGGGCTTTCTGCTGCCGTCGTTCACCGGCGGGCAGATCACGACGTACCGGTCGCGCGAGGCGGTCGAGGCCTGGCAGTACTTCCGCGACCTGTGGCGCAACGCCGTGCCGACCTCGACCACGTACGACTTCGTGCAGGAACCCCTCGCCGCCGGTGAGGCCACGATCGGCTGGGACCACGTCGCCCGGCTGATCAACGCGCCGCAGGACGAGCCGGACAAGTGGGTCATGGCGCCGTCGCCGCGGGGTCCCAAGGGGCTCGGGTACATGGTCGTGCTGACCGGCATGGCGATCCCGAAGGGTGCGCCGGAACAGGACGTGGCGCAGCAGGTGATCGCGGCGCTGTCCCGGCCCGCCGCACAGGTGGAGGTGTTGCGGGCCAACGCGTTCTTCCCGACCGTGCGGGTGGACCTGCCCGGTGACCTGACGCCGGCGATCAAGCTGGAGGCCGGCGCCGTCCAGCGGCAGCGGACCGCGCCGGACGCGCTCGTGGCCCTGCCGCCCGTCGGGGTCGGCACCCGCGAAGGCGAGGTGAGCAAGGTCTTCAAGGACACGTTCCAGTCGATCGTGCTGGACGGCGCGGAAATCAGGTCCACTTTGGACGATCAGGCGAAGGTCATGAACCAGCTGCTCGGCGAGCTGAAGGTGTCCTGCTGGCCGCCGGACCCACCCGGCTCACCGTGTGAGGTGGCGTCGTGAGCGGAGCTTGCAGAGCGAACCATCGATATCCAGGATGGCACCTCGACCGCGGAGGGCGCCGGAGGAGCGGAGCTTGCGGAGCGTTCCGGCGCCACGGAGCGGACGAGGGGGCGTCATGAAGACGCGCATCCCCTGGCTGCTGCTCGCGCCGTCGATCGTGTTCATGCTGCTGCTGTTCGGGTGGCCGCTGGTACAGGGGATCCTGACCGCGTTCCGGTCCGGCGACTCGTTCACCGTGGACAACTGGACGCGGATGTGGGGCGACGCATACTTCGGGCGGGCGCTGCGGAACACGTTGCTGCTCACGGTGATCGTCGTGCCGGTCCAGTTCGTGCTGGCCATCGGCATGGCGTTGCTGTTGCAGTCCCGGCCGAAGCTCGCCGGCGTGCACTTCTACCTGTGGACGATCCCGCTCGCGATGTCCGAGCTGGCCGCGGGCCTCGTGTGGCTGTCGATCTTCTCGAACCACGGGTACCTCAACTCGTTCCTGTCCTGGCTGGGGATCTCGCCGGACGGGATCGGCTGGCTCGACTACGACAACCCCGCCGGGATGTTGTTCGCGGTCGTGGTGGCCGAGGTGTGGCGGGCCACGTCGCTCGTATTCGTGATCCTGGTGGCCGGCCTGCAGATGGTGCCGAGGGACTTCGACGAGGCCGCGCAGGTGTTCGGGGCGACGGCGTGGCAGCGGCTGTGGCACGTGACGCTGCCGACGATCAAGCCGAGCCTCCAGGTCGCGTTGATCCTGCGGACGATCCTCGCTATCCAGGTCTTCGCGGTCGCGCAGGCGTTGACGGGCAGGAACTTCCCGCTGCTGGTCGGCGAGACCTACCAGTGGTACGTGAACCTGCAGAACGCGGCGGTGGCGAGCGCGCTGGCGCTGGTGGTGCTGGCGATCTCGCTGGTCGTGTCCATTGTGTACCTGCGGGCCCTGCGGAGGGAGCGGGCATGACGGCTACCAAACCCGTGTCCGCTCCCGTCGCGGACAGGGTGCTCCCGCCGGTCGACCTGGCACCGTTGCGGCGCAGGCGGATCCGGCGTGCGCTGGTCCAGTTCGCCTGCGTGCTCGTGTCGCTGTTCATGGTGCTGCCGATCGTGCTGATCGCGTTCGCCGCACTGTCCACATCGGACGAGCTGGCCGAGTTCCCGAAGTCGTTCCTGCCGTCGGACTGGACGCTCGACACGATCCGCGGGTTCGTGACCAGCACCGGCGTGCTGCCGGCGTTCGGCAACTCCGTGCTGACCGGTCTCTACACGGTCGTCCTGTCGCTCGCGATCGGCGCGCCCGCCGGCTACGCGCTGGCCCGGCACGCGTTCCGCGGCCGGGACGCCTACCAGGTGTTCATGCTGATGGTGCGGGCGCTGCCGATCGTCGTGCTGTCCGTTCCGCTGGCCACGATCTTCCTGCGGGCCGGCGCGTACGACACGGTCGCGGCCGTCACGCTCGTGCACACCGCGCTCGCGATGCCGACCACCGTGCTGATCACGGCGAGCATCTTCGTCGCCGTGCCGACGGAGCTGGAGGAGGCCGCGCGGGTGTTCGGCTGCACGCGGACGGAGACGTTCCGCCGGGTCGTCCTTCCGCTCGCCGTCCCGGGCCTGGCCGCGGCGGCCGTGTTCACGTTCGTCCTGTCCTGGAACGAGGTGCTCGGCGCCGGCGTGCTGACCATCGGGCACCGCACACTGCCGGCGCAGGTCCTGGTGGCGCTGGCCGACTCGCCGCAGTCCTACCGCTTCGCCGGCGGGCTCGCCCTCGTGCTGCCCGCGCTGCTGTTCATCCTCCTGATGCGCCGTTACCTGTTGAGCATGTGGGGTTCGCGTGGCTGACGTCGAGTTGCGTTCACTGGTCAAGACCTACCCGGGCGCGAGCACCCGGGCCACCGACGAAGTCTCACTGTCCATAGCGGACGGTGAGTTCATGGTGCTGCTCGGCCCGTCCGGCTGCGGCAAGACCACGTTGCTGCGTGCGGTGGCCGGGCTTGAGCTGCCCGACGAGGGCCAGGTCGTGATCGGCGGCCGGGACGTGACGTACCTGGAACCCCGGCACCGCAACCTGTCCATGGTGTTCCAGTCCTACGCGGTGTTCCCGCACAAGAGGGTCCGCGACAACATCGGCTTCGGTCTGAAGGTCCGCGGTGTGCCGGCCGACGAGATCCGCCGCAAGGTCGGCTGGGCGGCCGAGATGCTGCAGCTGACCGACTACCTGGACCGGTACCCGGCCAAGCTGTCGGGCGGCCAGCGGCAGCGGGTGGCGGTCGCGCGGGCGATCGTGGTGGAGTCGGACGTCCTGCTGATGGACGAGCCACTGTCCAACCTGGATGCTCTGCTGCGGCTGTCGTTCCGCGCCGACCTCAAGAAGCTGGTCGGCGAGCTGGGCCTGACCACGATCTACGTGACGCACGACCAGGTCGAGGCGCTGTCGCTCGGCGACCGGGTCGCGGTGATGAAGGACGGCCGCGTGACGCAGTGCGCGAACCCGACGGACGTGTACGACAACCCGGCGACCGAGTTCGTCGGCGGGTTCCTCGGCAGCCCGCCGATGAACTTCCTGTCCGGCACGGTGTCCGAGAACGGGCACGGCCTCGCGCTCGAGCTGGGCGAACAGTGGGTGCCCGTGCCGGCCGAGCTGTCGACCTACCGCGACCGCAGGCTGGACCTGGGCGTACGGGCCGAGTCGCTCAAGGTCGTCGACGAGCCGGAAGGGCTGACCTGCACGGTCGAGGTGTACGAGCCGCTCGGCTCCTCGGTGCTGCTCACCACGGTCCTGAGTGGACAGCGGGTGAAGGTGTCCGCGCCACCCGGCTTCCGGGCCGCGCCGGGCGACGAGCTCCGCGTGGCACCCACCCAGACCCGCTGGTACGACCCGGAAACACAACTGCTGCTGGAGGTCAGGTGAGAACCAGCTTGGGCCCCGTGCAGCTGGCGGCGAGCGCGGCGTGGACGCTGTCGGGCAACGACATCGGCACGATGATCACGGCCGCGCCCCGGCTGTACCCGCACATGTGGAGCTGGGACACGGCGTTCATCTCCATCGGCCTCGCGCACCTCTCGGCGGCGCGGGCCGCGCAGGAGCTCCGGACGCTGCTGTCCGCGCAGTGGCGCAACGGGATGATCCCGCACATCGTGTTCTCCGAGGGCGCCGGCTACTTCCCCGGCCCGGAACGGTGGGGCGCGGCCGAGCTGAACCCCGACTCCCCGAAGGCGCCACGCACGTCTGGCATCTGCCAGCCGCCGGTGCACGCGATCGCGTTGCGGCGCATCGTGGACATCGCCCGCTCGCAGGGTGAACGCGCGACGGCGTACGAGCTGCTGAAGTACGCGTGGCCCAAGCTGTACCGGTGGCACGAGTGGCTGGTGCGGCACCGGGACCCGCTCGCCACGGGCATGCTGGGCATCGTGCACGGCTGGGAGTCCGGTATGGACAACTCGCCGCGCTGGGACCTGCCCTACGCCGAGGTGGTCCCGGGGCCGGACCTGCCGCCGTACGTCCGCCTCGACCGCGGCCTGGTGGCACACGCGGACGCCGAACGCCCGAGCGACGTCGAGTACGACCGGTACCTGTGGCTCATCGAGGAGATGCGCAAGGTCCGCTACGACGCGGACGCGGTGGTGCGCACGTCGAGCTTCCTGGTCGGGGACGTGTTCGTGACCGCACTGTTCGCGCTGGCGAGCGAGGTTCTCGCGGAACTTGGCGAGGAGAGCGAGCAGCCGGCGTGGCAGATCCGGCAGCTGCGTGGCTGGGCGCGGCGGTCGCGGGTGGCCGTGGCGGCGTCCTACGACCACGAGTCCGGCCTGGCCCGGGACCGCGACCTGCGCGGCGACCGCTGGCTGTCGTCGTCGACCATCGCCGGGTTCGCGCCGCTGCTGTGCGGCGGGCTGCCGGTGGACGCGGAGAAGAAGCAGCTGGCCATGCTGTGCGGCCCGGACTGGGCGGGGCACCCGGACCTGTTCGCGCAGATCCCGCCGTCGGTGTCGCCGAACGACAGGGGTTTCCGGCCACGCGAGTACTGGCGCGGCCCGGTGTGGCCGGTGATCGCGTGGTTGTTCGGCTGGGCGTTCGAGCAGCACGGCTGGCTCGCGGAGTCGACGCACCTGCGCTCGGAGTGCCTACGGCTCGCCGCGGACGGCTCGTTCGCCGAGTACTACCACCCGCTGACGGGCGAGCCACTCGGCTCGCGGCAGCAGTCCTGGACCGCGACAGTGGTGTTGGACTGGCTGCACACCGAGTCATGAACGCCTTCGACCTCCCGGGCCGGTTCTGGCGCGGCAACCTGCACACCCACTCCGACCGGTCGGACGGGGCACTGTCCCCTTCGGACACTGTGGACTTCTACCGGTCCGCCGGCTACGACTTCGTCGCGGTCACGGACCATTTCCGTGCCCAGTACGGGTTTCCGCTGACGGACACGCGAGAGTTCCGCTCACCGGAGTTCACGACGCTGCTCGGCGCGGAGCTGCACGGATCGCGGCAGTCGTTCCCGTCCGACTGGCACATCGTGGCGGTGGGTCTGCCGCTGGGCTTCCCGCCCGCGGACCGTGGTGAGACCGGCCCGCTGCTCGCCCGCCGGGCGCGCCGGGCCGGCGCGTTCATCGGCATGGCACACCCGTCGGCCTCCCTGCTGACACTCGCCGACGCGGAGAGCCTGGACGCCGCGCACGCGATGGAGGTGTACAACGCGGTGTCGGCCTGGGAGGAGCGCGGCGACAGCTGGCACCTGTTCGACGCCATGCAGTCCCGCGGCCACCGGCTCTCCGCCTACGCCGCCGACGACGCGCACTTCCAGCCGCAGGACCCGCCGGGGGGTGCGGCGTGGGTGCAGGTGCGTGCGCGGTCGCTGGAGCCGGCACAGCTGCTCGCCGCACTGAAGGCCGGGAGCTACTACTCGAGCACCGGGCCGGAGCTGCACGACGTGACGGTGACCGGCGACCGCGTGGCGGTCCGCTGCTCGCCGGCCAGCCGGATCCTCGTCACCGGTGGGGTGCCCGGCAAGCAGGTCCTCGCAGGCGACCGGCTGACCGAGGGCGCCCTGCCGCTGGAGATGTTCCAGGACACCTACTTCCGCGTCACGGTCGTCGACGCGGACGGCGGCCGGGCCTGGAGCAACCCGATCTGGCTGCGGTGATCACCGGCGACGGGTCGCCATACGTGCAGCGGCCGCGCCGGAGGCGATGACCAGTACGAGCACCGTCAGGCCCCAGCGGCGTTTCTCCTCCGTCGCCTCGTGGCCCGCCGCCGACGGCTCCGCCACCGGCATCTCCTGGATGTACAGGCGCCGTGACGTGGTGGTGGCCGGGGGAGGCGCGGCGGTCGTCGGTGGCGGTGGCGGTGGCGGTGGCGGTGGCGGTGGCGGTGGCGCGATCCTCGCCACGGTGGTGGTGGTCGTGGTGACCGGCGGCGCCACGGGTTCGGGGGCCGGGGGTAACCGGACCGCTTCCGTCGTCGTTGTCGACCGGGCCGCCGGCGGCGGTGTCGTCGTCGTTGTGGCCGGCGGTGGCGGTGGTGTCGTTGTCGTCGTGACCGGTGGTGGGGCCTGCGGGGAGGACGGCGGCGGGGACTGGGGCATCACGCAGATCGTCACGTTGACCAGCACCGCGACGACGAGCCCGATGAAGCAGTTCATCTGAGTCTGTCCAATGCGGACTGGAACGCCGCGGGACCCACCTGCGCGCCGCCGCCGTACGGGTTCTGCAGCTGCTGCGTCGAGAACAGCAGCATGGTCATCGTCGCCGCCAGGATGGACACGATGAAGACGTGTGTCCTGGGTTTGGGGCCACCGAACAGGATCGGCAGCGCCACCGCCATCACGGCCCCGACCACCAGCGAGAACCACACCACCGAGTTGACGCCGTCGTCCGACGCGGCGTTCAGCCGGTCCTGCCTGGCCTGGTACACCTGCCACAGCTGGGTGGCGGCCTCGGTCTTCTGGTTGTTCGTCCAGTCGTCGGTCGCCGGGCTCTTGGCCACCGCCGTACGCAGCTTCGCCAGCGAGTCCCAACCGGCGTCGCTGACGGGCTCGCCGGCCTGCATGCGCGGCCACTCCTGGTCGATCACCTCGCGCACGTAGGCCCTGGCCTCCGGCGCGACGTCGGTGGCCTGCAGCGCCTTCGCGGACCACACCGCCGCCACCAGGCTGTCCGCCTCCTGGTAGGAGCCGTCCTCTGCGGCGGACACGCCGTCGAACAAGGAGATCAGCACGAACGCGAGCAGCACGGCCTGCAGCCCGCCGACCAGCGTGAACACCTGGCCCGCCGCCTCGTTGTTCTCGACGACGCCTTCCGTGGCACCGATTTTGCGCACCAGGTAGGCCAGGCCACCCGCGAGCAGCGCGATGCCGATGACCCACATCAGGCCGACGACGTACAGGTTCATGTCCAGTCTCGTTTCATCGCTTCTTCGAGCAGCGTCTCGACGATCTGGCTCTCCGGCACCGTCTTGACCACTTCGCCACGCACGAAGATCTGCCCCTTCCCGTTCCCCGACGACACGCCCAGGTCGGCCTCGCGTGCCTCGCCGGGGCCGTTCACCACGCACCCCATCACCGCGACCCGCAGCGGCGTCGCGAACCCGTCGAAGGCCGCGGTCAC
>Ga0307502_10000066_pt1 | contig 27042 bp, 30 predicted proteins | sample 16_S_MG_FD_201364 | JGI IMG/M metagenome (GOLD analysis project Ga0307502, IMG submission 201364) | Soil microbial communities from Populus trichocarpa stands in riparian zone in the Pacific Northwest, United States - 16_S | ecosystem: Environmental > Terrestrial > Soil > Riparian zone > Trees... | reverse complement strand
TCGCGCAGTAACGGCTCATGCGCTCGAGATGCCCGCCGATGCCCGGATCGCGGTACTCAGCGGCGTAGGCCCAGCGATAGATCGTCTGCGCCTGCAGCACGCGACTTTGTTCGGCCGCCCCCTCCAACCGCTCGAGCGCCCGCGACAGCGCGCTCGTACGCACCCGGACGATGCGCTCGAGGTTCTCGCGCACAGCCCGCTCACGAACCTCCATGTCGCGCCGGCGCAACGCGTTCATCACACCGATCAGCACCGGCGAACGGCAAACGGGCTTTGTGAGATATCCGTACGCGCCGAAGTCCATCGCCATCTGCGCGATGCCCGGATCCTCGAGCGCGCTGATCAACAATGTCGCGGTCTCCGGATACTCACACAACGCAAAGCGAATCAGGTCAAGCCCCGTCTCCCCCGGCATGCTCACATCACTGAGCAGCAACGCGATGCCGTCGCGCTCAAGCGCGACACGGGCGTCCCGCGCGCTGCCGACATCGCGTACGTCATAGCCGGCGTCCGACAGGATCGACGACAGCACGCGCCGTACCGCCATGTCGTCATCGACGACCAGGATGCGTCGCGCTGCCAGCGCGAGCGGCGCGGCGCCTCCCGGGCCCGTCACCGACCTCCTCCTGGAAAGCTCGTCGTCGTCGGACTGCTGGTCGACGCGCTCGATCGTGCTGACCTCGGCCAACCCGCTGTCCAGCTCCGCCCGAAGCGCTCTGACGCACTGCGCCAGGTGTATCTCTTCGTCTGCGACCGACAAGTGACGTGGCGCAAATCGCTGCTCGAGCTCGCCCGCAAGCTCGGAGCCGCGCGGCAGTCCGAACGTGCCAAGCGAGCCCGCGAGCTTGTGCGCGTCGCGCTCGGCGCTGGCGCGCAGGTCTTCGTCGAGGCTACCGGCGACGATCGCAGCGACCGCGTCCTCGAGTGTCCGCACGCGTTTGTCAAAGTCGTCTTTGCTGTTCTCGAAGATCGCTCGCAAGCCGGTCGACAGTTTGGTCATGGCGTGTCATCGCTTTCGACGACACCCGAGACCTGCGCCGGTAGGACGAACGAGAAGGTGCTCCCCGCGCCGGGCTCGCTCTCGACCCAGATGCGCCCGCCGTGGTGCTCGACGATCTTGCGGCAGATCGCGAGCCCGAGCCCGGTGCCGCCCTTCTCGCGCGCGTCGGAGGCATCGACCTGCTGAAAGCGCTCGAAGATCGAGTCGAGCTTGTCGGCGGGGATGCCTTTCCCCTCGTCGGTCACCTGGAAGAGCACCTGACCGCCTTGGCGTCGACAGCAGACGCGCACAGTCCCGCTCACAGGGGAGAACTTGACCGCGTTGCTGATCAGGTTCGTCAACGTCTGAATCACCCGGTCCGGCAGCGCACACAACATCGCCGGTCCGCCATCGGAGGTCAGGGTCACCTGCGCGTCGGCCGCGAGCTGTTCGACGCCGTGGATGGCGTGCTCGATCAACTCGGCCGCATCGCACGGCTGCTGATGCATGTCGATCGCGCCGGAGTCGATCCGCTCGATGTCGAGAATGTCGTTGATCAGGCGCACAAGCCGGTCGGTGTTCTGCACCGCGATCTCGATCATCCGCTGGCCCTTCTCCGGTAGCGGCCCGAGAGCCCCGCTCTCCAGCAGCCCAAGCGATCCCCGGATCGACGTCAACGGGGTTCTCAGCTCGTGGCTGACCATCGAGATGAACTCGTCCTTGGCGCGTTCGACCTCGCGGCGCTCGGTGATGTCCTGTCCCGTGCCGCACATCTTGACCGGCGTTCCGTCATCTCCGATGATCACCTCGCCGCGGGCGTGAATGATGCGCACGGTGTCGTCCGGGCGCACCACCCGGTGCTCGAAGGAGAACGGCTCGCCCGTGTCGTGGGCCGCCTGGATCTTCGCCCGCACGGTGAGGCGATCGTCCGGGTGCACACCCTGAACGAAGTCCTCGAAGCTCATGTCCGCGCCGCTGGGCTTGACTCCGCGATTGCGGTACAGCTCACCCGACCACTCGGTTCTATCGGTCGCGATGTCCCACTCCCAGCTGCCGAACTGCCCGACGGACTGGGCGTTGATCAGCTGCATCCGTTGATGGGCGAGATCCCGGGTCATGCGCTCGGCCCGTGCGAGCGAGCGTCCGTCCACGAGAGCGCGCTCGCGGTCGCGCTTGGACTCCGCACGGTCGCGGCTTCTGGACTCGCGGTCGTTGCCCTCGAGCACGAGGACTCTCCGATCGGCGTCCCGGTCACGCCGGGACGCGAGCTCGTCGCGTCTCTGTGCCGCTCGGTCGCGCTGACCGGCCGTCTCGTCGCGGTTGAGCGGGTCGACCATCGTGATCCTCCTGCTGCGGCGAACGTTCGCCGCGATCGATTCGGAGGGTTCAGGCGGCGCTACGCGTTCAGCCTGGTCAACGGACCTAGAACGCGTCCAGCCCGATGCTCCAGTCCGAGCACTATCGGCATATCGCGCGCTTTAGATGAGCGTCCATTTGGACCTAATCCTCGTGAGCCCGCGACAGCCCTCGCTTGCGGCGACACAGCACGCAGAGAACCTCGACGTCCTCATGGCTCTCGGCGCCGTGGTCGAGGTACTCGTGGCGGCGCTCGCCGGCGAACCAGATGTGGCCGCAGCCGTCACAGGGCCGGGTGTTCGGGTGCGGCCAGCCCGTGGGATGACGGTCCTCGCCAGTCATCTGCTCGAACCCGCTCGGGCCGCGCCCTGGCGCGCGGACAGGTCGCCGCTTGCGACCTTGTAGGCGATCGTGTCGATGTAGTCGCGCCGGCCGTCGCGCGTGCGTTTAGACGCCTGCGCGGGGGTGACTGCCAGGTCGACGAGGTCGCGCGCTGCATGCGGGTCAAAGCAGCGCGCCTCGAGCCATTTCGCGGTCTGCTCGTCGTCGAAGCCCGCGGCGGTCCAAGCCTTTGCGGCGACGGCTGGATCGTCGCCGCGGTCGGCCAGCTCACCGTAGCGGCTGATGGTGTCAACACTCGTTCTGGCCCGTGACCAATGCATCGTGCCTCTCCCCCAAGTCGTGGCCACCGTTCTACCCCATCCTCGCATCGGATTGGCCTTGACCGTCCGCGATCGCCCGAGCCAAATCGCTTGTGCGTGTTTCACAGTCCTTCCAAGTCCGCCTGCGCGCTGCGGTGCGCGTCGGCGGCGGCGTCGGCCTCCGCGCGCGCGGCCGCGAGCGTCTCGTCGGCCTCGTCAAGCGCCTGGGCAGCGTGTTCGCGGCGCTCTTCGGCCGCCCGCAGGGCACGCGCGGTGCGCTGCGCCCGGCGCCGCGCCGTTGTCTCGGCCGATCTCGCGGCCTTGAGGGCGGCGGCGTGTTCGCGCTCAGCGCGCGCTGCCTCGGCCGCCCGCCGGCGCGCCTCCTCGTCACGCTCGGCCCGCTGCGACTTCGCGCCTGCCTTCCCCGCGTCACGCTTGGGGCGCGGAACGCTCGCAGGCGGCGGCGGCGGCGGCGTCGTCGTCGCGGCGGCGGCCTCGGCCTCGCCGAGACCAAGTCCGGCATGGCGCAGTTCACGCTCGAGGCGACCGGCGCGCACCTGCTCGCGGGCGCTGTCGTCGAGCGCGGCGGCGTGCAGGGTGTCGAGGACCCGATCGAGCGTGGCTGGGCTCAGCTCGTGGCCCTGGGAGCTGAGCAGTCCGCGGGCACTGTCAACGAGGCCGTCGACGGCGACCCGCTCGCGCTCTCGTGCGGCGCGCAGGGCGCCCCCGTCGCCGCGGCCGGCGAGGAGCTCCGCCTGGGCCTGACGTAGCGCGTCCCCCGCATCGAACAGCTCCTTGACGGCCGGGCCCTGAGAGCGGACGAGCTGATTGACGGCCCACGCAGCGACTGACGGCTTGCGCGCACCGGCAACCGCGGCCGCCTCGTCGCGCCGACCGTCGGCGCGCAGCGCACGAGCGAGCGAGGTGCGCTCCGGGACGAAGCGCTCCAGCGCCAAGCCGTAGAGATCATCCTGCTGCACTGCGCCCATGGTGCCTGTCGCCGCCGGATCGTGCGGCGCGCGTGCGTCAGGCTCGGCGCCGCGGCTCCAGGCTCAGGCTCCGCCGGCGTCTCGGGCCCAGTCCAACGGCACGTCGCCGTGCTTCTCGGCGACGATGGCGATGTACTCCAGCGGCTCGCCCGCGATCGAGAGGCGGTGCGTGTAGCGCTTGCGCGTGCGCTCGCTGAGGATGCCCTCGCGGAACATCCGCCCGATGAAGCCACCGAAGCTCCGCGCGTCCTGCTCCTCGAAGAAGCGATCGCGGATGTTGAACGCGATCCAGCCGGGCGAGCCGACGAGGTTGAACGCCTCGGCGAAGGCCAGCGGCGGTATGTCGCCGAAGCCCAGCGCGGCCACGCACGTCATGAGGTCGAAGTCGTGGCGCATGAGGTCGCGCCGTTGGTCGGGCGCGAGCTTGGTGAGATCCAGCGCGTAGTAGTCCTCGTAGAGACCGGGCCGGTCGCGATGCGCGGCGTCACGTGCCGCCGGAAGCAGGTCGACGCCGATGATCTCGCCGATCACGAGCTCCGCAAGCAGCTCTCCGACCATGCCGTTGCCGGCGCCGAAGTCCAGCGCCGTCAGCCGTCCCGGCTTGACCCGGGACGCGCGCATCTCCGCCCCCAGCAACTCGGTGACGACGCGCGGCGAATCGCATTGCAGCTGCTCGGCGAATAGCCGTTCATAGAGGCCCGGGACCTCGTAGATCGCCGCGTAGTCGTGAAACCGGATCCGGCGGCGCTCGCCGTCGATCTCGATCTCGCACCACTCCTGGTCCTGGTCCAGCTCGGCACGGGCATGCTTCTCGGGAAGATGCAGCACGTAATCCACGTTGTCGAGCGTGGCCATTGGTCTCCTTTTGGTGATAAGTGACGCTTATTGGCGGTCGCCTTGCCGCTACCCCGCGGGGCGATTGCCAAACGACAGGCACCAGAACGGCACCCGGCCCGCGCAAAACGGTCGCTGTAAGCAACGAACGGGCGCCTCCAGTGTACGTGCTGGGCGTTTCCAAATGATTTCGGCCTCGACGAGGTGACTGGTTTCACCGCTGCGCAGACCCGGATTCGACACGCAGTTGAGCGCCCGAGCCTAGGGAGCAACGCCCGGCGCCACCGCCTGCGCCCACCGCGACCACGGCTGCGCCAGTTCGGTCTCGAGCTCGGCCAGGCCGGTCGCCGAGGCGCGCCGCAGAGCCCCCACGCGAGCGAGCGCGAACTGCGGCTCGTCCTTCGCACGGATGCCGAGGAGGTACAGCATCGCGGCCACCCGATGGCCCGCGGGCAGCGCGACGTGAGCGTCCCGGTGCGACGTGGCCGGATCGAGGATCAGTGCGTCGTGGAGCACCACGCCACCGTCGTCGGTCACCCGCAGCGTGCTGACGAGGCGTCCGCCGGGCTCGCCCGCGCGCCCGAGGACGGCGCTCTCCCGCAGCGCGGCGACCGCGCCCGCGGCCAGCGTCACAGTTGTCGTGCGCTCGACGTCGGCGCCCGTAGCCACGATCAGCGGCGGGTCTTCGAGCACGAGGCGGGCGCCGGGACCGACCTCGATCTCGAGCTCGAGACGCGTGCGCGCGGCTCCCGGCAGCGCGAGCGTCGCGGCGATCGGACGCACGACGAGCGTCGCCCGCGAGCCGACGACGATCCGCACGCGATCGTGGTCGCCCGCGAGCGGCCCAGCCTGGGTCGGCAGCACGCAGGCCTGTACGGCGCCGCAGCCCAGTCCGAGAACGCGCGGCGCCAGCCGCGCTCCGCGCCGCAGCCGCTCGACGACGTGACCGTCCTCCGTGCGCCGGATGCTCAGGAGGGCTTGGACGCCCGCGCTTCGCGGTGGCGTCGACGTCGTCGCCGTCAGCGCGCGCACGTCACTGCAGGTGGTGATGGTGCTCGCCGGTGTCTTCCGGGACGCTCGAGTGCACCTGGCCGAGTTCGCTGAACGCCTCGAGTTGCCCGAGCGTCCAGCGAGCAACGGCCGCGGCCGCGCCGGGCAACGTCAGCGACAGCGCCTTGACCGGCAACACTCCACGACGCGCTTGCGCCTCGCGCACCATCAGCTGCACATCCGCGCCCACGAACGGCGCGAGGTCGGTCTTGTTGATGACGAGCAGGTCCGCTCGCGCGATCCCGGGCCCGCCCTTGCGCGGGATGTCGTCGCCGCCCGCGACGTCGATCACGAAGATCTGCGCGTCGGCGAGCGCGGGGCTGAAGACCGCCGTCAGGTTGTCGCCGCCGCTCTCGACGAAGACGATGTCGAGCGGGCCGGTCGCCCGCTCGAGCTCGGCGACCGCCTCGAGGTTCGGCGAGATGTCATCGCGGATCGCGGTGTGCGGGCAGCAGCCGGTCTGCACGGCCGCGATGCGCTCCGCATCGAGCACGCCGGTCGAACGCAGGAACTCCGCGTCCTCGGTCGTGTAGATGTCGTTGGTCACGATGCCGATCCGCGCCAAGGGGGCGAGCTCGCGGCACAGCGCCGCGATCAGGCTGCTCTTGCCGCAACCGACGGGGCCGCCGATCCCGATGCGCAATGCGCGGTGTTCCTTAGCTGACAAAGAGGCGCTCCCCGCGCTCGTGATGGACGGCTGCCGCCAGCTCCAGACCGAGCGCCGCCGGCGCGGGCTGTGCGGCCAGCGGGCGCTCGTCGGCGGCGACCAAATGCGCCGCGTCCTCGATCCACGGCGCCAGCTCCGCGACCCAGCGGCTCGCGTGGACGGGGTCGAGCGGCAACAGCTTCAGTGCCGCCGAGGCGACCGTCGCGGCGTCGTCGTAGAGGGCGAGCACAGCGAGCTGTTCGTCGTCCACCTCGATTGCCGCCGCCACGACCCCGAGCGCGACTGGGCGGGACGTGCTGGCGGATGCCGCGCGGTAGCCGTCCAGCAGCGCGGCATCTGGCCAGACCCCGGCGGCCGAGCGCAGCAGCGCCGCCCCGAGCCTGCGCGAGCTGTCGCGCAGCACCGGGCTCGGACAGCGAGCACAGAACTCGTCGTCGACCTCAAGCGCCCCCGCTACGCCATCCGCCGACGCCGCTCGCCGCGCCGCAACCGCGATTCGCGCCTCGGGCTCGGCCACGAGCCGCAGCCGCGCGCGCACGAAGTCGCTGACAGCGCCGGCGCTCAAGCCGTCGGCGACCGCCTGCTCGAGGCCGAGCGAGTGCGCGTAGCTGCCTGCCGGGAAGCGCCCGTCGGCCAGCAGCATGGCGAGCAAGCTCACCATCAGAACAGCTCGTAGCGCTGCGCCAGCGGAAGCTCTTCGGCAGGCGCGGGCGCGATCTCCTCGCCATCGATCCAGACCCGGAACGTGTCGGGCTCGACGCGGATCTGCGGCCGCCCGGCGTTGTGCGGCATGTCGGCTTTGCTCAACCCGCGCGTGTTGGCGACGGCGACGAGCGCCGCCTCGAGTTCGAGCTCGTCCAACCTGCCCTCCGCCAGCGCCAGCTCGGAGACGAATGCGACCGAGCAGCGCGCAGCCAGCCGCCCGCCTCCCGCGAACATCGCTGCCGACAGCACCGGCTGCGGCGTCGGAATCGACGCGTTGGCGTCGCCCATCGGCGCCCAGGCGATGGCGCCGCCCTTCAACACCAGCCGCGGCCGGATCGCGAAGAACGCCGGATCCCACAGCACGAGATCGGCGAGCTTGCCGACCTCGACGGAACCGACCTCGCGCTCGATCCCGTGTGCGACGGCCGGGCAGATCGTGTACTTCGCGACGTACCGGCGCAGGCGCTCGTTGTCGGCCTGACCTCCAGTGCCGGCGCCGAGCTGACGCTTCATCGCGTGCGCGGTCTGCCACGTCCGCACGATCGTCTCCCCCACGCGCCCCATCGCCTGCGAGTCCGAGCCGATCATCGAGATCGCGCCGAGGTCGTGCAGCACGTCCTCGGCCGCGATCGTCGTCGCGCGGATGCGGCTCTCGGCGAACGCCAGATCCTCTGGGATCCGCGGGTTGAGGTGGTGACAGACCATGAGCATGTCGAGGTGCTCGTCGACGGTGTTGACCGTGTGCGGCCGCGTCGGGTTCGTCGAAGACGGCAGCACGTGCTCGAAGGACGCCACCTCGATGATGTCCGGCGCATGGCCGCCGCCGGCGCCCTCCGTGTGGTAGGCGTGGATCGTCCGCCCGCCGATCGCCTCGATCGTCGATTGCACGTAGCCGGCTTCGTTGAGCGTGTCGGTGTGGATCGCGACCTGCACGCCGGTCTCGTCGGCGACGCGCAGGCAGGCGTCGATCGCCGCCGGCGTCGAGCCCCAGTCCTCGTGCAGCTTCATCCCGCCCGCTCCGGCGCGGATCTGCTCGAGCAGCCCGTCGCGCGACACGCTGTTGCCCTTGCCGAGCAGCAGCACGTTGACCGGCATCTCGTCGAGCGCCAGCAGCATCTCGCGCAGCGCGCGTGGCGACGGCGTACATGTGGTCGCGCGCGTGCCCTCGCTGGGACCGGTGCCACCTCCGATCAGCGTCGTCACGCCCGCGGCCACGGCCTGCCCGACGATCTGCGGGCAGATGAAGTGCACGTGACAGTCGATCGCCCCCGCGGTGAGGATCCGGCCCTCGCCCGCGATGACGTCGGTGGTCGGACCGATCCGCAGCGCCGGATCGACGCCGTCGGAGATGTCCGGATTGCCGGACTTTCCCAGCGCCACGATGCGCCCGCCCGCGATCCCCACGTCGCAACGCACGATCGCGTGGTGGTCGAGCACGACGACGTTGGTGATGACAAGGTCGGGCGCGCCCTGCGCCGATGTCGTCGTGCCCTGCGCCATCGACTCGCGGATCGTCTTGCCCCCGCCGAAGACCGCTTCGTCGCCGCCGACGCAGCGATCCTCCTCGACCTCGAGCCAGAGGTCGGTGTCGGCCAGGCGCATGCGATCGCCCGCACTCGGTCCGTACAGCGACGCGTAACGCGCGCGGGCGATGCGGCTCATCCGCGCAGCCTCAGTCCGGGGACCGCGGCCGCGCCCGCCAGCGCGACGAGCGTGACATCTCGCGACGCGCCCGGCTCGAAGCGCACCGACGTGCCCGCCGGGATGTCGAGTCGAAAGCCGATCGCGGCCGCGCGATCGAACTGCAGTGCATCGTTGACGTCCGCGAAGTGAAAATGCGATCCGATCTGGATCGGCCGGTCGCCGGTGTTGAGGACGCGCACGCCAAGCGTCGCGCGCCCGGCGTTGAGCTCGAGCTCGCCTTCGCCGCAGTCAAGCTCGCCGGGTATCACGCGATCGGGTCGTGCAGCGTCACGAGCTTGCGCCCATCGGGAAACGTCGCCTCGACCTGCACCTCGGAGACCATTTCGGGCACGCCCTCCATCACCTCGTCGCGCCCCAGGACCGATCGCCCTTCGTCCATCAGCTCGGCGACGCGACGCCCGTCGCGGGCGCCCTCGATCACCCAGCAGGACAGCAGCGCGACCGCCTCGGGATGGTTGAGCAAGACCCCCCGGGCGCGCCGCTCGCGCGCGATCATCCCCGCCACGGCGAGCAGCAGCTTGTCCTGGTCGGCGGGCGTTAGGCGCATCGGAGCACTAGACGGACATCAGTTGCTGCATGCGCTCGCGCTCGAACGTTTCGGTCGGGCCGCTGGCCACGATCCGCCCGACGTCCATGACCGCGTACGTGTCGGCCAGCCGCATCGCGAAGTCGACGTACTGCTCGACGAGCAGGATCGACATTCCCGCGCTGTTCTTCAGCTCGGCGATCACGTCCTCGATCTCGAGGATGATCGACGGCTGGATGCCCTCCGTCGGCTCGTCGAGCAGCAGCAGCCGCGGGCGGGTCACGAGCGCCCGTGCAATCGCGAGCTGCTGCGCCTCGCCGCCGCTCAAGAAGCCCGCCGGCCGGTGCAGCAGCTTGCGCAGGCGGGGAAAGCGCTCGAGCGCCTCCTCGATGACGTCGATCCCGGTCGCCTTCGACGCCTCCGCCACGACGCGCAGGTTCTCGAACACGGTCAGATACGGAAAGGCCTCGCGACCCTGCGGCACGTAGGCGATGCCGGCCTTGACGCGATCGTATGGCTTGGCCTTCGTGATGTCCGTCCAGCCCAGCGAGATCGTGCCGGCCTTCGCCGGCTGCAGCCCGACGATCGTCTGCAGGAGCGTGCTCTTGCCGACGCCGTTTCGGCCCATCAGGCAGCACAGCCCTCCGTCGGGCACTTCCAGCGACACATCGAAGATCACCTGCGTCGGGCCGTAGGAGACCTCGAGATCCTTGACGCTCAGGATCGGCGGAGGCTCGACGTTCGCGCCCGGCCGGGTCGGCGGGTCGCCGGTGATGCCAGGCGGCTCGCCGGTCATGCCGGAACCTCGGCGGCGCCGCGCGCGTCGCGCGGACGGCCCAGGTAGACCTCGCGGACGGTCTCGTTGCGCTGGACCTCGGCGACCGTCCCCTCGGTGAGGATCTTGCCCTCGTGCATGACGGTCACCTTGTGGGCGAAGCGGCGCACGAAATCCATGTCGTGCTCGACGACGAGCACCGTCGTGCCCTCCTGCGCGATCTGCGTGACCAGCTCGCCCGTGTGCAGCCGCTCCTTCTGGGTCATGCCGGCGACCGGCTCGTCGAGCAGCAGCAGCCGCGGGCGCTGGACGAGCACCATCGCGACCTCGAGCCATTGCTTCTGCCCGTGCGACAGCGAGCCCGCCGGGTCATCGTTCTGCTCGGTCAGATTCACCGATTCCAGTGCCTGGGCGACGTCGTCGGACATGCCCTTGCGCCGCCTCAGCAGCGACAGGAACGGCAGCCGGAAGGAGGCGGCGATGTCGACGTTCTCGAGCACGGTCAGCTCGTCGAAGACCGACGGCTTCTGGAACGTGCGACCGATGCCGGTCCGGACGATCGCGTGCTCGGACTTGCCCACGAGCTCCTCGCCGGCGAACAGGATCGAGCCGCGCGTGGGGCGCACGAGGTTCGTGATCGAGTCGATCAGCGTCGTCTTGCCGGCGCCGTTGGGACCGATCACGAAGCGCACCTCGTGCTCGTCGAGGGTGAGGTCGAGGCCGTCGATCGCGTGGAAGGCGTCGAAGGCGACGACGAGACCGCGGATCTGCAGCAGCTTCTTGGTCATGCGATCTCCTTGGGCGGCCCGGCCGCGTTCACCTTGGGCGGCGCGGTCGGCGGCGACTCACGCGCCGCGGCGACCGCGGCCTTGCGCTCCGGCATCCGCATCCCGCCCGGCAGCGGCACGCGCGGGACCAGCCGGCGCAGGTGCTCGACCGCGCCCGCGACGCCCTTCGGCAAGAACAGGATCACGACGACGAACAGCAGGCCCTGGAGATACAGCCACGTCGACGGGAACTGCTCGGAGATGCTCGTCTTCGCCCAGTTGACGATCACCGCGCCGGCCGCCGCCCAGGCGAGCGCCGTGCGACCGCCGAGCGCGACCCAGATCACCATCTCGATCGACGGCACGATCCCCAGCAGCGCGGGCGAGATGATGCCCACGACGGGGACGAACAGCGCTCCCGCGAGGCCCGCCATGCCGGCCGCGAGCACGTACGCGACGAGCTTGACGCGCGCCGGGTCGTAGCCGAGGAAGCGCACGCGGTCCTCGTCGTCGCGCGCCGCGATCAGCAGCCGCCCGTAGCGGCCGAGTACGAGCGCCCGCGTCGCGAGGAAGACGAGCAGCAGGACGGTCGCGACGATGAAGTAGAGGATCCGCTGGTCGCCGGCGTCGATCACCGACAGACCGAAGAAGTGCTGGAAGTTCGTCAGCCCGTTCGTGCCGCCCGTGAGCGAGAGGTTGCCGACGATGACGATGACGAACGCGCCCGCGAGTGCCTGGCTGAGGATGGCGAAGTACGCGCCGCGGATCCGCTGGCGGAAGATCGCTGCGCCGAGCAGCGCGGCGATCGCCATCGGCAGCAGGATCGCCATCGGCACGGCGAACCACGCCGAGCTGAACGGCTTCCAGAGGGCCGGCAGCGAGTCGTACTTGCCGCTGTAGGAGAGGATGTCGGGCAGGTTGCCGGGACCGGCGTCCACGATCTTCATGTGCATGCCCATGCAGTAGCCGCCGAGACCGAAGAAGAGCCCCTGACCGAGGACGAGCAAGCCACCCTGGCCCCACGCAAGGCCGATGCCGACGGCGATGATCGCGAAGCACAGGAACTTCGCCAGCAGCGAGAGCCGGAAGTCCGACAGGACCGCCGGCGCGATCAGCAGCAGCGTCACGGCCATGAGCGCGAAGCGCACGAGAAACGCCGATGGCTTGGGCGCGCTCGACGGCAGCAGCTTGGCGAGAGCCCGCAGCACTAGGCCAGCCCGCGGCGCTGCTGCACGATCATGCCCTGCGGGCGCCACTGCAAGAAGAGCACGATCAGCAGAAACACGCCCGCCTTGGCGATGCTCGCCGTCGTGTTGTACTCGATGAAGGAGTTGGCCATGCCGAGCGCGAGCGCCGCGAGGATCGCGCCGCGCAGTTGGCCGAGGCCGCCGACGATCACGACGAGGAACGCGTCGATGATGTAGTTGAGGCCGAGCGTTGGGCCGACCGGCCCGAGCAGGGTGATGCCGACGCCGGCCAGGCCGGCGAGGCCCGATCCGATGAAGAACGTCGTGCGGTCCACGCGCGTCGTGCGTACGCCCGAGACAGACGCCAGCGGGCGGTTCTGCATGACCGCGCGCATCCGACGCCCGGCGGGCGTGCGCTGCATGTACGCCGCGATCGCGATCACGACGAGCACGACCACGCCGATGATGAACAGGCGCGGATAGGACAGTGAGACGCCGGCGACGTCGACGCCGCCGTCGAGCAACGTCGGCGCGTCGACGTTGACGTTCTGCGCGCCGAACAGGTCCCGTGCGAGCTGCTGGAGCATCAGGCCGACGCCCCACGTGACCAGCAGGGTGTCCAGCGGCCGCCCGTAGAGCCGCCGGATGACGGTGAACTCGAGGATCAAGCCCATCGTGCCGGCGACGACGAACGCAGCCGGCAGCGCGAGACCGAACGACAGGGTGATCAGCCCCGTCCCGAGCGCCGTCTGCAACACGTAGGTCGTGTAGGCGCCGGCCATGATGAACTCGCCGTGCGCCATGTTGATCACGTTCATCTGACCGAACGTGAACGTCAGCCCGAGCGCCACGAGCAGCAGGATCGACGCGATGCTCAGCCCTACGAAGAGCTGGTTGAGAAAGACCTCCATCGCGCCAATCCCGCCGCTCGCCGCTCGTACCTAGAGGCCCTTGGCCCAGGGGTAGGACTTCAGGTACGGATCGGGCTTGATCGGCTTCCCGGATCCGCCGACCTCGTCGATCAGCCCATTGGGCTGGAGCTTGCCGATCCGCGCCGTCTTGTGGATGTGCTGGTTCTCACCGTCGACAGTGACCAGCCCCTCGGGCGCGTCGAAGGTCAGGCCCTTGGACGCCGCCTTGACCTTGTCGACGTTCGTGCTACCGGCCTTCTCGGCCGCCTTGGCCCACAGGTGGACCCCCACGTAGCCGGCCTCGATCGGGTCGTCGGTGACGCGGTCGGCGCCGTACTTCGCCTTGTACGCCTTTACGAACGCCTCGTTCTTGGCGCCCGGCGTCGTCTGGTAGTAGTTCCAAGCGACGTACTGGCCGACGATGTTCTTGATCCCGACGCCGCGAACCTCGTCCTCGGCCGTCGACACGGAGATGACCGGCAGCTTCTTGGCGTTGAGTCCAGCGTCCGTGAACTGCTTCCAGAACGCGACGTTTGAGTCGCCGTTGATCGTCTGGAAGACGGCGTCGGGCTTGGCGTCCTTGATCTTGTTGATCGTGGTCGCATATTCGGTGTTGCCCAGCGGCGCATACTCCTCCCCGACGATCTCCATGCCATTGGCCTTCGCCCAGGCCTTGATCTCCTTGTTCGCCGTGCGCGGGAAGACGTAGTCCGAGCCGACGAGGAAGAGCTTCTTGACCTTGAGGTCGTCCTTGAGGTACTCCAAGCCGGGGATGATCTGCTGGTTGGTCGTCGCACCCGTGTAGAAGATGTACGGCGAGGCCTCGAGACCCTCGTACTGGACCGGGTAGTAGAGCAGCGCCTTGTTGCGCTCGAAGACGGGCAGCATCGCCTTGCGGCTCGCCGAGGTCCAGCCGCCGAACGTGGCCGCGACCTTGTCCGTCGATATGAGCTTCTGCGCCTTCTCGGCAAATGTCGGCCAGTCGGACGCTCCGTCCTCCACGACCGGCACGAGCTTCTTGCCGAGCACACCGCCGGCTTTGTTGATCTCCTCGATGGCAAGCAGCTCGGCGTCCCGCACGGAGACTTCGCTGATCGCCATCGTGCCGCTGAGAGAGTGCAGGATCCCGACCTTGATCTTGTCCCCGCTGACGCCGGGCTCGGCGCTCGCCTTCGAGGCGCTGTCGCCGGCCCCGCTACTGCCGCTGTCGCTGCTGCCGCAGCCGGCCACCGTCATCGCCGCGACCGCCAGTCCAGCGATCACCCACCTCGTCGTCCCGAGCCTGCGCAAATGTGCCTCCCTCTCCGAATGAGCGTTGCGACGTCCCCACGCGGCGCTATGTGGTGTCGCGACCCCCCGTCGCGATCAAGCAAACGTCGACCGTACCTTCGCGATGCGGGGCGAACCCTGGGACCGCTGGCCAGAGTTTCATGCGGACGCTTGGACAGCGGGCCAAGGTTTCGCTCCGCGAACGCGAGCTGGCGCGGCGAGACGAGGCCGCTGAGCGATCGCACCAGCGAGCGCGAGCGGGCGCTCGGGCGGCGGGGTAGCCTGGCGGGGTGCCTCAAGGGCCAGTCAACATCATCAGCGACGCGTCCCTGGACGCGGCAGTCGCGGCGCTCGCCGAACGCAACCGCCACCACCTGGAGGCGATGACCGACGCCGAGCGGGTCGATGCCGTCGCGCACTGGCACGACCTCGCGCTCGCGGTGCTGACAGCGGCCACCGCCGCGATCGGCTCCGAGCCGGTCGACGCCGAGTCCGAAGGCCTTGGGCGCGCGGTGCTCGTCTTCGAGGACGCGGGCAACGACGACGTCAACATCCACGCCAGCTTCTACCCGGAGCTGGAGGACCTCGGAGGCGGTGAGGTAGCGGTCACCCCCGCACAGGCCGCAGCGCTAGGACTGTTGCAGGAGATCTCCGGAGAGCCGGAGGAGGATTAGACGCCGCGTCCCGCTCGCGCGCGTGGCACTGCCGCCGCGGACCAATGGCAGGCAGGGTCGCTCGGCGACCTGACGACCGTCACGCCGTACCGTCACTTGATCGGCCGCCGGCCGCGCTGGCGATACTTGAGACGCGTGCCTGCGGCTTGACCAGCGAAGCGGTGCGCATGGTGGTGGATCACGTCTCTCCAGTACTGCTCGCGCGTGAGGTGCGGCGGGCATCCATCTTTATCCACGACGGCCAACGTCGTTCCATACTGGTCAAGCAAGAGGCGATGCTCGATGTCAAAGTGATCAAGACCGCTGCCTCGAGCGAAACGCAGATCAGCTTGAGAAGCGCCGGGTCCTTGATCCTCTGGTCCCCCAACTGGTGCGGTGACGTGGCGCCGGAGAATCCACGTTCGGCCAGTTCTACCGCAGTTCTCCAAGGGAACGTCGCGTCGACGATGAGCCGGCGATCAGGCTGCGCGGGCGTCAACCGCGTTGTCTACGTCGGCTTCATACGCCACCGCTTCGTCGATTTCCTGATCCGTTAGCTCAAAGTCATCGCGAAGCAGCGTCCGCCCTTCCGGGCGCTGCGCGAGATCCGCCACCACCTCGGTCGCGATACGCCGATCTCTCACCACGGGCTGACCGGACAACCGCTCTGGATCAACCTGAATGTGCTTTCTCGGCGTCTGATACGCCACCCAGCCGCCGTGCTCAAGCGCATTGCGAACGGCCTTGAGGTCCAGAAGGGTCTTGGCGATCACCCGCTGCTCGTGACTATCCGCCGCGTCGATGTAGACCCTGCCGTCCTTTTGGATGACGGCAAGGCGGCCGTCGTGCTCCAGCGGAGCCGTCGCCAGCGGCCATGGTCCGTATTCCTTCCGAAGATTCTCGACGATCTCGCGGATCTTCTTGGTCGGGAACGTCTGTTCGACCAAATAGCGCACGAGAACGGCCTCGCCCGCGTCGGCGTAGGAGTAGACGCGCGGTCGTCGCGAAACGGATGGGATGATCCCGTAGCGTGCCCATGACCCGATTCGGCGCGGAGAAACCCCGGCTAGACGCGCGACTTCGGAGGCCGAGTAGTGGCCGATCGCCTGTGTCTTACGGTCCCTCATCGCATCACCTTAGACCTCCGCGGGAAGGCTTGCCGCCCGAGCATCATCATAGAATTTGCCCTGCAATGTCGAACGGACACCCCGCGTAAGCGGGACGTCCCGACTACGGATTCGGTCGCGGACGACCCGCGACGCCGCATTCTCCAACCGAGCGACGTGCTCGACGGCTACCTTGTGCATCTCGCGCAGGAAGTCGGCGATGACGGCCAGATCCGCGGCGCTGCGGCGGTTCAGGACGCGGATCGCATCCTGTTGGAGTTCGTCGTAGTGCTCGGCTACGCGCGCGGCTCCCTCGAGATACCTCGACGAGCACGCGGCGCCGATCTACGACGTCAGGCCGGCGAGTTGCCACGTCGGCACGCTCGAGCCGGTCGATGAGGCCGGTGACCGCGGCGGCACTCAGGCCGGTCAGCTTGCCAAGTTGGCCAGCGATCAATGGACCGTGCTGCTCGATGGCGCCGAGGACCTCGAGGTCCGCCGGACTGAGTCCGGCGTGCCGTGCGATCGCCTCGCTGAGCAGGACGGACTGTCCCGTCATCTCGCGAAGAACGTCGATGACCTGCTGAGGCGTCGACACGTGCCGATCGGATCACTCACGGTCGCCCTGCACCCGTCGGTGGCCTGGTCGATTGAACTGCGCGGCGGCGTCTCGGGCTTGCGTGCGGACCGGCGCGACCTGCGCGTCTGCGAGCTCGCGATCGGTGGCGGCGCTCGCGATGTGGTCGTCGACCTGCCGTGGCCAAACGGCGAGCTGGTGCTTTCCATAGCGGGCGGACTGAGCAAGGGCGTCGTTCGCCGGCCCGCCGCGACCCCCGTCAGCGTGGAGATCGACGGCGGGGCAACGAACCTGCGCCTCGACGACATTGAGTTCGGCGCCATCGGAGGCGTGGTGCGCCAGCGCACGTCGCCCGACACGAACGCTAACGGAGTGGTGGCGTTGCGCGTCCTCGGAGGGGCGAGCGGGCTCACCGTGTCGGCATCGGAGCGCACTGGCCGCGAGCAGCGATGAGTTTGGGTAATCCAGCCGGTCTGTAGTACACACGTTGGCGAGACGAACGATCCCGACCTCCGAGGAGCCCGATGACAACGCACCCCGCGCTCGCGATCGAGGCGACCGGTCTCGTCAAGTCCTTTGACAAGACACGGGCGGTCGACGGCGTGGATCTGGCCGTTCGCGGTGGCTCGGTCTACGGGGTTCTCGGCCCCAACGGTGCCGGCAAGACGACCACGATTCGCATGCTCGCGACGTTGATCCCACCCGATGCGGGCAGCGCCCGGGTGCTCGGGTACGACATCGTGGAGCAGGCGGACGCCGTTCGCGGCGCCGTCACCCTGACCGGTCAGCTCGCGTCGGTGGACGAGGATCTCACGGGCCGCGAGAACCTGATCCTGCTCGGCCGCCTGCTGGGGCTCAGGCGCCCGGCCGCGAAGGATCGCGCGGGCGAGTTGCTCGAGGCGTTCGGGCTCTCCGAGGCCGCGGGGCGGCTCGTCAAGACCTACTCGGGCGGGATGCGGCGCAGGCTCGACATCGCGGCGAGCATCGTCGTCACACCGGAGCTGATGTTCCTCGACGAGCCGACGGCCGGCCTCGATCCGCGCTCTCGCAACCAGGTCTGGGGCATCATCCGGGCGCTGGTCGCGGAGGGGACCACGATCCTGCTCTGCACCCAATACCTGGAGGAAGCCGACCAGCTCGCCGACCGGATCGCCGTCATCGATCACGGCAAGGTGATCGCCGAGGGGACTCCCGGCCAGCTGAAGACCTCGGTCGGCTCCGCTGCGCTGCACGTCCGCCTGCTGGACGCCGAGCAGCGCCGTGAGGCCGAGCGGATCCTCGATCGCGATCTCGGCGCCGTCACCTTGGAGCCCGACCCCGCCGCCCTCTCCGCCGCATGCGCCGACGCCGACCGCGGCGCCGAGGCGGTCGCCGAGCTGACGCGCGCCGGCGTGCGGATCGCCGGCTTCTCGCTCGGCCAGCCGAGTCTGGACGAGGTCTTCCTGGCCCTGACGGGGCACCCAGCGCAAGATGTCGCGGACGAGCAGTCAGGCATCGAGCAGGAGCAAGCGGCATGAGCGCCTCTCCCACCACCCAGATCCGGTCGACCTCCGAGGCCGACGAGGCCGCGGTGCGCAAGGCGATCTCCTCGACCTCGCGCCCGCCCCGAGCGAGCGCGGTGTCGGCTGCGCTGACGTTGGTTGGCGCGGGATGCTCAAGGTCAAGCACGTTCCCGAGCAACTGCTGGATGTGACGATCACGCCGGTGATGTTCGTCGTGATGTTCACCTACCTGTTCGGCGGCGCGATTGCCGGGTCCACCGGTGAGTATCTGGACTACATCCTGCCGGGCATCCTGGTGATGTCGGTGCTGTTCACCACGGTCTACTCCGGGGTCGCCCTCAACACCGACCTGACCAAGGGGGTCGTCGACCGCTTCCGCTCGCTGCCGATCTGGCGCCCCGCTCCCCTGGTCGGATCGCTGTTGGGCGACGCGGTGCGTTACCTCATCGCCGGAACCGTGATCATCGTGCTCGGCGTGATCCTTGGCTACCGCCCCGCGGCCGGCATCGCCGGGGTGCTCGCCGCGCTCGGTCTCGTGGTGGTCTTCGCCTTTGGCCTGTCCTGGGTGTTCACGAGCCTCGGACTGCTGCTGCGTTCGCCCAACGCGGTCATGAACGCCGGCTTCATGGGGATCTTCCCGCTCACGTTTTTGTCCAACGTCTTCGTCGAACCGAAGACGTTGCCGGCCGGACTCGAAGCCTTCGTCGACGTCAACCCGATCTCGATCCTGGCGACGGCGTCGCGCGGCCTGATGGAGGGCAATGCCGACGCCGGCGACATCGCGATCGTGCTGGCCGTAGCGGCAGCGCTGACCGCCGTGTTCGCGCCGCTGACGACGCGCCTGTACCGCAAGCGCTGATCCAGGCTGAGCCTGGATCCAGCGCATCTCGCGGCGTAGCATGCGCCTCGTCCGCCGTGCGAGGCGTCGACGACATCGCAGGGCGTCCGGGGGGTCCTGCGGTGGCTCAAGAATCCCCGTGCCGCGCCCGATATGGGATCCGTGTCACACGCGCACGACAGCCGCGCCACAGGCAGCGGCCCCGCCGCGCTGCGCGCGTGGCGGTACGTTGCGTGCGCTGCGGTCGCGTTCGGCGTGTTGGTCGGCGCGGTCGCGCATGCGGACGTGGCGCCTCCTCCGGCCGATGCGTGCGCGATCCAGGCACAGACCAACCATCTCGTCGCGGACGCCACCCACTCCGGCGTGATCAGCCTCTACTTCCACGACGCGGCCGGGCGCCGGGTCGTGTACTGGGAGTGCATCGGCGATCGCCTGGTGCGGCTCGGTGCGCGAAAGAGCGTGCCGCCGTATCCGGCGATCCTCGAGAACGCGCTGCCGTGGTCCTGCGACCGGCTCGAGCGCCGCTTCGTGGCCGCCGCGCGGATGGCCGACGGTTCGATCGAGATGGGAACGTACAGCGTCCGCACGCCGTCCTGCGCGCGGCGGTTCAAGCTGGACGTGCCGAGCCAGGTGGCACCCGGCAAGATCGCTCGCATCCGCGTCGTCGACCTGTGGGGGATCGGCGGCGTCAGCCCGCAGCTCTGCGTCACGCCCGCGCAGGCCAAGCGCGAGTGCGAGACGGTCGCGCTGCGTGGCGCGGTGGCGGTTGCCACGCGCCGCTATCGCGCCAATGCGCTGGGGCGCTGGCGCGTCGAGTTGCGCGTGAACCACCGCACCCTGCGCGACTCGCTGGAGGTTGGCGGCAACGGCTCGCGGAGGAAGGCGCCGATGAGGATCCTCACGACGGGCGACTCGATGATGCAGGGCGTCGACAGCTTCCTCTCCGACGAGCTCGGCGACAGCGCCGAGGTCCACAGCGACGTCATTCCCGGCAGCCAGATCAGCCGCGGCGACTTCTGGGCCAAGCACTCCGCCGCTCAAACCAAGCGCCTGCGACAGGACGTCACGGTGATCTCCACCGGTGGCGCGACGGACGGCCTGCCGCTGGCCAACCGCACCGGCGCGCTGCAGTCCTGCTGCGACGAGCCGTGGCTGCACCAGTACACCCGTCGTCTGCGCAGGATGATGCGGACCTACCTCCAGGCAGGTCGCGGCCGTGTCTTCTGGCTGACCCTGCCGGCGCCGCGCTATCCCCCACGCAAGGTCATCGCCGACGCGGTGAACACGTCGATCCTGCGCGCAGCCGACGGACTGGACGGCGTGACCGTCGTGCGGATGGACCTGCTCATCTCCCCGGATGGCTATCGCGAGAACATCCGCTACCGCGGCCGCGACGTCGATGTCCGCGAACCCGACGGCATTCATCTCAACATCTCAGGCACCGCGATCGCTGCCAAGGCGATCAAGCGAGCGATGCGCGGGCAGTAGCGCGCTGGCAGCCGCCGCAACCGGGCGCGTTGCAACCCCGGCGGTGTGCGGGCGAATCGTATGATGGCCGGATGGCGATCGTGAGGCTACGAGGACAACTGGAGAAGCTCGCGGGTGGCTCGGAGCACCCGGTCGAGGGCGGTACCGTCAACGAGCTGCTGGAGGAGCTCGAGCGCTCAAACGCGGCGCTGGAGGGGTGGATCCTCGACGAGCGCGGGGTCATCCGCCGGCACATCAACGTGTTCGTCAACGGTGAGCAGGCGCAGCCAGACACAGCGGTTGGCGCTGAGGACCGGATCGAGATCCTGCCCGCGATCTCGGGAGGATGACCGAGCTTCTCGTCGGGACCCGTAAGGGGCTGTTCGTCCTGGAGGGAGATCCCGGCGGCGAGTTCGCGCTTAAGACGCGGGCGTTCGAAGGTGAGCCGGTCGAGTACGCGATGCGCCAGCAGCATTCGGGCCGCTACTTCGCGTCGGTGACGTCGTCGTTCTACGGACCGAAGATCTGGTTCACGGACGACCTCACGGACGAGTGGCGGCTCGCGACCGGCGTCACGCTGCCCAGGGGCGGCCAGCAGGCGCTCAAGCGCATCTGGGAGATCGTCGCAAGCGACGACGCAAGCCGCCTGTATGCCGGCGGCGATCCGGGAGTGCTGTTCGAAAGCCACGACGGCGGCGAGACCTGGGAGCTCAACCGGACGCTCTGGGAGCACCCGTCCCGACCAACGTGGCGAAGCGACTCTGGCGGCCTGTCGGTGCACTCGATCCTGCCGTGGCCGCGCGAACCCGAGCGGCTGGCGGTCGGGATCTCGGCCGCCGGCGTCTGGCTCACCGAGGACGCCGGCAAGACCTGGCGCCACGGCAACGAGGGCATCCGCGCCGACTACCTGCCGGAAGAGGCCAGCGGCAAGGCGATCGCGCTGTGCGTCCACGGCCTCGCGCGCGCGCGCGAACGGCCAGAGCGGCTGTTCATGCAGTTCCACGGCGGCGTCTACCGCTCCGACGACGCCGGCGAGACGTGGACCGACATCGCGGCCGGGCTGCCGTCGGACTTCGGCTTCCCGGTCGTCCTCGATCCGGCCGACCCCGACAGCGCCTTCGTCATCCCCGTGACCACGACCGACCGGCTCACGCCCGGTGGCCGCGTCCAGGTCTGGGAGACACGCGACGCAGGCGCGACCTGGACCGCGCATGGCGACGGCCTGCCGCAGCAGGACGCCTACCTGTCGATCCTGCGCAAGTGCTTCGACGGCGCCGGCGAAGGCTCCGCCCTGGAGCTGTACTTCGGCGCGACCTCGGGCGAGATCTTCGGTTCGGCCGACGCCGGCGCGAGCTGGTTCGAGGTTGCGAGGCGCCTACCCTCGATCCAGTCGGTGCGCGTCGCGCGCTAGCGCTCGGCGTATGTCCAGGACATCTTCCGGCACGCTGCACGGATTCCGGCAGGAAAGGACCTACCGCAGCCGGATTCGCACCGCGCGCCGTACGCCCGCTAGGGCCGTCCGCTTGAGCGCAATCACGACCCACGGCCGTTCGATGGACTGGGTGGCCAACTCTCCGCCCTCGTAGCGGACGCTGCCCGTGACCACCGCCTCGCGGTTGCGCACGACCACCCGCGAGACCCGTGCGCGGTAGCCCCCGGTCGGCTGGTACTCCGCCAGCACGACGATCAGGCTCTCGCGGTTGAAGTCCACCGACGTCATCGCTGCCCTGTCGAGCCCCCACGCGCGAAGCACGCCGGCCGCCTGGGATGCGTTGCGCAGCACCCTTGCACCCGCGTGCATGCGCTCCCCGGGCAGATTGGCCGCGCGGCTGCCCTCCATCACCTCGTGGAACGCCATCCGGCCGCTCGTCGCCGCTGCATCGCTCGCGCTGCGGGTCGTCACTCCCATGATCGCGGCCAGCGTGGCGGTCAGCGCAGCCACGCCTCCCGATCCCGGTCTTGCGAGCCGGCTTAGAGGGATCTCCACACGGGACTCCTTCTTCGAGCGCATGGTGGCGCTTGCCCAACGTGCGGCATATGACTGTACATTCAACGCGTCACGCCGGCTCCAACGTGCACGGCGAGACGCCGGATCGACAGCTCACGCCGTCGTCGCGTGCAGCGCCGCGAGGATCGCGGCCGCGGAGCGCTCGGCGTCGGCGGCCGTCGTCTGCCATCCGCTGACCGAGATCCGCATCACGGCGTTGCCCTGCCAGCGGCTGCCGCTCGCCCAGCAGGTGCCGTCGGCCTGCACGCGATCGATGACCGCGTTCGTGATCTCGTCGTTGCCGGCGAAGCGCACGAGCACCTGGTTGAGCACGACATCGTTGAGGATCTCGACCTCGTCGTCCTCGCTCAGCTGCGCGGCGATCCGCTGCGCGTGCTCGCAGCAGCGATCGACGAGGTCGGCGACACCGTCGCGCCCGAGCGCGCGCAGGGCGGCATACAGCGGCACGCCACGCGCACGGCGCGAGAACTCGGGTATCGACTCCACCCCCCACGGGACGTCGCTCTCGTTGGACGGGATGTAGTCGGCGGTCGATGCCATCGCGGCGCGCTGGAAGGCGGCGTCGGCGACGATCGCGATCCCGCAGTCATACGGGACGTTGAGCCACTTGTGGCCGTCTGTCGCCCATGAGTCGGCCTGGCGGAACCCGTCGAGCAGGGCACGGCGCGCAGGGCTGACGGCCGCCCACAGGCCGAAGGCGCCATCGACGTGAAGCCAGGCGCCGTGCTCGCGGCACTCCGCGACGATCGCGGCGAGCGGGTCAAACGCGCCGCTGTTGACGTCGCCCGCCTGCGCGCAGACGATCGTCGGCCCGTCGTGCTCGCGCAGCGCCCGGCCGAGCTCGGCGGCCATCATCCGGCCCTCGCGATCGGCGGGCACGACGCGGATCCGCTCGGCACCCAGGCCGAGTATCCGGCAAGCGCGAGCGATCGTGATGTGCGCGTCGGCGCCGGCGACGACGCGCAGCAGGGGCGCGCCCTGCAGCCCCTCCGCCTCGACATCCCAGCCGGCGTTCGCAAGCACGGCGTGGCGCGCGGCCGCCAGGCAGGTGACGTGCGCCATCTGGCAGCCGGTCACGAACCCGACCCCGCAGCTCGCCGGCAGGCCGAGCAGCTCGCGCACCCACCCGGCCGCGACCGCCTCGGCGACCGCGAGCGCCGGCGTCGTCACGGTGCCACCGCAGTTCTGGTCCCAGGCCGCGGTCAGCCAGTCGGCAGCGACGGCGACCGGAAGCGCGCCACCGATGACGAAGCCGAAGTAGCGCGGGCCGGCGGAAGCGGTCAGACCGGGCTCGACGTCGGCGGCAAGGTCCGCGATGACGGCGCGCGGATCCTCGCCCGCGTCGGTCAGCGGCCGCGCGAGGCGCGTGCGCATCTCCTCGACGCTCGCGGTCGCACCCACGTGCCGCTCGGGCAGGCCGTCGACGAACTCGCGGGCGAGCTCGGCCGCGTCGGCGAGCACTTCATAGCGCGCGTCCATGCCGGCAGCCTACGGGCAGGTGTGCGATCGACGACGACTCGGTCGGCGGCGGCGGACGCAGCCGGTCGCTGCAGGAAACGCCCGGGCGGTCGCGACCGATTGCCGACCGCCGGGGTTCAGCCCACGTCGACGGGAAACTGCTCGAGCACCCACGCCGGCCCAAGCAGCGGGCGCCGGTAGGAGCGGCCGGCGACGGGGACGTACTCGCCCGTGCGCGGATTCACGGCGAGGTCGCGCTCGATCGGATACCACGCGTTGTGTTGCTCGATGAGCTGATTGAGCTCCGCGAACGGCCAGGAGCGCGCGAGCGCGTGCCAGCGCTCGGCAAACGACGCCGGATCGGCGGCGCATTCCTCGCCCAACTCGCGGTGGGCGCGCGCCAAGCGCCCGCGCTCGCGCGCGATCCCGTGGTCGATCTCGGACACGCGCTCCATCCAGCGCGGGCGCATGCCGGCCTCGAGATAGGCCTCGATCGAGCGCTGGTACTGGCGCGCCCGATCTGACAGCGGGCGGCCCTTGCCGGACTGCTCGTCGAGATCCTGCTCGATCAGGCGCTCGACGACCCCGCGTCGCTCGTCGGCGAATTCGTGCTCGCTCATGCTTGCCGCCATTATCCAAAATGTTGCAGGCCGTCCATGTCAGCGAGCGATTCGCGAGCGCGGCGATGGTCAATTCGATCAGCCGTCGCCGCCCTGACGTCCCGCGTAAGCTGGCGCGCCAACATGCCTACCTCCTCCGCTCCCCGTCGTTCCTGCCTATCGGTCCCCGGCTCGTCGGCCGCCATGCTCGCCAAGGCGCCCACCCGCGGAGCCGACGAGATCATCATCGACCTCGAGGACGCCGTCGCGCTCTCAGCCAAGGACGAGGCGCGCGAGACGGTCGTGGCCGCGCTCGAGGAGCCGCAGTGGCAGGGGGTCCAGACCGCGGTGCGCGTCAACGCGCCGCGGACGCCTTGGTGTCATGCGGACGTCATCGCGCTCGCTTCGCACCCCAATGCGCCGCTGTCGATCATCGTGCCGAAGGTCGAGAGCGCCGGCGACCTCGCGTTCGTCGAGCGCCTGCTCGACGGCGTCGAGGCAGCCGAGCATGCGAGCCGTCCGATGCGGGTGCAGGCCCTGATCGAGAACGCCGCCGGGGTGGCGAACGTCAACGAGATCGCGGCGGCGTCGCCCCGGCTGGACTCGCTGATCCTCGGCTACGCGGACCTCTCCGCCTCGCTCGGCCGGGCACGCGGCGCGATGGCGGAACTCGACTCGTGGCGCGCGATCCAGGACGCCCTGCTCGTCGCGGCGCGCGCCAACGACGTGTCGGCGATCGACGGTCCGTACCTCGGCGTGAAGGTCGACGAGGGCTTCACGGCCGCAGCCGAGCGCGCACGCGATATGGGCTTCGACGGCAAGTGGGCGATCCACCCGGCGCAGGTCGCCGCGCTCAACGAGCTCTTCACCCCGACCGAGGAAGAGGTCGAGAAGGCGCGCGCGGTCATCGATGCGCTCGAGGCCGCCGAGCGCGACGGCGGCGCAGGCGCCGTCGCTCTGGAGGGACAGATGCTCGACGAAGCGGTTCGCGTCGCCGCGCTCCGCGTGCTGGCGCGCGCGCGTAGCTGACCGGTCCTGCGTCCGCGAACGCGCGCGGCGCGCCGACCGCTCCCCGGTCGCTGCCACCACGCTGCGTTCGGTTCTTCGGGAGGCTGTGACGAACGTCACAGGCTTCGAGACGACCGCGTGGTTGAATCGAGAGGCCCACCGGAGAGCGCTAACGCGCCAGCTCCACGGCCCCGCTGCTACGTCTCCAACTTCACCGTCAGCCGCGGGGTGGTAGGGACATGCGCGACATATCCCGCGTGCGCCTCAAGCCCGGCTCGCGCGTTCATCGACGGTCCCATGCTCGCACGCCTCATGCCACTCACCAAGCTCGACGACGCGCGCCTCGCTGCGCGTGCGGGCACGGGCGACGCCCCCGCCTTCGCGGCGCTCTACGACCGCCACCACGCTGGGCTGCTGGCGTTCTGCCGTCACATGCTCGGCAACCGCGAGGACGGCGAGGACGCGCTTCAGCAGACGTTCATCCGTGCTCACGGCGCGATGCTTCGCGGTCAGAGGCCGGACGAGCCGCGCGCGTGGCTGCTCGCGATCGCACGCAATCGCTGCCGGACGATGCTCAGCGCCCGGCGAGACACCGTCGCCGACGGCGAGCAGCAGCTCGAACGCGTCTGCGTCGACGGCCTCCCCGTGGAAGTCCAGCAGCGTACCGAACTGCGTGAGCTGCTTGCCGACATGACCAAGTTGCCCGAGGACCAGCGCGCCGCACTGCTGCTGACCGAGCTGCGCGGCTTCTCGCAGGAGCAGATCGCACGCGTGCTCGACTGCCCGCCCCAAAAGGTGAAGGCGCTCGTGTTTCAGGCGCGGACGCACCTGCTCGCCGAGCGGGAGGCGCGCGACACCGGATGCGTCGAGATCCGCCAGCAGCTCGAGGTCGCCCGCGGAGGCGACCTGCGCCGCGGCCTGCTGCGCCGCCACCTGCGGCGCTGCGAGCCGTGCAAGGCATACAGCATCGCGGTCGCCGCGCAGCGTCACGAGCTCGGGGGCCTGATGGCGGTGCTGCCGAGCGCGGGATTGAAGCTGTCGGTCCTGGGTGCCGTGGGACTCACCGGCGCCGGCAGCGGTGCGGGCGGCGCGGCGGGACTCGCGGGCGGTGGCGTCGCCGCCGCCGGCCCAGGTGCAGCGGCCGGTCCGGTGGCGGTGAGCGGCATAAGCGCCAGCGCCGCCGGAGGCATCGCGACGAAGCTCGCCGCGGTCAAGATCGCGGCCGTGGTGGCGGTCAGCGGCGCGGCCGTCGGCGGTACGACGGCGATCGTCAGCCGCGACGGCCACGGCGCCGAGCGCGCTTCGGTGAAGCGAAGCCAGAACGACGTCTCGCAACGCCCGTCCGACGTGGCGAAGCGGGCCGCCGGCAGGCTGAGGTCGACCGCCGGAACCGGCCGCGCGACCAGGCGCTCCCGGCTCGCGCACCGGCGCGCCGTGGCGCCACGACGCGCTCGCGCCGGCGCGCG
>Ga0307502_10000065_pt1 | contig 27086 bp, 23 predicted proteins | sample 16_S_MG_FD_201364 | JGI IMG/M metagenome (GOLD analysis project Ga0307502, IMG submission 201364) | Soil microbial communities from Populus trichocarpa stands in riparian zone in the Pacific Northwest, United States - 16_S | ecosystem: Environmental > Terrestrial > Soil > Riparian zone > Trees... | reverse complement strand
GACACCGTTCTCGCAGATGTCGAGGCGCAGCCCGGTCGGATCGTCCGGCCACGCGCAGCCCGGACAGTCGAAGCCGCCGTCCTCGTGGTTCATCACGAAGAGCGCGCGAAAGCCCTCCCGCGGTTCCCCGGCCCGCTCGAGCACCTTCGCGACGCTGCGCGCCGCACCCCATCCCGCGGCAGGATGGTGGTACTCGTGGCGGGAGTACTTGCCGTCCGGCGCAGGGCCGCGACCGAGCGCGGGCACACCCGGTACCGCGCCGAGCATCCGCTGCTCCGCGTCCTGCCTCTCGTTGGGTGGCATTACGAGTGTTCCTCCTTAGCCGAGCGCAAGGTTGACCTTCTGTGCGGATAGAACAATGCTGGAAACGAGCGTCAGCGTTGTCAAGGTCGCGATCGCCGTCAGCTGCGGACGGGTCACGTCCCAGCGCATCCGGTGCGCGCCGTGCTGCCCAGACGCAGCGGGCTGCGCACGATCGCTCGGCCGCCGGGTCATGAGGCCGTGCTTCATGTGTCGGGCAACCATCCAGACGTTGACGGGGTACGCGGTGGTGAAGCCCACCATCACGCCCAGCGACATGACGCCCCAGAAGAGTGGCTCGGACGGCTGCATGTCGCGGCCCATCATCAGCAGCGCCATCGTCGTGAACATGCCGGTGGCCATCATGTTCATCGAGAGCCACTCGGGCACGAACGTGGCGCGGATCGCACCGAGGTAGGACGTGCCGAGCATGTCCTTCATGAACAGCGACTGGAAGATGAGCAGCCCGCAGGCGAACCCGGCGAGGTACTCAACGATGAAGTCGATCCACATCGGGAAGCCCAGCGTGGCAGTGACCGCGGCCGCGACCACGATGCCGGTGGCGTCGCCGGCGACGCAGTGCACGGTCGACCCGACTCCCTGTTTGCACAGCGGCCGGATGAACTGCTCGTGGGTTCCCGGCGCGGGCTCCCTGTCGGTGAGGACGTAGAGCGCCGCACCGACAGGTCCCAGGTAGAGCGTGATCAGCACCCAGCCCCACTTCATCACCGTCTCGTCGGGGTTCTTGCGCGCGAAGTTGTCCCACGCGACGTAGGCCGTCGACAGCGCGGCTACGGCGAACCACGCGTAGAGGATCCAGTCGGCAACGATCATCTTGGCGTGCTGTAGCCGAGTGCGCTGGAGCCGCAGATCTCGGTCAACATCTCCGCGTTGGCACTGCTGTCGCCGCTGACCACGATCCGCCCGCCGGAGTTGAAGGTGTATCCCTGCATGGAGCCACAATCGCTGGGGACAGTGAAGGTTCCGGTCTTGGTCGCGCTGGCGTTGAAGCTCGTATCCAGGCTGGCAGTGTCGGATCCGCTGGCCGGCTGGAGCAGGCGTTCGACAACTCCCACCGGACCGCTGGGGTTGTTTGTTGTCCAACGAGGACAATCTTGCCGGTGCCGGAATCGATGCACAGGCTCGTGAATTTGTAGCTGCTGTCGGTGTTGTTACCAAAGGCGCTGACGTAGCCGTGGTCACCGAATGTGGTATCGACAGTGCCGTTGCTGGTACGCCGCAGGATGTAGTACGACCCCAGGTATTTCGGAGTGGAGGAGCTGGCCGATAGCGTCCGGCTGATCGCCGGGAAAGCGCCTCGAAGGCCACCCACACCGACGTTGGGGTTGGCCTCCACCGAGGAATAGGCCTTCTGGCCGGTGTCGCTGGCCCGGATCGCCACGCCGGTGCCGTAGCTCTGTCCGGTGGTGATGGGGCCGGCGTAGCGTTGCGACAGGCCGTGTTTGCCGTAAGAGGTGGCGTACGTGAATCCGAAGCGCGCCGCCGTAGTGGCGGCGCTCGCGGAACCGGTAGACACGCCGCTCGCGATCAGCGCGCTGGCTCCTGTGTAGATGAGCCGTCTCACGCCACACTCAACCGGTATTAAGAGCCATTGCGGGAGCGCGTCCCGGGGAGGGCAGCAGTTGCCCGTGCACACCCGCGACGATCGTGCGCACGGCAATCGCACCGATGAGGACCGTGATGGCTGCGACGAGTACCCAGGCGTACGCACTGGCGCCGGCCGGATGCTCGAGCTCCAGCCAGCGCAGCGCGAAGAGCGCCATGTTCGCGGGCGGGAACGTGAACGACCAGAAGCTGGGGGTGAAGCTCAGTGCGCGATAGAGCGGCAGCAGGCGGATCTGCGCGACCACCATGAGCGCTGCGTAGCCGCTGAGTGCGAGGAGCAGCAGGTCCGGCGAGCCGGGATGGATGAGGAAGTAGGCGTTGCCGGCGACTGCCGCGGGCGCCAGTTCGATCGCCATCGTCGGGATGAGGTTGGGCGCGAGTCGAGGCCGGAAGAACATCCGGTTGAGCGTCACTGAGCTGATGAGCACCCAGGCGGCGATGCCGATCCCGAAGAAGAGCTCGGCGATGCTGTGCAAGCCGACCGTCGCCGCAGCGTCTGCCCCGACGAAGCCGATCCCGATCCCGGGGAGGAAGAATGCAGGCCCGAAGGTCTGCTCCTCGAGCCCGCCCGTCATCCACTGACCCGTGAGCAGGCCACTGACGAGCAGCCCGATGACGAGAAAGGCGATCACGATCGCGCGTGCCGCCCCCGGTGCGTGCGGCTCGAGCACAACGGCGAGCGCATACGCACTCATGACCGGTGCGGCGAGGAACGGCCCGACGGTCGCGTCGCGTGCGTCGGCGAGGATCCGTCGAGGACCCTGCCGCAGGTACGCGACCGTTAGGCCAATCCAGACGACGGCAGAGAGGACTCCGAGCGCATCGCCGACCGCCGCGGGGGCGCCGAAGGACGTCCCCGCAAACGCCCACAGCGCTGAGAGTCCAGACAGTCCGAGCGCGATGCCGAAGAGGTTCGGCGGAATCCGCACGACGTTCCGCGGCTCGCGAATCGAGGCTCCGAGTTCGCCGCTGATCGGCTCCGGCGCGTCGGCGTCGAGGGCGCTGCGATTGATATCCGTTGTTGCCATGCGATCTTCCCGAGGGGTTGGGGAGGTGAGGATCGCCTACGGATCCGTCCGGAGCGAACGCCCTTCGTGATCACGCGGTAGGCAGAACGTCTCATCCCGGCCGGGGCCGGCCGCGAGACTCACGTGACCCGGCGCACAGCCCCTGAGCCGCCGCCTCTCTCATCGCCCACCGATTACACATGTGTAGGAGACAGCGTTGAGTCACGACACATTGCTCGATCTTTCGCGCTGGCAGTGGGCTCTGACCGCGGCCTTTCACATCACGTTCCCGGCGGTGACCGTGGGCACGAGCGTCTTCCTGGTCGTGTGTTACGCGATGTACATGCGCACAGACGACGACGTGTGGCTGCGCATGTTCCGCTTCTGGCGGCGCATCTTCGCGGTCGGCTTCACGCTCGGGGTGGTATCCGGCATGGTGCTGACCTTCGAGTTCGGCCTGAACTGGGGCCCCTTCGCCCGCGACGTGGGGCCGATCGTCGGAGTGGCCATCCTGATGGAAGTCGTCATGGCCTTCTTCCTCGAGGCCGGCTTCCTCGGCCTGCTGATCTATGGGGAGGGGCGGATCGGCAAGCGGATGATGATGTTCTCCACCTGCATGGTGAGTCTCGGCACGATGCTGTCGGTCACCTGGATCCTGGTCGCCAACTCGTGGATGCAGACGCCGGCGGGCTACAAGCTGGTCGATGGGCAGTTCCAGCCGGTCAACTGGCTGCACGTCATCTTCAACCCGTCGTTCGGCATCCGGTTCATCCACATGCTTGTCGGGGCGCTGGTCGCCGCGGGCTGGTTCATCTGCGGTATCTCGGCGTGGTACTTCGTCAAGCGCCGCCATCTGCCGATCGCGCGCCGGGGCCTGTCGGTCACCCTGGGCGTGCTTTCGGTTCTCGTGCCGTTGCAGATCTACATCGGCGACAGCGTCGCCGGCGGCTACGTCGCGAAGTACAAATTGCCGCAACTCGAGGCGATGGGGGGCAACTGGAACTCGACGAACACCGGCGAGAACATGATCGTGATCCCCAACCAGGACGCGGCAAAGAACAAGTTGCAGGTCACGATCCCGTGGCTGGGAAGCGCCCTCGGCGCCAAGAACTGGAGCGGACACACCGCCACTCCAGGCCTGAAGCTCACGCCGAAGAGCCTGCGGCCGATGATGCTCCCGACGTTCTACGGCTTCCGCCTGATGTGGTGGCCGACGCTGCTGATGATCGCGGTGGTGTTGGGCGGCATCGCCCTCAGGCTGCGCGGCCGCCTGTACAGCGCGCGCTGGTTTCACAAGCTCCTGGTCGGCTTGGTGCCGATCGGCTTCGTGTCGATCTGGGCCGGCTGGGTGCTGGCCGAGACCGGCCGCCAGCCGTGGCTGGTGAACGGCAAGCTGCTCACCGCAGCCGCGGTCTCGCCGTTGAAGCCGTGGTCGGTGCTCACCTCGCTGACCGTGTTCGTCGTCCTCTACCTCGCGCTGCTCGGGATGTACGTCTGGTACGTCGTGCGGGCGGTCCGCGAGGGACCGGGCGACGGGCCGATCGTCGAGCCGGCCGCCCCGTCCCTTCGACACGAGCGCCGATCCGGCTTGGCGTCGGCGAGCTGAAAGGAGCCTGCGATGCAGCTCTCCGACGGCTGGATGATCTTCGTGATCCTCGCGTTCACGATGTACATCGTCCTGGACGGCTACGACCTCGGGATCGGCGTGCTCACCCTGCTCGACCGCGACGATCGACGCCGCCGCGACATGCTCGAGCTCGTGGCGTGGACCTGGGATGGCAACGAGTCCTGGCTGGCGCTGATCGCCCTGGCGCTGTGGGCCGGCGTGCCACTCGTCGCCGGCATCGCGCTGCCGGCGCTGTACATCGTGCTGATCCCGATGCTGTGGTCACTCATCGCGCGCGGCGTGTCGCTCGAGCTGATCGATGAGCAGGACGGGTGGCATCCCCTGTGGGGCAAGGTCTTCGGGATCGGCTCGCTGGCGGCCGGGTTCTGCCAGGGCGCGGCCTTCGGAGGCCTCGTGGCCGGCTTGGACGTCCACGGCGGCACCTTCGCAGGCGGACCGTTTGCGTTTCTTCACCACGGCTACGCCGTGCTCACCGGCCTCACGGCTGTCGCGCTGTACGTCCTCGCCGGCGCCGCGTGGGTATTTCTGAAGAGCGGCGGCGAGACGCAACTGCGTGCAGCACGGGTCGGGCGCATCGCCGTCGTCGTGCTGACCGCGGGGACCGCAGCGAGCTGGCTGCTCGCGCCGGTTGCCGGGCCGGTGCGCCTGGATCCCGGCGCCGCAGCGCGTCTGCCCATCTGGATCGTCGGCGCCGTCGTGCTCGCGGCAGGGTTGGTGTTCGCGCTTCGGTCCTTCTCAAGCGATCCTCGAGGCCGGCGCTCGGACCGCGCGCCCATGTTCTCGACGCTGGCCGTCTATGCCGGGGGCCTGCTGCTCGCCGGCGGACTGCTCTATCCCCGCCTCGTGGCGCCGGACATCACGGTGCATGAGGCGGCGTCGCCACACGCCACGCTGCTGTTCCTGACGATCGGTGCGGGTGTCTTCATACCGTTCGTTCTGTCCTACCAGGCATACGCCTACTGGGTCTTCCGTGGCAAGGTCGACGTCAAGCAGGAGGCAACGACAGCATGAACCCGCTTACCGGGCTGTATCGCCGCTCGCGTGCCTTCAGGGTCGTGCTGTACCTCCTGTTCCTCCCGCTCACCTTGCTCGTGTTTGTCATCTCAGACGACGCGTGGACGAAGTACACGCAAGTCGGCAACCTCACGCTTCTGGTGGCGTTCATGTTGTTCGCCCTGTGGGCGTGGTGGTACGGCGAGGACCGCGACAGGCGCAGGGCGGCACGAGCGGCGCAGCACAATGGAGCGAGTTGGGGCGACCGCGATGGCCGCTGAACGGCTGCTGTCCTCGGCGCTCGTCTCACCCCCGACCGCCGAGACCCGACGCCGCCTGACCGAGGTCCTGGTTCCGGGTCGGCAGCGCCTGACCGCCTCAGGCGTTGCGACCACAGTCGCCGCGGTCGCTACCGCGACCGGTTTCTTCGCGGTTGCGGCGGTGACACAGGACGTGCTCTCCGGGCAGGTGAGCCGGGCACACGACGCGGGCTGGTTGTTGTTGCTGGGGGGCGCCGCGGCCGTGCGCGCCGGTGCGAGCTACCTGGCCGCGCGACTTGCCGTCGACGGCGCGCTCGCGGTCGAGCAAGACCTGCGGGCGCGGTTGCTCGAGCGTCTGCTCGGCGGCGCCGGCTCGTCGCTTCCGAGCGCTGTGCGGGCGACGGCGGTGATCGACGAAGCGCAGCGCGTCGGCGCGTACGCCGAGCGTTACCAGCCCGCGCGCGTGGCCGCGGTGCTCGTGCCGGTGGTGCTGCTGGCCGCCGTGTTTGCATTCAGCTGGGTGATCGGCGTGCTGCTGGTGCTGTGTGCGCCGCTTGCGCCGGTGAACCTGAGCATCGTCGGGATGGGCACCGCGGCCGTCGCGCGCCGTCACGGCGAGGAGCTCCGTCACCTTTCCGGCTACTTCCTCGATCGCCTGCGCGGCCTGGCGACGCTCCGCGCGCTCGGCGCCGAGCGGGCGGAGCTCGAGCGGGTGAAGGCCGCGTCGGAGCGGCTGTCGGAGAGGTCGATGGCGGTGCTGCGGGTCGCGTTCGTGTCCGCCGCGGTGCTCGAGGCGATCGTGACGGTCGCGGTGGCCGTCGTCGCCTCCTACATCGGACTGACGCTGCTCGGATACGTCCGCATCCCCGGGCTGCCTTCTGACATGTCGCTGCAAACAGGCCTGTTTCTGCTGATGGTGACGCCGCTCTACTTCCAGCCGGTGCGAGCCCTTGCCGCCGCCTACCACGAGCGCGCGGATGCGCTGGCCGCGATCGAGGCGCTCCAGCCCCTCCTCGACACGGGCGCCACGCCCCCTCGACGCGGGGCGGCGCCGCCGTTGCTCTCCCCCCCGGCGGTCGCCATCGCCGATCTCACCGTCGTCTTCGCCGGCCGCGCCGCACCCGTGCTCGACGACATCTCGCTCGCGATCGAGCCCGGCGAGCTGATCGGCGTCACCGGCGCCTCGGGAGCCGGCAAGTCGACGCTGTTGCGAGCGCTCGCCGGGGACCTCGAGCCCTCGGTCGGCGGCGTGCTCCTCGACGGCGTGCCGCCAAGCGCCATCCCATGGACCGCGATCACCTGGCTCGGCCAGCGACCGTACCTTTTCGCCGGCACGCTCGCGGAGAACATCGCGCTCGGGAGGCCGCAGTCGCATGACCCGGAGGTTGTGCACGCCGCGCTCGCCGCCGGCCTCGGCGACGTGCTCGCCCGCCTTCCCAGCGGCTTGAAGACGCCCGTCGGCGAGGGCGGCTGGGGTTTCTCCGGCGGCGAGGCGCACCGGGTGGCGCTCGCGCGAACGTTCCTCAAGCGCGCGCCGCTGCTGCTCCTGGACGAGCCGACCGCGCATCTCGACGCCGCCAGCGAGGCCGCGATCATCGAGGTCATCCGCAGGCTCGCGCGGGACGCCACGACGATCCTCGCCAGCCACTCGCCCGCGCTGCTCGCCGCCTGCGATCGGGTGATCACGCTCGACCGCGGCCGGCTCGTCGACGACCCCAGCCGCGCGGTGATCGGGACCGCGGCATGAGCAGCGGCCGCATGCGGATCCGGCAGTTGCTTGCCGACCAGCCCGCCGGCGCACCGGCCGGCCGGCGGTTGGTCAAGCCCGCGGCGATGACCGTGCTCGCGTTCGGGTTCGGCGCCGGCCTGCTGGGGCTCGCCGGATGGTTCATCGCCTCCTCCGCAGCCGCCGGTTTGGCGGTCGCCAGCACGTTCTCGTTCCTGTTTCCGAGCGCCGGGGTGCAGGCGCTCGCCTGGGCCCGCACCCTGAGCCGCTACGGCGAGCGCATCTCCACCCACGAGGCCACCCTGGAGCTCGTCGGGTCGCTGCGGACGAGCCTGTTCGCGCGGGCGCTGCGGCTGCCGCGCGATCGCGTGGCCGAGCTGCGCAGCAGCGACCTGCTGGGCCGTATCACCGTCGACAGCGACGCGGTCGAGAACCTGCTGCTGCGAAGCTCGTTCCCGATCCTCGCGGCCGTCGCGGCGCTGATCGCGACAGCGGCGCTGTTCGCATGGCTTTCCGCGGCGCTGGCGATCGTCGCGGTGGCCGGACTCGCCCTCACCGGCGCCATCCTGATCGGCCTGGCCCATCACCAGGCCGGCCGGCCGGCACAGACGTTGGTCGCTGCGCGCGCTCACGCCCGCCAGACGCTCGTCGAGACCCTCGATGGCCTACCCGAGCTTCGATCCTTCGGCGCCGAGCAGCGCGCCGCAGCAGAAGTCGCTCGCCATCTCGAGCGCTTCGCCGAGAGCCGCCGGCGCCTGGCGACACTGGCCGCCCGCGGCCTGGGTGTCGGGACCCTGCTCGCCGATCTGACGCTGCTGGCGGTGGTCGCGACTGCGGCCGGATTGCTCGGCACAGGGGCGCTCTCGATCCCCGCCTTCGTGGCCGTCTGTCTCGTGGCGATAGCCGCCTTCGAACCCGTCGTCGGCCTGCCGGGCGCCATCACGGCATTGGCCAGAGCGCGCGCCGCCTCCGCCCGCCTGACCGAGCTGTTTCCCGACGCCACCACGCCGGCAGCCGCGACGGACGTCGTTCAAGGCCGGACCGCGACGATCCAGATCAAGCTCGAGGATCCCGACATCGAGGTCGAGCTGGCGGCCGCCGACAGCGTGCTCCTCACCGGCGCCTCCGGAACCGGCAAGTCGACCATCCTGCGAGCCATCAGCGGGCAACGAACCCCCCGCGTCCACGTTTCCCTCGCCGGCGTCGACGCGGCGAGCATCGACCCCGAAGAGCTCGCCGACCGCGTCACACGTGTCGCCCAGGACACGCACGTCTTCGACGGGACCATTCGCGACAACCTCGAGCTCGCCGACCCTGCCGCGAGCGAGCGTGAGCTCTGGACGGCCCTTGCCGCCGCCGCGCTCGACGACACCGTCGCCGCCTTCCCGGCCGGGCTCGACACCCCGGTCGGGCCCGGCGGAGCAGCCCTCTCAGGCGGCCAACGCCGCCGCCTCAGCGTCGCGCAGGGCCTGCTCCGGCGGGCGGACGCCCTGCTTCTCGACGAGCCGACCGAGGGGCTTGACACCGCGACGGCGGCTCGCCTGCTCGCCGGCGTCCGAGCGTTCGACCCGAGCGCCACACTCGTGATCGCCCTGCACGACCGCCAGTCTCCGACCCTGCCGTGGACGCCGACCGCGCACGTCGAGCTTGCGCGGGCCGCGGCTACCCACACGCCCTCCCGAGCCTGAGTCGACATGGCCTCTCTCGGACGCACCGACCTCGACGTCTTCCCCGTCTGCCTCGGCGGCAACGTGTTCGGCTGGACCGCCGACGAGCCGCAGTCCCGCGCCGTCCTCGATGCGTACATCGGCGCGGAAGGCAACTTCATCGACACCGCAAACTCCTATCTGGTCGAGCACGGCCGCTCCGAGACGATCATCGGGCGGTGGATGGTCGACCGCGGCAACCGCGACCAGATCGTGGTCGCCACGAAGGTCGGCGGCGGCCGCGGACCGGTCCGCAACCTCCGCGCGGAAACGATCGAGCGCGAGGCACACGCCTCGCTCGAGCGCCTGCAGACCGATCGCATCGATCTCTACTGCGCGCACTTCGACGATGAGACGACGCCGCTGGAGGAGTCGATGCGCGCCTTCGACGCGCTCGTCCGAGCCGGCACCGTCCGCCACATCGGCGCATCCAACTACACGCCGGAGCGGCTCACCGCCGCACTCGAGCTCCAGCGCGAGCACGGGCTCGCCGAGTTCACGGTCCTGCAGCCGCACTACAACCTCGTCGAGCGCGACTTCGAGCGCACGACGCTGCCCGTTGCCGATGCCTGGGACCTCGCCGTGGTGCCGTACTTCGCGCTGGCCAAGGGGTTCTTGACGGGCAAGTACCGGCCGGGCGGCGAGGCCGTCGAGTCCGAGCGCGCCGAGGCCGCCGCCGCGTACCTTCAGAAGGGCGGTGCGGCCGTGCTCGACGCGCTCGACGAGGTCGCCGCGGCCCACGAGACCACGGTGGCCGCCGTCGCGCTCGCCTGGCTGCTCGCCCAGCCGCGGGTCGGCGCGCCGATCGCCAGCGCGCGGACCACGGAGCAGCTCGAGCAGATCCTGCCGGCCGCCACGGTGTCGCTGACGCCCGCGGAGGTCGACCGGCTGTCCGCCACCACGCCCGCGGCGTGAACGAGACCGCTATCCCGGCTCAACGCCCCCGCACTAGGAGCACCATGTCCACGGCCAGTCCCGCACATCTGCCACCGCTCGGCGCACGCTCCCGCGCCCTCCACGTCCAGCTCGACGAGCTGATCGCGGCGTGGCGCGATCTCGCCGTCACAGTGGCCGAGCGCGCGCTGACGATCGGCTCGTGGCCCGACGGCAGCGGTTTGCGGTTCTCGTTCGGTGAGCGTTAGCCCGGCGACCGACGTGGCCGCGTCAAGTGGCCGCACGGCCTGGGCGCGGAACCTCGCGGCCCCGGTGCGCGACTTCCTGAGGACGGAGACGGGCGGTGCGATCGTCCTGCTCGCAGCGACCGTCGCCGCGCTGGCCTGGGCCAACTCGCCGTGGTGGGGCTCGTACGAGGACGTGTGGACGACGCGGCTCGCGGTCACCCTCGGGGACGCCGGCATCTCGATGGACCTACGGCACTGGGTCAACGAGGGCCTCATGACGCTCTTCTTCCTGGTCGTCGGGCTCGAGGCCAAGCGCGAGCTCGACATGGGCCAGCTGCGCGAGCGCTCGCGGATCGCCGTTCCGCTGATCGCCGCGCTCGGCGGCATGGCGCTGCCGGTGCTCATCTATCTCGCGTTCAACGCCGGCGGTCCGGGAGCGCACGGCTGGGGAGCGGCGATGTCGACCGACACCGCGTTCGCGCTCGGCCTCCTCGCGCTCGTGGCCCCGGGCGCAACCCGACTACGGGTCCGGCTGCTCGCGCTCGCGGTGTTCGACGACCTCGTCGCCCTGCTCGTGATCGCGGTCGCCTACACGAAGCACGTCTCGCTCCTCCCGCTCGCCGTCGCAGCGGGGCTGTTCGGCGCGCTGCTGGCGCTGCGCTACGCGCGGGGTCCCTGGCGCCGGGTGGCCGCGGCCGTTGTCGGCGTCGCGATGTGGGGCGCGCTGCTGAAGTCGGGGATCGATCCAATCATCGCGGGGCTCGCCGTCGGCCTCGTGACGAGCGCCCATCCCCCCGCACGAGCCGACCTCGAGCAGGTCACCGAGCTGACGCGCTCGTTTCGCGAGCAGCCGACTCCGGCACTCGCGCGCTCGGCGCAGTTCGGGGTCGCGTCGGCGCTCTCGCGCAACGAGCGGCTCCAATACAACCTGCATCCATGGACGAGCTTCGCGATCGTGCCGCTGTTCGCGCTCGCGAACGCCGGCATCCACATCGACGGGGACCTGCTCGGGAGGGCGATGATCTCGCCCGTCACGCTCGGGATCGTGGTCGGCTACGTCGTCGGGAAGCCGCTGGGCATCCTCGCCGCGACAGCGCTTGCCCCGCGCGCCTGGCCGGGGAGGCTGCGCCTGGCGCTGAGCTGGCCGGCGATCGCGGGGGGCGGTGTCGTCGCGGGCATCGGCTTCACGGTGTCGTTGCTGATCTCGAGCATCGCATTCGCAGGCGCACAGCTCGAGGAGGCCAAGCTGGGCGTCCTCGCTGCTGCGGTCCTCGCGTCGCTCGGCGGCTGGGCTGCCTTCCGGCTCATCGCGCGTCTCCCCGCGCCGCTGCGCGCGCGCCAGCTCAGCCGCACCGCGGAGGATCTCGTCGACCTGTCCGACGACGTGCACCCCGAGCGCGATCACGTCCGCGGCTCCAACGACGCGCCGGTCACGCTCGTGGAGTACGGCGATTACGAGTGCTCCTCATGCGGCCAGGCGGAGGGCGTCATCCGCGAGCTGCTCTCGTCGTTCGGCGACGACCTGCGCTACGTGTGGCGACACCTGCCGCTGAACGACGTCCACTCCCATGCGCAGACGGCGGCCGAGGCGGCGGAGGCGGCGGGCGAGCAGGGCGCGTTCTGGCCGATGCACGACACGCTGCTCGAGCACCAGGACGAGCTGACGCCGTCGGACCTCGGCCGCTACGTCGCGGATCTGGGCCTTGACGTCGACCGCTTCGGGGACGAGCTGCGCCGGCGCAGGCATGCCGATCGCGTCTCGGAGGACGTCGAGAGCGCCGACGCGAGCGGCGTGGCAGGCACGCCGAGCTTCTTCATCAACGGGCGGCGCCATCACGGCGCCTTCGACGTCGCCACGCTGACGGCCGCCGTGCGCTCCGCGCAGGCGCGCGAACAAGCGCTGCGCGCAGCGGCGGCGTAACGTCGTGTGCGGGGTTCGCAACCCCCGCGGAGGTCGCCGCGGGCAATCCGTCAGGACGCCCAAGCACCCCGCGGGCGATCGGCCTCGGCGCCCCAGCGGCTGCCCCGGACAACCACCCGCGGGCTGTCGCGCACGAGGCCGCGCCGGCGCAGTCCCGTGAGCCGCGGCTCCTCTCCGTCGAGCGTCACGAGCGTGGCGTAGTGCCTGCGGTGACGGATCGTCAGCAGGTTTCCCTCGACGGGGCTGCGGCGACCGTCGAGCTCGCAACGAACACCGGCGTGACCGGGCTGGACCCTCAGCGTCACGTGGCTCCGGGGTCCGGCCACGAGCGGAGGACAGGATCCGCCGTGCGTCGACAAGGGCGTGACCGCCATTCCCTCAGCGCCCGGCGCCAGGAGCGGACCGCCGGCGGCCATCGTGTAGGCACCGGAGCCCAGCGCGGTGGCAACGACGACCCCGTCACCGGCCAGCTCGGCGTACAGCACGTCGTCGAGGGCGATGGACACCATGATCTGGCCCGAGCCGTCGCGGATCAGCGCGACGTCGTTGATGGCGACCGCGGTCTGCGCCTCGCCCCAGGTGACGTCGAGCCCCGGAATCGCCACCGGCGTCCAGCGGCCGGTCGCGATCTCGTCGAGCGCCCAGGCGATCCGCTCGACGCTCACGGAGGTCAGGACGCCGATGCTGCCGCAGGCGATCCCGAGCACCGGCCTCGACGTCGGCGCGGCCGCGTGCAGCGCGCTCAGCGCGGTGCCGTCCCCTCCGATCCCGAGCAGCAGGTCGCAGGCGGCGGCCGCGACCGGGTCCGCCACCTGGCGCGTCTGTCCCGAAACCGGCACCTGGCCGACCATCAGCCCGTGCGCGGACGCCCAGGCGCGGAGTTCGCCGAGCGCCGTCTCGAGCGCCCGGGTCGGATGGACGACGAGCCCGACCTGCCGCAAGGCCACCTCTCGCGGCGGGGCCCGCCGGCCCGACCCGCTGGACTGACACGACGGCTCTTGCATGTCCTCATCCTCGACGATCGCCAAGCCGTCCGGTGCGGAGACCGGTTCGGCAACGACTCGGCCGGGCTGGCGTCGGGTCATGCGGCCACCAGGCGAGAGGCCCCGGGCCGGGAACCCGGGGCCTCTCGCGTCCCGAGTTCGTAGAACCGGGTGATGTGCGACCGGCGCGAGGGAGGAGGAGAGCCGGCGCGGGCCTTCATGGCCATGCTGCCATCGTCCCTCACGGCGTGCTCGCCGTCATCGCCCCAGCGGCGGATCCTTCGGCTACTCCGCGAGGAGTACGTGCAGAAAGTGCGATCGGCCGGTCACAGATCCTTGTTGGACCGGTCGGCCTGTGGCGCACAGTAGGTCTGCCGTGACAACCACCGTCGGGCTAGATCGCTGGAGGAGTTGAGTCGTGTATTACATCGGCGTGGACATCGGTGGCACGTTCACCGACTGCGTGCTCGTGGACCGGGAGGGCAACCACCGCACGGCCAAGACACTCTCCACAAAGGATGATCCGGTGTCGGGGGTGCTGGCCGGCCTGGAACGGCTGGCCGAGACCGTGGGCATCGACCTGGCCACGCTGCTCGAGCGGGCCGAGCGGGTGGGACACGGGACCACGATCGGCACCAACGCGGTGCTGGAACGGCGCGGCGCGCGCGTCGGGCTCGTCGCCACGGCCGGGCATGCTGACGCGCTCGCCATGATGCGCGGCGCCGGCCGGGTCGCCGGTCGCTCGATCGAGGGCGTGTTCTCCGTGCACGGCAGCCGGCTGCCGGTGCCGCTGATCGTGCCCGGCGCCGTGGTCGAGGTGCACGAGCGGGTCGACGCGAGCGGAACGGTCGTAGTCGAGCTCGACATCGACGCCGCGGCCGAGCGGATCGGCAGGATGATCGACGAATACGAGCTCGACTCGGTCGCCGTCGCGCTGCTGTGGTCGTTCGCGAACCCGGCGCACGAACAGGCCTTGGCGCAGGCCATCCCCCCCGATGTGTTCGTGTCGAGCTCGGCGGAGGTGTCACCCCGGCTCGGCGAGTACGAGCGCACCGTTGCCACCGTGCTCGACGGCTACGTCGGCCCGGCCTGCTCGCGGTACCTCAGCGAGCTGGAGAACCGGCTCGCGACCCCGCTGCTGGTGATGCAGTCCGGCGGCGGCGTGCTGCCCGCGTCCGCCGCCACCGCGCTGGGGATCATCGATTCCGGCCCGGCCGGCGGGCTCATGGGCGTTGCGACCCTCGCCGCCGCCTACGGCCACGACCACGTGGTGGCCACCGACATGGGCGGCACCTCGTTCGACCTCGGGCTGGTGCTCGACGGTAAGCCGGTAGTGGCGGAGGAGAAGGTCATCGACCAGTACACGTACCGGCTGCCGCACCTGGACGTGCGCTCGGTCGCCTGCGGCGGTGGCTCGATCGCCTGGATCGATCCGGCGACCGGCGGCCTGCGGGTCGGCCCGTCCAGCGCCGGCTCCGAGCCGGGCCCGGCCTGCTACGGGCGCGGCGGGGTGGAGCCGACGGTGACCGACGCGGATGTCGTGCTCGGCCTGCTCCGCCCCGAGGCCTTCCTGGACGGCCGGATGCCGCTGGACCGCGACGCGGCCGTCGCCGCGGTGGGCAGGCTCGCCACCCGGCTCGACCTGACGGTCGAAGAGACGGCAGCCGGCATCCTGCAGGTCAACAACATGCGTGCGGCCACCGTGATCCGCCAGCAGACGGTGGAGCGCGGGCACGACCCACGCGACTTCGCGCTCTACGCGTTCGGCGGCGCCGGCCCGGTGCACGCCTTCGGGTACGCCGCCGAGTCCGGGGTCCGCGAGGTGGTGATCCCACTGGGCGACGGCGCGTCGACGCTCTCGGCGTACGGCATTGCATCCGGCGACGTGGTGCTCCACCGCGAGCTCGAGCGCTCCCTGCTGGCGCCGTTTCACGGGCCGGCGCTCGCCACTGCGGTGGCCGAGCTGCGGGTTGCGGCGCTGGCAGACCTCGCGGCCACCGGCGTCGGCGGCGACGCGCACGTGGAGATCGACGCCTTGATGCGCTACCGCGAGCAGCTGATGCACAGCCTGGAGATCCCGGTCTCGCCGCCGGCCGACGGCGTCACGCTGCTCGCCGACTTCGACACGGAGTATGTGCGCCGCTACGGCGACGGCGGCGCGTCGCTGTTCCAGGCCGTCGAGGTGTTCGCGCTGCGGGCGAGGGTGTCGGTCCCGGCCGGCATTCCTGTCGCCCGGCCGCAGCCGAGCGCGTCCACCGAGCCCGCACGAACCGATGTCTACTGGCCGGGTCACGGCAGGACAGCCACCGACGTGTACCGCGGCGCTCCGCAGGACATGATCACCGGCCCCGCCCTGGTCGAGCTGGCGCACACCACCGTTGCCGTCCCGCACGGGGCGACGCTGACCGCCGGCCCGCTCGGCGAACTACACCTGAAGGAGTTCCGATGACCGTCTGGGACGGCGTGCGGCGCGGCTACATCCCCGCTGCGCAGCTGCGCATTCACGAGTCGCTGAGGCTGCACACCGACACCGCCGACGTGGACCCGGTGACCTTCGAGGTCATCCGCTACTCGCTGATGAACATCAACCTCGAGCACGGCCAGACGATCCAGCGGCTGGCCGTCTCGCCGGTCACGATGATCACCCGGGACTTCCAGCCCTCGATCACCACCGAGTCTGGCGACCTGGTGTTCCTCGGCCCGTACCTGCAGTACTTCTCCAACGCCCAAGCCCTGACGATCAAGTGGATCCTGGAGAACCGGTCCGAGAACCCCGGCATCGGGCCGGGCGACATGTTCGTGTCCAACGACCCCTACGTGGGCAGCCCGCACCAGCCGGACACGATCGTGGCCGCCCCGGTATTCGTCGGCGACGAGCTGTTCTGCTGGGTGGCCAACGTCCTGCACCACGCGGATGTCGGCGGCTCGGTGATGGGCAGCTTCTGCGTCGACGCGACGGACATCTTCACCGATCCGCCGGCGTTCCCGCCGTTCAAGCTCGTCAGTCGTGGCGAGGTGCGCCGGGATCTCGAGGAGATGTTCCTGCGCCAGTCGCGGGTGCCGGGCAATGTGCAGATGGACCTGCGTTCGGCGGTGTCGGCGAACCGGGTGGCCGTCGGGCGGATCGCCGCCCTCGTCGACCGCTACGGCGCGGACGCGGTGAAGTCGGTGATGAACCGGGTGCTCGACGCCGGCGAGCGGACGGTCGCCGAACGGCTGGCGAAGATCCCCGACGGCCGGTGGAGTCACCGGCTCTACGCCGAGGCCGCGCACACCGGCGATAGCGGCATTTACACCTACCAGATCACCGTGCGCAAGCAGGGCGAGCACCTCTACGTGGACAACGCCGGAACCGATCCGCAGACCGGCTCGATCAACGTCACCTACGCGGGGTTCTCCGGCGCTTTTCTCGCCGCATTGACCGCTTCGCTCACCGCGGACCTCGCCGGCGCGTACGGCGGGGTGTACCGGCGGGTGCACTTCGAGCCGGTGCCCGGGACGCTGTCCTGCGCGGACTTTCCCGCGGCGGTCAGCCCCTCGGGGATCTACACGATGGAGACGCTGATCAGCCTGTCCGGCGCGGTGATCGGCAAGATGCTGGCGTGTGCCGAGCCGGACGTGGCCGAGCTCGCGATCGGTCCCGCGCACCCGGTGTTCTACGGCCTGATCTCCGGCGGGGCGCACCCGACCGGCGAGCCGTTCGTCGCGACCAACGCCGACAACATGATCGGCTCGCTGGCCGCGTCGCCGGCCGGCGACGGCGTCGACTTCGGCGGCCACTTTTGGATTCCCGAGGGGACCGCGAGCAACATCGAGGAGCTCGAGCTGCTCTGGCCGATGCTGTTCCTCTACCGGCGGGCGCTCCGCGCGGGCGCGGGCGGTGCGGGGCGGTTCCGCGGCGGGCGCGGGATGGTCGAGGCCGGGATCCCGTGGACCGTGCCGGGCATGGCCGCGGCCGTCTACATGGACGAGTCGTTCCCGAAGGCCGTCGGGCCGTTCGGTGGCAACCCCGGCTCGGCAGGGCATTTCCGGCTCAAGCACGGCACCGATGTCGCCGGCCGGTTCGCCGCGGGGGAGGTGCCGCAGGACTTCGAGGCGATCACCGGCGCCGAGGCGGAGATCGAGGCGAAGGGCCCGATGCTCATGATGGGCGCGGAGGCGGCGTGGGAGTGGACCGGCGCCAACGCGCCCGGCTTCGGCGACCCGTTCGCCCGCGATCCGGCCTTGGTGAGGGCCGACATCGCCACCGGGGCGCTGCCGGCGGACATGGCCGAGCGGGTCTACGGGGTGGTGCCCGGCGAGGACGCAACCCGGACGCTGCGGGCCGAGCGGCTGGCCGCCCGGCTCGCCGGTGCCGTTGCGCCGGCAGTCGCACCGGCCACGGTCCCGGAAGACGTGCCGTTGCGGGCGCTTGCCGGCGAGTTGTCCGTCGTCGAGAGAGACGGCCGGCCCGAGGCGTTCGTGAGCGTCACCGGGCGCGTCGTGCTGGCTCCAGCCGGCGGGAACTTCAAGGACGGCTGCGCGGTGCTCGAACGCCCGCTGCACGACGTCGCCCCGGAGTTCGCCACCCGGGATGGCCGGGCCGGCCACCAGATGCGATACCGCGAGTACCTCTGCCCGGTCACCGGGTTGCGGGTGGACTCCGAGATCGTCAAGGCGGGCGACGAGGCCCTGCACGACGTCGAGATCGTTGCCGGCAGGTGAATGTCGCCACGACGCTGCTCCGCGACCTTGGAGCTCGCGCCCGTCCACGCATGTCGCATCGCATCGCGTCGCGTCCGCCGATCGGGCGGTCGGAACTCGCGATTGCGCCCGGCCCCCGCGGGTCGACACTTGGCCTCACCAGCTCGCCGGTCAGCGCGACCGGCGGCGAGACGCAGACAGGGACCTCCCATGACCGCAACGACGGATCAGCTCAACGGCCACCCGACCACGGACCCCGTGCCGGAGCCCATCGAGGGCGACCGAGGCGCGTCCATTCTCGGGCCCCGCAACATCCCGGTCGAACGGGAGAACCCGGATCTCCTCGTGTCGCCCAAGACCGACGCGGGCACGATCCCGAACCTGAAGTTCCCGTTCGCGCAGGCTCGCAACCGCGTCCTGAGCGGTGGCTGGGGCCGTGAGGTCACCACGCGCGAGCTGCCGGTGGCGAAGGAGCTCGCCGGCGTGAACATGCGCCTCAAGCCCGGCGGCGTCCGCGAGCTGCACTGGCACAAGGAGGCCGAATGGGCGTACATGCTCGCCGGTCACGCGCGCATCACCGCAGTCGACGCCGACGGCCGGAACTTCATCGACGACGTCGGCGTTGGAGACCTGTGGAACTTCCCGGCGGGCATCCCGCACTCGATCCAGGGGCTCGAGGACGGCTGCGAGTTCCTGCTCGTCTTCGACGACGGTGGGTTCTCGGAGAACGAGACGTTCCTGATCACGGACTGGTTCGCGCACACTCCGCCCGAGGTCCTGGCCCAGAACTTCGGTGTGCCGCAGGCCGCCTTCGCAAACCTGCCCACCGACGTCGAGCACGACCGCTACATCTTCGCCGCGGACGTGCCGCCGCCGCTCGAGCAGGACGCGGTCGTCGCGCCGGCAGGGACGGCTCCGCAGAGCTTCAGCTACCGCACGCTCGAGCAGAAGCCCATCAAGGCGGCGGGCGGGCAGGTGCGCATCGTCGACTCCAGGAACTTCCCGGCCTCCTCGACCGTCGCCGCCGCGCTCGTCGAGGTGGAGCCCGGCGCAATGCGCGAGATGCACTGGCACCCCAACGCGGCCGAGTGGCAGTACTTCATATCCGGGCGTGGGCGCATGACGGTCTTCGCGTCCAGCGGCAAGGCGCGGACGTACGACTACCAGGCCGGCGACGTCGGCTACGTGCCCTACGCCATGGGCCACTACGTGCAGAACACGGGTGACGAGACGCTCGTGTTCCTCGAGCTGTTCCGCAGCGACTACTTCGCGGACGTCTCGCTGAACCAGTGGATGGCGCTGACGCCGCCCGAGCTCGTCCGGGCGCACCTGAACATCGACGATGCGACGATCGCCGCGCTGTCGAAGACGAAGCCGATCATCGTCGGCCCGTCCGACGACGGGGGCCGCGTGTGATGCGCCGCCTCGACGATCATGGCGTTCGGGACGCGCTGCTCGTCGCGCTGACGTTCTCGACGGGGGCGATCGATGCGATCAGCTTCCTCGTCCTCGGCAAGGTCTTCTCGGCGTTCATGACCGGGAACATCGTGTTTCTGGGATTTGAGTTGGGTGGCGCGGCTGGTCCGTCCACGTGGCGGACGGTCGCCTCCATCGGCGCGTTCGCGGTTGGCGCGGCCCTCGGTACCCGGCTCGTGGCGCCAACCGCCGGCGCCCACGCCGTCTGGCCCCGGCGCGTGACCGCCGCGCTCGCCGCGGGCGCGGTCGCGCAGACCGTGTTCCTCGTCGTGTGGCTGGTTGTCGGCGGCCATCCGTCGAGCGTCAGCGCCGACGTGCTGATCGCGGTGTCCGCGCTTGCGATGGGGCTGCAGACCGCCGCCGTGTTCTCGCTCGGGGTGCGCGCGGTCTTCAGCACCGCGGCCACCGCGACTTGGACAGCTTTGATGGGCGATCTCGGCGCGTGGTCGCAGACGCGCGACGAGCGCCGCCGCCTGGCCAGCGTCCTCGTCGCGCTCTTGGCCGGCGCGGTCGCCGGCGCCATCCTGGTGGTCGACGCTCGCGCGTGGGCGGCCCTCCTGCCGCTGACCGTCAGCGCGTCCGTGGTCGCCGTCGCGGCATCCCGCCTGCATCCCGCGCCGAGCGGGCGTCAGGTCGGCGTGCCACGCGCGCGTGTTCGTTCCGGCTAGCTGGAGCATGCTCGTGCTCACCCCTGACGCGGGCGCGTCCACCATCCGGCTCGAGCGGATCACGGCGGCCGAAGACCGCTCCGACAGAGGCCGCGCGCGCCGGTGCCCGCACCGTCGCTGATGGTCCGTGGCGATCCACGGACCCGCGACGGGCGCCCGGGTCAGGCGGCGCGCGAGGCCTCGCGCCGGCGCGTGCGCCCGTCGCGCCACAGGCCCACGATGGCGGCGGTCGTCAGCGCGAGCCCGCCGACGGCCAGCCAGCGGGTGCCCGCGGTGCCAAGCACGAAGGCGGTGCCGCCGACCGTCGTCGCCCACGCGACCGAGCCGGCGGCATTCCAGCTGGCGAACCGGCGCCAGCGCAGCTTCTCGGCACCGGCGAGCCATGCGATGGCGACGCGGCCGAACGTGACGAAGCGCCCGACGAAGATGGCAGCGCCGCCGTAGCGGGCGAAGAGCGCGCGCCCGGCGTCGAGCGCGCCGCGACGCAGGCGGCGCCCGGGGCCACGGGCGACGAGCGCGCGGCGGCCGAGGTGCCGGCCAAGCAGGTATCCGATGTTGTCGCCGACGATCGCGCCGGCCGCGGCAAGGGCGATCACCGCCGAGATCTGCATCTTGCCATTCGCCGCGAGAACCGCGGCGGCGATGAGCGTCGTCTCGCCGGGTACCGGGACCCCCGCGCTCTCGGCCGCGACGGCGACGGGCAGCACGACGTATCCGAGGCTTCCGGCGATGCCGAGCGCGCTCATGATCCCGTCTCTGAAGTGGCCTTGCGGCGCAGTCGCACGTCAGGCCACCGCGCGCCTGGCGCGGCGCTCGGCGACGGTCAGCACGAGGCCGCCCAGCGCCGCGAGCGCGGAGGCCGCGATCACCCACGCGAACGCGTGGTGAAACGCGTCGGCCAGCGGTACCGCGACGCGGGCTCGCACCGCGGGCGCCAGCGGCTCCAGGATTCCGGAACCGCCGCCCGCACTCGGCATGGCCACACGTGCCTGGCTCTCGAGCAGCACCGCAGCCACCGCCGTGCCGATCGACGCCCCGACTTGACGGATCGTGTTCAGCGCAGCGGCCGCGCGCGGCACCTGGGCGGACGTCAGCACGGCCAGCGCGGACGCGGCCGCCGGCTGGATGGACGCGCCCATGCCGACCCCGCGGACGAACAGCAGCGAGGCGAGCAGCGCCTGCGACGTCGCCGGGCCGACGAAGGCCCACGGGATCGTGGCCAGCGTGGCGACGGTGGCGCCGACCAGCACGACCCGGCCACCGCCGATGGCGTCCGTGAGCCGCCCGCTGATCCCGAGCGCGACGGCCGCGCCGAGCCCCTGCGGCGCCATGAGCAGGCCCGCCGCCAGCGCGCTCTCGCCACGGTCGAGTTGGTAGTAGAGCGGCAGCAGGATCATCGCGCCGAAGAGCCCGACGGCCAGCAGGAACGTCGTCGCCGCCGCGGCGCCGAAGGCGGGGACGCGGAAGAGGTGGACATCGATCAGCGGCCGCTGCGTGCGCAGGGCGCAGAGCACGAAGGCCGCGACGAGTGCCGTGCCGGCCAGGATGGGCGCGAAGGCGATCGGATCCACGAGCCCGCCGTGGGCCTCGGTCTCAGAGAGTCCGAAGACGATGCCGACGAGCCCCGGACATAGGAGCGCCGCCCCGCGCCAGTCCAGGCGCCCGGCGTCGCTGCGCCCGGCGGCGCCGCTGAGCACGTGTGCGGCGAGGCCGAACCCGATGACGGCGATGGGCACGTTGACGAAGAAGATCCACTGCCATGTCGCGTTGTCGACGATGAGTCCGCCGATGATCGGCCCGAAGATCGGGCCCAGGAGGATCGGGACGCCGACGAGCGACAGCACGCGGCCGGCCTTCTTCGGACCTGCGCTCTGCGCCACCAGCGTGAACCCGACGGGGATCAGCATCCCACCGCCGAGGCCCTGCAGGATCCGGAAGCCGATCAGCTCGCCGATCGACGCCGAGAGACCGCACAGAGCCGAAGCCGCGCCGAAGAGGCCGATCGAGATGAGCCAGATCCGCTTGGATCCGAAGCGCTCTTCCATCCACCCCGAGAGCGGGATGACGACCGCCAGTGACAGCAGATAGGCGGTCGAGACCCACTGCACCGTGGCCAGCGAGGCGTGGAGGTCGGCCGCCAGCCTGTCCAGCGCCACGTTGACGATCGTGGTGTCGAGCGCCGGCATGACGAGGCCGATGGCGACGACCGCGACGATGACGAGCGTCTGACGGTCGAGGCCGCCGCCAGCCTTGCGGCCTCGCGTGGTGACGGCCGGTGCGAGGGCGCTCATGCATCGATTCCAGCGAGCGTCAGACGACCCGCAACAACGGACGCCGATCACGCGAGAGGCGCGCGCCGGTGATCGCGCAACCCGATTGGCGGTGCTGGAGAACGTATCGCCGGGAACCACCGGCGTCTGCATGCTGGGACGTGGCCATTCGGTCAAACGGCAAAGGACGGGACGGAGAACGCAACGATGAGCATCCAGACCAAAACCAGCATCGCGGGGATCCCGATCCCCGACAGCACGCTCGCTCGCGAGGCGACGCAGTTCGTCCAAGACGTGTCCACGCAGCTCCTGTTCGACCACTCGCGGCGGGTGTTTCTCTGGGCCTCGCTGCAGGGTGAGAAGTTCGGCCTGGACTACGACCCCGAGCTGCTCTACGTCGGCGCCATGTTCCACGATGTCGGCCTCGTCGAGGGCCACCGCTCCGAGCACGAGCGCTTCGAGATCGACGGCGCCAACGCCGCCCGCGACTTCCTGGAGCGCCACGGCCTGCCCGAGGAGCGAGTGATGACGGTCTGGGAGTCGATCGCCCTGCACACCACGCCGGAGATCCCGCGCTACAAGCAGCCCGAGGTGCGGCTGGTCACCCTCGGCGTGGAGTACGACGTGCTCGGCCTGCATTTCGACGAGCTCTCGCCGGAACAGCGCGAGGCGGTCCTGGCCGTCCATCCGCGGACGGGCTTCAAGACGGGGATCGTCGAGGCCTTCTCGGCCGGCATCCGCGACAAGCCCGAGACCGCGTTCGGGACGATGAACACCGACATCCTCGAGGCGACCGTGCCCGGGTACGTGCGGCCCAACTTCTGCGACTACATCCGCAACTCGCGCTTCGACACGTAGAAGCGCCCGTCGCGTGGTCGCCCGCTGTTGCGGCGGGACCGCGTGCGACGTCCACACAAGACAATCCCAGCCGCTCTCGGCGGACACCGAGTCGCCCTGGAACGCTTCGCCGAGCTCGTCGCCACGGCGATGCCGAACGTTCAGGCGCGGGCCGACGTGCAGCGGCTCGCCGACGAGCAGGCGGTTCTGTCATCGCCCCGCGGGCCACTCGTGCGCGTACCGCGCCTGCTGTGCCGTCGCGGTTCACGACGTGGTCGGGACCACGAGCACCGGCACGTCGCAGTGGTGTAGCACGTAGCGGTCGGCGTGATCGTGCAGGACGTGTCCCAGCTCGTGGTCACGCGCACGCATCGGGACGACGACGAGATCGGCGTCGTGCTCACGCGCCGCCTCGACGGTCGCCGGACCAGGAGGTCCCCAGGTCAACACCGACTCTCTTGGCAGGCCCCGAGCGAGCGTGGAAGCGAGCCCATCGAGCTTCTCGCGCGCCATGCGATCGACGATCTCCTGTTGCTCACGCGCCGCCTCGAGGTCGAACGGGTCGGATATGTATGTTGCCGTCGTCCGCATGGACACGATCGGCGCGATAGCAACAAGGATCAGTTCGGCCCCGAGCGAGCACGCGAGGTGGGCGGCGTAGTGGACGACGGCCAGGTCATCGTCCTGCGCGCGAGCCGCCACGAGGATCCGGCTGGGGGCTGAAGAGAGGCCTTGGGGCACGTCTCCCAGCGTTCGTCGGCCGGATGAGAGGAGCGTGAGAGCGTCCCGTGCGTACTCATCGTTCTCTCACCGCAGAGGCCGAGCGTGACGACCATGACGCACCCCGCATACACCTTCCGGGGCATCGCGGTGGCCGCCGCCGTGCTCGTCGCCGGCTGCGGCTCGTCGTCTGCCGGCGCGACTAAGGATGCGATCACGACAGCCACACACACCACGGCCGCCACATCTCCGGCGCCTGCGATCGTCGTGCGTGAGCAGGCGCGCGCCGCGCGTGCCGTCGACGTGCTGGCTCGCGCGCTGCGCGACGGTGACGTCGAGCGCCTGTGCCGGCCCGGCGCCGTCTTCACCTCCGCGGTCGTCGCCGAGATGAACGGCGGCCCCCAGGGCTGCGAGCAAGACGTCGAGCTCACGAGCATCGTGGCTCGGCCGCCGACCCTGACCGTGGTCCCGCCATCGTCGTACGAGCCCGACCTCGCCACCCTACGGGTGCGTGTCGGGCGAGGGGCGACGGTCCCGCTGGACGTCGTGCGCGAACGGCGAGTGTGGCTCGTGAGCTTCAGCGACGGCAACGACCCCCTGACCGCACTCGCGGAGGGGTGACCGAACGAGCTTCTCTCGACAAGCGCTGAGCTGTTGACCCTACGCCCGCTGACGTAGGCGAAAGAGACGCTTCCGGGCCGACGACAATCGCGGCGCCACGATGGAACATCGTGGTGTGATCGGCCACCGCCGTGCTTTGCTTCTCCACCCGACCGCCTACCGAGCGTAGGTCCCTACGATGCGCGTGCTCGTTGTCGAGGTCGACCTGAACACGGCGAAGCTCATCCGCAGCTCGCTCATGTCCCAGGGCCTCGCGGTGGACGTCGCCATCAGGGGCGAGGACGCGCTCTGGATGGCCGGAGCGACCAACTACGACGCCATCGCGCTCGATGTCCAGCTTCCTGGTATCGATGGGTTCGAGACGTGCCGACGGCTGCGCTCCGACGGCGTCCAGAGCCCCATCCTGATGCTCTCTGCGCGAGGCGGCGTGGAGGACCGGGTCGCCGGTCTGGACGGCGGCGCCGACGACTACCTCGTCAAGCCGTTCTATCTGGACGAGCTGGCGGCGCGGCTGCGGGCCCTGATGCGCCGCGGGCCGGTGGAGCGTCCGACCGTGATCGACGTCGGCGATCTGCGGATGAACCCGGCGACGCGCCGAGTGTGGCGCGGAACTGAGGAGATCGGGTTGTCGGCCAAGGAGTTCGCGCTGCTCGTCGAGTTCATGCGCCGCCCCGGTCGTGTTCTGAGCCGCTTCCTCCTGCTCGAGCATGCGTGGGACGGCGAGTACGAGAATCGCTCGAACGTCGTCGATGTCTACGTCGGCTATCTCAGAGACAAGATCGACCGGCCGTTCGGCGTCCAGTCGTTGGAGACGGTGCGCGGCGTCGGCTACCGGCTACGCGACGTCTCCGTGATCTGGGACGAGCTGCCGTCACAGGCCGCTGCATGAACGCGATGAGCGACATCGGTACCGGTGCGGGCAGGCCGAGACGCTCGAGCAGCCGATCTGCCGCGGCGTGGCCGGAGCTCACGCACGCCGGAATGCCGACGCCGCGATACGCGGCGCCGGCGAGCTCGACGCCCTCGGGCAGCGTGTCGTCCACGCGCGCGACGCGGGCGAGGTGGCCGACGGCGTACTGCGGGAGCGCCTCGACGAAGTGCTCGACGTGCGTCTCGACCGGTCGCTCGCGTAGCCGCAGCGCCTGCGCGAGCTCGGCGTGGACCAGCTCCGCGAGCTCACCGTCGTCGACGGCGGGCGGGGGCTCTCCGGCCCGGCCGACGAACGCCTTCAGCAGCGCGGGCTCTCCGGCGAGGTGGCTCCATTTGGCCGACGTCCAGGTGCAGGCCCTGACGAGCCGGCCCTCGCGTGCCGCCGTCAAGAAGCCGGTGCCCTCCGGCAGGTCGCCGAGCGCCGCCGCGGGGTAGGCGAGGACGACGACCGCCGCCGAGGCAGCGCTGCCGAGGCGCGCGAGCTCGGCGGCCGCGACCGGCGACGAGCGCTGCAGGATGGCGGCGGCCGCCGGCGCCGGAGTGGCGACGATGCAGGCGTCGGCGTGCAGCGGCGGACCGTCGGCGGCAACGAGGGTCACGCCGCCGCCCGCCGCCGGGCGCACGGCGGTCGCGGCGGTCCCCACCCGGACGTCGGCGCCGCCGTCGAGCAGCGTCTGAGCGAGCGCGCTGACGAGCGTGCCGAGGCCGTGGCGGAGCGTCACGAAGGCCGGGCCCGGACCGCTGCGCGCAGCGGCGCGCAGGCCGCGCACCAGCCCTCTTCCGCCGGCCAGCGCGGTGATCGCCTGGGGCATCAGCGCCTGCGCGCTGAGATCGTCGCAGCGCCCCGCGTGGATACCGCCGAGCATCGGTTCGACGAGGCGGTCGAGCACCTGCGGGCCGAGGCGGTCGCGGACGATCGCGCCGATCGCGACGTCGTCCTGCGGCGCATGCGACGGCGCCACGAGATCGACGCTGGCACGGAGCAGCCCGGCCGGCGTCAGGATGCGTGACCGCAGCAGGCTGCCCACACCGCCAGGGAGGCCGCCCATGAGGCCGGCCGGCAGCGGGCGCAGCCGCCCGCGAACCCAGACATGGGCGGGCGCCGCGACGGGGGCGACCAGGTCGTCGCCGAGGCCGAGCTGCGCGCAGAGGTCGACGGCGGCCGGCTGGCCGGTGACGATCATCTCGGCTCCGACGTCGAGCGCGCGCCCCGCGAACGGGATCGTGCGAACGCTCCCGCCGAGGCGGTCCGAGCGCTCCAACAGCGTGACATCGACGCCGGCCGCCGCCACGCGTGCCGCCGCCGCGAGACCGGCGATCCCGCCGCCGACGACCACGACGTTCATAGTGCGGAGATCCGGCTCGGCAGACGGGCAGCGACGACGCCCGCGAGCGTCGCGGCGAACGCCGGATCCGCGTTCGGCGCCGCGGTACGCGCGAACGGCAGCCCGAGCGTGCGCGCTTCGGCGGCGGCCTCGACGTCGAGGTCGTAGAGCACCTCGAGATGGTCCGCGACAAAGCCAGCGGGGCAGACGACGACGCCGGTCGCGCCCGCCGCGACGAGCCGCGGGAGCACCTCGAGGACGTTGGGACCGATCCAGGGCTCGTTCG
>Ga0307502_10000064_pt1 | contig 27114 bp, 18 predicted proteins | sample 16_S_MG_FD_201364 | JGI IMG/M metagenome (GOLD analysis project Ga0307502, IMG submission 201364) | Soil microbial communities from Populus trichocarpa stands in riparian zone in the Pacific Northwest, United States - 16_S | ecosystem: Environmental > Terrestrial > Soil > Riparian zone > Trees... | reverse complement strand
AAAGAACGACGCCAAGATCCTCAACTACGCGCTGACGCTCGAGTTCCTCGAGGCCGCGTTCTACAAGCAGGCCGTCGACAACAAGGCCTACGGGAACAGCGCCGACCTGCAGGCGTTCGCCGAGACCGTCGCCGAGCACGAGGCCACCCATGTGAAGTTCCTCAAGAAGGCGCTCGGGTCGGCCGCGATCAAGTCGCCGAACTTCGACTTCGGCAAGGCCGTCACCGATCAGGCGACGTTTGCGGCGACCGCTCAGGTGCTCGAGGACACCGGCGTCTCCGCCTACCTCGGGCAGGTCGGCAACATCTCCCAGACGCGCGTCCTGTCGGCCGCGGGCACGATCGCCACCGTCGAGGCGCGCCACGCCGCGTGGATTCGCTTCATCAACAAGGAGACGCCGGCGCCCGCGGCCTTCGACTCGCCGAAGTCCGAGAAGGCGATCCTCAAGGCCGTCACGGCCACCGGCTTCATCAAGTAGCCGCACCGAACAGGTGCAGCGAACGGGGCGGGGTTTCGCAGCGGCGGAGCCCCGCCTTCGTCTTGAAAGCCAGGCGGCCCCGGCCATTACGCTGCGCGTATGCGGATCTCGGTCGCAGCGGATGAGCGCACCGGCATCGCCGCTGTCGTGGTCGAGGCGCTGCGCGCTCGCGGCCATGACACGTTGCTGCACGGAGCGCTGAGCGAGGACGAGCGCGACGACTGGGCGTGGTGTTCGGAGACCGCGGCGCGCGACGTGGCCGAGGGGCGCGCCGAGCAGGCCGTCGTCTGCTGCTGGACGGGCACGGGCGCGTCGATCGCCGCGAACAAGGTCGGCGGCGTGCGGGCGGCGCTGTGCGCCGACGCCCAGACGGCTGCCGGAGCACGGCGCTGGAACGACGCGAACGTGCTTGCGCTCAGCCTGCGCACGACGTCCGAGGCGCAGCTCGGCGAGATCCTCGACGCGTGGTTCGCGGGCGGCCCGAGCGACGAGGATGACGACCGCGCGAACATCGCGCACGTCGACGAGATCGTCTGACGGAGCTGACGCGAGCGCAGTCTGGCGCAACTGCGCCTGCGATCGCTGTGCCACCGGACGCGTGGCCAGCGCTCACGGCCCCTTACTTGAGTGCCACCGCGCGCGTCTCGAACGCCGTTATCCGCCGCAGCTCCTCCACCCGCTCGACGATGTCGTCCGTGGTCAGCCGCGAGACGCGCTCGGTGCCGAACTCCTCGACGTTGTAGGAGGCCAGCGCGGTCCCGTACGCCATCGCCAGGCGCAACACGTCCGGCGCGGGCTCGCCTCCGTGCGCGGCGATGCAGCCCACGAACCCGCCGGCGAACGTGTCTCCGGCTCCAGTCGGATCGGCGACCACGTCGACCGGGAAGGCCGGCACCCAGAAGGAGTCGTCGGGCGTGACCAGCGCCGCGCCGTACTTGCCGAGCTTGACGACCATCACCTTCGGCCCGTGCTCCATGATCTGGCGCGCACCCGCGACGACCTCGCGCTCACCGGTGAAGAGCTCCACCTCGGAGTCGTTGAGGATCACGCAGTCGACCTCGGAGATCGCCGCGATCAGCGCATCCTTGGCGATGTTGATCCAGAGGTCCATCGAGTCGAGCGCGACAAAGCGCGCGTTCTCGCACTGCTTGCGGACGTTGAGCTGCAGCTCGGGGAGGATGTTCGCCAGAAACAGGACGTCGGCGTCCTTGGATTGCGCCGACAGCTTGGGCTCGAAGGTCTCGAAGACGTTGAGATCGGTCACGAGCGTGTCGCGGGAGTTCATGTTCTCGCCGTAGACGCCGCTCCAGAAGAAGGTCTTGCCGCCGGCCACGTGCTCGATGTCGTCGGTGTTGACGCCGCGACCGTGCAGAACGGCGTATTCGTCCTCACCGAAGTCATCGCCCACCGGGCCGACCACGCGGACCTGTTCGAAGAACGAGGCGGCCAGTGAGAAGTGGACGGCTGCCCCGCCGAGCATGCGCTCGCGCGTGCCGTGCGGCGTTTGCACGGCGTCGAAAGCGATCGATCCCACGACAGTGACACTCATGAGAGCGCGACCCTATCCATTCGTCGTGGCAGTCGCTGCGCTGGCGACCGCGACGATCCAGAGGCTGACGGCGCGACGCGCTCGCGGGTTCGGCTGGCGCGCCGGTAACCTCGCCGCCCGATGCGCGCGATCCAGATGTCCGACTACGGCGGCCCGGAGGTGCTCGAGCTCGTCGAGCTGCCGGTCCCCGAGCCGGCAGACGGCGAACTGCTCGTGAAGGTCACGCGCGCGGGCCTGAACTTCGCCGACACACACCGGCGCACGAACTCCTATCTTGCCAAGGACGAGCTGCCGCTCGTGCCCGGTTCCGAGGTGGCGGGCGCGCGCGAGGACACCGGCGAGCGCGTCGTCGCGCTGTGCGGCTCGGGCGGCTATGCCGAGTATGCGACCGCGCCGTCCGCGCTGACGTTCCCGATTCCCGACGGCGTGAGCGACGAGACGGCGCTCGCGCTCGTGCTCCAGGGGCTGACCGCGTGGCACCTGTACCGCACGTGCGCCAAGATCGCGCCGGGCGAGACCGTCGTGGTCCACGCGGCGGCCGGCGGCGTCGGCTCGCTCGCGGTGCAGCTCGGCAAGCCGCTGGGCGCGGGCCGCGTCGTCGCCACGGCCTCGACCGAGGAGAAGCGCGCGCTGGCCCTCGAGCTCGGCGCCGACGCAGCGGTCGACGGCGCACCAGAGGGCCTGAAGGAGCGCCTGATCGAGGCCAACCTCGGCCGGCCGGTCGACATCGTCCTCGAGATGGCCGGCGGCGCCGTATTCGACCAGTCGCTGGATGCGCTCGCCCCATTCGGCCGCCTCGTGACCTACGGGATCGCGTCGCGAGAGAACAACTCGGTGCGCAGCGGCGACCTCATGCGCAGCTCGCGGGCCGTCGTCGGCTTCTGGTTCATGCATTGCATCGGGCGTCCCGAGATGATCGACGAGGCGCTCGCCGATCTCTTCGAGCGCGTCGCGCGAGGGGAGCTGCGGGTGGTGACGGGGCCTGCATATCCGCTCGAGCAGGCGGCGCAGGCGCAGACCGACCTCGCCGAGCGGCGCACGACCGGGAAGGTGACGCTCGACCCGACGGCCTGATCGACGAACCGCTGCTCCTGCGGCCCGTGCGCGGCCGGGGAGTCCCGGCCGCGCACGCGCCAGCGGTCACGTCAGCCGCCGTCGACGGCCGCCTGCTGGCGACGGAACGACTCTTCCACGCCGCTCGTCGTCGCACTCATCTGCGCCTCGAACTCGTCTCGGCTCGCTGTCGAGAGGTCGAACGGGAACCCGAATGCCCCCCGGCGCGATCGGACGCGCCCTTGCACCCGGTAGGTCTCGGCATCGAAGAGCGACCACGCGAACGCGGCGGCGCCGTCCTTGTTGGCGGCCACCTGCGCCCCGATCGCATCCTCGGCGACCTTTGAGACGTCGGTCAGCGGACCGACGACGCCGCGCGACGACCGCGACCGCGCCTGGACGCGCACTCCGGAGCGGTCGAACGCCAGCCACGTCAGCAGCGCGTTGCCGTCGCCGTCGAGCGCGACCTGCGACTCGTAGGCGTCCTGGCCCGGGTCGGAGACGTCCAGCCGCGGACCTACCACGCCCGTCGCCGAGCGCGCCCGCGCCTGCACGCGCGCGCCCTCGCGGGTGGACAGCCACCACGTCGACACGGCATTGCCGTCGTCGTCGATCGCGACCATCGGGTCCCACGCGTCCTGGCCTGCCTCCGACAGGTCGGTCACCGCGCCAAGCTCGCCCGCTGCCGAGCGCGTGCGCGTGTGCAACAGTCCCTTCGGGCCGTCGTAGGTCAGCCAGTCGAACACGGTCGTGCCGTCTTCGTTGATCGCCGCCGTCGCCTGGGGGGCCGGAAGCGTCGTATCCGAGACGGTGAAGATCGGCCCGAGCACGCCCTGCGCCGAACGCATCCGTGCATGCACGACCGGCCGCCCAAGGGCTTGGTCGAACACCGGGAACGTGAGGACCGCGTCGCCGCGCTCGTTCATCGCGACCTGCGCACCGAGGGCATCGAGCGCCGGATCGGACACCTCGACGATCGGCCCCAGCACGCCCGTGCGCGAGAGCGACCGCGACTGGACGTGGATCGTGAAGGTCGCCGGATCGGGCACGCCCCATACGAACACCGCGTCGCCATCGCCGTCCACAGCCAGCTGCGCGCCGAAGCCGCCGACCGCCGGGTCGGAGATCTCGAGCAGCGGGCCGATCGTCCCCTTCGCGGAGCGCGTCCGCGCCCACACATGAGAGGTGAACGTCGTGAGATCAAACGTGCTCCAGGCGACCACCGCATCGCCGTCGGCGTCAGCGCCGAGCTGTGTCGCGAAGGCGTCGCTGGCGGGATCGGAGATGTCGGTCACCGGCCCGAGCGCGCCGCGCGGCGAGCGCGATCGCAGCTGGATGCGCGCCCGACCGTTGGCGCCGTCCGACAGCGCCCACGCGAACGTCGCGACACCGTCGTCGTCGATCGCCACCTTCGAATCGAACGCGTCCTGCACGGAGGCCGGCCCCGCGGACTGCCAGCTGCGCCCATGGGAATCCCAGCGCGACCGTACCGGCAAGCCTCCGCGCGCCGAACTGAGCGCCTGCATCCGCTGCCGCTCCGCGGTCCTCGCAGCCGGCGTCACGGCGAACGGCTTGACGTCCTGCTCGCAGGCTTCGACCGCCGGCTTCTTGGCGTCGACGAGGTAACGCGCAATCGCGCCGTCGGCGCACGCGGAGAGAAACGCTGAGGTGTGGCCCCAGCCATGCACGGTCAGCAGGGCCGAGTTCGGGAGCAGGTCGTGGACGACAACCGCCCCCTCGTACCGCGTCGCCGGATCGAACTGGTTGCCCACGACCAGCACCGGATTCGCGGTCTGCTTCGTGAACGGACCGATGTACCGATCGGCGTCGGCGCCCTTCCACTCCGCGCAGATGCTCGACTGCCAGGTCCAGGGGCGGCCGAAGTACCGGAACTGCTCGTCGGCCTGCGCTCCCGCCAGCGACCAGGCGTCGTAGCTGTGGGGGTTGTCGCTGTCAGAGCACATCACCCCGGGGCCGCCCTCGATGAAGTTCGGATAGAGCGACCAGCCATGCTTGGCGAGGTAGGCGTGCAATCGCGCTCCGAGCACGGTCGGCGAGGACAAGCGCTCGAGATCGGCCAGCAGCGCGGCGAACGGGCCCCAGATCGGCGACGAGTACATCGCCCCGAGCGTCAGTCCGACGAGATCCGAATAGCTGAACTGCACGGTAAATCCATCGGGGAAGACGATCTGCAACGGGCTCCGGCGTGCGCGCTCTGCGAGCGCGGCGTAGCGCGCCTCCGCGCCACCGGAGAACGCGCAGTTCGGCCCGGCCTCATCGCACAGTCGGAAGAACTCCTTGAGCGTCGCCTGTGAGCCTGAGTCGCTGCGCAGGCGCGTTGAGAACGGCAGCGTCGCAGCCTCGTTGTCGCGGCCGGTGGACCAGGCGATCGGATCGACCACGCCGTCGACGACGACCGCGCGCACGCGGTCAGGGAAGAGGTTTGCGTATGTCACGCCGAGGTACGAGCCGTACGAAAGCCCCGCGTAGGACAGCTTCTCGTCGCCGACCGCGCTGCGCAGGACGTCGAGGTCGCGCGCCACGTTCGCCGTCGACATGTGGTCGATGATCGAGCGGGCGTGCTTGGAGCACGCGCCGATGATCGTGCGATCGATCGAGGCCTGGACCTGCTCCTCATCCGGCGTCGTCGGGAACGCGAACGGCGGGAACAGACCGCTCGCCTGCTTCGGTGTGCCGAAGCAGCGCAGGCCGCTGCTTCGGGCGATTCCGCGCGGATCGAAGCCGACGAGATCGAAGCGTGCGCGAACCTCCGGCGTATAGAGGAACGGGCCCGCGCCCACGACGTAGTCGACGCCCGAGCCACCTGGCCCGCCGGGGTTGAGGAACAGCGAGCCGATCCGGCTCGACGGGTCGCTCGCCGGCAATCGCGTGACGGCGATCGAGATCGTCTCGCCGTCCGGGCTGTCGTAATCGAGCGGGACGGGCACCGTCGCGCACTCGAACGGCCCGACCTGGCCGTAGCACTTCTTCCAGTTGATCGAGGTCGCCGGCGCGGCCTGTGCCGCCGCCGGCGTGACCGCCAGCGCCGCGAGCGCGAGCGCGACCACCGCCGTCGCTCGCATCCGGCCTGCTGGGGCAGCGCTCCGGGCCTTATGGCTGAAAACCATGTGCTTTCCACCTCCATCGCGGCGTGATGCGCCCTGGCCGTCGCGGCCCCTCATGGGTGACGCGGCGACACGCGGCATGACGTTGACGCAAGCGTGGATCTAGCCCCCGTACGAGCTCGTGGCGCGCAACGCGCGACGAACCACCACCACTCCTGATCCTACGCCTGCCCGCGTGACGTCTTGTGTGACGTCGCGCACACCGATCGTTGGCCGAAAGGCGTAGAGCCGCGGACCCGCTGAGCGGCACACGCGTCTAGTCCGCACCGCGCGAGAGAGGTTCAAAACCTACTCATCCGGGACCAAACCTATTCATCTGGTCCTAACACGAACGGAAATTCCTCCGAGGGCTCGTGCTTTTGTCCGCCTGGCGCGATAAGGATCTCATGGCCATCCGTCGTCGTCGCTCGCGCACCGCAGCCCGCCCCGGGACAGGTCCGCCAGCGCCTGCTTCGCCGCGTCGCTGGATGGAGTCCGACGACGCCATGGCGCTCTGGCACGAGTACCACCGCAGCGGCGATCCACGGCTGCGCGACCGTCTGGTGCTCACATATGCCCCGCTCGTCAAGTTCATCGTGGGCCGCAAGATCGGCGAGCTTCCGGCCAGTTGCGAGGTCGACGACCTCGTCTCCGCCGGCCTCGAGGCGCTCATCAAGTCGCTCGACCGCTACGGCGCGGAGAAGGGCGCGACGCTCGAGCAGTTCGTCTGGACGCGGATCCACGGCGCGGTCATCGACGAGCTGCGCCGCAGCGACTGGGCGCCACGCTCGCTACGGCGCTGGGAGCGTGACATGCGCCGCGTCCAGTCGGAGTTCCGCTCGATCCACGGTCGGTCGCCGTCCCAGTCCGAGCTCGGCGCTGCGCTCAGCATGACGCCCCAGGAGCTGCGTCGCCGCCAGCAGGATCTCGTCGCCTCCGATGTGACCTCCCTGAACAGCTTGGTCCTAGCCCACGACGGCGCGAGCATCGAGCACATCGATGTGCTCGCCGGTGGCCGCGACGCGCCCGACCCCCTGCACGAGGCCACGAAGACCGAGGCCAAGGAGCGCTTCCGCCGCGCCTTCGCCGCCCTCCCGCGCCGCGAGCGTGAGGTCGCCGTGCTGCTCTACGTCAAGAACCTCACCCTGCGTGAGATCGGCGAGATCCTCGGCGTCTCCGAGAGCCGCGTCTGCCAGATCCACGGCGAGCTGAAGAAGACGCTGCGCCGGACGCTGGCCAGCGACGCGGAGCTGCTGCGCGAAGTCGCCTGAGCGCGCGCCGCTCTCCCACGAGTGGAAGAAGCGGGGCCTGCGAGGGTACTTCCGGCGACGCACGTGAGTGGCTCGCGCGACCGCCTGGTCAATGGCGGCCGCTGGTCTGAATCACTCAGGCGCTTTCGTCGTCGCGGGCCGGGAGGAGAGGTGCCCGCACGAGAGTCGCTTCGTTGTCGGTTGGTGACGCACAGCCTGCCATCGTCAACCGTGCACCACCATGCGGCCAGCAGGCGTTTGGGGGTACGGTTTGCCACACCCCCCGACGCGCCGGGGGGTGCGCGGCCGCGTTACCGGCCACCGGTCTGCGGTTCGTTGAGCGGCTCGCGCTTCTTCTCTCTGTACAACGCGTCGTCGGCACGCTCGAGGAGCCGCTCGGCTTGCTCCTCACCGTCCCACCGGGCCACGCCAGCCGAGAACGTCTGACCGTCGGGCATCACCGCTCGCAGACGGTGCAGGACTCGATGCTCCTCGCCCGTGGGGCAGCACGGGAGCAGGAGGCAGAACTCGTCGCCTCCGAGGCGGGCCAGCACGTCGATCTCACGCAGCTCTGACCGCCATCTCGTAGCGACGAGCTTCAGCACTCGATCTCCCGCCGCGTGGCCGTGGGTGTCATTCAGCGTCTTGAAGTCGTCCAGGTCGATGATCGCGATCGTCGGCGGCTGGTTGGAGCGCTTGGCGCGCTGCAGCTCGTCGGCGACGCGTTCGGTCCAGAACCGGCGGTTCGGAAGCTCCGTCAAAGGGTCGGTCCGCGCAAGCTCCTGCACCTTGGCGATGAGCCGCTCGCGCTCGGCCTCGAGCGTCTTTCGCTCGCTGACGTCGCGGATGATCGACAGATGGCGTCCGGGCAGGATGTTCGCCGTCGCACTGAACTCGATGTCGCGTATACGACCGTCGGGCAGCTGAAGCTGGTACTCGCCGCGCTGCTGACCGGCGCGCAGAAACAGCTTCCAGACCGCGTCGAACTGCGCCTTAGCCTCCGGTGGAGCAAAGTCGGCGACGCGCCGGGCACACAGCTCCGCGCGCGAGAGCCCGAAGAACTCGCAGGCGGCCGGGTTGGCGTCGACGTAGCGGGCATCGTCAGCAGCCACGAGCATCGGGTCCAGGGAGTACTCGAAGATCGCTTGAAAGCCGTCGTCGGACATCGTCAGCGTTCCTTATAACCGGGTCGGCTGCGGCTGAAGCCGGACAGGCTGGTGCATATTGGTTCGATACGTAGGACCAGTCGAAGCCGATCACGAGACGCAGGAGGAACGATGGCCAAGCTCACCTTGAATATCTCGATGTCGCTCGACGGCTTCATCGCGGGACCGGACCAGACGCTCGAGGAGCCGCTGGGTCAGGGCGGCAGCGGGCTCCACGAATGGGCATTCGCGGCGCTGAGCTGGCGCGAGCGACACGGCCTCCCCCGGCGGAGAGGCCAACACCGACTCCGACGTCATCGAGGAATCGGCCGGCAATATCGGGGCGACCGTGATGGGCAGGCGGATGTTCAGCGGCGGGGAAGGCCCTTGGGAAAGCGATCCCAATGCTGACGGGTGGTGGGGAGATCACCCTCCGTTCGGCCACCCGGTCTTCATCCTCACCCACCATGCTCGCCAGCCGGTGACCAAGCAAGGAGGAACCACGTTCACGTTCGTGACCGACGGCGTGCAGGCTGCATTCGACCAAGCCCGGGCTGCTGCCGGCGACAAAGACGTCGCCGTGGGCGGCGGTGCGGACGTCGCCCAGCAGTACCTCAAAGCCGGGCTGCTCGACGAGCTGCAGATCCACCTCGTCCCCATACTGCTCGGTGGTGGCGTCCGGCTGTTCGACCAGCTCGCTCCGGGCCAGGTTGAGCTTCAGGGCACGAGGGCGATCCAGTCCCCCACCGTCACCCACCTGAACTACCGGGTTGTGAAATGAGCGTCCTGACCGCGGTGGCGGGATAGCGCGGCCCCGGGAACTCGATCTATCCAGTCATCTCGATAGCTGCCTCGGGCGTCACCATGACGACGGGCTCGGGCGCGGCGACGAACGCCGGCATGGGATCGCGACGCATCACCCGATGCTGCAACAGCGTACGCAACACGCGCGTACCGTCACGCCAGGTGTTCAGATTGGACTCGCCATACGCGCGAGGCGACTCAAAGCTCGGAACTTCCCCAATGCGCAAGTCGGCCTTGATCGCGCGCACGACAAGCTCGGTCTCGATCTCAAAGCCATCGGAACGCAACGCCAGATCCTCCAGGCGATTGCGGCGAAACGCAAAAAAGCCGTAGCACAGATCCGTGAAGTCCGTCCGAAACAAGCCGTTGACAAGACCGCGCAAGACGCCATTGCCCAGCTTGCGGATCAGCTCCATGTCCGTCGTCCCGCCGCCATCCATGAAGCGCGACCCCTTCACGAGATCATGACCCTCATCAAGCAGATCCAAATAGCGATGGATCTCAGCGGGATCCATGCTGCGATCCGCGTCGATCATCACGATGTAGTCCCCGCGCGCCGCCGCGAAACCCGCGCGCAACGCAGCGCCCTTACCAGGACGCTCCTGCCCCACCACACGAATGTCCGGCCGGACCTCCCGACTGACCGCCACCGTCTCATCCTCAGAATTGCCATCCACGAGGATGACCTCGTCGACGGTCTCGGGCATGCGCTCCAGCACCCAGCCGATATTGCGCTCCTCATTCATCGCCGGAATCACGACCGACACGCGAACCTGCGCAGGCCGCGGCCAACGCGTACGCTCAAGACGCCTGGTCCGATGTACGGCGACGTCATCCGAAAGGTCGGGTGACCAGTCTTGCTCAAGCGTCCCCGGCTGGCGCGACAGGTGCGCATCACCGCGGCGTTCTGCGTGGCGCAGACGGCTGCGGCCACGGATCAGTGTCGTCGGCCACGCCGCTCGCACGATGAATCCCCCTCGAGATCAGCGAGCCGCAGCGCGCAAGCACTCTCGTGTTGCCCGGACGGCTCGAACTTTGTTGTGCTTAGGTGAACGTCGCTCGTGCGCTCAGGTTGGAACCTGACACAGACTTTCTGACTGGACTACTCGGTCACCACGCGCGCGGCAACACCGCTCGCAACGGTGCGCGACCGTCAGGCACCGCGGCGAACCGGTCGAGACCGTCGAGGATGAGATCGAGTCGGCGGTCGTCGAGACGATGACCCACGCCGGCCGCTCGGTGATCCTGTCCGGCTCGACGGTCGCGCTGGGGCTGCTGTCGATGGTCGCGTTGCCGCTGGCGCTGATCCGCTGGATCGGCATCGGCGGCATGCTGATCCCCGCCGTCTCCGTGCTCGCGGCGATCACCCTACGTGGGTCCCGGCGAACTCGACGTGATGGCGCAGGTGCACGGGATGACCCGCATCGCCCGGTACGCCTCGGGGGCCCGCGCCGCCTTCACGGTGCACAGCCGACGACACATCTCCGTCTGCGAGAGAAGCCGAGGCCGGCCAGATACTGCCGGGCATTCACCCGACGGCTGTCACGCCAAACGAGTCCCGCACGGTTGTCCCGAGGATCGCGTCCGCTGTCGCTCGGTGAATCGGCACTGCCGTCAACCGGCTATGCGGCGAGCAGCAACGTCTCGGACTCGCCGCTCGAGCGCTGTAGCCAGGCCGCGTCCGCGCGGTTCGGCGGGGACCTGGGAGTGCCGCTTATCGCGCGGTAAGCGACAGCGACCGGTGAGCTCCCGCGTTGTCGAGCAGGAGCAAGCGATGGTCGGGTAGCGTTCGCCCATGTCCTCGCACTGGCCCGTGCTCCCGACGTATGACGCCTGGGCGGCGACGTGCGACACGTTGCACGGACACACGCAGGTGTTGGGAAAGCTGGCAGTGGCGCTCGCGCCGCCCGAGCCGCAGCTTCAGCACGCGGCGCTGCGGTTGACCGCGCGCGGTTGGGAGACGCTCCCGTTACCCGCGCCCGACGGCTCGGGCGCGCTCGTCGCCGCGCTTGACCTGCGCAGCCACGAGGCGCTGGTCGAGCACAGCGACGGACGCGAGCGGCGCCTCGCGCTTGTCCCCAACCGATCGGTCGGCGAGGTCACGCGGCAGTTGCTGGCAGCGATTCGCAGCCTTGGAGGCGCGGTCGAGATCAACCCCACCCCCCAGGAGACGACCTGGACCACGCCGCTTGACGAGGACGACGAGCATGCGACGTACGACGCAGACAAGGTGGCGACGTACTTCGCCGGGGCGACCCAAGCTGCGTTCGTTCTGGCCGCGTTTCGCGCGCCTTATCGCGGGCGCTCGACGCCGGTCAATGCCTGGTGGGGCTCGTTCGATCTGGCGGTGAACCTGTTCTCGGGCATGCCGGCCGACCCGCCGTCGAACGACTTCATCATGCGCAACGCCATGGATGCACAGGAGGTCGCCGTCGGGTGGTGGCCGGGCGATGCGCGCTACGCCAAGGCGGCCTTCTACGCCTACGCGCACCCCGCACCAGAGGAGTTTGCGTCGGCGACGCTGTCGCCCGAAGCTGCACACTGGGACGCGGCGCTCGGCGAATACGTCCTTGACTGGGACGACGCCTTCGCCACGAGCGATCCGCACGCAGCCGCGCTCAGCTTCGCCCGCTCGGCATTTCGCCACGCGTGTGAGGTGTGCGCCTGGGATCTGGCACTGGCCGCGACCGCCGAAGGCACGCCCCCGCCGATCGCCTGATAAAGCGGTGGCGGAGCTTGAGACGCAGCGGTTGCTGTTGCGGCGCTGGCACCCGGACGACAGAGCGCCGTTCGCCGTGCTGAACGCCGATCCGGAGGTGATGCGCTACTTCCCAACACCGCTCACGCGACAGCAGAGCGACGACCTCGCCGACCGAGTCGACGCGCACATCGAACGCGAGGGGTGGGGACTCTGGGCACTCCAGGAGCGAGCCACCTCGCGCTTCCTCGGGTTCACCGGACTGGCACGTCCCACGTTCGAAGCGTCGTTCACGCCCGCTGTCGAGATCGGCTGGCGCCTATCACGGGACGCATGGGGATTTGGCTTCGCAACCGAAGCGGCACGCGCCGCCGCGGCGTTCGCGTTCGACGAGCTCGGCCTCGACGAGCTGGTGTCCTTCACCAGCGAGCACAACACGCGCTCACGCGCGGTCATGCACCGCCTTGGCATGCGACACGACGCCGCGCATGACTTCGATCACCCCAACGTCTCTGACGCCGCGCTGCGTCGACATGTCCTGTACCGACTTTCAGTGAACGGCCCCGACCTCCGCCAACGCCCGCCGAATCCGCTTTGCCGACACCTGTCCCCGCACGCCCAATCCCTGGGCGAAGCTGCTCACACGCAGCTCCTGGAGCATCCACGGGATCTCCAGCAGCTGCGCCGGCAGCGGCTCGCCGGCAGGCCACGCGTCGCGGCGGCGGCGATACTCGCCCTCGAGCTCATGGACGACGCCGATGCGGTCGCGGTCACTCGCCAGCGCGTCCGGCAGTCGATCCAGGCGCCGGGCCGTGGCCCGCAGGTAACGCGCGACGTCCGGCAGGCGCGCGGCGCCCGAGGCGGTGACGAAGCCCGGGTAGACGAGGCCGCCGATCTGCGCGGCGATGTCGAGGCGGGCCGCGCGCAGCGACGGATCGGCGGGCAGCGCGTCCAGGCGCAGCTGCACCGCGCGCGCGGCGTCGAGGATCTCGACGACCTGCGCGACGACCTGCGCGGTGCTGTCCGCCAGCCGGCCCGCGACATGCTCGCGCAGCGCCGCGAAGTCCGCCTCCGTCCATGCCGGTCCGCCACCCGACACGATCAGCGCGTCGAGCGCCGCCGTCTCCGCGTCGTCGAGGACCGCCGCCGCGCCGCCGTGCGGGGCGCCCGCCAACGTCAGCCTCGCCGCGCTGCTCAGCCCGCGCTCGACCGCGCGCACGGGCGACGGCACGGTCAGGGCCAGCAGCCGCCGCGTCCCGGCGCGCATCGCCACGCGCTGCGCCGCGGCCGTCTCCAGCACGCGCACACCGACGCTGCGCTCACCCTCGTCCACCAGCGCCGGATACGCCCGCACCGCGTCGCCGGTGCCCGCCAGCGCCACGCTCTGCGACAGGTCGCCGATCCCATCCCAGCCGGTTAGGCCGTGGCGTTCCAGCGAGCCCGTCGCGGCCGCCAGCTCGGCGCGCAGCCGCGGGCGCACGGCCTCGCGCAGGGTGTCGAGATCGTCGCCCTCGGCGAGCAGCGCGCCGCCCGCGTCCTCGACGCGGAACGTCATCCGCAGGTGCGCGGGCAGCCGCGCCAGGTCCCACGCGTTCGCCGGGACGCGCACACCGCGCAAGCGCTCGAGCTCGCGCGCAACCGCGTCGACCAGCAGGCCGCGGCGCGGGTTCAGCGCCGCCACGACCTCGGACGACACCTCCGGGATCGGCACGAGCGGGCGCCGCAGGTCCTTCGGCAGCGAGCGGATCAGCGCGATGACGAGCTCCTCGCGCAGGCCGGGTACGAGCCAGTCAAAGCCCTCCGCGCGCAACCCCGCGAGCGCATTGAGGGGAACGTGCGCCGTCACGCCGTCGCCGTCCGAGCCCGGTTCGAAGCGGTAGCTCAGCGCGAGCGTCAGCTCGCCCTGGCGCCAGCTGTCGGGCAGCGCGGCGGCGTCCAATGCGCCCAGCGCATCGCTGTCAACGAGTAGCTCACGCGTGAAATGCAGGCGCCGGCGATCGCGCGCGCGCTCGTGCTTCCACCAGCGGTCGAAGTGCGCAGCGGAGACGACATCGGCAGGGATCCGCTCGTCGTAGAAGTCGAACAGCGCCTGCTCGCCGACGACGATGTCGCGCCGGCGCGCGCGGTGCTCGAGTTCCTCGACCTCCTCCAGCAGGCGCGCGTTGTCGGCGACGAAGCGATGGCGCGTGGACCAGTCGCCCTCCACGAGCGCTCGACGGATGAACAGCTCGCGCGACAGCGCGGGGTCGATCGGCCCGTAGGCGACCTTCCGTCCGGCGACCACCGGCAGCCCGAAGAGGGTCGCGCGCTCGGTGGCGACGACGGATCCGCGGCGGGACTCCCAGCGCGGCTCGGAGTACGTGCGGCTGAGCAGGTGGCCGGCGAGCGGCTCCAGCCATGCCGGCTGGATCTGCGCGACGGTGTGTCCCCAGAGGCGGGTCGTCTCGACGAGCTCGGCGACCATGACCCACGACGGGGTCTTGCGCGCAAGCGCAGAGCCGGGCGAGATCGCGAAGCGCGCCCCGCGAGCGCCCTCGTACTCGCCGCGCCGGCGAGCGTCGCGCACGCCGACGTGCGACAAAAGCCCGGCAAGCAGCGCGATGTGGACGTGCTGCGGATCGGCGGGCTCCTGGTTGATCGTCACCCCCACCGAGCGAGCGGCCTGCCGTAGCTGGCCGGCGAGGTCCTGCCACTCGCGCACGCGCATGTAGTGCAGGAACTCCGCGTGGCAGCTCTTGCGGAATTGGTTGCGCGACAGCTCGTGCTGGCGCTCGCGCAGGTGGCGCCAGAGGTTGAGGTAGGCGAGGAAGTCCGACCGCTCGTCGGCGAACCGCGCGTGCTGCTGGTCGGCGGCACCGCGTTCCTCGGCCGGGCGCACGCGCGGGTCCTGGATCGAGAGCGCCGCGGCGATGACGATGACCTCGTCGGCGCAGCCGAGCCGGTCGGCCTCCAGGACCATCCGGCCCATCCGCGGGTCGACGGGGAGCTGCGCGAGCCGGCGGCCCATCGCTGTCAATCGCTTGCGCGGCTCGGCCGCCGGATCGATCGCGCCCAGCTCATGCAGGAGCGCCATCCCGTCGCGGATCTGGCGGCGATCGGGCGGGTCGAGGAACGGGAAGTCCTCCACCTCACCGAGACCCAGCGCCTCCATCTGCAAGATCACCGAGGCGAGGGTCGTGCGCAGGATCTCCGGATCGGTGAACGCGGGACGCGCGGCGAAGTCCTCCTCGGAGTACAGACGGATGCAGATGCCGTCCGACGTGCGCCCGCAGCGGCCCTTGCGCTGATCGGCCGACGCGCGCGAGACGGGCTCGATCGGCAGCCGCTGGACCTTCAGCCGCGCGCTGTAGCGGCTGATCCGCGCGCTGCCCGGATCGATGACCGAGCCGATCCCCGGCACGGTCAGCGACGTCTCGGCGACGTTCGTGGCGAGCACGACGCGCCGCGCGGAATGGGGCTTGAAGACGCGTTGCTGCTCGGCGGGCGACAGGCGCGCGTACAGCGGCAGGATCTCCGTGCCCTTCGCCAGGCGCGCCTCGAGCGACTCGGCCGTATCGCGGATCTCACGCTCCCCGCTGAGAAAGACGAGGACGTCGCCGGGTCCGTCGCGCAGCAGCTCCTCGGTGGCGTCGCCGATCGCGTCGACTGGATCGTCCTCCTCCACGAGCGGGCTGTAGCGCACCTCGACGGGATGCGTGCGCCCTGACACCTCCACGATCGGCGCGCCGCCGAAGTGGCTGCTGAACCGCTCCGGGTCGATCGTCGCGGAGGTGATGATCAGCTTGAGGTCGGGGCGCTGGGGCAGCAGGCGGTGCAGGTAGCCCAGCAGGAAGTCGATGTTCAAGCTGCGCTCGTGCGCCTCGTCAACGATGATCGTGTCGTAGCGGCGCAGCAGCCGGTCGCGCTGGATCTCGGCGAGCAGCAGGCCGTCGGTGACGAGCCGCACAAGCGTGTCCGCGCCGGAGCGGTCGTCGAAGCGCACGGCATATCCAACCGCCGCCCCGAGATCCACATGCAGCTCCTCGGCGATCCGCTCGGCGACCGTGCGAGCGGCGAGCCGCCGCGGCTGGGTGTGGCCGATCGCGCCGCGTATTCCTCGCCCGAGCTCGAGGCAGATCTTCGGCAGCTGCGTCGTCTTGCCCGAACCGGTCTCGCCGGCCACGATGACGACCTGGTTGGAGGCGATCGCGCCCATCAGGTCGTCGCGGCGCGCGCTGACCGGAAGCTGCGGCGGGTATTCGATCGGCGCCGGAACCGCTTCGCGGCGGGTGGCGATGCGGGCGGCCGCGACAGCGATATCGCCGGCGATGCGGACCAGCGCCGCGCCGTCGCCCGCGTCCGCGTCGCGGCGTGCGCGATCCAGCCGCCGGCGCAGGCGGTGCTCGTCGCAGATCATGAGGTCACCGAGGCGATCGCGCAGCCCGGCGACCTCCGACGCGTCCGTTCGCTGCAGGGACGTGGCCATCGCAGTGACGAGCATAGGGGCCCATCCCAGCAGGCTGCGATCATCGCGCGCGTGCCCGAATCGCCCGATCGCCTGCGCGTGGACAAGTGGCTTTGGGCCGCTCGCCTGCTCAAGACCCGCTCGCTCGCGGCCGAGGCGGTGAAGGGCGGTCGCGTGCAGGTCAACGACCAGCGCGTGAAGGCCAGCAAGGAGGTCGGTCCCGGCGACGAGCTCCAGGTGACGATCGGCCAGCTGCGCCGGATCGTGATCGTGCGGGGCGTTGCCGAGCGGCGCGGGCCGGCGAGCGAGGCGGCGCTGCTCTACGAGGAGACGCAGGAGAGCGTGGCGGCGCGCGAGCTCGCGGCGCAGCAGCGGCGGCTGGCGTCACCGCCGCCCGGGGCGAATCTCGCCGGGCGCCCGACCAAGCGCGACCGGCGGCGCTTCGATGCGACGCGCGGCGGCGGGCGCGGACGCTCGTAGTCGAGCGCCCGAGGATGCGATCCCGACGCGTCTCTCAGACGGCGTGCGTTCGGGCGCCCGGCGGCGCGAACGTGCCCAGCGACGATCGCCGCGGCGCTGGAACCGAGCGCAGGCGCTCGTGCGTCTCGTCCTGCCATTGCGTGATGTCCGTCAACTCCTGGCCGATGCTCCAGAGCGTCTGTAGCTCGCCGAAGACGAGCTGGCCCATCACCGTGTCCTGGCCCAGCACTTCGATCTGAGTTGACTTCACGGCAAGCTGCCCGTGCAGGAAGAAGCTAACGAACGCGCGGTCGTCGATGCCGTAGACGGAGACCGACGGCAGCGAGTTGTACAGCCGCACCCGCAGGTTGCGCTTGCACTCGTCGTCGACCATGCTCGACACCGCCGCCAGCACGTCGAGGCAGTGCCGGACGCCCGGCCGCACCATGTCGTCGCCGAAGCGCCGCCGCGTCGCGCCCTGCAGCGCCTGGCTGCGCAACTGCGCGATGTGCGATTCCGGATGCAGCAGCAGGATCGACACATACGTCCCGCTGGCGAGGGCCTCGACCAGCGCGTCGGCCAGGATGTCAAGTCCCGGGATCCACGTGTTGAGCATCACGATCTCGTCGGCGCCGGCCATGTGTTCCACGAGCTTGTGATAGTCGAGGTTTCGATGCACCCGTACGACGCCGCCGCGCGGGTCGTCGGCCGTCAGCGGTGGTTGCTGCGCGGCGACTTCGATCGGCGGGTCCGCGGGCGCGGCGCACGCGATGTCCGTCGCCGGCGGTGGCGGTCCGAGGCGATCTTCGTGATCCAACGCGATGAAGCGACGCGCGCATTCCAGCAGCAGCCGCGGCTCCTGGCGGCGGCCGAAGTCGCTGGCCGCGCCGACGAGGTGTGCGGCGGCCTTGTGGTAGCGCGTCGTCAGCGACTGGATCTCGCCGTCGGTGTCCTCCCACGTCATGAGCTCGCGGATCGCCCGGCAGTCGCGCCCGGCGGGCAGCCGGTCGAGATACTCGGGGATCAGCCGGTGCAGGATGTAATGAACGCGGGCCGGCTCGTCGAGCAGTTCGGCCGCGCCGACGCGATACAACGCCGAGAGCGCCGGCAGCTCGCCCTCGAGCGCCTCCGGGTCGCGCCCGGCGAGGCGGATGACCGCCTTGAGCTCGTCCGCGATCTCTCGCGAGCGGGTTCTCGCCGGAGTTACCGTGGGGGCGGATTGGCGTACGTTCATGGTCGGCCTAACGGATGGCGCGTCGGACGGCGGTCCGGAACAGAGCGGGTGACACATACGTGGTCGCCGATGTTCCGGACAGGATCATGCCTACGCCGTATGCGGATGGATAGCCACCCCAGGGTGCCTAACCGACACCTCCGTCGAACCATGCATTTTGCTCTGTGCGCGCGCACACCGGCTCACGGCTCGGTGTGACGCCCTGGGGCACGACCGCTACCGTCCGATAGATGAGCGTGGGCGATGACTGACGACGAGCCGCGTCCGGTCGGGCAGCCCGTCGCGCGCACGACCGCCGACGTGCAGGCCCTGATCGCAGCAGAGCGCGGCGGGCAGCCGTTTCTCACCGGGCGCATGCAGGACGGCCGCCAGGTCATCTTCCTGCTGCCGCGCGACCGCTGGCGGCTCACCGTCGGACGCAACCCCGGGTCCGATATCTCGCTCGGCTGGGACATCGAGGTCTCGCGCGCCCACGCGCTGCTCGAACAGGTCGGTGACCAGTGGACGCTCGTCGACGACGGGCTGTCGAGCAACGGGTCGTTTGTCAACGGGCAGCGCGTCATCGGCCGTCAGCGGCTGCGCCAGGGCGACCGGCTGTGCTTCGGCAACTCGCAGCTGCTGTTCCGCGACCCGGGCCCGGCCGAGTCGGAGGTGACCCGCCGCGAGGCCGCCTCGACGGCCATGCCGCTGACCCCGACCCAGCACAAGGTGCTCGTCGCGCTCTGTCGCCCGCTCAACGACGGATCCTCGACGCTTCCGGCCACCAACCGGCAGATCGCCGACGAGGTGTTCGTCAGCGTCGACTCCGTTAAGTCTCAGTTGCGCGGGCTGTTCGAGCGCTTCGGCCTTGGCGAGCTGCCCCAGAACGAGAAGCGCGCCCGGCTCGCGCACGCGGCCCTCGCCGCGGGCGCGGTCACGCCGCACGACTTCTGACTGTGCCTATCCGAGCTGCGCCGTTCCCATGGCTCTCAGCGTCAGCGAACGACCTTGCCTCCGCCCTGGAAGATGTCTACGAACGCGGTGCGCTGCGCCCGTCGCGAACTCCGCGGCGGATGTCTCAGGCCTGCTCAGCGATTGCCGTGCGGAGTGACTCTCGAGGATCGCGATCGTGTTGAAGCGGGCTCGTTGGCTGGCGCGTTCTGACGCCTGGGTTTGCCCAACGCAAAATTGCGTGGTCACAGTCGGTCGCCGGTGCGCGCGGGCTGGCACGATGCGTGTATGCGAGGCGACTGCGAGGCGCTGGTGTGAGCGTCGGCGATCCGCTCGGCGATGCGTGGCAGCTGCGTGATTTGCTGGCTCGGCGTGAGGTGTCCTCGAGGGAGCTGGTGCGCAGCTGTCTGGAGCGCATCGAGCGCCTTGACGGTGACCTGCGGGCGTTTCGGGTGGTGACGCAGCCACGCGCGTTGGCCGACGCGGACAGCGCCGACAGGGCGCTGCGAGACGGCGACGTGCGTCCGCTGCTGGGCGTGCCGGTAGCGGTCAAGGATGTGGTCGACGTGGCGGGCGAAACGACCACGCTCGGGACCGGCGCGGTGAGGCGCCGGGCCCAGGCCGATGGAGAGCTGGTACGGCGCCTGGCGGCGGCCGGCGCCGTGCTGATCGGCAAGACCAATCTGTCGGAGCTTCAGATCTGGGCGTTGACCGCGTCGGCGACGTGGGGCGTGACGCGCAACCCGTACAACGTCGAGCATTCTGCCGGTGGCACCAGCGGAGGCTCGGCGGTGGCCGTCGCGACGGGAATGACCGCGCTGGCGCACGGCGTGGACGGCGGCGGCTCGATCCGCCTGCCGGCCGCGTGGTGCGGCCTGGTGGGCTTCAAGCCAGCGCCCGATCGCGCTGTCATCTCGCGGGAGGCCTGGCACGGCCTGGCCGTCCACGGCCCCTTAGCCCGCTCAGTCAGGGACGCGGCGCTTTTGGCCGCCGTGATCGCCGGCGATCTGCGCCCGGACGCGAGCAGCGTTGTCGGCGCCGCGGCGCGTCCGCCGGGGCGCCTGCGGATCGCCGTGACCGTCACACCGCCCACGCCCGCGCCCGTGGACGCACCGGTGCGCGACGCCGTGCTCACGACGGCGCGGGTGCTCGAGACGCTCGGACACCACATCGAGCTGCGCGACGTGTTCGGCGGATTTCGCGACGCCCAGCGCGTCGGGCTGGCCATTCTCGCGCGTTTTTTGGACGGGACGTGCGCACACGCCGCCGGCCTTGAGCGACCCGAGTGTCTGGAACCCCGCACCCGCGCCGTCGTGCGGGCCGGACGGCTTGTCCCACAGCGCGCGCTGCGCGCCGCGCAACGTGCGCAGACACGCGAGCAGCGCCGACTCACGACAGCGCTCGCCGACGTCGACGTGCTCCTGATGCCGGTCAGCGCGGGCATCGCGCCGCGCGCCGACGCTTGGGACGGGCTCGGCGCGACGCGAACGTTCGGCCGTCAGTCGCGCCTGATCCCGTTCACGCCGCCGTGGAACCTCGTCGGCTGGCCCGCCCTGACGCTCCCCGCCGGTCAGGACCCCAACGCAGTCCCGATCGGCGTCCAGCTCGTCGCGCCACCCAGCCACGAACCCGCCCTGTTCGCCCTCGCCGCACAATTGGAGTGCAGACAACCACGGACGCCTGCGCCAGCCACCCAACCGGCCGCCTGAAGGCCGCGCGACCTTAAACCACTCGTCGGCTGCGCCTCAGCGACGACGGGAGCTCTGCCGCCGCCGCGCCCCCACCGGGGAGAGGCGCCGTCCGCGCGTGCTGGCACAGTTCTGGGGTGAGCGAACCCCGCGCTCAAAGCATACGTTCGTGCGCGCTATCCGAAGGCGAAGCGTGTGTGTCTCCGCGCGGCGGCATCTGACGGTTGATCGACACGGTCGATCCTCCAGCACTCTGGGCATGGACGCGCCCTTACGCGATCACCCGTCCTGCGGTTATCGAGAGCCCGCGAGACGTGCGGTTGATGTTCTGCGACAACGCGGTTCGCTTCGCGACTTGCGCGCTGCGGGTGCAACTGTGGAGAGTCGTTCTCGGAGGAGGTGTCAGACGGTGTGTCGGGGGTCGCATGCGAACGGGCAGGCCCGACCTTGACATCGTCAGGTCATCCTCTTACCGTCGCCCAGGGTCGGCAGCTCAACCTGTCAAGACGCGACGGGCGTCGCGCGGTGCCGGTGACTGTCGCGCATGACCTCCGCTTACAGTCTGGAAGGAGTCACAAAGTGCCCAAGCTCGCGCGCTTCGATCCTCCTGCGTTCCTCGACGACTTCGACGAGATCCCCGGTCAGCGTGAGGGCTGGAGCAAGTACATCTCCGCCACCTTCGACCGCGCGATCACGGCCGTGACACAGCAGGGCGTCCCCGTCAACGGCGTGCAGTTCTACAACGAGACGGAGACGTCCTCGGACCCGCCCGTCAGCGACCAGGCGATCCAGTGGCTCGGCTTTCCGCAAACGCTCGTGGCGCAGTTCGGGCGCAGCCGAGCACTGCGCATCGCCGACGATCCCGCGCCGGACCCGCAGAGCAACAACATCATCTCCCGGCAGCAGGATGAGTACCTGGAATGGCAGGTGACCAGGCGCGCCGGGAAGATCGTGCGCGTCACGTTCACGTGTGAGGGCCCGGAGTACTGGCAGTCGATCGCGGGCGGCCCAAGCTTGTACAACAATCCGGGAGAGAGTCCGGCTGACTTCGGGGCGAACGGAGACCGCCAGCTCCTCGTACAGCTCTACCGGATGCTGGTGGGAACCAATGAGGTCCAGGAAGCGGACCTGTTCTTCCCCGACAGTCCGGATACGTACAACCCGTGGAACGTCTGGAACACCCAGCGCGGGATCGTTCACCTGCAGCAGATCAACAACACGCTGGGTGCCGAGATCCACATCGGCGCCGACGGGACCGTGCTGCGCGACAAGGGAGGGCCGGTCACCGATGCCACGCGGCTCATCTGCTGCGGCGGCTTCGGCGGGCCGGAGCGCGCCAGCGATCCGCACCTCGGCGCGGAGGTCAACGCGTTCGCGCGCGACGGGTTCGCCATCACGCTGCGCAACCCCGTCGGCATCTACATGGAGGGCATCGACGACACGGCGATCACGAAGCCGGGACCCGGAGGCACACGGCAGCCCGTCGGCAACTTCTTCCGGGTGGTGCGGCCGAAGGCGTCTGCGAACGCGGCCGGACTGTCCGTCCGAGCGATCTACGAGGTGCCGGCGGGGGAGCAGGGGCCCGACGGCCGGCAGCTGACGGTCAGCGACCTCCAGATCGGCGGCGTCCCGATCACGCGCGGCGGCCAGCTGGCGGAGAAGATCACGATGCAGTTCTTTGCTCGCGCCTGCCGGGAGGGCGCCTTCAACAACGCCGGACTCCCATGCCGGGCGAAGTGCTGCCGCCGCCAAGGCGTGCTCGGCATCGCGTCGGTCGACGACCCCTGCACGGATGTGTTCCCCGCCTCGCAGGAGCTCCTGGATACACCGGTGACGCTCGCGACGGTCCGCTCGGCGACCGGGCAGCCCGGCTCACGCCGAGGGGCCATGCCGTGAGCGTCCCGGCCGAGGGCCAGGACGATCCGGACGCGCTGGAGCCGCTCCTGCCCCTCGACGACGTCCAGGGCAACATCCTGCCCGGCTTCAACAAGCGCCATCAGCGCGTGGTCGGCTTTCGCGTCGTCGACGTGCCGGCAGCCAAGCGCTGGTTCGCCTGCGCCGCGCCCGAGATCACGACCGCGACGGAGGTCCAGCGCTTCAAGGACCTACGTCGCGCGCTCCGCGCACGACGCGGTGCGGCACCCACCGGCCTGGCGTCCGTCTGGATGGCCATCGCCTTCTCTGCGCCCTCGCTCCGGCGGCTCGTGTCCGACGCGGACGTCGACCTGTTCGAGGACGAGGCGTTCCACGTCGGTCTCCACGCACGCGCCAGCACCCTCGGAGACCCCGACGCGGGAAGCGGCATCCCCGGCTCTCCGGACCTCTGGGAGTTCGGCGGCACGGAAACCACGACCGCCGACGTGCTGCTCATCCTCGCCGCCGATCGCCAGGACATGCTCCAGTTTCACCTGCGTCGCGTCCACGGGTCGATCGCGGCGGCCGGTGACGGCCTCGAACTGATGTTCGAGCAGCATGGCGCGGACCTCGAAGGACCGCTGCGCGGCCACGAGCACTTCGGCTTCCGCGACGGGATCTCGCAGCCGGGCGTCCGCGGCCGGCTCCCCTGGGACTCCGAGGCATTCCTCACGCTCCGGGTGCTCGCGCCCGAGGACCCCGACTTCGGGACGTTCGCGCGGCCCGGGCAGCCGCTCGTCCGCGCGGGGCAGTTCCTCTTCGGATACGCGACGCAGGACCGCTTCGTTCCGGAGGCGCCCGAGCGCGTGCGCGACGCGCCGCCCTGGGCACGCAACGGGTCCTTCCTCGTCTTCCGCCGCCTCGAGCAAGACGTCGCCGCCTTCCGCGCCTTCGTCGCCAGCGCAGCCTCGGCCCTCGCCACGCACACCGATCTTGCCGGCCTCACGAAGCAGCACCTGGCAGCGCTGCTCGTCGGCCGCTGGCCGAGCGGCGCGCCGCTGATGCGCACGCCCGCCGGCGACGACACGCTTCTTGCCGACGGCATTCCCGCGAACGCGTTCCGGTTCGACGGCGCGGAGCCCGTGCACGCGTTCCTGCCGGGCCACGAGGACCCGTTCCCGCCGGCGCCCGCGGATCGCACGGGCGTGCGGTGCCCGATCTGGGCGCATGTGCGCAAGGTCAATCCCCGAGACATCACGACCGAACAGGGATCCGACACTGACACGCTCGCACGCCGGCTCCTGCGGCGCGGGATCCCCTACGGCACCGAGTTCGACGCCGAAGGCGCCGCTGGGCCACGCGGCCTGCTGTACCTCTCCTACCAGACGTCGATTACCGACCAGTTCGAGTTCCTCGCGTCCTCGTGGATGAACACGCAGAGCAAGCCGCAGCACGACGACGGCGACGGCCATGACCTGCTCGTCGGCCAGAATCGCGCCGCCGGCGAGGGCCGCGTGCGGCGCGCGACACTGCCGACCGTGGGTCAGGGAGGCGCGACCACCCATCCGTTCTCGACCGGCACCGGCCCGCCATGGATCTTCGCAACCGGCGGCGGCTACTTCTTCGCCCCCTCGCCGTCGGCGCTCACCGACGTCATCGCGGCCTGAACTCGCGCCGAACATGTCCCTGTCTTAGGTTGGAAGAGTGCCCGAGAGCTTCGGCATGCCTGCCTTCTCGGAAGTTCGACTTGAAGCGACTCGATGAGCAAGGGGTGGCGCTGCTCGCCGAGCTCCGATGACGTCAGATCAGCGCGACCGGTCGGCGACGAGCTGCTGACCGCAGCCCTCGCAGAAGCGGTCGCCGTCGGCCGGGGAAAGACCGCAGCCGGGACAGGGTTCACCGCCCGCCGGCTCGCCGGCGAACGTGTGGCGCGGCCGCGGCGACAGACCGGTCGGCAGCTCCCCGGCCGCGATCGTAGGCTCAGCCGCGAAGCCGTCGCGCCCGGCGATCAGCCGCTCGTCGTCGGTCCACGCGACCGCGATCTGGGCGCGTGCGACAACTTCCTCCGCGACGGCGACGCCGACCCGCGCGGCCAGCATCTCGTCGCCGGCGCGGCGTGCCGGCAGGGCGAGGGCGAGCTCGTACTCGCGTGCGCCGTCGGCCCAGCGACCGGCGGGGTACTCCACGGTCCGGTCGTCGAGCCGGATCGCGCCGTCGCGCAGGTCCCTGGTTGCGGGCGAGATCTCGCGCAGGACCGAGACCATCACGCCGAGCGGCATCCACAGCCGCAGCGACACCTCGACGCCTGACTCGCCGATCTCCGAAGCCATGGCCCGGACGATCGCCGTCACGCTGGATGCTCCCAGCGGCAGGTGCGCGTCGTACGCCGCAGCCACGGCGAACGCGCTCACGTCCACGTCTTCGGTCGCACGCGGTTGGCCTCGTCGACGAGCCGGATGCGCTCATTGGCCGTCGCGGCCACGGCGGCAAGCGAGCGGTACTCGCGCTCGAGCCCGAGGCGCAGCTCGGACTCGACGAGCGCAGCCCCGCCGAGGGTCACGGCCCGATCTTCGGCGCTGCCGTCACGCGCGAGCAGCGCGAGCGCCGACCGCAGCAGCTCCGCTGTGAGCCGCGCGCGCTGCTCGCCGTCGACGACGAGCGCGTCGATGCCTGCGGCGGCCGCGACCAGCTGCTCGATCCCGGGTCCGTCGCCCAGCAGGCAGCGTACCCGTGCGATCTGCGCCTGGTCGTGGGCGCTGGAGGACTCCGGCACGCGTTCGTACGCTGCGAGCGCGCCGAGGCGATCGCCGCACGCGAGGCGGCAGCGGGCGAGTCCGAACGTCGCCGACGTGTAGCTCGGGTCCGTTCGCGAGACGATCTCGTACCAGCCGGCCGCTGCGTCCGGTTCGCCCGCCAGCTCGGCACAGACGCCGAGCGCGAGCTTCGGCGCGAGCTCGCCGGGAACCGCGTGGTAGACGACCTCGAAGCTCGCACGGGCAGCGAGCGCATGGTGCCGGGCCAGCGCTGCGACGCCGCGGTACCAGTGCGCGCGCCACTCCCATGGGTCGCGCCGCTGCACCTCGGCGAGCAGCTCGTGCGTCGCGTCCCAATCCTGCGCGTCGATCAGCGCTTGGGCGAGGCGCAGCTCGACCTCGACGGTCCGCTCGGGCGCGCGGCGCAGCGCGCCCACGAGCTCGTCTGGACGGATCGCGGCAAGCGTCGCGAGATACCCGGCCGCGGGGTCGCCGGTCGCGACCCGCAGCGCCGGCAGCAACCGGCCATCGGGCCTGTCGGGACGGGCACGGAGGTCAGCGGTGAACAGCGTGCTGCGCGCCGGTACCGGCGCTCCCGTCTCGTCGGCGACGACCTCGTGCAGGACGCCGTAGAGCTGGTCGGCCATCTCCTCGGCCGTCTGAAAGCGGTCGTCGGGATTCGGCGCCGTGCCCTTGCAGAGCAGCTGGTAGAGCGAGTCGTAGCGCTGAAAGAGCGACACTTCGCGCTCTGGCGGCAGCGTGAACCGAGACGTCGACTGGAAGCCCTCGATATCGGCACTCAGCGCGACGAGCGTTCGAGCGACGGTGAAGAGGTCAGACGCGACGGACGGTCCGGCGTGGTCGATCTCGGGGGCCTGGTATCCGGTGGTGCCGTAGACCGGGCTCACCGTGTCGCCGATGCGGTAGACGCCGCCGAGGTCGATGAGCTTCAGCGAGTGCTGCGTCTGGATGACGTTGCCGGGCTTGAGGTCGCAGAACAGCAGTCCCGAGTTGTGCAGGTAGGCCAGCGCCGGGAGGATCTCGAGCACGTACGCGATCGCCTGGGCGACGGGGAGCGGATCCGGGGTGCCTCCGTTCGTCTCGCGCCGCGTCGTAAGCAGCTCCTTCAGGCTGACGCCGCCGACGTACTCCATGACGATGTAGCCGGAGCCGTCGCGCTCGACGAAGTTGATGATCTTCACGATGTTCGGATGCTCGACCTCGGCGAGGAACAGCCGCTCGGCGAGCGCCGCCGCCATCGCCCCCTCGTCGCCGGCGTTGAGCAGGCCCTTGAGGACGACCCAGCGGTCGGCGACGTTGCGGTCCTTCGCCAGGTAGATCCAGCCCAGCCCGCCATGCGCGAGGCATCCCACGACCTCGTACTGCTCGGCGACGACATCGCCCGCCCGCAGCTTCGGCGCAAACGAGAACGGGGTGCCGCATTGCCGGCAGAATCCTTCGCTGCGACCGGGCGTCCCCTCGCGACCGCGGCCGACCGGGCTGCCGCAACGGCCGCACACGCGCCGCTGCTCGGCCACCGTGGGATCGGCCATGACTGCCTCGGATGGGTCCCGGGGCGCAACGGGCGTCACCTCCACGAGACCGGCGCCGAGGTGCGGGCGGGAGGTGGTGCGCGTGCGCGCCGACCCGCCCCAGCGCTGCGTCGGTGGC
>Ga0307502_10000063_pt1 | contig 27467 bp, 28 predicted proteins | sample 16_S_MG_FD_201364 | JGI IMG/M metagenome (GOLD analysis project Ga0307502, IMG submission 201364) | Soil microbial communities from Populus trichocarpa stands in riparian zone in the Pacific Northwest, United States - 16_S | ecosystem: Environmental > Terrestrial > Soil > Riparian zone > Trees... | reverse complement strand
GCGGCTGTCAGCGCTATTACCCGACATGCTCGGCACGATGCCCGCAAACCAATATTGCACTTGGCGTTACTCGGCATGCGAGACAATGCGGGAGCACGCCGCAAGGCCGTCCCGACCGGACAGCCCGAAGCTGGTGCCCTTTAATATTGCTATCGCACTGCGGCGGGGACTTTTGGTGGGTGCTGGGGACGACGGTCGCCGAGGCGGGCGTCTTATACAGCGTGGATGAGGACGTGACCAAACCCACAGCGGCCGAGATGGAACGCGACCGCGCCGCCAGCCTTTCGCAAGCAATCACCGACGGCGTGGCCGATGGGCTCTACGTCACCGATGGCGATGGGTCGATCATCTATGTCAATCAGTCAGGGCTGCGCATGCTGGGCTACGAGGCCCACGAGTTGATCGGGCGCGACGTCAAGGCCGCGCTGTACCACGGCCGTCTGAATGGCACGCCGCCTCACGTCGCAGTCGTCGGTGGCTCGGACAGCGCTTACGAGGCCGCCGAGGACTGCTTCTGGCGCAAGGACGGCTCGACGTTGCCGATAGCCTACTCGCGCTCGCCGCTTCAGTTGGACGACGGCACTGGAAGCGTCATCCTCTTTCGCGACATCAGCGCCCAGCGCGCGGCCGCCGCAGTTCAGCGTGAGGCCGAGCTACTGATCCGCCGCTCCGAGGCACTGCACCGGACTTTGAGCGCCAACCTGCCGGGCATCAGCGTGTTCCTCATCGATCACGACCTGCGCATCCTGATCGCCGACGGGGAGGCAATCAGAAGGCTTCCGTGGTTGGACGAGGACCTGTTCCACGGCCGCAAGGTCAGCGAACTGTACGCCCAGGTCCCAGATGACATCCTTCACCTTTCATTGGAGAACTACAGCGCGGCACTGCGGGGTGAGCGGCGAGCATTCGAATTCGACAGCGAGGGCTTGACGTTCGCCGTGCAGGCCGTCCCGGTGAGCGGCGAAGATGGCTCCGTCCAGTCCGCGCTTGTCATGGCTCGTGATATCACCGAGCAGACTCAGGCGGCGCGGCAACTCGCTCGCCATGCCCGCCAGCACAACGCTGTTGCCGATCTGGGTCGCTTCGCTCTGCAAAGCCATGATTTGCGCATGCTCATGACCGAGGCGGTAACGACCGCGATTGCCACACTCGGCGTCGACCTGGCCGGCGTCCTGGAGCTCGACGAGCCAGCCGAGAGGGTGAAACTGGTGGCGTCCGCCGGCTTCCCCGAGCAAGGTGTGGCCGCACACCGGATGTCGCTCGCCGATTGCCCGATAGCCGGACACATCCTTCGAACGGGCGAGCCCGTGATTGTCGAGAACCTGGCGACAGAGACACGCTTCACAGCGTCTGCGCAGCTGCTTGATCTCTGCGTCGTCAGCAGCCTCAGCGTCGCGATCGACGGGCACGATCGGCTGTTCGGAGTCCTCTACGTGTGCGCCCGCGAGTCTCGAGGATTCTCCGAGGACGAGGTCGAGTTCCTCATGGGGGTTGCGAGGCTCATCAGCATGGCCGTCGAGCGCGATCGCGAGGAGCAGGCGTCGCGCCATGCGGCGTTGCACGACCCGCTTACCCGCCTGCCGAATCGCATGCTTGCGCTCGACCGGCTCGCGCACGCACTCGCTCGGCGGCGCCGCGAGGGCATCGATGTGGCCGTCTTCGCGCTGGATCTCGACCGATTCAAGATGATCAACGATTCGCTCGGTCACGCAGCCGGCGACGACGTGCTGCTCGCCCTGGCGCCCCGGCTGACCGCCGCGGTAGGCCCGACCGACACGGTTGCGCGTATCGGCGGCGACGAGTTCGTCGTCATCTGTCCTGCCGTCGATGCGGCCCGCGAGGCCACGGAGGTCGCCGAGCGTCTTGCCACCGCAATCAACCGCCCGCTCGTTCTCGACAGCGGCGAGCACCTCTTCACGGTAAGCATCGGCATCACGCTGGCCGCCAGCGAGCACGATACCCCCGGATCCTTGCTGCGCGACGCCGACGCGGCGATGTACCGGGCCAAGGAGCGCGGCCGCGGCCGCCACGAGCTGTTCGACGAGGCGATGCGCACCCAGGTCATCATGCGCGTGCGCACCGAGAACGAGCTGCGCCAGGCCCTCGACCGCGGCGAGCTCACGGTCTACTACCAGCCCGTGATCGACCTGGCCACCGGCCGCCCGGTCTCGACCGAGGCGCTCGTGCGCTGGGAGCATCACGAGCGTGGGATGATTGCGCCGCTTGAGTTCATCCCCATAGCCGAGGAGATTGGACTGATCGCCGAGCTCGGCCTCTACGTCTTGGACCAGGCTTGCCGCCAGACCGCGTCATGGCAACAGCAGTTCGACACGTGGCTGGGCGTGTGGGTCAACGTCTCCGGTCGACAGGCGACCAACCCCCTGTTTCCTGCTCAGGCGGCGAGCATCGCCGAGCGCAGCGGGTTGCGGCCGGGCACCCTGGCGCTGGAGATCACCGAGAGCGTGTTGATGGAGGAAGCCGACTCCCCGGTGACCGTCCTGGGAACGATGCAGGAGTACGGCTTGACGCTTGCGCTCGACGACTTCGGCATCGGGTACTCGTCACTGAGCCGGCTGAAGCTCTTTCCGCTTGACGTGTTGAAGATCGACCGCTCGTTCATCTCTGGCGTGGACTCCAACACCGACGACCGCACCATCGTCAAGGCGACCATCGACATGGCTCACGCCCTCGGACTGACAGTCGTCGCCGAGGGTGTCGAAACCCGCCAGCAGGAGGAATACTTGTGCGCGTTCGGCTGCGATCGCGCGCAAGGCTATCTGTACGCACCACCGCAGCCCGCGCAGGCGATCACGCACGTGCTAGCGGCGGCGTTGTTGCAGTAGATACGCCAGCGACTGAGTCAAGGAACTACTAGTGAACGCGAGCGCGGTCCGTCACGGCGCCGTGGCATTCGCCTTGACTGCGTCTGCGACGGTTGCCGCCTGACCGTAGGCGAGGCGGGCGCTCTTGCATGCCGCGTCGGGGCCGCTGAGCGAACCCGCGCTTCCGTCCGCCGCCCGGCGGAAGAACGCGGCCGCCTTGCGCCCGCAGCTGGCGAGCTCCTCGAACGCCTTCTTGCCGGTCGTGGTCACCTGGCCGGCCACGGATGCCTTTTCGCCGAGCGAATCGAGCTTCGCCCCAGCGGCGGCCGCGTCGCGCTCGAGCTGGGTGGCGGTCTTCTGGCGGGCGACGGCCACCGTGCTCAGCGCGCCCTTGTCCTCGAGCAGTACCCGGTCACCGAACAGTCGGATCGCGTCGAGGTGCAGGCGCCCGCCAGTCTGCTGCACGACCCGGATGATCTTCAGGTCTGACGGAGTCGGGCTGGCGGTCGGTCTGATCGGAGCCGCGGCAGTGCTCGGAGTGGTCTTCTCGTCGTCTCCGCCGCAGCCTGCCGCGAGCGCGGCGACCAGCGTAAGCGCCGTGATCGTGCTCGATGGCGCCGCGCCGCGCATCCCCGCTAGGCCGCTTCGCGCTGCGCGCGGCGAGCCCGCGCCTTGGCGGCCTCGACCTCGCGGTCCTTTTGTGGGGCTGAGGTGACGAGCTCGTCCAGCAACCGCTGGGAGATCTCGGCCACGGCCTCGACGGCGCGCTCAAAGGCCTCGGCGTTCGCACTCGACGGCTTCGTGAAGCCGCTGATCTTGCGCACGTACTGCAGCGCCGCCGAGGACACCTCCTCGTCAGTGGCAGGTGGCTCGAAGTTGTAGAGGGTTCGGATGTTTCGGCACATGGGGGGAGCTTAGGCGTCCTTCCCCTCGTTCTCCAAGGAAGGCACCTCCGACAGCCGCTGACGCAGTCGATCGCGCAGCTCGTCGGGCTCGTACTCGCGGTGGCTGCGGCGCTGCCGCGCGACGACCGCGACGCCGGTCGCGGCCACGCCCGCAGCTCCTGCCAGCCCGATCAGCTTCCAGCGAATGCGCATCGGTTGCGTAGGTTACGGGCCGTGAACGACTCGGCGCTGAGCCTCGAGGAGGCGGTTACCGGCGCCTCGACCGGCGACGTCTGGCTCTTTCGCGGCCGCTCGCTCGCCGACCGCACGATCCAGACGGTGACGAACAGTCCGGTCAACCATGTCGGCATGGTCATCGCGCTCGACGACCTGCCGCCGCTGCTGTGGCATGCCGAGCTTGGGCGTTCGCTGCCCGACGTGTGGACCGGCGAGCGTCACCGCGGCGTGCAGTTGCACCGGCTGGAGGAAGCCGTCGTCACGTGGGCCGGCAAATACGGCCAGCGCGCCTGGGTGCGCCAGCTCGAGGGCACGATCGAGCGCCACCACGAGGATCGGGTGATGGAGGTCGTCGAGCGCTTCGACGGCCGCGCGTTTCCGACGTCGCTCGGGCTGGCGCGCCAGTGGGTCACGGGCCGGTTTCGCCGCTCGACACCACTGGAGACGATCTACTGCGCCGAGCTCGTCGCGACGACCTACCAGCACATGGGCCTGCTCGCGGGCGAGCGTCCCGCGAGCTGGTACGACCCGGGCGCGTTCTGGAGCGGCGACCGGATCGAGCTCGTCGAGCCGTTCAGGCTCGCAGGCGAGATTGCGGTGCTGTTGCATGGCGATCCGCCGTGCTGAAATTCCAGGCAATGTCCGCGCGCGGCACCGACCACGCCGCGACCGCCGGCTCCGGCGGCGTGATCCGCCTCGAAGCTGCGCGCTGAGCCAGGCCAGCTCGGAGGAGACTCAGGCGAGCAGGTCGCTTGTCGCGGGCTGTTCGACCGCCCCGAGCGACACCGCGAAGACGATGTGCTGGCGGTGCACCGCGATGAAGTCGTGCTTGGCGAGTTCGGGGAGGCCGTCCAGGGACTCCACGGTGGCTTCCGTCAGCGCGAGGAACTCGCGCTCCGGGGCGTTGAGAAGGTCCGACAAGCGGCTCCGGTAGCCATCGCTTGCCATCGTCGCGATGCCCGTGATGCGGTGTCGCGGCGTATCGATCGAGATTCGTTCATAGCGATGTTGCACGCGACCCTCTTCGGCAGGTCGCAAGCCCAACATGAGTTGGCAGGACAATTTCTGGTCAGACCGGCAGACTGCTCGGCGTGGGGGAGCCGACACACGTCTACCGCCGCCGGCGCGCGACCGCGCTGGGGGTGCTCGCGAGCCTGCTGATCTTGCTCGTCGCCACCGCTCGCTCGTGCGGCGGCGACGGCGGGACGCAGGAGGTCGCCATCAAGTCGCAGGCCAACGCCGCAGCGCCGGCGCCGCCGCCGCAGCTACCGCGCGGCGGTCAGCGGATCTTCCCCGACTTTCGCGTCGTCGCCTTCTACGGCGCGCCGCAGAGCAGCCAGCTCGGGACGCTTGGGATCGGACCTCCGTCGCAGGCGGCGAGGCGCCTGCGGCGCGTCGCGCGCGGCTACGCGCGCAAGACGCGGCCCGTCCTGCCGGCGTTCGAGCTCATCTCGACGATCGCGGCGGCCGCGCCCGGCGACGACGGGCTGCACCGCATGCACCAGCCCGACGAGGTTATCGACCGCTACCTCCAGGCGGCCCGCAAGACCAAGGCGCTGCTGGTGCTCGACGTCCAGCCGGGTCGCGGCGACTTCATGAGCGAGGCGATCCGCTTGGAGCGCTGGCTGCGCGAGCCGGACGTCGGCATCGCGCTGGACCCCGAGTGGCACGTCGGGCCCGACGAGATCCCCGGACAGGTCATCGGCTCCGTGACGGCCGACGAGGTTAACCTCGTGTCGGCGTACGTGTCGAAGTTCGTCGAGGAGCACAACCTGCCCGAGAAGCTGTTCGTCGTGCATCAGTTCACGAGCGGGATGATCGAGAACAAGGATCGCGTCGTGCGGCGCCCGGGCCTGGCCGTGACGATGAACGTCGACGGGTTCGGGGATCCGGCGAACAAGGTGTCCAAGTACGACCAGTTCACTTCCGAGCTCGCCCGCTTCCACGACGGCTTCAAGCTCTTCTACGAAGAGGACACGAACCTCATGCAGCCGCGGCAGGTGCTCGCGCTGGGGCCGCCGCCAGACCTCGTCGTGTACGAGTAGCGGGCGCTCGCCTTGGGGCAAGGCGTGGCAGTCGGTCGGGGTGCTGCTCAGCTCGCGATGGCACGCTCCATCGCAACGAGCTCCAGCGACACGCCGTCGGGCATTGCGACGAGGCTGCGCCCGGTCGCGCGGAAGCCAAACGCCTGGTAGAGCGGCTCACCGGGAAGTGTCGCCATGAGGGCGAGCATCGTGAAGCCCTCGGCATCGGCGGCGCGCTCGCACGAGTCGAGGATCGCCCGGCCGAGCCCGCGCCGCGTCCACCCACCGCGGACGAACATCGCCCGCACGCGCGCCGGCTCCGTTGCGGGGTCGAGCAGGCGGTCGTCGTCAGCTCCCGGCCCGGAGCCGGTGTAGAGCTTGTAGCGCCGGCTCCAGCCGCCGCAGGCCACGATCTCGTCACCGGCCTCGTGCACGAAGTACGTGCCGTCCTCGATCAGCGTCATGTCGAGATGGGCGATATGCACGGAGGCGCTGACGGTCTGCCGCTCGTCGTAGAAGTGCGGGAACAGATCGAGCACGGAGGCTCGCATGAGCGCGGCGATCCGCGGCCCGTCGGCTGGCGTCGCGAGCCGCTGGGGAGGCGCGCTCATCACGGAGCTTCTTCCGCTGGTTGGAACCTCAGGAGCACGGGACGCTGTATGCGGTCGACCGCGGGGCAGGCGAGCGCGTGAGCGTAGGCGCGGACTAGAACGCCGGCGGGGTGCGCTGTTCGAGCTCGTCTGCCGTGCGCTGGTGCTGTGCCGCTGCCTCCTGGTGAGCCCGCGCCTGTTGCCGCGCCTCCTCGGTCGCGGACGGTGCCAGCGCATCGGCCTCGCGCTGGTGCTTGGCCGCCGCGACGCGGTTGGCCTGCGCCCGCAGCCGCAGTTCCTCGACCGCGGCGTCGTGTGGCTCCACGGCCTGACTGTGGCTCGCCACGGCCGTGGCCATCGGATCCTTGCGCCCGCCAAGGCCGCGCCTGCCACCCTTCGGCGGCCGCGTGGGAGCGCTCGCGTTGACGCCGTCGCGACGCTTTCGAAGCTGCAGCAGGCCCCAAGCGATGGCTGCGACGACGGCCACGACGACGATCACCAGAGCGACGGTTCCCATTGCCAGCAGCGCTACCCGTGTCGGATCGGCGCCAAGCGCTTGACTGCCTTACTGTCGAGCTCCTTCTCCAGCCAGAGCTCGACGGGTTGACCCTCGCGCTGGATCCGCTCGATCAGCTTGTAGCCTTCCGCCGCGTACAGCGCGCGAGCCTCGCTGAGCACCTCGGTCGTCAGCAGGCGCACGCACGACAACCCCGCCTGAGCCGCCCGCGACTCGAGCTCGCGCAGCAGTCGCCGCCCGAGGCCCACACCGCGCGCCCGGTGCGCCACGAACATCCGCTTGATCTCGCCGACGCCCGGGGCGAGCGTTTGCAGTCCGCCACATCCGATCGGCCTGCCCGCGCCGTCGTAGATCACGAGCCAGGTGGAGCCCGCGGAGCGTTCGGGCGTGGCGAAGATCCGCTCGCTCGGGACCAAGTCCGGCCCGATCCGGTCGTGCACGAGCGCCAGGTACTGCTCGAACAACAGCCGCGCCGCCGGTCCGTCCGCGGGCTCCTCTCGGATCTCTACCTCGATGCTCACACCCGCCGCAAGGCGATGATCGCGACATCGTCGGTGAGCGCGCGCGCCCAGCGCTCCGCCTCGGCATACGCGAGCTCCACGAGCGCTTGAGGATCAAGCGACGCGTGCTCGACGACGAGCGCCGCAATCCGATCCTGCCCGAACAGCTCGCGTCCGCGGCGTGCCTCAAGCAACCCGTCGGTGCTGGCGAACAACAGGTCGTGCTCGCCGAACGGCAGTTCGCGGTGCCCGTAGGTGACGTCGTCGGTGACGCCGAGCGGCAGTCCGGTCGTCAGCAGCTCCCGAGGCGCACCGACCTCGCCGACGAGCAACGGCGGAACATGCCCGGCGTTCGCGTAGCTCAGCACGGGCCCATCGATGATCGCCAGGAACGCGGTCACCATTGCGACGCGCCCGGGGAGGCGCCGGCGCAGGATCGCGTTGGTCTGCGCGAGAACCTGCGCCGGTCGATCTGAGTCCCACGTGCGTGCCTCGATGAAGAAGCGCACCATCGCGCTCACGGCGGCCACCTCCAACCCTTTGCCGCTCACGTCGCCGACGAGGACCGCCAGCTCGCCATTGGGCAACCGCCAGACCCCGAAGATGTCGCCGCCGGAGACATCGTGACCGACGGGCTCGTACACGGTGCCCAGTGCAAAGCCCTCGAGCTCCGGTGGCGCGCCCGGGATGAAGCCGCGCGTCAGCGCGCTCGCTACGCGCCGCTCGTGCTGGAACTCGAGCGCGTTGGCGATCGCCGCCGCCGCCGGTCGCGCGAGCGACTGAAGCAGCGCCAGCCGGCGATTGCCGAACATGCTGGCCTCTCGATGGCAGACGGTCAGCACGCCGAAGCGGCGCGGCCCCAGGCTGAGCGGTACGTGGACGAACGAGCCCACGCCCTCGTCCGTCACCCAGGACAAAAAGCGCGCGCTGTCCTCGGGTCGGCTCACGTAGGGCTCGCCGGTCTCTACAGCCCGGCCGATCATCCCCTCGCCGATCGCGTAGCGATGGCCTGCCAGGCGCTCCGAGGCGCCGATGCTCGCAACCGTGCGAAGCATTTGCGTCACGCTGTCCAGGCGTAGCAGCAGGACGGTCGGCGCCTCTGCGAGGATCGCCGCCTGCTCGACGATAGCGGCGTAGACGGTGTCGAGATCCAGCGAACCGGTCACCTGCTGCGCGGCGTTGTGCAACAGCTCCTCCGCGCGGGCGCGCTGCGCCTCGCGGTCGAGCAGCTCCGAGCGTTCGAGCGCCAGCGCGGCGAGGCTTGCGAAGACCTCGGTTACGCGCAGGTGCTCCTCGCCCAGCGGCTGCAGCGGCGGGCTCCTCGACAGCGCGAGGACCCCGAGCATGCGCCCACCCGTCGTCCGCACCGGGCAGGAGATGAACGAGGAGGCCTCGTACCACTGCCACGCCGCAGCGGCTGCCGGCTGGCCCAGCTGTTCGTTCAGCCGCGCACGCAGCGCCTCGGCGCCCTTCCAGTGCTTGACGTCGTTGATCAGCAGCGGCTCGCCGCGCTCGATCGCGGCCTCCGTGACGCCGCCGCGCTCGCGGTCATACGGGCGGTCGAGAATCGGTTGCAAGGTCGCGCGGATGGCAGGCGTCTGGAACCACATGGCCGCCGGACGGATGCGCCCGCGCTCGGAGTCGACGGTCTGAAACGCGCAGCCGTCGACACCGAGCAGCACGCGCACCTGCAGCAGGATCTCCTCGAGCGTGTGGCGCAGCCACGTTTCTGACGAAGCGTCGTGCTCGATACCGGGATCCATCGGATGACGATAACCGGGCCTGGGTGGCGATCGGGGCGCATCGGGACAAGCGTTCGAGCCCACGGCCGGACCCCTGTACCGTACGTGTGTCCTCTGGATTTGATAATTGGCGCCAGGGGAATGACAATTCTGATGGTGCTTATCTTCCAAGCCATGCTGTATGTGGTCGCGCTCAGCCTCTCGCTGGCGATCATCACGCCGGTCGCCGAGGGCGCTACGCGCCGCGTCCGGGCGACGCGCTGGGCGCTGGCGTGCAGCGGGGGTGTGACGGTCACCATCGCGATCGTGCTGTCGTTCATGGATTTCTGGTTCGAGTCCGGGCTCGTCGGCGCGCTTGCGATCGTCTTCATCGGCGCGAGCATGTGGTTCGCGATGTCGAGCGGCTCTCCGGCCGACAGCGGTGACGACGACGACGATGATGGTGGTGGCGGTCAGCGCAAGCCGAAGTTCCCGCCCGCGCCGCCCGAGCCACTGGGCGAGCCGCCGCTGGACCCGTGGACCGATTTCGATCGCACGCGTGCCGGCTGGGATCGCGAGCGCGAGTCCCTTAACGCCTGAGCTGAGCTCAGGCGCTTTCCGCGCGCGCCTTCAGCTCGCGCGGGCGCACGTCCACCAGGCTTTCGCGTAGCCGCTTCGTCGTCGCGTCGTTGAGCAGGAAGTTCAGGACACCACCGGGCTTGACGACGAGCTCGTAGGTCGCGCGCGTGCGCCCGTCGCCGAGATCCTCGAGCTGCCATGAGCCCGCGAGCGAGTCCAGGTCACCGGATTCACGCTCGAATGACATGCGCGTCGGCGGCCCGTACTCGCAGCGCAGCTTCATCTTGATCTGCGTCACCCTGGCGTCGAGGTGCATCTGACAGACCCTCGCGCGCCCCTCGCCGTCGCTCTCGAGTGCGCGTAACGCGCCGAGCGTGCCCTGCCACTCCGGCCAGCGGTCGACATCCTGCACGATCGCCCACACAGCGTCGATCGGCGCGTCGATGTCGGCGCTCGCGCTACCTGAGACCTTCGCCATTGCGCGAAACGGTACCCGCGTGCGCGGCGGCACGTGTGAACACGCTGGGCCGCGGCTCAGCCTGGTGGCTTCAGGCGACGGATGCTCTCGCAGCGCTTCTGGGGGTCGATCCGGTCGATCAGCGCACTGTCGCGGCCCGGGCCGCAGTCGACGCTGTCTCTGCTGCGGTCGGCGGAACGCACTCGGTCTGCGCCCGCGCCGCCGGCGAGCCGGTCTGAGCCCTTGCCGCCGAGCTTCTGCTCGTCGAGCAGATCGTTGCCGGCGCCACCGTCGACGCGGTCGCGGCCGTTGCCGCCGCCCGTGCGGTCCTTGCCGCTGCCACCGCGCAGGTCGTCGTTGCCGCCGTCGCCCCGCAGCAGGTCGTCGCCGCGGTCGCCGAACAGCCGGTCGTTGCCGTCGCCGCCACGGACCTTGTCGTTGCCGGCCCCGCCGCGTACCGTGTCGTTGCCCTTGCCGGCGCAGATCGTGTCGTCGCCGCCGCGGCCCTCGATTCTCTCGCCGGCGTCACGACCGACGATCACGTCACGACCGCGTGTTCCGGTGACGACCGTCTGGCCGGCGGCCGGCACGATCGTCGCGGTCTTGCCGAGACACCTAGGCAGCACCGCCGGCGGTCGTGGCGGCGCCACGCTGGCGAGGACGTTCTCGGTGGCCTCGTTGCAGGCGCCCGCCACCGGGACGTTGTTCGCATCGCCGCTGTAGAAGGCTCGCCAGCGATACGCGCCCGACTGCGTCGGCGCGAACGCCGCGGAGGTCACCGGACCACCCGCCGGCGGATAGACGATGTTCAGCGATTCGAACACCGGCGACCCAGCGCATGTCGCATCCCCGGGTCCGTACAGACGGAAGTCGATCGTCGCAGCCGGCTGCGGGTTGACGCGCCCGCTCACGAGTGCGCTGTCCGTCAGCCGGCCGGCGCCGATCGTGATGCCCGGCGAGGCGGTCGTCGTGATCGTCGGCGTCGCCCGAGCAACGACCGTCCGCTGGCCGGCGCCGTCGCAGGACCCCGTGATGGGCAGGTTATTGGCGTCGCCACTGTACGAAGCGACCCATCGATAGGTTCCCGACTGGGTCGGAGTGAACGACAACGATGGCACCGAGCCACCCGCGACCGGATAGGGCACGTTCGGTGACTGAAACAGCGGCGTCCCCGTGCACGTCGCATTGTCGGGACCATAGAGGCGGAAATCGATCGTCGCATTCGCGACGGGGCTCGCGCGCCCACTCACGGTCGCGGTATCGAGCAGCGTCGCGGTGCCCAACACGATGTCCGAAGACGCATTCGTCGTGATCGTCGGTGCTGACCTGCCCACGACCGTCCGCTCGTCGGCGTCATCGCACAGGCTCGTCGCGGGCGGGTTGTAGGCATCGCCACTGTAGGACGCGGTCCACCGGTACGTCCCCGCCGCCGCCGGCGTGAACGCCGGTGACGTTACTGCCCCGCCTGTGTCCGGATAGGGCACTGGCGCCGGAGAGAACACCGGTGTACTCATACACGTCCCGTCGTCGGGCCCGAACAGCCTGAAGGTGATCGTTGCATCCGACTGCGGCGTGGAGAACCCGTTCACCGTCGCGCTGTCGCTCAGTGTCCCGGCTCCGAGGGCGATGTCCGGCGACGCGTTGGTCGAGATCGTCGGCGGCTCGTGGACCACTACGGTTTCGCTTGCCTCTGCGCACGTACCGCTGACGGGCAGGTTGTTGGCGTCGCCGTCGTAGGTCGCGATCCAGTGGTAAACGCCTGCTGCCAATGGTGTGACGACATCAGACGTCGCCGTGGCCGTCGTGCCGGCGAGTGCCACGAGCTGAGTGTCGGTGAACGCCGGAGTTCCCGTGCACGTCGGCGCCGACGGCGGGTACAGTCGGAACGTCACCGTCGCGCCGGGGACCGCATTGACGAGCGAGGAGACGGTCGCCTGATCGTCCAGTTCGCCGCCGAGGTAGATGTCGTCCGAGGCGGCCGTAGTGATCGACGGGGGCCCCGCCCGCAGCACCGTCGTCCCGCTGGAGGTGTTGCGCGCGAAGCTGTTCGGCGTTCCAGGCCCGAAGGGAATCTTGAACTGCGTGTGGGCCGCCGCCTGAGCCGTCTGGTTGCCGGGCAGCGCGGGGTTCTCGTCGCCGGTCGGAGACTTCAGCACGCCGAACGTGAAGCGGATCACGCACAAGCCCGATCCCGGCAAGGACACGCGCGAGCCCGGAGGTGGCGTGAAGCGTACGGTTCCGAAGACCGGCTCGATGACCGTCATGGTGAAGGGCATTCCGCCGCACGAGCTGCCGATCTGCCCGGTGCCCGACGGCGAGAGGGCGAATACGTCCGGATCGGCGCCCGCCGCCGTGCACTGGCCGCCGGCCAGCTGTTTGCACGATGGGACGAGGGTGATGCCACGCTCGGGAGAGGTGCAGGGAGGAGATGACTCACCCACATTGCAGACCTCGTTCGTGGCAGAGGCGTCGGGCGCGCTGTTCAGGTTCCTCAGCGTCAGCGTGGCGGGAATTGCGGTCTGACCGACGGTGACCGTGGAAGACCCGTTGCTGGGGACATCGATCTGCGCGCCCGCGACCACCGCTGCCCGCGCGACGGCCGGGACGAGTGCGACGCCGACGAGCAGCGCGGCGGCGGTTGCCGCCCCGCGGCCGGCGCGGAGGCCCACCTTCGTCATCGTCTTCTCTGGAGGCGCTTGCGAAGTCACCGCGACGCCCTCCCGCTGTCCTTGGATCGCGCCGCTCGTGAGATCCGCGAGACGATCGCCTGACGCTAGGTCGGCCACAGCGGGCCTCCAGACGGCTAAGCGACAAGTCTCGGTGAGCCCGGCGCCTACCCAATTGACCCGGTCACGGTAGCGACCTCGACGCCGTCCGCCCCCGACGAGGACCTCGCGCCGGTGCGTGGCCGGACACGGCAGACGAGCGACTACTCGCGCTCGGCGATACGCCGCATCAGCTTGGCGGCCTGCCGCTGAGGCCAACCGTGGCGAGGCGCGCGACGGCCTCCTCGATGACCTCCGGGCGCTTGCAGAATGCGAAGCGAACGAGCGTGCGGCCGGCCTCCGCGTCGGCGTAGAACGCGCTCGTCGGGATCGCCACGACGCCCGCGCGCTGGGGCAGAGCGCGGCACCATTCGCGCGCGTCGTCGACACCGAGCGGTGCGAGATCGGCATTGACGAAGTAGGTCCCCTGGGGAACGCAAACCTCGAACCCGGCTGCGGTCAGGCCCTCGCACAGCCGGTCGCGGTTGGCCCGCAGCGCTGCGCACAGCGGCGCGACGTGCCGCTCGGCGTCGGAGAGCGCGGTCGCGACGGCGTGCTGAAACGGCGTTCCGCCGGCGAACGACAGAAACTGCTTGGCCGAACGCACGGCGGCGACGAGCTGCGGTGGCCCGCTGCACCAGCCGGTCTTCCAGCCGGTGAACGAGAACGACTTGCCGGAGCTCGAGATCGTCAGCGTCCGCTCTGCCATTCCGGGCAGCGTGGCGAGCGGCACGTGCTCGCCGTCGAAGACGAGGTGCTCGTAGACCTCGTCTGTCACGGCGATGAGGTCGTTCTCGACGCAAGCTCGCGCGATCGCCGCGAGCTCCTCCCGGGTCGCCACGCGCCCGGTCGGGTTGTGCGGCGAGTTGAGCAGCAGCATCCGCGCGCCGGGCGCCGCAGCGGCGAGCTCGTCGAGGTCCAGGGTGAAGTCCGGCGGACGCAGGGTGACGGGCCGGCACGCCGCCGCCGCCATCGAGATCGTCGCCCGGTAGGAGTCGTAGAACGGCTCGAGGACGACGACCTCGTCGCCGGGCTCGAGTATCCCGAGCATCGTCGCCGCGATCGCCTCCGTCGCACCGAAGGTCACCTGCACGCCGTCCTGTGGATCGATCTCCAAGCCGTAGCGCCGGCGCTGGTGCTCGGCGATCGCCGCGCGCAGCTCCGGCACCCCCGCCAGCGGCGCGTACTGGTTGGCGCCGGTGCGCATCGCCGTCTCGACAGCGTCGATGATCTCCGCCGGGCCGTCGGTGTCCGGAAACCCCTGGCCAAGGTTGATCGCGCCCGTTTGCGCGGCGAGCGCAGACATCTCGGTGAAGATCGTCGTCCCGAATGCACGCAGGCGCGCGGCGGTCATGGAGCGGGACTCTGCCAAAGTTCTCCGCAATGACCTCACCCACAGCGTCGTCCCCGTTCGTCCGCGTCGCTCGCTGGTGCGCCAGGCACCGCTGGCAGACGATCCTCGCCTGGATGCTCGCGGTCGTCGCCGCGCTCTTCGTCGGCCAGGCGGTGGGGACGAAGAAGATCGCCGACTTCCGCTTGCCCGGAACGGAGTCCCAGCGCGCCTACGACGTGCTCGCCAAGCACTCGCCGAAGCAGAACGGCCTCACGGATCAGTTCGTCTTCGTCGCCCGGCGCGGCACGCTGCGCGACCCCGAGCTGCACAATCGCATCGAGTCGGCGCTTGCGCGGGTGCGGCGCGACCCGGTCGTCGTGAACGTCACCAGTCCGCTCGCGCCCGGCGGCCAGGTGACCAAGGACGGCCGCATCGGCGTGGCGATGGTCACCTACAAGGACGCCATCGACGAGATCGACGTCAAGGACTTCAAGCGCGTGCAGAACACGGTCTTCAGCGCCCGCGGTCCTGACCTGCAGATCGAGCACGGTGGCCAGGGCGCCGAGTTCATCCGCTTCTCCGAGTCGCAGGGCGGGTCGGAGTTCATCGGTCTGCTGGCGGCAGCGCTCGTGCTGCTGATCGTGTTCGGCTCGGTCGTAGCGGCCGGCGTGCCGTTGCTGAGTGCTGTGCTGGCGCTCGGGACGACGCTCGCACTCGTCCCGGTCATCTCGCAGGTTGTGGACACGCCGGATTTCGCGAGTCAGCTCGCTGCCCTGATCGGCCTCGGTGTCGGGATCGACTACGCGCTCATCGTCGTGACGCGCTACCGAGCCGAGCACGAGCGCGGATTGAGCCGCGACGACGCGCTCCTGCGAGCGATGGACACCGCCGGGCGGACGGTCTTCTTCGCGGCGCTCACGGTCATGATCGCGCTGCTCGGGCTGCTGCTGCTCGGGCTGTCGTTCCTGCAAGGCGCGGCGCTGGCGTCGGCGCTGGCCGTTGCACTGACGGCTACCGCTGCGCTGACGGTGCTGCCGGCGCTGCTGAGCCGGTCGGGCGGCTGGATCGACCGGCTGCACCTCTCGCTACCCGGCGGCCGGCGGCGGCGCTCGGAGCGTGCGCTGCGCCGCGACGCAGTCGCCCTGGCGGGCGAGAGCGCGGCCTGGGGGCGCTGGTCGGAGGCCGTGCAGCGCCGGCCGTGGGCGGCGATCGTCGTCTCGCTGCTGATCCTGCTCGGGCTGGCCGTGCCGGCCCTGCACATGCGCTTGGGCAGCTCCGACGCGGGACTGGATCCTGAGGGGACGACGACGCGCAAGGCATACGACCTCGTCGCGCAGGGCTTCGGCGCTGGCACGAACGGGTCGTTCCTGCTGGCGGTCGAGCTGCCGCGCCCGGGCGACGTGGCGGCGGCCCAGCAGGTCGCCGCCGCCGTCGCGGGCGATCCGGACGTCGCGTTCGTCACACCGCCACAGCTCTCGGGCGACCGCGAGATCGCGACGATCGTGCTGTTTCCCAAGACCGGTCCGCAGGAAGAGGAGACGACGAAGCTGCTCGACCGCCTGCGCGAGCAGATCATTCCGCCGCTGCAGCGCGCCACAGGGGCGCACGTATCGATCGGCGGCCAGACGGCGTCGCAGGAGGACTTCACGGCGACGATCGCGTCGAAGCTGCCGCTGTTCGTCGGGATGGTCGTGTTGCTGAGCGCGCTGCTGCTGATGGCCGTGTTCCGCAGCGTCCTGATCCCGATCAAGGCGGCCCTCATGAACCTGCTGTCGATCGGTGCGGCGCTGGGTTTCGTGACGCTCGTCTTCCAGGACGGCATCGGCTCAGACCTGCTCGGCGCCGGGACCGGGCCGGTCGAATCGTTCGTTCCCGTGATGCTGTTCGCGATCGTCTTCGGGTTGAGCATGGACTACGAGATGTTTCTCGTCTCGCGGATCCACGAGGAGTGGCTGCGCACCGGCGAGGCGTCGCGGGCGGTGCGCAACGGTCTCGCGACGACCGGCCGCGTGATCACAGCGGCGGCGGCGATCATGATCGTCGTGTTCCTCTCCTTCGGCCTGGGGACCGAGCGGGTCATCAAGGAGTTCGGGCTCGGCCTCGCGATGGCGGTGCTGCTCGACGCGCTCGTCATCCGCTGTCTGCTGGTCCCGGCGCTGATGCAGCTCCTCGGCCGCCGCGCCTGGTGGTTCCCGTCCTGGCTTGACCGTCTCGTGCCGCGGCTGGCGCTCGAGAGCGAGTAGCGCGCCGCCTGAATCAGGCTCAGGCCACGGCGATGCGCTTGCGCCGCCCCGCTCCCCAGACCGGCTGACGCGAGCTGAAGCGATACAGCGCCGCGGGGCGTCCTGGTCCGTCGGCGCGCTGCTCGCCGGTCGCTTCGATGAGCCCCGTCGCCTTCAGGTCGCGCGCGAAGGTGGCCGGGTCGTAGCGCGTCGAGGCGATCGATTCGTAGACGCGACGCGCGTCGCTGAGGGCGAACGAGCCCGGCAGGATTCCAACCGTGATGTTCGACCACCACAACTTGCCCTCGAGGCGCTCGACGGCGGCTTGGAGGATCGCTCGGTGGTCGAAGGCGAGCTGACTTCCCGCGCCGCGCGCGGCGATCCAGTGCGCCGTCGGGTCGGGCGCCTCGGTATCCGGGGGGACGAGTGCGAGGTACGCGATCGACGGGATCCAGCCGCGCGGATCGCGGCCGGGGTCGGCGAACGCCCCGAGCTGCTCGACGTAGGGCTTGCCCAGCCCGGTCTTCTCGTGCAGCTTGCGCAGGGCGGTGTCCTGGGGGCGTTCGGACGGCCCGACGAAACCGCCGGGAAGCGCGCGCGAACCGTCCTCTCGCTTGGTCGTGAGCGTCATCAGCCCGCCGTTGCGTGCCGTCAGGACGACGACATCGGTGGCCAGCGCCGCGGGCGCCGGATACCCCTCGCTGTTGGTCGCCGTCCACGGCACGCCCCAAGCTTAGGAGGCGGTGGGCAGAGCGCCCATATCTCTAGACGACTCGGTCTCGGTCACCGCGGTGGACGGTGTCCGAGGCGCGGTGAAACTACGCGGCGTCGTCCTCGCTCTCGGCGGCTTCTGCCGCCTCGGCCTCGGCGATCGTGCTTCCGTCGAGGGCCGCGAAGATCGCTGCCCGCGCGGCAGCGGTGGGGTCCTCGGCCGCTTCGGCCGTCTCGTCGTCGAATGACATGTCGACCTCCTGGTCGCTGCATCGGTGTTCTCTTGGGAACGCTTACGCGCCTGGCCCCGATCTGGATGTGTTTCTATCGGTGTGATCGGACGTGGTCGCGCGCTGGCCGACGCGGCGCCATGGTGATTGCTGCGAGCCGCCCCGAGCGCTAACGTAACGATTGCTACATGCGTGTTGTCGTTTTTTCTAAGTGCCCCGCGCGGAAAGGCCAGCCATGAGATACGCGCCACCGCCGAGCTCGAACGCCGCTTGGGGCGGTGTCCTGCTCGTCTACTTCAGCACCCACGGCCACACGGCCACGGTCGCCACGCGCATTGCCGAGGGGCTACGCGCCGAGGGGCTGGTCGTGGATCTACGCGACGTCGCTGATGCCGGTGATGTCGACCCTGTCCGCCACGATGTCGTCGTCGTCGGCGCGTCGCTGCACCGCGAGCCGGACCGAGACGAGATCGTCGGGTGGGTCATGACGCACCGCCTGGCGTTGGCGGACCGCCCGACCGCGCTGTTCTCCGTGGCGCTCTCCGACAGCGGCCGTGGTGACGAGAGTCAGGCGGCACTGCAACGCAGCCTCCGCGACTTCATGGCGCAGACGGGCTGGTCCCCGGACCGGTCGGTCGCGTTCAGCGGTGCGCTGGAGCACCAGCACGACGATCGCGGCCGCGATCCGGTCGAGCGCTTCGCCGACGAGCTGGCGTTGCTCGCGGCAGTTCCTGCGGCAGCCTAGCCACCCACGCAGAAGGTGCGGGGCGGGGATCATTAGTCGGTCTCCCGGGTAAGCCTCCGCAACATTCGCGTCCCAAAAAGGAGATCATCCATGTCAGACGGCACGATCGACGAAGCGAAGGGCCGCGCGAAAGAGGCGGTGGGCGACGTGACGGGCGACCAGGATCTCAAGGACGAGGGGAAGGTCGACCGCGCGTCGGGCAAGCTCAAGGACGCGGTCGGCAACGCGGCCGACAAGCTGAAGGGCGTGCTGCGTCGGGATTGAGCGCGAGCGGGTTCATACGAGCGATCGCTGCAGCGGTCGCAGGGCTCGCGATGGGCGCCCCCGGCGCGCATGCCCAGGCGCCGGACGCCGCCCTGACCGAGCCGCGCCAGGCGCTCGAACGCGCCCTGGACTGTCGTGGAGTCGTCGCGGGCCGGCCGGCGGTGCTGCTCGTGCACGGGGCCGGCTCGTCTGCGGAGGAGAGCTTCTCCTTCGGCTATGCGCATGTGCTGCCCACGCTCGGCTACGCGGTCTGCACGGTACAGCTGCCGGGACATGGCCTGGTCGATAGGCAGCGCTCGTTTCAGTACGTCGTGTACGCGATCCGGGAGATAGCTCGCATCAGCCAGCGCAAGGTGTCGCTCATCGGTCACAGCCAGGGCGCGGTGCTCGTGACCTACGCGCCGTATTTCTGGCCGGATCTGCCCGCGAAGATCGACGACGTGATCGGCCTCGCAGGTCCCTACCGAGGCACGACGACGGCCGACGCCGCCTGCGCGGACGGGACGTGCCCGGTGTTCGCTTGGCAGTTGCGGACGGGATCGAACCTCAACGCCGCATACCGCGCCGCGTCTCGCCCGGCGGGCCCCTCGTTCACTGCGATCGCGACGAACTTCGACGAACTCGTCACCCCGGCGCCGCAGGCCGCCCGGCTCGACGGCGCCAGCAACGTCGTGATTCAGGATCTGTGCCCCGCCCGCCCGGTCGATCACTATCTGCTGGTGGCCGATGCCGTCGCCTACGCTCTGGCGCTCGACGCCCTGATGCACCCGGGGCCTGCCGATCCGTCGCGGTTCGATCCGGCCACCTGCCTGCACACGATCATCCCCGGAGCGGATCTCGCGAAGGCTGCCGCAATCGGACCGCTCGCCATCGCCAACGCGACCGCGCGCATGGCCACGGCGCCCGAGGTCGATCGCGAGCCGGCGCCGCAGTGTCCATTCGCCGCCGACTGCCCGCCGCCACAGCTGCGCTTGCAACTCACCCGCCGCTGCGCCAACGGACGGCGGCTGCGGATCGCGCTTACGGGCGATGTTCACGCAGTGCACGGTGTCGACTTCAAGCTCGGCAGGCGCTTGGTGCGTCGTGACGTCCGTGAGCCGTTTGCGGGCACCGTGAGGGTGTCTAGGCGCGCCCACCGGGTCCGGCTGCGCGCGATCGTCCACCTCGACGGTTCAGCACGCAGGCCGTCGTTGATCCTCTCGCGCTCGCTCCCGCGTTGCGGAGGCGCAGCTGCCGCGGGATCATCGTGACGTTGTGCGCGCCTGGGCTTCATCGCTGCACCTTCTCGTGTCGCTGTGAGACGCTGAGGATCGCGCGCGCCTCGTCTGGGGTCGCAACCGGTCGTTCGAGCTCGTGCGCGAGGCGGACGACGCGCGAGACGAGTTCGGCGTTGGTCGCCCGTTCGCCTCGGCGATAGAAGAGGTTGTCCTCCAGACCCGTGCGGACGTGGCCGCCGGCGAGAATGCAGTACGCGTTCAGCGGCAGCTGTTCCTGGCCGATCGCGCACACCGACCACGGCGTTGCTGCGGGCAGCATGCGCCTCAGGTGCTCGACCATCTCGACGGTCGCCGGCACGCCGCTGCCGGGCACCCCGAGCACGAACTGGACCACGAGCGGGTCCTGTAGCAGGCCCTCGTCGCGGAGCTGCAGTGCGAGGCCGACGTGGCCGCTGTCGAAGCACTCGATCTCCGGTCGCACGCCATGATCGAGGAACGCTCGCGCCATGCGTCGCAGAAAGGGCAGATCGCCCTCGAAGACGCGCTCGCCGAAGTTGATCGAGCCGCAGTCCAGGGACGCCATCTCCGGTTCGAGCTCGAGCGGCTGCAAGCGCTCGTCGCGGACCGAGCGACCGCCGGCGCTGCCGCAGGAGAGGTTGATGATCGCGTCGCAGCCGGCGTCGCGCAGGCCGTCGGTGAGCAGGCGGAAGGCCTCGAGATCCTGGGTCGGTGTGCCGTCGGCCTCGCGCGCGTGCAGGTGGATCACCGACGCACCTGCCCGCCATGCCGCCAGTGCCGACCCGAGGATCGCCTCCGTGGTCAGCGGCACGTTGGGCTGCCGCTGCGGATCCGGGTCAGTCGACCCGGTGATCGCGCATTGGACGACGAGCGGCGTGGGGGAGGGCATCGCCGGCGGCCGCTCGCGGGAAACTCCCGGCGGTGAGCGCTTTCGTCGCCGCCGGGTCCGCCCGCCGCTAGTCCTGCTTGACGGCCGAGATGTCGAGGATGATCTTCACCTTGTCGCCGACCGCCATGTTGCCGCTGCCCAGCGCCATGTTGAACTTCATCCCGTACTCGGAGCGGGAGATCTGGCCGTTGGCCTCCAGGCCGACGCGCTCCTTACCCCACGGGTCGGTCTCGGTGCCTCCGATCTCGACGTCGAGCTCGACCGCATTTGTGACGCCGTGAATCGTGAGGTCGCCGACAACCTTCCACTCGTCGTCTCCCGTGGCCTCGATGGAGGTCGACTCGAACGTGATCTCCGGATAGTTGTCGGCATCGAAGAAATCGGAGTTGCGTAGGTGGTCGTCGCGCGTTGCGTCGTTGGTGTCGACCGAGGCCGTCTTCACCGTCCCGCGCGCCTTGGCGGACGAGAAGTCCTCGCCGATCTCGAGCGTGCCCTCGAACTCCTTGAACACCCCTCGCACGGTTGCGATGCCGAGGTGCTTGACGGCAAACCCCACCCGTGAGTGGGCCGGGTCGACGTTCCAGGTGCCTGTTGGAACGAGGGTGGCGGTGTCGCTCATGGTGCTCCTTGCCTTGCGTGGGGGTCAAACAACCTACTCACGCGAACACCATACCGAGATGTGATTGCGCACGCAACTAATCTCGCGTTCGCCGACTCGGCGTAAGGTTGCGCAGCCGATGCCCGACCTCGTGCTATCTCACGCCCGAGCGCGACGCGCGCAAGCCCGTAGCTGATGGCCGAGCGGCGACTGCACGGCCTGCAGCGCGTGCTGGGGGTCAACGCGCTGTTCGCGACCGCCTACGGCAACGTCGGATCGTCGATCTACTACGCCCTCGGGCTCGTCGCGGGCCTCGCGTTGGGGCTCACTCCGGTCGTCTTCGTCATCACCGGGATCTTCTTCTTCTGCACCGCGGCGACGTACGCCGAAGCGACCGCGATGTATCCCGAGGCCGGCGGCTCGTCGAGCTTCGCTCGGCACGCGTTCAACGAGTTCGTCTCGTTCTTCGCCGCCTGGGCGCAGATGCTCAACTACGTCATCACGGTCGCGATCTCGGCGTTCTTCGTGCCGCATTACATCGGCGGGCTGTTCTGGGACCCGCTGCGTCACGCGCCCGGCGACGTCATCTTCGGCGCGATCGTCATCGCGCTGCTGTCGCTCGTGAACGTCGTCGGCATCAAGGAGTCGGCCGGGCTGAACATCGTGCTCGCCGTCATCGACTTCTTCACCCAGGTCGTGCTCGTCGCGGTCGGCCTCGTGCTCGTCTTCTCTCCCGCCACGCTGATCGACAACGTCCACCTCGGGGTGGCGCCGACGTGGACCGAGTTCTTGCTGGCGATTCCGCTCGGGATGATCGCCTACACCGGCATCGAGACGATCTCGAACATGGCCGAGGAGGCCAAGGACGAGGCGATCACGATCCCCAAGGCCATCGCGCGCGTGCGCACGGCGGTCTACGTGATCTACTTCACGCTGCCCGCCGTGGCCTTGTCGGTGCTTCCGGTGCACGTCGACCCCAAGTCGGGCGACTACATCACGCTGCTCGGCGTCCCCGAGGAGCAGGGAGGGTACGCCGGCGACCCGATCCTCGGCGTCGTGACGCAGCTCCACCTCGGCTTCTTCCAGGATCCCGCCGAGCTGTATGTCGGCCTGCTCGCCGCCACGATTCTGCTGATCGCGACGAACGCGGGCATCATCGGGGTTTCGCGCCTCGTCTACTCGATGGGCATCCATCGCCAGGTGCCGGACCGGCTGCGCCAGCTGCACCCGAGGTACGGCACGCCGTGGATCGGGATCGTGCTGTTCGGGTTCGTCGCCTGCTTGACGCTGCTTCCCGGCCAGGCCGAGTTCCTCGGGTACATGTACGCGTTCGGCGCGATGCTGTCGTTCACGATCGCACACGCGGCCGTGATCCGCCTGCGCAACATCGCCCCCGATCGCGAGCGGCCGTATCGCGGCCCGGGAACTCTTCGAATACGCGGGCGCGAGCTGCCGGGCTTCGCGGTGTTCGGCGGTACCGCGACGCTGCTGGCGTTCGTCGACGTGGCGGCGCTGCACCCTGATGTCGCGGTCGTCGGCACGCTCTGGCTGGCGATCGGCATCGCCGTATATGGGGTCTATCGCCGCCGGCAGGGGCTGGACTGGACCACGACGGTGAAGATCGTCCTCCCGCAGCCGGTGACCCAGACCGAGGCGGAGTACGAGTCGGTGCTGATCGCGTTGGAAGTCGACCATTACACGCCCGAGATCGTGGCGACCGCCGGCAAGCTCGCGGCACGAGGCAGCCGCGGGATCTACGTGATGGTCACGATCACGGTGCCGCAGTCCTCGCCGATCGATGCCGAGCTGCCAGATCGTGAGGACGCCGCCCAATCGGTCATCGAGCGCGCCCGGTTGCAGCTGGGCCGGCGTGTCGGCGGGCGCATCGTCAAGATCCGTGCGGGTCAGGGCGGACGCGTGATCATCGACGAGGCCCGCCAGATCCGCGCGCAGGCGATCGTCATGCCGCTGCCGCCGCGCACGGGCACGACGCTCTTCGGAAAGACGGTCGAGACCGTGCTCGCCGAGCGGCCGTGTCGCGTCATCATCGAGTCCGAGCCCTCTCGGGCGGCGTAGCCGGGGGCGAACTTTCGGCGCCCGCGCCTATAAGGAGCATGGACTCACAACCGGCCTTCCACAGCGACGAGGACGCGCTTGCCGCCTACGTCGCCCAGCTGATCCGCACGACCGCCACGCTGATGGGGATCGTCGAACATGACGCGTTCGCTGTCCTCCGGGCGTTCCGCTCCCGGTGCGCCGCCCGCGGAGGAGGTGCTGTCACGCCTGCTGCGCGACGCCCTCGCCGGACCGCTTGCGCGGGAGCACCCGCGGTGGGCAATCGAGCGGACGTCAGCGATCCTCGCCGACACCGCGGAGATCGTCGACTCCGAGTTGCTGCTCGTGCCGCTCGACGGCCCGTACATGCGCCCGCGGCAGCCCAGCCGGGCGCAGCGCCGCGCTCGCCGGCCGGGCTGAAACGTGACCGCCGGTTGTCGCCAGGCCGCCCGGGGCGGAGCCGCGTTTTCATGGAGACTGCAGGACGACGAGGCCCAGCACAACGGCGGTGATCATCGCTGTGATCAGCATCAGAACATCGGTGAGGCCGCCTGTCGCCACGCGATGGCCGGCTGGCAGCAGATGGATGCGGCGGCCGCTGAAAGGGCCCAGCAGCGGTGCGCCGTGCGGCGTGCACGCGTCGGCGAGCAGGTGAGCGCCGTAGCCGCAGCCCATGCCGAGCGCGACTGGCAACGTGAGCGACGCCCACAGTGCTCCGGCCGCAGCAGCGAGGACGATCGTCACGATCGCGCCGCTCAGCAGCCAGTGCGTCGCGCCACGGTGGTTGGCCAACCTGGCGAAGATCGTCATCGGCAGGCGCAGCACGCCACCGGCGAGCGCGGCGACGAGGCTGCGGCGCTCCAGACGCGTGCGGCGGTGGATCCGCGTGCCGAGCTGGTCGGCGTCGGGCAGGCGTGACCCCAGCAGCGAGGCGCAGACGGCGCCGGTCGCGACGAGCGCTCCGCTGTCCACCGCGGCGCACACCGCCAGTGTCACGGCAGCGCCGATCGCCTCATGCGTGAGGTTCTTCACGTCGACGATCCTGGCTGGGCGAGCAGACGGATCCAGGTTAGGAGCGACGACGGCGAGCAGCCACGACGAAAGGCTGTTCATAAGAAGCAGCGTGCGCGTCACGAATGTTCCACCTCACGCCTCCTGGCCGTCCGAGGTCCGCTGCCGCGTCTAGGGTCCGTTCGTGCTCGCGCTCATCCGCACGCCCGGGCCGGTTCGCCGGTTCCTGCTCGCCTCGATGCAGTCCTCGGTGGGCAACGCCATCGGGTACGTGGCGCTGCTGCTGCTGGCCTACGACCGCTTCCACTCGCCCTGGGCCGTCAGTCTCGTGCTGCTCGCGGACTTCCTGCCGTCGATCGTGCTCGGACCGCTGTTGGGTGCGCTCGCGGACCGGTACTCCCGTCGCCTGCTCACAGTCAGCGCCGACCTCGTGCGCTGCGGCGCCTTCGTGGGGCTCGCCTTCGCGAGCTCGTTCACGGCGATCCTCGCACTCGCGCTCGTCGCCGGAATGGGGAGCGCGCTTTACCATCCGGCCTCGAAAGCGGCGCTCGCCGGCTTGGCCGCGCCGCACGGCGACACAGCGATGGGAGCGCTGGTGACCATCTGGTCGGCGTCGAGTGTCGTCGGCCCGGCACTGGCCTCGGCGTTGTTGCTCGTGCTCTCGCCGTCGGCGTTGATGCTCGTCGACGCGGCGACGTTCCTGATCTCCGCTGTCGTCTTGAGCCGGTTAGCGCTGGACCGCGAAGGGAGCATCCCTGCCACCACCTTCGCGTCCGATGCTGTCGTCCTCCCGATCGCCGCCGGCGGCCTCGTGCAGGACGTCGATGCTCCCGTCGCCCACGGCGTGCGCGCCGGTCTGCGCGCCGCCCGCGCCGTCAACGAGCTGAGCGCGGTCGTCGGCGCGGGCATCGGGGCGACCCTCGCGTTTTCGCTCATGAACGTTGCCGAGCCGCTGCTGGCCACCGAGGAGCTGGATGCGGGCGGGGTGGGCTTCGCGCTGCTGATCTGCCTGTTCGGTGTCGGATCCACGATCGGGACGCTGTACGGTCGCGCGAACCTGCGAGTGCTCCTGGCGAGCTTGGCCGGTGGCGGGCTGCTGCTGTGCGTTTCCGCGCTCGCGCAGTCGCTGCCGTTCGCGGCGCTCACGTTCCTCGCGACCGGCCTGTTCGCCGGCGCCGTGATGTCAAGCGACCATCAGCTCGTCGCCCGCCTGGCCCCCGACGCCATCCGGGGGCGAGTCTTCGGGCTCAAGGACTCGCTCGACGCGATGGCGTTCTGCATGGCGTTCGTCGTGGGCGGCTTGATCGCATCGCTCAGCGACTCGCGGGTGGTATTCGCGGTCTCGGGTATCGGCGCGCTGCTCGTCGCAGCGCTGACAACGGCCCTGCTGCGGCGCACGCGCTTGGCAGCCGCCGCTCCCGGCTACCAGCGGCGTGGCCGGCAGACCGGCCGGCGAGCTCCAAGCCCGCGGCGCCCCGCCGGCTACTAGTGCTCCGCATTGCTGCGCCTTTTTTTGGTTTGATGGCGACGACCCCGGGTACGCCGAATGGCGTACGGCCAGCGTGGCGCGTTGGCGATTGCCGCGGCGCGTGACTGCTCCGGGCGGGGCGTCGTGGGCGATTTGTCTGCGTCCGCTGGCCGTGCCTTCGGCGCCGCAGCATTGCCAGCGACCGGTCGAGCGATCCTAAGCGGGCGTGAAGCTCGAGACGGCGAGCCCGGCCGGCGGACTCGTTCGCGGCGCTGCGCGCTCACGTGCGTCCGCCGCAGGTGCGGTGAGACTAACCGTCAGCCAAGCTCTCGCAACCGTCGGCCGTGGAGCGCTCAGATCATGCGTGGCGAACGCGCGTGCGGTTGCGTCACTTGACGAGCAGCACCGCGACGTCGCTGCGCGCGGCGACGGCTCGTGCGAGACGTTCGTCCGTCGTGAGCAACGGGCTGCTCGGCTCGGTCATCGCCTCCGCCAGTGCGACATATGTGGCGTCGTAGGCGCTGATGTGCTCTCGGAGTTCCCAGATACGTGGCAGGAGCGCCGCGTGCAGATAGCGTTCGATCGGGAGTGCGAGCAGGTCGTCGATCGCGTCTATGCCGCGGTCGGCTGGCGCCTTGCCGTGTTCACAAGGCGGCGCAGCGCGCTCGCGACCTCGACGTCGAGGAGATGCTGCGCGTGCAGGTCGGCGCCATGATCGACGATGTAGCGCTCGATCTCGACGGCGCGTGATCGTACGAGCAGGAGGTCGACCATTTGCGCTCCCGTCGATGACGAAGCATCAACCCTCGTCACGTTCGGCGCGGACGAGTTCCGCCCCGGAGAGGCCGCCGACCGCCGGACGCTCCCTGATCCGCGCGAGGACTTGCTCGGTCGATGGCTTATGGGCCAGTCGCGGCCGCTCGCTAGGAGCCGGTGGCTCGGGTCGCATGCGAGCCGGCGTCAGGGGTCGGTCACCCGGCGGTCCAGCCTCCGTCGATTGCGAGCACCTGTCCGGTGATGAAGGAGGCGGCGTCTGAGCACAGCCAGATGACTGCTTGTGCGATCTCGTCGGGGGTACCGATGCGGCCGAGTGGGTGAAGTGCCAGCAGGCCGGCTTGCAGCTCGGGTTGGTTTTGCACCAGGCCGGCGAGCATCGGGGTGTCGATCGCGCCTGGGCAGACGGCGTTGACGCGGATGCCCGCGGCGGCGTACTCCAGCGCGGCTGTGCGGGTCAGTTGGATGACGGCGCCTTTGGAGGCGCTGTAGGCGGATATCCCGGGAAAGCCGCGCAGTCCGGCGACCGATGAGGTGTTGACGATCGAACCTCCGCCCCCGGCGAGCATCTGCTTGATCTCGGCTCGCAGGCACAGCCAGATGCCCTTGAGATTGATGGCGATCGTGCGGTCCCAGTTTTCTTCGTCGCAGTCGGCGGTGGGCGCCATCTCGCCGGCGATCCCGGCGCAGTTGAACGCGTGGTGCAGGGCACCGAACGTGTCGACCGTGCGTGCCAGCAGCTCCTCGACGTCGCGCGCCTGCGTGACGTCGGTGTGCACAAACAAGCCCTCGCCACCGCGCTGGGTGATCAACGCGACCGTCTGCTCACCGCCCGC